>LWDU01043903.1_pt1 | contig 18165 bp, 29 predicted proteins | sample 727161 | NCBI WGS metagenome assembly LWDU01 (sample SAMN04566230, study PRJNA314399) | hydrothermal vent metagenome | isolation source: deep sea hydrothermal plume seawater | place: Mexico: Gulf of California, Guaymas Basin | collected 2004-07-11
CAAGGTTAAACGCATAACTTTGCCTGTAAAAGCTTCAATGTTTATTTTGGGCATTGGTGTGCTAGCTGGCTTTGAGGCTTTTTGCTCTGATTCGTCTCCCGGCTCTGTTGCTTCTTCTTCATCTTCGGCTGCGTCATCAGGTGTGTCTGAATCTTCTGCTGCCTCTTCATCCTCATCTTCATCTTCAAGATCAAGAGGCTCTGCCTCTAAAAGTAAGCTTTGTAAAGATCCCAAGAGCAGAGATTCAGTAAGTTCATCCTCCGCTGACATCATTGATTCTTTTTCAAATCCCAAAATGAAAGAGTCTATCTGGCTATCGACAGACATGTCAGAGAGTCTGGATGCAGATGTCATTCTGGATGTGGATACTGTATCAAATTCAACGTCGTCAGATTCAGTTAAAACCTGGTAAATTAGTTTTCTTATTGTCTCTCTTTTCATAGCTCTAATGCCTTTCCTGCTTGATCTGCTTTTCTAAATCTCTTTTCAATAATATCCCAATCTAGCTCTTTCATCATGGCATATGTATACGTTTTTGCATCTTTAAGATAGTCTCTATAATAGGCATGTTGCCACATATCCATAACCACAACTGGAATACAGCCAATAGGGACTTGTTGACTATGCAAATCTACAAAACAGTTCATGTATCTTCTAAGAAATGTATTGTAAACAGTCATCGCCCAACCGCACCTTGATGACATACAACATGCAATAAAATCTTTTTGCCAATCATCAAATGTACCGAAGTCTCTTTGTAGTCTCATATATGATATTGAGTCCATAGATATTTCACTATGTAGATCACTTATGTTTTGAAAATATAATTCATGTAAATAGATCGCATTCATATTGTATGTTTCATCTATTTTTAATGATCTAAATGTGCAATTGTTTGAGTTGGCTGTGTCTCTGTTTGCTGCATCAAGCTCAGCACTTATTCTGTTAAAATTTTCAACATATGATTCGTATAGCCCAACATGACTCTCCTTATTTCTTTTGGAAAGCATTTCTGTTGGTAAGTTAAATACGTTTGTTTTTGCAACAAATGTCTCTTCAAGGATATTGTCATCGTTTATACCGAGTGAATCTTTTATAATCTTTTTTACGTCTGCGTTTGTTATGGTCATGAAATTTTCGCACCCTTATCTATTAGTGTTTTTTTGCCTGTCTTGCTTTTAGATTTTTTATCTCTATCTTTTTTCAATTGTGAACCGTAGAGCTTAAACGGTGAAGATGCAGGAAGTGTTAGATTTGCCCCGTCTGAATTTCTATTCATTTGGACCACTTTTTTTCCTGATGGGTCTGTGGATATATTCAAAAGTGTAAACTGGTCGTACTTCTCGTACTGCGGTGGGTTATTTGGATCGTTTTTTGTTGCTACAAAAATAAGACCCCCTGCGATACCTCCGCTAGGAAGAAATGCAGGATAGGCACCCTCAAGGTGCTCAGAATCAATCCCTTCGGATGCTTCTAGAATTTTTTTAATTTTTCTTCGTAAGGACATATTACATCTCTTGTTAAGCAGATACGTTGTTAAATATCCGAATCATCAACAAATTTTCTTACTAATACATCCATTTTTTTTAATAGCTCAAGCCCAGATGTGTCTCTGTACTCTTCGTCATACACTACTTCATCAATTCCTGCATTTATCATAGCTTTGGCACATTGCCTGCATGGAGACAAAGTAACATATATTTTTTTATGCTTAGGATTGTTATAATCCATTTTAAGAAGAGAATTTATCTCAGCATGAATCATTCCAGATTCTCCAGGTATAGTCGACTCTACTTCATTGGGACCGCCAGAATAGTTTCCGTTGTATCCAACAGCAAGCACTTGTGTATTATCCCCAGTAACTACAATTGCACCTACTTGAAACCTTGTATCATATGATCTTTGAGAAATTGAATTTGCACATGACATCCAGATTTCATCCCATTCAGGTCTCATTTTAATTCTCTTCTTTGTTGCTGTCTTTGGGTTTTGGTGTATTAGGTTTTTTCTTTCTAATTCTTTTTGACTTATCGAATATGTCATCAACACAAAGATCACCGCTTATTTGAAATCCTGCAGCTTTTCTATGGCCGCCTCCGCCGAAATCTTTAGCAATTTCAGAAACGTCAACATGATCGTGAAATGATCTTAAGCTGACCTTGTTGATTCGAACTTCATGGTCGTAGTACCAGATCATAGCAAAATCACAATCAGGTGCTAGACGAGCACCAATTTCAGACATCCAGTGTGATGAATTTACAACCAGCACATCTTTTCCATCCATTTTTCTTGCCTGGGCCATTTCGCATACTTTCTTTACAACAGTTTTCGAATACGCAAGAATGAAAGAACCTCGTTTCCGAGCGTCGTCGAAAACAGAATCATCTTCAAATTTCTCAAATTCTTCAAATTCAAACGGAACCATATCAAATGCTGCACTAAATTCTTTTGAATACTCAAGCTCCCACTTCCAGAGATCTCGATCTTGAATATATCTGATAAACTTAGGGGGCTCTTTTCCGGGATGGAAATATTCCCATGCTAATATCGCACCGCTTTTTGTCATGTCAAAATGAGTATCTGATATATCATGCAATTCGACCATTGCAGACTTGTGATGATCTATTACAATAAGCGAATTAGCTTCTTCTATCATTTTCTTAGTTATTTCATTTCCATAAGAAAAATCTAAAATAACAACATTCTTTCCTTTCACGTCTGGNNCACGTCTGGCGGTGGGGTGCCATGTTTACACGCATGATATTCAGATCTATTACCGAGCTGCTTCCATGCAGAATATGCAGCACCGAAACCATCAGTGCAATCAGCGTGATAGATTACGCAGTTTACATGATTTGGCTCAGGAAGTCCCATTTTTCTCTCTCGCGTTCATATAAGTATGGTGTTCCCAGCAACGTGGCTCGTAGAGCTCAGATCCGCCAATCGCAATCTCATTTAAGCTTTTTACTTTTTTGTGTGTATAATACGCATCTCTACCCGTTACCGGACAGACAGCTGGACAAATTTCAATTTTAGTTGCATAGGGCATCATATTTCTAATTTCTTCANNNAGACAACTGCAAAGATGAAACTATAATAGTCTTTCCCGATCGGAAGATTTCAATAAGTGCACTTGATATTCCCTCTATCATAAAGGCCTCGTCAATAGCAATGACATCTATAAAGCTAGATTCATTAATATATTGTAACACATCATTGCCATTTTTTACACATATCGCGGGAATAAACCCGCCAGTGTGTGTGGTGATTTTAGATTGTGAATATCTATTATCCATCTGCGGTTTGAATGCAGCAACAACTCTATTTTGTCTTTGGTATCTATCAACTATGGCAAGCATTCTTGTTGTCTTTGATCCAAACATGGGACCAGTAAAAATAATGAACTCAGGATCTACACTCAATTTTATACTCCGTATTCTATCTACCATAATCGTCTTCTATTCTTACAGGTGGGTCTGATGAATTGTCTCCAATCTCAACAAACTCACATGCATCAAGAGCTGTAATCCTATATGGCGAGCAAGACTGAACTAGAAGTGTATCCCCTTCATTCATTATCTTTACTGTCATTGGATGACCCAAAGGATCATCCAATGATTCTTCATTGCCAAATAAAACCTCAGCTCGACCAGACCTCAGAAACAAGACCTCAGATTTCATTTTATGATATTTAAAACTCGTTCTTTTTCCCGCTTCTATGAATAAAGTTTTTCCGTGTATTCCGTGAAATCCTGCCCAGCTAGTCTCTTTTCCCCACGGCTTTTTAACAGTGGGTTTTGAAGACGTAGATAGCCAGGCAGTTTTTACATGTTTTTTTATCTTGTATGACACATTAAATCTCTTCTAGTCTGGGTTTACCTTCAATAATACCGTTAAAAGTTTGAGTTGACCAGTTTGCCTTTAGGTGCAAATCATTTAAAACAGAAGCCCCAGAATATGACATTCCGCTACGAAGACCCGATGTAATTTCTTTTATGATTTCTGAGACTACTCCCTTTATAAGGACTCTTCCGGCGATGCCTTCCGGCGTTGACAAATTATCTTTTTTGTTTTTATACCTTGATTCCATTGCACTGCTTGATGCCATTCCCCTAAACTCCTTATATTGCTTTCCATCGTGTAAAACTGTTCTACCTGGTGTTTCTTTTACGCCTGAAAGCATGGAGCCTAACATAACCATATCGGCACCCGCTGCCATTGCTTTTACAACATCTCCAGACGATCTAATTCCTCCGTCTGCGATGGCTTTGATGTGCACTGCATCAGCAGCTTCACAGCACTCAAGCAAGCAGGAGAACATAGGAACACCATGTCCAGTGACAACTCTTGTCTTGCAACAAGCTCCACTACCAATTCCAACTTTTACACAGTCTGCACCCCACTTTGCTAAATCATAGACAGCAGTAGCTGTAGCTATATTTCCTGCTACTATATAGATGTTTGTACCAAACGTATTTCTTAAAACAGAAAGCATTTGTCTCATTTGAGAAGAGTGACCATGGGCAATGTCAACAATAAACAGCGTAGCACCCGCAGCATGCAACTTAGTTGCCCTGTCAATATCTTCGTGCTTTACGCCTATAGAAACAAAAGAATCGCAATTTGCATCTCTTACGTTGCGATACTCCTTAACAGCTTCTTCAGTTGACATAAATCTATGAATTCCGCCGATGGCACCACTTCTCCACATTGCTATTGCCATTCTAGACTCTGTAACTGTATCCATGTTGGAAGAAATTATTGGTGATCTAATCTTAAAATTCCCAAATTCTACAGAAGTATCAAGCTCAGATCTAGATGTACAAGTTGAATATTGCGGAATTAAAAATATATCATCAAATGTCAAACCCGTTTTGTTCATTCTAGATTCCCCACCAAGCCACAGTCTTTTCAAGACCGTCCCAAAATCTAACTTTTGGATCGTATCCTAACTCATCTTTTGCACGATCGATACATGCCTGAGTATGCATAATATCTCCTTTCCTCCACGGCACATTCTTAACAATAGTATACCGATATTCTTGTTTAAAAAATTCAAGTATTTGGTTATTGGTTGTTCTATCCCCGCATGCGATATTATAGCATCTACCTAGAAATCCATCTGGTCTTTCGGTTGTTGCAGCCAGTATGTTTGCATCAATAACATTATCAATATAGCAAAGGTCTCTTGATTGTGAACCATCACCGTCGGACCTAAGGGGTTTCATGTTTTTTGTGCCATGACACCATGCAGAAACAGCAGTCGAATATGCANATATGCAGAGCCGCCAAGCTGTCCGGGACCAAAGACGTTGAAGTACCTGAGGCATATTATATCAATATCATAAAGATCACAAAAGACTTTTGAAAGATCTTCAATGGCTGATTTTTGCCATGCATATGGAGACTTTGGATTTTTTTCTGCCTCCTCAGTGATTGGCATCACCTCTGGGCCTCCGTATACAGACGAAGAAGATGCAAAAACAATCCTCTTTACAGAACCTATACACGACTCAAAAAGCTCTGCTGTTTTTGATACGTTTACATTAGTTGTAATTGCAGGATTCTCAACTGAGTAAAGAACACGTGGTATTGCAGCTTGGTGGAAAACGATGTCGTATTTTCCTCTTGAAATTCTATCGAGCAGCCACGGGCAAGCAAAATCACAAAATCATTACATCGTTGGGCAACCTTTTTTCTTCTTGCTCTTCATAAACAGGCAATAGTGATCCAGACGGAATCACTCTAATTCTATAGTCGTTGGGCAAATCATAAAGCAAGTCAAGAGTGCCTGATGACATATCATCTACAACATCAATATGCCAGCCTAGTGTGGCTGCTCTTTTTACAAGATTGCTTCCAATAAATCCGCAACCTCCTGTAATTAAAATATTCATATTTTATCTCCTTAAATAATCAATATTACCATACTACATGCGCAGAGTTTAAATTAAATCTAATTATGCACATATGTGTTTTTGGTATCAATCCAAGACCTTTGTAGATCTCACTAGATAGAAAATAGCAAAATTTTAGATCATATGGAAATGTTTTATCAACATTTGTAGATCTTAGAACAATATTTACCTCCATGCGGTTTTCCCTATACAGTATGTGGATCATTGATATACATGATATATCTGCATAGACAAATCGTCTAGAAAAAATATTTTGTGATTTTTTATATTCGTTTAATCCTGAAAATTCATTCGCTAACTTTGTTTTTATAGCTAAAAGAATTTTTTGGTAATACTCAGATTCCCCTTCTTTATCAAGAATCTTAGCATCTGCTTGATCAAACATCCCATCATCTGCTATTGAAAACTGTAAAGAAACTGCCTCTTCGCCTTCCTGTTGCTTGCAAAAGTTATATACATCTTCTGATATCTTGTCTAGTGAGAATGCCTCTCTTGTATCAAGCCAGTCTATTGATTTATTGCAAACATCTTTTTGATTACAATTGGAAAGATCCAAAAAATTTGGAAGGTTTTTTAATTTTAATAACTTCTTATCGAATTCATCATAAACATTTTTTAGACTATGTATATTGTGAATGTCATCGCCTCTAGAGAAAAATCTAGACTTAACAATACTCCAATCAGGAGATAGAAAAATATATGAATTATTTAAATCGTTTATCTCTTCTCGTTCATGCAGCTGTGAAAACATAAGCTCTCTATTGTACATTCTAGAAAAAATAGATCTTGAAATTTGAGACCTGTCAAATAGATGCCATTTATATCCAGTCTTATTATGAATATTAGATATTAATGTTGTCTTTCCTGAGCAATCTGGACCCTCTACGAATACATTTCTAATTGGGAAATAAAGCATAATATATTATAATGAGTACTAGTCTGGTTTACTGGTAGCTTGGTATTTTTTTTTAACTGCTTCACTTAACGGAATTGGATCTCCATCACCGTCTACTCTAAGATATGTAAGCTCTGTTTCACATACTAGCTTTTGTGTGCCATTATATGGGCTATGCCTTCTTGCTTCTAGCATAATTACTATTGATGTATTACCAACTGATACAACGTTACCGTAAATCTTTATAAGGTGGCCGGGCCTGACAGGTTTTCTGAATATGCACTCTGCCATTTTAAGTGTGATCATTCTAGGTGTATCACAACACTGACCGGCAAAAGCACCGCCTGCTTCATCAAGCCATGATAGCATTACTCCTCCGAAAAGGTTGCCATGAACACCGATGTTTTGACCTTTGCATATATGTGTTGAGATAAGTTCCATCATATTGGTATTTGACATGTATCTAAGTATTTTTTAAATCTTAAACTGATAATTTTTTCATCTTCCAGCCAGTAGTAGAAACAACCCCAAGAATCAGTAGAGGAAACCTCTGCCAGCCACATGGTATAGGGTTCGGTATCTTCCTTTAGATTACCCCAGACTCTTATCCACGTAATGCTATGATCATCATCTATTGTTTTAAGCCTCCAAAAGTTCTTTCCATTCTTAGTTGTCTTCTGAATTGCTTCTTGTATACAAAACCAAACAACGCCTTTTTCATTTCCTGTTAAGGAAGATATAGCAGGCACTTGGGCTTTTTTAATTTTATCCAATACAGCATCTGGAAAGATTAAATCTCTGCTTGCACCCGACGTTAAGTCAACACTTAGCTCAATCTTTTCTCTTCGAGTCCAATCTGGCGTATCAGTAGTCTGCTCTATTAGAATAGGCAAGATCTCAGGCGCGCCGGACTTGGTAGCTTTCCTAAATGACATACCATACTTCCCCTTTCTAAGAATATCATAATTATCAATTATTATCTTGTGAAGCTGATTGTGGTTACCGATTAGGCCAGATTCAAGCTCCTCGAGTGTGTCGAATGCCTCGACCTTACACAAAGAATCGAAACATCTTTTATTCATTTTTGAATGTTTCCATTGACCGTCTTCATTAAAAAGAAGATTAAAAAGATTTGTATACGGTCGATTTTCTAAAATTTCATCAACGGCAGCAGAACCAACTCCTTTCATTGCTGTGAGCGGCGGTACAAATCCCTTTCTTTCATCATTGTAACTCCATACTGTATCAGATGTATTTATATCTACATCAAGAATGCTATATCCGAGTTGCTTAATTTCACCCATTACTTTTGAAAGTTTCTTTGGGTTCCAATCAACTGCACCAAGGCAAGTTGCTAACCACTCCTTTTCGTGGTACGTATGAAGCCATGCAGAATAATAAGAATCTATAGCATATGAAACTGCATGACTCTTGTTGAATCCATACCCAGAGAAGTACTCAATTGTCTCATAGAGCTTTTCAGCTTTTTCTCGGTCCATTCCAGATAGATCTACTGATCCATTTACAAACTTCTTTCTTAAGTCAATACGCTCTTGAACTTTAGCAGCATTTGAATCTAGTGATTTTTTAACAAGTGTCTTTCTCATCTTGTCAGATGCACCCTTGTCGAATCCTGCGAGCTTTTGTGCCAGAAGCATAAATTGCTCCTGAAATGATATGAAGCCATATGTCTCCTTTAAGATCTCCTCAATAACAGGGTGATCATAGACAATAGGGTGACCCTCTTCTACACTCTTTTTTGCTTTAACATATTTCCTATGTACTCCAGCAGCGAGTGGGCCAGGTCTATAAATTGCTGTAATTGTTGCAAGCTCTTCAATTGTTCTAGGTTTTGATTTTGAACAAAAGTTTCTTGCGCCTTGCTGTGTAAATTGGAATATCTGTACAAACCGCCCACGATGATACACATGTTCCCAGACTTTTTGATCGATAAGATTATTATATCTACAGTTTATATTTTCATCAAAGAAATCTCTAATATCAATAAATGAGGGTGAATCATTTCCTATCTTTCTAAGAACCAATCTAATACAATCCTCAACCATCTTAAGTGTAGTAAGTCCTAGAAAATCAAACTTTAAAAAACCATTAGTCTCTAGATGCCTGAAATTCATTCCCTCCGACCAGGGGGTTTGTATCTCTCCTCTCACCTTAATAACAGGCATATGCTTCTCAAGATCGGGACAAATTAGCACACCGCCAGCATGCCTTCCAATAGATCTTGATTCCATAAATAAGCTTTGAACCTGTTCACATACTTTTGGATACGTTTCCATAAAGTTCAAATAGGCATTAGAGTATTTCATACAATCTTCGTGTGTAAGAACATATGTAGATTTTTCTTCATGGTCGCCCATCGCTTTATGCATTACCTCATCTTGAAGCTTATTTGTTATGGTATTAACTTCTCCAAAGTCAATACCATAAAACTTGGAAACATCCTTGATTAGAGACTTTAGTTTGAGTGTGTTAAAATTTGAAACAGGAACAACAGAATCACTACCAAAGAGTGCTCTTGCTGAATCTATCAAGACATCTCTATTACCTGCATCAGTATCAATGTCTGGCCAACCTGCTTTGGCCCTGTGCAAGAACCTCTCCCAAAGAAGGCCGTACTTAATAGGATCTGTAGTTGTAATTCCAAGCAAATAATTTACAAGCGAACCGGCTCCAGAGCCTCGACCTGGGCCGATAATGGTTTGTTCTGATGCAAGATCAAAAACCTTTGTCATTGTTAGGAAATAGTTTTCAAATCCCAAGAATTCAATATCACTAAGTTCCATCTTTGTTCGACTGACATACTCTGGCTTTTTATGAAGACCTTCGGCAACTAGTGCCTTCTTAACCCTTTGAACAAGCTGATTAAATGCAGAGTTACCAGGTAAATCAAAGTTTGGAAGTTTTGCACTTTCATCAAACCATACTTCTTCGCACTGCTGCCAGGCTATATCATGTGTTCTCTCGATGGCATTTTTAATTAGTTCTTCATTACCTTTATAGAAATCGTTATCATCATAATGAGCTTTAAACTCTTGCCACATCTGGTCTGCATTCTTAGGATATAATTCACATTTTAAATCCTCAAACTTCGGAAGTGTGGGCATATCTGATCCCCTGGCTCCCATTCGGCCAAGTTTTCGATATAGCTCTCTTGCCTCCCACATATCCGGACTGTAGTAGTGAGAATCTGCTGTAGCAACAAGCGGAATTCCTGTAGATTTAGAAAGATCAATTAGATGCTTATTGGTTGTATGCTGAATTGATAGCTTGTTAAATTGCATCTCAAGGTTAAAATTATCTCTCCCAACAGCATCAACAAACCTACCCGCCCCCCGCCATATTTTGTAAATCATTTTGAATCTCAGCATGTGACTTACCCAGCGCCTCTCCTCGTAAAGAAATAGAAGCAGGATATCCCCCAACACAGGCAGTAGAAACGATTAGGCCATCGCTGTGTTGCTTGAGCATATCGAAATCAATTCTTGGAAATCTATAAAAGCCCTCCTTAAATGATCTATTTACAAGCATAAAGAGATTTGATAGGCCTGTCTGATTTTTAGCAAGAACAACTAGATGATATCTTCTTTTCCACTCATCTCTGGTAAAGTCAGATTTTGTATCATCTTCGTCTTCGATGACAAGACCACCGTTAACCTCTGCCTCTGAATCTATGTATGTTGATTCCTTGGATTTCTTATCGTCCTTTGCTTGTCGAACTAGCTCTCTATGATTTTCATATTCAATACGCCACTGGCTAAGAGAGGGTACAAAATAAAACTCAACACCGTATATTTGTCTATAATTTACACCTTTTTTCTTGAGATTCTTTGCGTAGGCATGTGCATGAGCAAGACCGTTTCCGTTACCGTGATCTGTTAGTGCCCAAGAATCCATTCCATTCTTAAGAATAAAATCTATGTGCTGATCTGGATATCCTAAGCCGTCGTACGGCGAACCAGTTCCGCAATGTGCATGCAAGCCCGTAAAGTTTTTGGGCGGTAAAATTTTATCAAAGATAGACATTAATACTCCTATATGATTATTATATCACGTGTCTTACAAGATTACACGATTTATAAGAATATTTAATATCGAGGTTATCATGAATAAAGATCTAATAAAGCTTCTTTTAAAAGAAATAGCTGTTGAACATGTTCCGAATAATTCAGTAGACGCATTTGGAGCAGGGCTTGCCATTGGAAAAGAAGAAAGAGAAAAATTTAACTTCACAGGCGATGTTGCAAATTTATCTGCAGAAGAAGCAATGAGTGTTGGATACGAAGCAGGAAAGACGGGTGCTGATGATCACGAGGATATAGACTCAGCTGAATACTATGTTGAAAATCCTGACATCCTTGCAGACTGGGTAGGAATTCGAAGACACTCAATAGCTCCGCATGAGGAATCATATAGAAAAGTTGGCGATCTCCTTGCAATGAATCCCGAGTCTGCATATCAAATTGTTCAACCACTTATGGATAAGACAGGAGCAACTTGTAAAGTATCAGCAGCAAAAGCAGTAGCAGATATTTTAGAGATAATTACTGCCCAAGACAATAAATCTATTTAGAGTGTCTATCAGCAATTGATGCAGATGCCCATGCATTGGGCTTTATCTTACAATCAAAGCCTGCTGCTGAAACCCAGCCCCTTAGCTCATCGACATAGATTCTAGTTTTTGATCTATTTGTAGAACCTATATCTATATGTATTTCTATCTGTGCAGCAGGATTTTCTTCTAATATTAAAAATGCAACATCAATAGTCTTATGAACCTCTTCGAGCATTCGAATCTTGAGTATGTTGTATTTGCTATTTTTTACCTTTTGCTTTCTAAAGAAGTACGTTCCACCTTTTGATTTCGAATATAAGCATATCGCCGTTGCAAAAGTACATAAAGGTAATGAAAGCTGGCTATCTGTTCCGATAAATAGCTTTTCATTTTTTTTAACATGATTCTTGATTTTCTTTATCATCTCATTATACTCTACCTCGATGCCGGAACCAGAATACCAAGAATTGAACATCAGTCTCTCCGTTTTAAATTTATATTTTTTCTTACTTTTGTACCAATAATGATAATTCTAGTAGAAAGACACTCAGGAACTATGCATTGTATATTTTCATTTTCAATTTCTGCATCTATGTCAAAAACATGCTCACAATCTTCACACTTGCATAGCTTTCTAATTTGAATTGTTGATAATGACAAAAACAAGCCCGTCCCTGGAAATAAATATCTTACAGGGTGGCTGTTATTGAAATTCTACTCAATCTCTTGGCTATACGGCTCAGATAAAAGATTGCCATCGGCAAAGCATCTATCAAGATAATCTTCGAGTTGCTCAAAAGATGTACAAACCTTTACACCGCTGCGGGCTAACATCAAATTAAACTTTGCTCCGGTCGGAAGCCCTTGACAAAAATATACGATTGGAACTTCATTAGCATATGCATAGCCTGCTTCCCAAATAGTTCCGATATCCTTATCTCGTGTATTTACAATTAAAAAATCAGCTGTTTTAATATGGTGGAGATTGCCATCAAAAGTTGCGTCTTGAGTTTCCTTTGGTGCGCCTGGTGGACACACAAAAATACGACGCGGCGATGCAAGATCAATCCACTCCCGGGTGTCACAAACCTCTTCAAGACTTGTAAGCTCTTCAGCTTGTGTTGGGTTAAACCACCCAGATGCAAGGTATATTTTTTTCTTAAACATTTAAAGACTCCTTTTGATCACCATAGTGACCTTCAATAAACTTAATTTCTGAAATCAACCGATTCCACTCTTTTCTAAACTTCGTATTGCCATCTGCTTCTTCTTCGGGTGGATTTGAACCATTCAAATCGTAGCGATGTGCTTGATAAATCGTGTCATTGGGATGATACTCAACATGTTGATCACTATCTAAGTCTGGCCAATAAAGATTTGTTCCAGTTCCGGCTCGTACATTTTTAATATAATGCCACGCAGGCCTTGCAAGTGTCTTAGCCTCTGGCAGGACTTTAATTATTGCTAATGCCATTTTTGCTGCAATTATATTATCAATAGAGGGTTGAATTTGCTTATCAGATCGCTGTTTGATAAACCCTATGATATCCTTTAAATTGAATCGACCGAAATAAAATGTTGATAGGCATTTTGGAAGAATAGTTCTTGCATCCATCATAGAGATTTCTCTAGTATCAACCATATCTGCATAAAGCTTTTTGCCGTCTTCTACATGACGCTTCCACCTTCGATAAAACTCTGGACTATTTTCAACTGCACTTGGAACAAGACAAGCCTCATGGTGAAGAAAACGATCACCAGTACATTGAGCTGCAAAAGAACCTGCTCGATGTCTAATTAAATGTGTAACAGTTTGCAAATCAATTCCTGCAAACTTGAATGTAAAGCTATAGATCTCCATTGGCGTGGGTAGCGCTCTAAAATTTAGAACATCCTCTAGATTTTCACTAAGCTCGTGTTCTGTCGCAGAAGCAGGATTTGTATACTCAGGAGTATCAGCCCAGGTGGCTTTAACATACCTCCATGCTACTTCTCTCATTTGTTTAGCTGTGGGGTGATCTACAAGCTCTATTTGTAAAGCATCTATATCGTTTAAAAATTCTGTAGTAGGCTCTTCATCAAACCTAAGTGTCATAGGAAGGTCTACTGGTTTTAGATCGTTATTTTGTGGCAACTTATTCTCCTTTTAGTAAGCTGTTTAACTCATACACGTAATCATATACAACTTTTTCCTCTGTGTACATTTTAACATTCTCTATTTTTTCTAATTCTTCATTGTACGGCTTTGCTGGAGACAATACTGTTATCCCATGCTTAGCATATTCTGATGCGTGTTTAGCAGAATCATCTATTGCACATACAACCTTATCCTCATCATAAAAGTCTTTCTGAACGAGCCATCTAAATTTTTCAGGAGAAAAATCAAGATGATGAAATTTTACCCCAGAGTTTGCTATCCAGTGAAATGTATCATGCAAGCATGTTATATTTCCTTTTGGCCTTGCAGTAAGCAATTGAATACCCTTCATCGTATAGCTTATTAATAACCCTAACCATCTCTACGTTGGGTCTGATCTCTCTCAAACCACGTGCTAGAATGAATTCCTGAAATACACCTTCGGGCAAAAATCCTGCTTCTTTAACTTCTTTAGTGCTATAATATTCTGTAGAGTCTGGATTAGTAATAATTCCCTTTTCTTTTTCGAGCCAGCCTGTAAAATCATCTCTAAAATGATTCAATACATCATCGATATCAACAATTAAAACAGGCTGACCTGACCAAGTGTTTTTTTCCATTTGGTGTCTGACATGTAAATATAGATCTTTATCCCAGAATGCGTTTATAAAATCACCCGTATCAAAATCCCAAAGATTTAATGTGGCTAAAATATATCTAAACGCATCAATTGATTTATAGAGTATTCTCTCTTTATCGATATCTTGCTTAATTAATCTGTGGTCTTTAAAATTAACAGAATTTGCAAGACCTGTTGCCTCAGCGTGAAGAGCAAGAGCAAATGATTTTGTCATTTCTTCTTTTTCTCTTTCTGACATTTCACTTTTTGCAAAGAAAAGAGATGAAAATTCACTTTGTCTCGAAAACATTTTATCTATTATAGACATTAGTACTCCTAATAAAGCACATTATATTATACTTTAAAGAAAGACTAGTTTACAAGCTAATATCCTGACTCAATACGATCTCTTATTACTTTATCTTTACTCTCATAGGCCTCGAATAAATCTTCAGATGAGAATCCTGTTAGTACCAGAACAGATAAAAAATAATTAAAAGCATCGACAACTTCTTCTAAGAATAAGTCTGTATTAAACTTTCTAACCTCTGTCATTCTATGCGGTTTCCAGTTTTTAAGATGTTGTAGTGCTTCAAACATTTCTTCAACACCTCGAAGAGCCATATCTCTTACATGCTGCTGAGACTGTTTATCAAGTAAATCAATAGGCCAATCAGGAGAAGCCCCTTCTGGATTTGATTCTTTAAGCTTAATCATAAACGATTCTCTTAATTTAAACATTTTATCGAGTTTATCACTCATCAACAAGTACCTCTAGGCTTTCTTGTGACTGCTGCATCATCTTATCAATTCCTTCATTAAAGTTTTCTAAATAGCTTGGAGAGGGAACAAGCACAGATTTTGATGTACAAAGCTTTAGCATTCTAAGATTATCAACGATATCAGTTCCTGTCAATATCGCAATCTGAAGAAGCTTGGCAACTTGGCCTATTGTTTCATCTGATAGTGTGTATTCTTTTTTCATTTTTTCGCCTTATTTTTGTTATTTTTTTGAATTTCCGACCCGATTACGACTTTAAACAATCCTCCGGCAGGGCCGCACCTTCTAACTTTTGTAAGATGGCCTTCTTCTTTTAAGCTGTTGCGTAATTTGTCGGCATCTTCAAAGTTGTCAAATTGCTTTTTTTGTGTCCACTTACATCTTTGTGGGTTTTGGGTTTCTGGCATTACTCCTCCTTAGATCTGTGTAGCTGGTGACCAGTATGTAGTTCTTTTATCTCGTGTCTTTTCTTTGATTGCAGGATTTCCATCCGGATCAACCTTCCTATTATATACAAGAAATTTGGATCCGTATTCTCCAAATGACCCATCAAAATTTTTATATGTATGAATTGTTGTCTCTCCAGACTCAAAGCTAGTAAACATAACAGCTATCTTGCGTATTTCTTTATTAGGCACGCTTTTTGCCAAATCTATTGCAAATCTTCTTACTTCAGAACCTTTAGGAATAATACACCGCCTTTATTTTAAATAATATAGTTATTATGGGGGATGTTCAATGAAGAGAGTTATCATCTCGGACACGCATATTGGAACAAAGTTTTATAAATCAAAAGAGCTTCTAGCATTTTTAGAGAAAGAATATTGCGATGAGCTAATTCTCGCTGGTGATATTATTGATTTTATCAAAATTCCTGTATTTACAGAGCGGTGTCTACAGATATTAAAAAAAATGGGTTCGGCTAAAAGGGTCATCTATGTTGTTGGCAATCACGATGAGGGGTTACTAGGCGTTGTAGGAAAAAATCTTCTTGGAATCGACTTTGTAAAAAGATACGACTTTGAAGAAAACGGAAGAAAATTTAGAGTAGAACACGGTGATCAATATGACAAAGGTGCGATTCACAATAGAATTTTTATTAAATTACTTTCTGTAATTCAGAATATGCTTGAATTCACATTTGATTTTGACTTTACAACGTGGTGGACAGAAATTCAAATTAAAAAGCATAAGCTTAGAAGCATTATTAATATATTGCGCCATCATCCTAAAATTGATGTTTTTATTATGGGGCACACACACATCCCTGAAGCATTAATATGGGTACATGCAGATGGTACTATTAAGACGTATATTAACTCCGGTGACTGGGTTACACATCAGACGTATGTTACCGTAATTGACGGTGTTGCCAGGTTGAGAAAATTTGAAGATTGCGTGGTGGATTAAATCCACATGCTACCTACTGTACAGCTAGCACCAGAGAGTACATTCCGACCTTGTAGAAAGCACCTAGACGTTATCTGTGATCTTTTCTAATGTAGCTATCAGGTACTGAGACGAGAGCCCTGGTGTGTATTGTAGACAGCTTTACAGCATTTATTATTTTTTTACTCTACCGTCTTTTGTGTACAAAAGAACGTTATCTTCTTTATCAAAACAGTCCTCAAGGATTTTTTTCATATCTTTGTCTATTTTATACTGTCTATACTCTATCTTTAAAAGAATAACGAGAATAAAAAGTAAAAAAATTATAAGTGCAAAACAGGAAACAAAAATAAGTGAACTATACATCTTGATCCCTTGATATTATTTCTAACTTTTTATTTCTAGAAAGTTTTTTAAATTTTATCTCAGCTTTTGTAGCAGTTGATCTGTCTTTAAAATCTACCCAATATACGAGCTTTACAGGTCTTCTACATGCAGTATACTTTGCGCCCTTCTTTGTATTATTATGTTCATAAACTCTACGAGATACATCGGTAGTTATCCCAGTATACAATGAACTATCTGAACATTCTACGATATACAAGAACCAGTCCATTTATTTTTTATCAAGAGTGTACATTGGCGTTTTCTTTACTTCATCCAAGAGGGTGGGAAGATCAAGTCCGGCGCAATCAATCTTTCCTTTTGTGAAATTATAATGATTACAAATTCCATGAAACTTACCCTTTGCACAGTCCTTATCAACACCTGTTTCAATATTACCTAAAGAATTTTTAGGATATTCCAGAGGAATTCCTACACCAATATGACATGCCTTCCACAAAGCTTTTAACGCTTGGAGCTGAACTGGATAGAAATCTGTAAACGGCTTCATCTTTCTTCCGTGTACATAAGCATTTTCTTGTACAGGCCTTTCGCCGAATCCATTCTTGACATACCAGTCTTGATATTTAAGGTAATAGGCATTAGAGATCTCTACACCTATCCCTTTAGAGTTTCCGCCTATACCGTTGCTAATTCCTGCATGCCAGGCCTTGTGCTGAGTATCAAGCATTTGATATATTGTTCCATCATTGTCAATAAGAAAATGAACTGAGATTCCTCTTCGATTTAATACTTTGGCGCAAGATTCAGAGCTAAGGCAAACGTCCCAATGATTCACAAACATCGTAGGCTCACGGTCAGGTTCACCAGAATAGTCAGTGTAACAACCCTTGTTAGATTTTAGCCCATCATCTTCATTCCATAAAATCATCTTATCCCACTCAATTGGAATAAAATGACCATTATGAACTATGTGCTTATCACCCACACTATATAAATTTCTTGGTCTTGATGGCTCATAGTCTGATATGTTAACTTCTCTTTCAGTCCAGATTCTCCGATACGTTGTGGGCCCTACAAGACCGTCAGCTTTTAAGCCATTTTTTCTTTGCCATTTTTGGATAGCCTTTACAAGATCTATATTAAACTCTTCACATGCAAACCAAGTAGGATTCCATCCGAGACTATCAGCACTTGACTTATTGTAAAAATCTTTATCCATTTTTTAATCCAGCTCTATATTAACATCGATAGAAATTGTAACCTTTGGTACGCGAATCTGATTGGCAAGACCGTGTCTTTTTGCATCTTCAGCGTCGAGAAACCAATCAGCATGACCCTTCTTGTGAACAAGCTTTAAGAAATAATCGTCTTTTTTCCCGCAATTTCTAGCCATCATTGTGTAGACTTTTTGATTTAATCTTTCAGTTTCTTCTGCTGAAGCCTTGATCTCTTCAACCTTACCATACTCCATTGATGAAACATCGTGAATCATGACAGTAGCATCT
>LWDU01038964.1_pt1 | contig 18156 bp, 13 predicted proteins | sample 727161 | NCBI WGS metagenome assembly LWDU01 (sample SAMN04566230, study PRJNA314399) | hydrothermal vent metagenome | isolation source: deep sea hydrothermal plume seawater | place: Mexico: Gulf of California, Guaymas Basin | collected 2004-07-11
GGTCACCAGAATGCCAAAGGCTTTTTCTTGATGATCGAGTCTGCCTCCATCGACAAGCAGGCCCATGCCCGCAACGCCTGCGGCTCAATCGGCGAACTCGAGCAGCTCAACGAGGCCCTCGAGAGCGCCTTGACCTTTGCCGAGAAAAACCCAAACACCCTGATCCTGGTTACTGCAGACCACGGACACGCTGCCCAGATCATTCCCGACAAGAGCCTCTTTAACCAGTTCGGAATCGCAGTATTTACCCCCGGCCACGTGGTGCGGCTGATCACACCCGAGGGCGCAGGCATGGCGGTCAACTATGCGACGAACGGATTCATGATGGAAGAACACACGGGAACCCAGGTCCCGCTTCTCGCCAACGAAGTCGGAACCGGAAAAGTCCCCGCGATGGTGAGCCAGCCCGAAATCTATGATCTGATGATCGAGCACCTTGGCCTCGGGGGCACCGACTAGAACCGGACGAAATCCCTTGAAGCTTCGCCTGCCCAGGGACAAAATTTTCGCGATCGGTCACCTCGGGCCTCGCGCGCTATGCTGGCGCCTCAACCCGATATTCCGTCCGGGTCATTGCCGGGCACCGAGGTCCAGGTGTCAAAGCTCCGAATCGCCAGCTCCGACGAATGGCTGGGTACCGTGCTCGCTGATTTCGATGCGTTCCTACTCGATCACGCCACCTGCGAACGAAAGGCGTCAGCCACCGCTCTCTCTCTGGTGAGCCATTACCCGAATCGCCGAATACTCGTCCAAGAAATGATGGTTTTGGCGCGGGAGGAACTCGAGCACTTTCATCAAATGCTCTGGATCATCCAAGCCAAGAACCTCACCCTGCAGCCCGATGAAAAGGACCTTTACGTTCAAGAACTGCGAAAAGAAACGCGGCGCGGCACCGAGAAATACTTTCTCGACCGACTGCTCGTGGGCGGGATCGTTGAGGCACGGGGCTGCGAGCGCTTTGGCAAGGTGGCCAATGCCCTCGCCCCGGGGCCTCTCAAAGAGTTCTATCAAGGCATCACACGCGCCGAATCCCAGCACCACGTCCTCTTCTATCGAGTTGCCAGGAATTATTTCGATGCATCCGAAGTCGAAAGTCGATTGAATGAGTTATTGGACCACGAGGCCGAAGTGCTCCAAAAGCTTCCCATTCGCCCAATCGTCCACTGATCCCCCCTAAGCGAGATCCGGCATGGAACCAGCCACCCCCTTCGTCCACGCTGCCAAGGCGACGAGAAAGTATTTATCCCAGTACGCCGAATCCGAAGCTCGGCTCTCCGCGGTCATCACTGCCCGCTGTGGTCGTTTCGGCCACGGATTGACGATTCCCTGCTACGCCGAGGGCGAAGGCATCGGTAGCTGCCTGAAAACGGTTCCACCCGGAGATCGTGGTCCGGTTCTCATGGTTGTCGTGGTCAATGCGCCGAAGGAGGCCGCGGCCTTGATTCATGAGGCCAACGCCCGAACCCTAAAGAAACTTCGGGATGACTACGGGGAGCCCGAAGTGTTTTCTCCCACGGTTTGCGTCTATCCCCACCCCGCTGGCTCCCTTCTGGTCATCGACCGCGCAAGCCAGAATTTTCTACCCGCGCGGCAGGGTGTAGGCCTGGCGCGAAAAATTGGTTCGGATCTGCTGCTCGCCCTGATCGAAGCCGAGCGAGTCGCCTCCCCTTGGATCCACTGCAGCGATGCCGATGTCAGCTTTCCCCCCGACTATTTCGAACAGACCAGCGCATACCCGGGAACAGGCGCCTCGGCTCTTCTCTACCGATTTCGCCACGTTTCCGGCAAGAGTCGATTCGAGGACAACGGCCCAAGCTCAGTTGACGATCCCAGCTTGGGTTCCCGTCTTGAGCCCGGGGACGCAGACCGGTCCTATCAGGCCGCCCTGAAATACGAAATTTCGCTGCGGTACTACGTCCTGGGCCTGCGTTTCGCCGGCTCCCTCCATGCCTTTCACTCGATCGGGAGCACCCTAGCCATCCACGCAAACGCCTATGCGAAGGTGCGAGGGTTTCCCAAACGCGAAGCTGCGGAAGATTTCTATCTTCTCAACAAGCTCGCCAAGGTTGGACCTATAGAACGACTCGAAGGCGACCCCCTCTCGCTGTCCTCTCGGACTTCATCCCGGGTTCCCTTCGGAACCGGCGCCGCTGTGCGGCGATTGGTCGAAGGGGCCGGTTCTCAGTTGCTGACCTACGACCCGAAAATTTTTCATTACCTGCGGGTTTGGCACAACGCCTTGACCCGGGCGCTTGATCCCCAGGAACCGAGAAGCAAGCTACGGGAACGGGTTCGTCAATTCGCCGAGCAAGATCCCCTTGTCGAGTTTCCGAGGCTCATGAATGCCCTCACCGACACAGCTGCGCTTTCCAGCGCCGAAACCGCGCTGGCGGATTCGGGGTCCGGCGTCAGCCGGAGGCTTTTCGACGGATTCGATGGCTTTCGAACGCTCAAGCTGGTTCATGCCCTCCGTGGGTCCGGACTAAGGAGCGTGCCTCTTTACGATGCAATCGAACAGGCTTCCTTTGTCTCACTCCGCGCGCGCGCCGATCCGAAAAGTGCCGAATCCATCGCGCGGGAGATCGAGACCCTGGAGGCTCAGTGCGCCGGCCCGGATGCAGCAAGTGATCGCTGACGATTCGATTCTCTCGATGGACGCTCGCCAACGCGGGTACCGAGTTCGTCCCGCGATTGAGTCCGGGTATATTGATTCGAGCGTGCACATTTCAGCCGGTGAACCTGCCCCTCACACTCCTTTTCTATACGCCAATCGGAGTCAAGCATGACACGGCAAGGTATAGAAGCCCGTTTTGAGAATTTTGGAAGATTCATTGTCCACCGTCGTTGGTTTTTTGTTCCCCTGGTGCTCCTCTTCGCCGGATCTCTTTCCTCTCAGGCGCCCAAGATCCAGATCGATACTTCAGCCGAGTCCTTTCTCCGGGATGACGATCCCGGAAAAATTCTCTACGACGATTTTCGCGATCAGTTCGGCCGTGGTGAAGTCCTCATTGCCGCAGTGCGCACCCGGGATGCCCTGGCCCCCGATTTTCTCGCCAAGCTTCGCGATTTTCACCAGGCTCTTGAAGAAGAGGTTCCCCACCTTCACGAAGTTCGAAGTCTTATCAATGCCCGTGTGACTCGGGGCGAAGGCGACGAACTCATCGTTGAAGAGCTGCTTGAGGAGTGGCCCGGTTCGCCTGAAGAGTGGATGCATCTTCGGAAATACGTTCAGGCCAACTCGCTTTACAGAAATCTCCTGATTTCAGAAGATGCTCGGCTCACGACGGTCAGTGTCGAATCCAACGCCTATTCGTCTGCGGATCTTGACCCTATCGCGGTGGAAGATGCGTTCGAGAGCGAAAGCGAAGACGCCGCTTTTCTGAGCGGCGCGGAGAACGCGCAGGTGGTCTCGGCCACCCGGGCGGTTGTCGAGCGCTTCACTGGAGAGAATTTCGAAATCCGGCTCAGTGGCGAACCGGCCCTTCAGGCCGACATCGCAAGCGCGATCCAGAGCGACATGGTTCGCTTCGTCGCCGGCATGGTGATGATCATCGCGCTCCTGCTATTTCTTCTATTTCGGCGAATCTCTGGGATTCTTCTTCCGCTCGTTGTCGTCGGACCCGCCGTTTCGGGCACGATTGGGTGCATGGCTATTGCGGGAGAGTACTTGAGCGCTCCCAGCCAAATCCTTCCCTCGCTTCTTCTTGCCGTAGGGATCGGCGCGGCGGTTCACATCCTGACCATTTTTTTCCAGAACTTCGATGCCGGGGAAACCCGAGAAGACGCAATCGCACACGCCATGGGTCACTCGGGGCTCCCGGTCTGCATGACCAGCATCACGACCGCGGGAGGGCTCCTCTCATTCGTTACGGCCGAGATCTATCCCGTAGCGGTGATTGGAATTTTCGCTCCCATCGGAATCGGGCTCGCCCTGATCTACTGCCTGATTCTTCTCCCCGCGCTTCTGGCGATCGTTCCATTGAAGAGCCTGCCTGGGCATACGCCCCAGACCAGGGGCCCACGTGGGTCGGGAAGGATCGGCGACACATTGGTGACTATAGGCGATTTCTCCATTCGCCATGCGCATGGATCGGTGGTGGTGACATTCCTTGTAATTGCAATCAGCCTGGTTGGGGCTTCCCAGATCCGCTTCGGGCACGACATCATGGGCTGGCTACCGGAAACACATCCGATCCGCATCGCGACCGCTCTATTCGACGAAGAACTGAACGGTTCCATGGTCCTAGAGATCGTCGCTGATACCGAAACCGAGAACGGCGTTCAGACAGCGAGCTTCCTGAATGCTCTCGAAGCCGTTCAGGGCGAAATTCTGGACCCAAACCACGAGATGGAAATGAAAGCGGGAAAGGTTCTATCCATCGTCGATGTCGTGAAGGAGATCAACCAAGCCCTCAATGCGAATGACCCCAACGCCTATCGCATTCCCACGGAGAAAAATCTAATCGCCCAGGAGATCTTGCTCTTTGAAAATAGCGGCGCCGACGACTTGGAGAGATTGGTCGACTCACAGTTTCAGATGGCCCGGGTCTCAATTCGTGTCCCTTATCTTGATCCCGTTCTCTACGTGAACTATATCGAGGAGACGATAAAGCTATTCGAAGATCGATTCGGCCCGGCGGTATTCGTCCAGGCCACGGGTTTTCTCCCGGTGATGAGCATGACGATCAATGCCTTAATCGCCAGCATGACCCAGAGCTATATCTTGGCTTTGTTGATCATCACGCCCCTGATGATCTTGCTGATTGGGTCATTGCGAATCGGGCTCGTCAGCATGATTCCGAACCTGACGCCCATCATTATCACCTTAGGAATCATGGGTTGGTGGGGGATCGTCATAGACGGGTTTACGTTGATGATCGGCGGAATTGCAATCGGGCTCGCGGTGGATGACACCATCCACTACATGCACAATTTCCGGCGTTCCTTCCTGAGAAACGGTGACATCCGGCTGGCGAACGAAGAGACTCTTCGCACCACGGGGCACGCTCTGCTCGTCACTTCAATGGTCCTCTCCGCGGGTTTCTATATTTTCACCTTTGCGGAGATGAACAACATCTACTATTTCGGACTACTGACCAGCATAACCATCGCCAACGCGTTCCTCATCGATCTGCTGGTCTCTCCGGCCCTGATGGCGCTTACCCATCGCAACAGCGCCCGACCTTCCTAATCGCCGGATCGCCGGTTCTGATGCAATCAACGAGCAGAATCGAGAACTCCTCGAAAGACGCGTTCAAAATTCCCCGACCAGAAAGCAGTGCAGTTCGACTCGCTCTGTCCCTCAAGGCTCTGTTCGAACCGACCAATGGGATTGCGCCCACCCTCGGCATGGGGGTAGTCGCTGGAGAAGAGATAGAACTCCGGCCGTGAACGCTCCATGAGCCGCGCCACATTTTCCGTAGGAAAAGGCGTGAAGCCAAATTGTTCGATGAGTTGTTCGGATGGTTTGCGCTTGAAAGCCCTCAGGGCGGGTTCTGTGCGACCAAAAATCGCTACCAGATCGTCCAAGCGCTCGATAAAGCTGGGTGCCCAGCTTGCGCCAAGCTCCACACTGGCCCCGCGAAGATGGGGGAATCGCTCAAAAACTCCGTCGAGAAGCAGCGCTGAGAGAAAGCGCTCGGGAGCGTGATGCATGATCGTGAAGTCCTTGCCTCTGACGTTTTCTCCGCCTCCCATCCAGTCCTTGGGCAAGGATTGACCGTTGTTCATCCAGGCCTTGGGGAGTTGCAGGGGATATCCGCCGACGTGGATCACGAAGGGTATGCCCGCCTCGGCCAGCCGTGCCCAAAAAGGGTCAAAGTCGGGATGGCCGGGAGAGCGCCCCCCGGCGTCTCCGTGGGGAACCCAGACCGCCTGCATTTGGGCTGCGATTACTCTTTCGAGTTCGCGGATCGCATAGCCGGGATCTTGAAGCGGCACACTTGCCACAGCCATGAGCCGCGCGTCGTCGCTACAAAAATCCGCCATTCCCCGGTTATGCGCCCGAGCTGCGCCATATTGAATTTCGGGGTCGAGTCGGCGATCGAAGACCACCGTACCGCTGAGGGTCGAGAAAACGAGTTGCTTTTCAAAGCCCAATAAATCGAGTGCGCGTTTGCGATCACCGGAGTCGAAGGCGCCCAGGGCTTTCTCTTCTTTGGGGCCGCGGATCAGGCCCAGCCCACCCAGGCCTTCGAGATCTGCGGCGTACTTTCGATCGTGCCCGCCCGCCTTAGCCAAACGCCAGCCCTCACCCTCGTCCATGGAAGACCGCGTGTAGTCGATGGGGGGCAGCCGATCGCGCATTCCCGGGTCCGCATGGTTTACCAAGAAATCGGGCAGTTCCATGATATGGCTGTCTGCGTCAAAAAGGCGTCGGCCGGCCGCGTAGGTCATAAAATCCTCCGGAACAAAAAAGCCATCACATCATCGGAACAAGAACCTGCCCTCTAGGGCCGTACGATCTCGAATCCCCTCTCGAAGCGGTCAAACAAGCCGCCGAAGCTAGCCAGCGCCAGGGGATTGCCCGAAAGATCGACGCGACCCCCGGCCAACAGAGTCGGCATGCCTACCGCGCCCGAAAGCAAGCGCAAAAAGTCGGGCCGGGTCATCGCAAGGCCAACATCGGGGTCAGGATGCGCAACCCCTTGCCGCGCGTGGAGAACGCCGTTCTCCAAATCGAGCACCCACAACTCGTCTCTATCGGTAAAGAAAATCTGGAGGACAAGATCCGCTTCGGCGGCCTGGATTCCTTTGAGTCGCACAGCCATGAAGTCAAATACCATCTCGGAGCTCATTCCCGCCACGACATCGGGGCTGGCAGTATCCACGGTGCGAGTGCCCACCACTCCCTCCCGGAGTTCCCGAGCCGCCGTCAGATAAAAATTGCGCCAGGGACCCGACTCGGCCTGGTAGCCCAGCTGTTCGAGAGCGTCGGCCTGAAGCCAGCGCGCGCGCTGATTTTCAGGCTGGGCGAAAACAAGGTGATTTATGGCCTCTGCAACCCAGCGGTATTCACCCGCGGCCAAGGACGCCCTGCCCTTTTCGATCATTGCATCGGCGCCCCCCATCCAATCCACGTACCGCGCGCCGCTTTCTACAGGCGGAAGTGGACTCAAGTGTGCGGGGTTTCCGTCGAACCAGCCGAGATAATACTGATACGTTGCCTTCGAATTGTGGCTCACAGTCCCGTAATAGTCGCGGTTATACCACTGCTGCCCAAGGCTTGCGGGCAACTCAAGGATTTCGGCAATTTCGCGGGGAGTCAGGCCCTGATTGGCCAGGCGCAGGGTCTGATCGTGTACGAACGCGTAAAGATCGCGTTGACTCGCCAGGTACTCAACGGCCTCTTCCCGACCCCAGCGCGGCCAATGATGGCTTCCGAAAACCACTTCCATGTCATCGCCGAAGAGCTGAATTGCTTCTTCAAGCCAGGCAGCCCAATCCTTCCCGCTACGAACCTGCGCCCCCCGCAAGGTATAAAGATTGTGAAACACAGCATTGGCTTCTTCGGCTGGACAGAACGCCTTCCATTGTGGGAGATAAAACATCATTTCCGCCGGGGCCTCGGCGTTGGGGGTATACATGAAGATCATCTCAACACCATCAATAGTGATGGGGGTGGGAGTCTCGCCGATGATGTCGGTGGGCGGAATCATCGAAACCCGGCCACGGGAAGTCGTTTTCCCCAGCCCCGCATCCACCCTGCCCAGGGGACCCGCTTCGAGCAGACCACCGAACATGTATTCAGCGCGACGGGTCATGACGTTCCCAGCCAGCACATTTTCGCTAACAGCGTGATGGCTAAAACCTTCGGGCGCCAGAATGCGAACACGCCCGGCGGCAACGTCTTCGGGAGTCGTAACACCCCTCACTCCACCAAAATGATCTGCGTGGCTATGGGAATAAATAACTGCGACGACGGGACGGTCGCCCAACTCCTGATTGATCAGGGCGAGCGCGGCCCGGGCGGCTTCGACAGTGATCAAGGGGTCGAGCACAATCCAGCCCGTCTCACCCCGGATAAAGCTGATATTGGAAAGGTCGTAGCCCCGTACCTGATAGATCCCGTCCACCACCTCGAAGAGACCGGTTATCCCGTTTAGCTTGGCCTGGCGCCAGAGACTCGGGTTGACGCTGTCTGGGGCTTCGCCCTCAATGAAGTCGTAGACGGTCATGTCCCAGGCCACCTGGCCGGCATCCCCCTGAATCACAAGTGCGTCGGGACCCGCGACGAAACCGCGACGGGCCCGTTCGAAATCCGATTTGTCCTCAAAGGGAAGTCGATCAAGCACCGCCTCGTTGGCGAGGCGTGTGAACTCGCTGGCCAGCTTCGGTTCGGAAGTAAGTCGTTCGGAGACGGGTTCGACGGATTCCGGAGGCCGATCGACACTACACGCCAGAAAACCCAGTACCACAAAGGCAATCCAAAAGTGTTTTTTTGCGTTCGGCATGCTCTCTCCTCTTAGAGTCAACAATTAGCCTTCGATCCCCCCCGCCGAGGCGAGCCCGATTTGCACCGGAATTCCGTTGACGGCCGCGTTGCCCGAGAGCACGTCAACAAATGTTCCCGGGGCCAGGATATTGCTGCAGACCCCGGCGTTACGTGCAGCCACCCCAAGCCGTGTACCTTTTTTGTCATGGCCCCAGCCATGGGGCAAGGAGACGACACCGATCATCATTTCGTCGCTGAGTTCGACGGGTACGATTAAACTGCCAACCTCCGACCGGACCTTGGCCGAAGCACCGGCCACGAGACCCCAACGCGCAGCGTCTTCGGGATGAACGAGCAGAGTGCAGCGATCCTTGCCCGTCATCAGTTCGGCCACGTTGTGCATCCATGAATTATTGGATCGGATATGACGACGGCTGACCAACACCGCACCCTCCCTTTCTTCGCCCAGTCGCCCCCGAAGCCGATCCAGATCCCCGCACACATAGTCGGGCGCCAAATCGATCTTGCCATCGGGTGTGTCTAGAACCTCTGGGATCCGGGATTCAAGGGCTCCCATATCAACCCCATTCGGAGATCGCTTCATGATTTCGAGCGTCATGCCTTTGGGGTTTTTTCCGTACCCCTCGCCCCAGGGTCCGATTCGAAGCGCAAAATCAAGCATACGCTCGGGGCCCTTGCCCTCGGCAAGGGCGACCACCTCCCCGGGATCCCGCCCCGCAATGCTCGTATGGGGCAGCGCCGTAAGGGTTGCCACCAATCCGGCGAAAAACAGGTCGTCGAGCAAGTCCGTGTCGATATCGTCAGCTTTCTGACCTTGGAGAAGCGCCGAAAGCGCCAGCAGAATTTGCCACTCGTGCGGCCGGCCAGGTTCGGGTTCAAAGAGCGGGGGCGAGTATTTTCCCGCGTTTCGCACTGCCCAACTCCACAACAGTTCGTCGTAGTGGGGCTGCTCCAAGGGGGAGAGACCGGGCAGAATGACATGGGCGTGGCGGGTCGTTTCATTCAGGTAGTTGTCTACCGCCACCATGCAATCGAGACCCGGCAATGCCGCGTCGAGTTTGGCCGCGTCGGGAGCACTCAGAACTGGGTTGCCCGCGATGGTGATCAGCGCCCGGATCTGCCCCTCCCCAGGAGTCGCAATTTCCTCGGCGAGACACGAAACCGGAACCTGACCCAGCACTTCGGGGGCCCCACGCACCCTGGATTTCCAGCGACCAAAACTCCAGCCTTCGGCAAACTCGGGAGGGCGAAGGGTCGTCATCGAGGGCGCGATGGGATTCGAGAACATCAGCCCGCCAGGACGATCGAATTTTCCAGCAAGAATGTTCACGACATCCACCAGCCACGAAGCCAGGGTTCCGAACTCTTGATTGCAGGTGCCGATTCGGCCATACAGCGCCCCAGTCTCTGCCTCGGCAAAGTCCCGGGCCAGGCCGCGAATTTTATCCGCCGATACACGGCACGTGGCCGCGACTGCCTCGGGGGTGAACTCTCGGCAGAGGGCACGTACATCTTCGAGCCCCTGCACGTGCTCGCCCAGTCGGCCGAGATCGACCAACCCCTCCTCGAAGAGTACCTGGACAATGGCCAACAAAAACGCCGCGTCGGTTCCGGGCTGAATGGGCAGCCATTCATCCGCTGCGTCGGCAGTGCCCGTCCGACGAGGATCGATCACGACCACCCTTCCGCCGCGCTTTCGAATCGCCCGAAGCTTGCCCATAAAATCCGGCGTGGCCAACAAGCTCCCCTGAGATGCCTGGGGGTTGGCGCCCATGATAATCAGAAAGTCCGTGCGATCGATATCCGGAGTGGGAATCGTCCACATCCCCCCATACATCAACGCGCCGGTCACGTTTTTCGGCCACTGGTCGACGGTTCCCGCCGAATAAATGCGTGGGATCCCCGACATGGCGATAAAGGCGCCCACATAGCGAGAGAGAGAGAAATTGTGGGCCGTTGGATTGCCGATATAAGATGACACTGCATCGAGGCCATGGGAGTCGATGACCGTTCCGAGTCGGCGTTCGATCTCGCGAAAGGCCTCCTCCCAGCTGGCCTCCTTGAATTCGCCCCCTCGCCGAATCAGCGGCGTCCGCAAACGATCCGGGTCGTGGTGAAGTGCGCCGAGTACAGTGCCCTTGGGGCAGAGATAGCCCTTGCTCCAGACATCGTCGGGGTTCGAACGAATCTTCTCTACCCGTCCGTCTCGAGTCTCGACCCGTAGCCCACACATGGCTTCACAGAGATGACAGGTACGGATGTGAGTCTCTTGCTCCATGCATTCCTCCGAGAAGCGCGGACCCTGAGTCTGGCAGCTTGACCCTCCCTAGCGCAACCAGGCCCGCCAACCCGAAGACGGGTCACCGCGCAGCGCGCCCGCCACCACCCGTTCCACCGAAGTCTCAGCCAAAGCGGAACGCGCTACTTCGCGGGCAAGCGCAAAGCCGCCCTCAGATTCGACTTTGTTGATCAGAATCACCTTACGCGCCCCAGGCGGCGCCCCCTTACCGCCTCCGTGCTCGGAGGCGAGCAGGCGTCCCAGGGCGTCGGGGCTGAGCGTTGCCCGCTCGTCCATTCCCGTAACCGCGCAGACCCGCTCCGGGCGGTGAGCGATCTGGCAAATCGGGGCCGAGAGAGCGTCAAGGCCAGCGACAGTCACCAGGGTTCCGGTTTCCGGGGGAACCACGGGCTCGTGCTCGGCGGGGGCCTTGACGGGGAGCCTTCGCGAGCCGTCGGCTTCGACAATCACCCAATCCGAATCCGGCCGGGCAAGAATTCGGGCCGGGATATGGGCGGGCACGCCCAGAGCGTGACGATCCTCAACTTCCCCCACCACAAGCGCCCCGCCGCTCGCCCTGGAAAGCGCCTGCTCCCAATTCGGATCGTCGAGAGTACAAACCGAACTCGCCAGTCGAGTCTGGCTGGCAAAAATCTTGGTGGTCGTCGTAAGCACTGTTCGACCCGGCAAAAGTCTAGCCAGGGCAAAGAGCAGGCTGCTCTTACCCCCTCCCCCCACAATCGCGACGATGCCCGGCGAAGCGCCGAGACCCAGAGCATCGATCAGAGCGAGGTCTGTCCGCTCCTCCGATCCTTCTGCGCCCGTCCGCATAGCCGTGCTCCTGAATCTGCCGTGGGGTCCCCGAGCGCCCCGACGAAACTCTACTACGCCCGGAGGCCATCCGAGCGACGGAGTATGGCACGGCAAGAATATGCGCTGAGGAGGCTTGATGGGACGGCCGGAAGAGTGCTCCTCAACTCATCCATCGAGTCGAACTTCAAGGTGAGGACTTCCGCCGACGGGATGAGATCGCTAACCTAAACCGATGCTCTTGATCTCATCGGTTCTGGTATTTGGATGCTTGGCATGGTTCGTGGTGTCGGCCACGGGGTCGGGGGCTCCTTTTGGCCACGACCAACTTCTGCATAGCCGAATCCCCTGGCTCGCGCTCGGGCTGCTCTGGGTCGGCGCGGGATTCGGAATCGCTTCCCTGGTCAGAAAGCGACGGCTCTCTACCTGGCTGCTCCTGGGCCTCCAGGCGCCGGTCGTGGCCTTTCTTTCTTTCTACTTCCTGTACGGGAGCTTCCTCCCCGAGCACGCCGTCGCCCTGGAGGTCGGACAGGCCTTTCCCAGCTACGCACTCGCCGATCAGGATGGAACCATTCAAGGGCACAACGCTGGAGAGCCCCGCAAACCCGCGCTCTACATTTTCTATCGCGGCGACTGGTGACCTTTTTGCCGCGCCGAGCTGGTCCAGCTCGAAAGCTACTACGAAGAAATCAATCGAAAAGGCATAGAGCTCTACGCGGTGAGCGTCGACCCCCCCGAAACTTCTCGCCGCCTGCGCGATCACCTCGAGGCGAGCTTCACCTTCCTCTCGGATTCCGAAGGCGAGTTGCTTGATGTGCTGAATATTCGGCACAGGGGTGGCCACCAGGGCCTGGACATCGCTTTTCCCACCGCGATTCTCGTCGACGAAGGAGGGCGGGTCCGCTGGATCTACCAGTCCGACACGTACCGGCAGCGCGCTCGACCCGAGTCGATTTTCGCCGCCATCAACCGTATGGAAGCCCGCTGATCCATCCGCGGCCCAGAGGCCAACCTTGGACGACTCCGGGCACGCGAAACTTCCGCTATCCCTCGGAGCGATCGGCCCGAACTTCTGGCCTTCGATTTGACCGTCTGGCTAGCAGCAATAGACCCAGCGTTCCGACTCGGAGCAGGGCCGTCGCCGACGGTTCGGGAACCTTGTTCAGAACCGAATTTTCGGCGCCCGGAGTTCCGCCCACCGCGAGGCTCGCCGCCCAGCGCGTTGCGTCAGAAGCCGGAACAGAAGGGTCGATACGCTCCAAGGAAGTCCCACCGCCGTCCGCTGTCGTCGGCCAATCTCCCCAGTCTAGGTAGGTAACCGTATCGCGAAGTACCAGGGGCGCGATTCCCAGCGCCGCATGATCGGGGCGCCGCAACTTCACGGTCTCCGAGTAGTCGTTGAGCTTCCCCATGAAGGGGCCATAAATCGGTGTCGAAGCGGGTACTCCGTAAACGCTCTTGAACTTGGCCAACTTCAAAGGTTCCGTTGCCGGATCAAAGGCGACAATCAGGACAAAACCCGAAGCCGGGACCGCTGCGGTGACGGGAAACTCGAAATCCACGCCTCCGGTGATCCACCACGAAAAAATCCCTCCCGCGCCCCAATCCTCCACCAAGGGCACGTCCACCGAGCTGTCGTTGTGAAGTTCGACGTATTCCAGATCCGCGTCGACCAGCGGAAGCTGTGCAGGCCCAGCGGGATGATACATGATCTCGTTGATCACAAGCGGTCCAACATGGGGATTGCTGTTGATACTCCCCCGAGTTCTAGAAACCATCCGAAAGAAGGAACCGCTGCCATTGGGGAATCGGCCAAACGAAACACCGTTTTCAAGTGGGCCAAACTCGACAGACGTGCGCCCACCCGTCATCCCCCCCGCACCATTTCCTTGGGAAAGATAAACAGCTTCTCCCATTTCACCATTCAACGAAAACGGCAAGTTGGCCTCCAGAAAAACGAGATAGCCGTTGCCAGGAATCGTCGTCCCGGCGGGAATCAAGTGCTGCATGAGGTTGACCGAACCATCACTGAGAAACCAACCGCTCAGGTCGACCGCAGTCCCTGTCGTGTTGAAAAGCTCGATCCAGTCCTGCTCGGGAGGATCGCTATGCGAGTTGATTTCGTTGATGACGACCGACTCCAAGGGAAAATATGGGACGACCGAGCGAAGCAGGCTGAAGTTCTGCGCCATCGGGCCCTGCAAATCGGTCCACTCGTTGGGAAGGCCAAAGCTGCTCGATCCACCATCGGTGTACCAGATCGAATTCGGAGTCGTTCCGGGGAACGGCGTGTCTTCCAGCTTGAATACCTCGGTACTTCCAACTCCCGCCAGAGGCGAAATTCCTTCGCCACTTGGACCATACACCACCGCGCCCAGTGCATTCAGAATCGTCAGCTGCGTCTTGTCATTGGAAACTGCAAAATTACTCGCCGAAATATATCGCCCGTTAGTCGTCATCGACGCACGAACGTTGATCCACCACTCACCGATTTCTGGCCGATAGTCGCCCGCGTTCGAGGGAATGTCCTCCGAAATCGTCACTATGGTTCCAGCTCGCAGATCGGCCCAAAGGGGATCGGCCGTCAATAGAAGAGAAAAGATTTGCTCTCCGGGGCCGGGGAAAACGGGTTCGCCAGTTCGGTGGGAGATGACGATCTCCCAACCCCGCATATCCAGATGATCGGTAATCACCACCAACTCAAACCAATCGCCCCCATTGCCCTCGCGCCGACCCAGCCTCGAGTCCGACTTTCCGCCCTGGAGAAACCCCAAAACCTCGGACACCGCGTTGTACTCGTTGAGCACAACATCCGCTGCGAAACCTTGATCGGCTACAAATACCGCCAGTGCGAAGACAAGCGTGATTGCGAATTTCATTTCAATTCCCTTGGTCTTCTCAAAAAATAAATTTCACGTCTAGGGAAACCCTTTGATTTTCTGAACAGACGCGTTTCGCGCACAAAATGAACTGAATTTGCGTGATCAGACCTACCAATCAGAAATAGAGATTCCCGTCGCGGAAAAAAGCGCGCAGACTGCAGCCCCTGCACGATCGCGCGCCTTCAAGACTGTGACCCGAGCCGCGTAGACCGTATCCAAAAGCTTTGCGATGTCCTTGGGGGTTGCCCGCCGACTTCGCCACCACTCGGCTGCGACCGACTCGGAAGAATCGGCGAGAGCAGTCAAATCTTTCCAGTGTTGAGATTGTTCCCGAAAAACATTCACCTCGTCGATGGCCATCTTCGCGGTTCTGACTCGATCGTCTAGAACCCTTCGAGCATCACTCCCTTCGGCATGCGCCAGCGCTTGATAGCGCTTCATTCTGGCACTCGACTCGCGGCCAAAAGGAACTTCAAATGCGACTCGGGCGGAATATTCTCTTTCCTGGCCCGAGTAGGGCACGGGTTCGAAACCAAAGTCGACGAACCGGACCGAAGGCAATCGCTTCATGGCCTCTCCCTTCGCCAGCGCTTTGTAGCGCTCTTCCCTGGCCCTGTGGACCTCAATATCCGGCTGATGAACCAGCAACTTTTCTCTTAGGGCATCCACGCTGATATCGAGAGGTGGCGCGATGTTCTCGATGTCGGGCAGGACACCCAAGGCCCCCTCCAGTCCGAGTGTGGTTATGGGCGCTTCGGCATCCGGGACTGCCCGGCTTGCCAACCGAACGCGACTGGAGAGTTTAAAGAGGGTCCAATCCATGTCGTTGACTAGTCCCGACTCACGAAGCTCTTCATTCCACTTGAGAAGGGCGCGGCTCTGCTTCGCGTACTNNCGAAAGTTTGGCCAACGCGACGCGGGAATCCGCACGGCGGGCTTCCTTCATGGCCGACAGGGCCAGGGAATTTCCGATCGGAACGCGGACCAATGCGTTCATTTTGGTCTCATCCTCCGTGACCGCGGCCGCCCGCAATTCGACACTATCCAGAAGTACTTCCTCCTGCTCGCGCGCCAGCGCGGCTGCCAACTCGGACCGCGCGGCCTCTACCCTCGCATCGTGTTCGAGTCCAACTTCGGATATTTTGGCTTCTACTGCTGCCTGTCTCTGGACCAGATCAGATCGCGGTGGACCCGCGCACCCGAAGGCGAGTGTCGCCATAGTCACGATACCCAGCAGACCTCCGCGAAGAAGAGGAAAGCCGTCGGCAACCTCGGGCATTAGCTGACCCGATCTTTAATGAAGTCAAGGGTCACGACCTGGCCATTCCCAAGCTGGCACGAGGCGGGCACTGAGATATGAATTGGCATTCCGTGAATTCTGCTGCCCAGAAAGTTCCGAAGCTGCGGAGGAGCTTGCGACACGGTCGCGCCCCGACGCCGCACGAGGCCAACTGCATTGCAGCCGGGCCCCTTCGCGCCGACGATAAGGACTGACGCACCGGTTGCGATCGCGTCCGGGTCGGTGGTCGAATTCACGAACGCGACGATTTCCTGGGCGAACTCGGGCATGACTGCCGCAACAGACTGTCCCTCCGCGACAGAGGCCCCCACCCTTGTCACTTCTTTCACGACCCCTTGGTAGCTACTCCTCACGACCAGAGAACTTCGATCCCCGATTAGCATATTTCTTCGCGATCGAAGCGCATCGAGTTGCTTCTCGTAGAGTTCCGAAGTTGGGCTCTCCAGCGAAGGGCGATTGGGACGCAGACGCTTGGAGGGTTCCACCCATCGCTCCTCCTTGACTAGAAGCCGGGCCTGGACAAGCTTGTATTCGTTTATGAGTTGTTCCATATCGGAATCGATCCGAGAAATTTTCTGATCAACAAAATGGGATGAGAGCTCGACAAGTGGCGTACCGATTTCGACATAGTCACCGGGTTGCACGAAAACAGCCGTCGCGAATGAATCAACTAGGGACGGATGCTCAACGATCGCACCCACTGCAACCGCTTCGACTCGAATTACTGCGTTCGAAATGCCCACAAGTTGCACCAAGAAGAAAAGACTGGATAGGAAAACTATAATCCCCAGCGGGCGAATTCCGATGAAATCAAAAATGCGATCTGTGGCTCGCAGGATACCCCTTCGTACACTTTTGAGTTTTTGAGACATTCTTCGCCTTCCCCCACGTCAAGCTTCTATAAATTATTCGTTGATTCGGCAACTGACCAGAAAGTTCTAGTACTCTGCCGATGAGTCCTGCAACATCAAGCGGGTATCACGCGCCTGCATTCGTTCCCGAAGAGCGTCTAAGATTTCGGATCGGTCAGATTTGCTGAAAAATTTAACCTGATAGATGTGTTCAATGAATTGACCGCCTTCTTGTTCAACGCTGCTCAAAAGCGTATTCCTTCGGCAATATTCATCGAGGAGGCGAGCCAATTCGCGGTCGCCGTCTTCGTGCGCCCCGACTCGAAAGCGCAATACACCGTCAAATCGCGCTCGAGATCCAAAGGGACCTGCGGCCAAATAGAGAGCGACCCCACTGAGAAGCCCACCCCCGAGAAGAGCGACCATCCACGCATGGACTCCACATGCAACGCCGAGGCAGGCTGAACCCATGACGAAAACTAGGTCCCGAGAAGTCTTGAGATCGGTGCGAAATCGAATCATTGAAAGAACGCCGAAGAGGCCGAGTCCTGCGAAAATCGAGTAACTCATGGAGAGCACGAGAATTGCGGCGCAGATGCTGACCAGCACGAGGGTGTGGCTGAAACCTCGCGAGTAGCTCAATCCCACATAGGTTCGCTCGTAGGTCCATGCGAGTAGTTGACCCAATACGAATGCACCGAGCAAAGAAGACAGGGGATCTACCCATGAGCCTCCGAGTGCAACGAGTTGGAGATGTTCCGTAAGAAATGTCATCGTTTATCCCAGTGCCTTTAGGGAGCGACGGGATGATTTTCTTCCCAAGCCCCAGTTCTCATCGCAAAGACCAACGCCGATTGAGTATTTCGAAAAACTTGAGCTTTCGAGTTGATGTTTCCGAATGAGCTCTACCATCCAAAGCGGAGGAGTAGTCTCACATTTGAGTTCAAGAACAACGGGGCTGATTCTGCTCCTTTTTTCCCAATACTCATCGAAGCTGTGCCAGCCACCCGGGTGGGGATTGAGAGACCAGTCCGTCGCTGCTTGAACTTTGATTTTCCTGTCGAAGGTCACTCGGGCATAGTTATCCACCAGACTCTCGTATGCTTCGCGTCTGTAGTGAACGGTAAGGGTGGGCTCTGCACCTGACTTCGCGGCAATTCGCGAAAAGTCCGAAAGGACGGACTGGGCGCTCTGGGTTTTTACTGAGCCTACGGGATAACCCCGCGCCGCCTTTTCGACCAGATCACGATCGATCGCTGTGCGTGTTTTGTAGATTACGGCCGAGTGGCGACGCTTGATTTCCAGGGATGCCAATGAGGTTTCGGAGTAGGTCCGGATTCTCAATTTGAGCCGATGAGAATCACCTCGTTCCTTGGCCCGGTGGAAAGCCATTGCCGGGCTGTCTAAATAGCAAGAATAGATCGGGTATCCCCGTTGATTGAGGGAACCGTTCTCTCCGCTTCCGTTGTAGGCATCGGGCTTGCACAGAGTAGAGATATCTTTTCGGATGGAATCCGCATGACTTTCTTCGACAAGAAATTTGAGTTCGAGTCGCTCGAATTTTGTTTGAAAGCTTGGCA
>LWDU01042663.1_pt1 | contig 18155 bp, 15 predicted proteins | sample 727161 | NCBI WGS metagenome assembly LWDU01 (sample SAMN04566230, study PRJNA314399) | hydrothermal vent metagenome | isolation source: deep sea hydrothermal plume seawater | place: Mexico: Gulf of California, Guaymas Basin | collected 2004-07-11
AGTGATAGAAATGCACAACATGGTCATGTACTTGTAATGTCTTCGCCATCATTTCACGAATTAAATGCGCATTAGGTGGAATTTCGATACCCAAAGCATTTTCAACCGCTCTAACTGATGTAAGTGCGTGACAACCTGTACATACGCCACAAATTCTTTCAACGAAAGCCCATGCATCACGTGGATCACGACCTCTTAGAATAACTTCAAGACCACGCCACATCGTACCCGTTGATACGGCGTTTACAATAACGTTATTTTCGTCTAAGTTGACTTCACAACGCATGTGTCCTTCAATTCTTGTTACTGGATCTACAACAACACGTGTTCCGCTGTTGTCCAGTTTATAACCATTTGGTGTTTCAATAATAGACATAATTTATTCTCCTTTAGTGTCTTCTTGACTATTCTTTGCACTTGATAGTGCGCTAGCTGCGGCGTGAACTGCAATAGCAGCACCTGTAGCACCTGCAACAGCAAAACCAATTTCATCTGCATCAGCTTCAATACCAAAACCATGTACTTCAGTTAAGCGATCATAGAATGAACCCTTATCCCAGAAACCATCTTCTGAACAACCGATACAACCGTGACCCGCTTGAATTGGGAATGAAGTACCTTCATTCCAGCGAATAGTTGAACAGGCATTGTATGTAGTAGGTCCTTTACAACCAACCTTATATAGACAGTAACCTTTCTTAGCATTCTCATCATCAAACTCTTCAACAAATTGACCAGCGTCAAAATGTGGACGACGATAACATTTATCATGAATTCTTTGTGAGTAGAACATCTTAGGTCGACCTTGTCTATCTAACGTTGGCATCTTATCAAATGTCAACATGTAAGTAATTACACCAGTCATTACTTCAGCAATTGGCGGACAACCTGGTACTTTAATAATTGGCTTATCAGTAATTAACTTATGAGTTGGTGTTGCTTGAGTTGGATTTGGTCTAGCTGCTTGAACACAACCCCAAGATGCACATGAACCCCAAGAAATAATCGCTTTACAATGTTTTGCAACATGTTCAATTTGATGGTGAAATGGCTTACCTGCAATAATACAAGACATACCATCTTGATTAAGTGGCGTGTTACCTTCAACAGCAAGTAAGAATTGACCATCATATTTTTCGATAGTCTCTTCAATAATTGCTTCTGCCTGGTGGCCAGCTGCTGCCATGATAGTGTCATCGTAATCCAATGAAATCATAGATAAAATCACATCTTTTGCTAATGGATGGGCTGAACGAATAAATGACTCTGAACAACAAGTGCACTCTAATCCATGTAACCATAAAACTGGAATTCTAGGTTTGTTTTCCATTGCGTGGGCAATCTTACCAACAAATGCAGGGCCTAATCCCAATGCTGTTGCTGTAAGACTACAATATTTAATAAAACTACGACGACTAATGCCTTGTCTACGCATTACGTCATAAAAACTCTCAATTGGTGATGCTACCTCTGTGTTAGCCATATCCCCTCTCTCCTTGTTGTTATTACTATTAAAAAAATCTCAAACTATTCATGTGCAATTCTTTACATACTTTATTAGTTTATTTGAAGCAAACTACCTTAACATATATTATATTCAATAAAGGTATACTTTACTTACTGAATATATAACCAATAACCATGCCAAAAACTGCATTACAAACTAAATTAGGGTTTAATCTCAATCTAACACCCTTATTAAAAAACTCCTTCAGGCTATTGTCCATGCCCTATATGGAGCTTTTATCTGAAATAAATCAAGCGTTAGAAAATAATATTCTACTTACTGAAGATCAGTCTAAAAATACTGAAAATTCTTATTCTGCACTTACTCATGCTGACGATAACTCTATTATGCAAATAGAATCTAAACAGTCTTTATTTGTAAGTTTAGAAAACCAGCTACGCAATGCCAATTTAACTAGCCAGCAATATGATATTGCCTCTATCATCATTGAAAATCTCACTGAAGAGGGGTTCCTAGAAGTGAATATTGATGTCATTACTCGGGTCTATCTTAGAAACCACCCTAAGCAGGCGATTAATGTCAAAGACTGTGAGCTGGTTAGAGGATATATACAAGATAACTTTGAACCTTTTGGTATCGCCTCTTTGAACACTCAAGACTTTCTACTATTACAGGTTAACCATCAACCTAATATTGATCATAAGACCCTAATTATTCAATTACTTTCAGGAGAAATTGATTTAGATCTTATTAGCTCAAAGCAAAGGCAGCAATTCCTTACCGCAATCAAAGTCCTAGCTAAGACCCCGGTTGATAATTTCGATACTAATATTGAGCAACAGTACATACATACTGATATAACTATTGACAAAGATGATGGCGATTGGCGCGTTAGTTTAAGGGCGTTACCTGCTATAGTCATTAATAAGGAATATTTATCTCTACGCTCTCACATTCAAGATAAAACTTTATTTAATGAGCATTTGGTTGCAGCTCGTGGACTGGTTAGTTTCATTGAATATCGCAATCAATGTTTGCAATTGATAGCAAGAATGTTGGTTATAAAGCAAGAGCAAGCATTAACTAAGGGAGTGAAGTTTCTTACACCACTAAGTCAAAAACAATTAGCTTCGGAGCTTAATATGGGGGAATCCACACTGTCTCGTCTTATTAAAGATAGATACATGAACACCCCTATTGGAGTGATTAAGATTAAAGATTTGTTCTCCTCAAGTGTTGGCAATCATGCTTCAAAATCTGTCAAACAAATCATCAGTGAAATTATCCATCAAGAAACCAAAGCTCTTTCCGATCAAAAAATAACCAATCTACTCATTGAGAAAAATATAACCATCTCTAGAAGAACGGTAACTAAATACAGGGAGGCGTTAAAAATACCTTGCGCTAGGCACAGAATCCATAGCAGCATTTAATGAATAGGTAATTGTTCGAGAATGGTAGTCACGGTCAGATTTGAACTGACGACTTCCAGCATGTCATGCTGGCACTCTAACCAACTGAGTTACGCGACTATAAAAGAATGCTATTAGCGGGAGCTAACAACGAATGCGAAATTATACCCCGTAAAGGAGTACAAGTACCCCGTAAAGAGGCGTTAAAGACTAGAAGCAGGTTTTAATAATTTCTTGAATCTTGCTTGCTGCTACGTATGGATCATCAGCATTCTTAATCGGACGACCCACAACAATGTAATCTGATCCTGATTTAAATGCTGTTGCTACATCAACCACACGTTTTTGGTCATCATCATTTGCAACTGGGCGAATACCCGGAGTAACAGCGATCAGTTTATTATCAACATACTCTCTTAAGAATGGAACCTCAAGACCTGAAGACACTACACCATCACAACCTGCCTCAAAGGCACGCTTAGCACGAGAAATAACTAATTCTTGCACGTCACATTTAAATCCTAAATCATCTAAATCACCACGATCAAGACTGGTTAAAGCAGTTACTGCTAAGATCTTAAGGTCGCCCTTATTCTCAGCTGCTTTTTCCATCAACCCTTGGTTGCCATGAATAGTTGCAAAGGTTGCGCCGTACTGACTAAGGCGATTAATAGTTCTACCAACCGTTTCAGGCACATCAAAGAACTTAAGGTCAACAAATACTTTTTTATCTTTAGCAATCAGCCAATCCATTAATTGAAAGTATTGGCCAGTCATTAGCAATTCCATACCAATCTTATAAAAGCTAACACTTTCATCTAGCTGATTAACCAAATCTTTTGCTTGGGAAACTTCAGGTACATCTAATGCAAAAATTAATCTATCTTCAATTTTAATGTCTTTCATGGTTATTCCTATTTAAAAAATACTGCCACCAGAGTAGCCATTTTCATTGGCTCTTCTAATCCAGTATTTTGATTGCTCAATATCTTTATCGACTGATTTTGCCAAGGCAAAAAATATGCCCAAATTATACTGTGATTTTGCATAATCTTGGTCGGCAGATTTTTGATACCAATCAAATGCCTTGGACAGATCTTTGTCAACTCCCAAGCCTAAATCGTAAGCCAACGCCAGCTCGTACTGAGACTGTGCATCGCCCTGCTGAGCTAGCTGATCAATTTGCTCAAATGTTTTTTCTGCGGCCACTTAAATTATCTAGGTGAGACGTTAACCTTAATTTTAAGCGTACTACCATAAGGTTTGTTTTTGGTTGTGTAAGTAAAAGATCGATCGTCATATTCATATTCAACTCGATAATGACTTAAGCGCTCAATAGACTCTGTACGATATTTAGTTTCACAAATTTCTTTACTAACAACACGGCCTGTTTTCGACTTTTTCAATTCATCATCATGTGCAAGTGATGCGCCTAATAATGCACCTGCAACAGTCAAAGCATCTTTACCATCGCCACCACCAAATTGATTGCCAATTAAGCCACCAAACAATCCACCTACTATTTCATTGGCCATTGAGCCGTCGTCATCAGCTTGATAATACTCTTTAATATAACAATCTTGGTACGGCTCGCGAATGGCGTGTGTTCGATAAATTTTATCCACAGAAGTGATCTTGGCTGTGTCAGAATAACTGCCTGATACTGCCGATTGACTGGCGAGTAATATTGAGGTTAATATCATTATATTTAGCTTCATCTAGCAACTCCATTTTTATAATTTACGGTAGTATATATTCTACTCTTTTTGATTAGAATTTGCATGAATTCAGCAACTTTATACTACATACACGATCCAATGTGCTCTTGGTGTTGGGGCTTTAATCAAACCTGGAATGAAGTTCGCACCAAGATAGAAACTCAGCTAAACATTCAGTATGTACTGGGTGGTTTGGCGCCTGACACCAATCAAATCATGCCTGTTGAAATGCGTCGCTATATTCAAGACAATTGGCACAAGATAGAGCAAGAGATTCCTGGCACAAGCTTTAATTATAATTTTTGGAAAAATTGCACACCGATGCGATCCACATACCCTGCTTGTCGAGCAGTGATTGCCGCTAAAAATCAAGCTGATAAATTTGAATTACCAATGATTAACATCATTCAAAAAGCTTATTACTTGCAAGAAGAAAATCCATCCAAAGATGAGACTTTAATCAAACTAAGTATTTCTATTGGACTGGATGGGCGGCGATTTATCAAGGATTTAAATTCAGACGCCACGCAAACAAAACTAGATGATGATATCAAGCTATATAAATCTCTTGGTGCAAAAGGCTTTCCATCTCTTGTACTAGAAAACAACGGGGCTAAAAAATTGATCACGATTGATTACAACAATCCGGAGTTTATTCTTAAGCAAATCTTTGCTTGAATAATTAACGCTCAGCGTTGATAATACCAACCTTGCCTTCGTAGCTCAGCTGGATAGAGCAGCCGCCTCCTAAGCGGCAGGTCAGCCGTTCGAATCGGCTCGAGGGCACCAAACTTTAAAGTATCAAGGTGCAGGGTTGAAATAACGTAAGTGAATAAACTCAATCGCCTCTTCAATATCAGCGCCCCACTCAAAATTAATTGCATTGATATTTTCTTTTAATTGATCCATAGAGGTGGCGCCAATAATAGTACTGGCACAGAACCAACGCGAATAAGTAAACGCCAATGCCAAAGTGGCAGGTGAGATTTGTAAGTCTTGCGCAAAATCCGCATAAGCACCAATAGCTGGAATAACCGCTGGCTTTTCATAGCGCTGTGCAAAATTATCAAAAATATTAACTCGGCCTTGTGCGGTTGGATCGTTAATATATTTAGCACTTAGATGGCCAAATGCCATTGGAGAATAAGCCAATAGTGGCACATTCTCACGATAGCCCATTTCTCGCAATGAAGAATCATAAGTACGATTAATAAGGTTGTAGGCGTTTTGCATGCTTACCACTCGAGGTAAGCTATCCCGTTCTGAGGCATTTAAAAATTGCATCAAACCCCAAGGCCATTCATTTGAAAGACCAATATGCCTAATCTTTCCTTCCTTAATTAATTCAGATAAAGCTTCTAGTGTTTCTGCAAATGCTGTGTATTCACGTTCTTGCTCTGGATCAAATAAATATTGACCAAACATTGGTGTGTTACGCTCTGGCCAATGTAATTGGTACAAATCAATATAATCTGTCTTTAGTCGCTTAAGTGAACCTTCTAAAGCACTGCGTAAATTAGTGCGATTAAAAGCATGATTACCACCCCTCACCCACTCCATACCCCTAGCACCGCCAGCCGCTTTAGTGGCTAAAATAATCTTATCTCGTGAATTTTTTTCAATCCAACTGCCAACAATATTTTCAGTTGAATAAGCTGTATCAGCGCGCGGGGGAACAGGATACATTTCAGCGGTATCAATAAAATTAATACCCTGATCAAATGCATAGTCAAGCTGCTGATGAGCCTCTTTTTTGGTATTTTGCTGTCCGTATGTCATTGTGCCTAAACAAATATTAGACACATTTAAATCGCTATCACCAAGTTGATTATATTGAATACTCATGAGAAAAAATCAGTCGTCAAAAAAAAGACAGTATATTAACACGATATATAGCTATATAGGCATTACCCAGGTGTAGAATAAAATTTATATAACACGTAGGGTATAGGCATGACTTGTAAGCTAAATACAAAATCGGTGGCACTTTCTTTGGGGATTATGTGGTCGCTAGGTATATTATTTATATCGATACTCACATTAATAACAAATAGCTATCTACACAATATAGTGGATTTTTTATCAACCATTTATCTGGGATATTCTCTCAGTTTTAGCGGTATTATCGCCGGTATGATTTGGGGGTTTTTTGATGCAGCAATTGGCGGATTTGTGTTTGCTTGGCTTTACAACAAGTTATCGAAATAACCCACTAGCTAGGTATAATCGATGACATATTAAATACTTAGGTTAACAGTATGTCTGGCAATTCTTTTGGAAAATTATTCACCATTACTACCGCTGGTGAATCTCATGGCGAAGCACTAGTTGGTATTGTTGATGGCTGCCCTCCTGGCATGGCTCTTTGTGAAGAGGATCTTCAAGGTGATTTAGACCTTAGAAAACCAGGTACTTCACGTCATACAACTCAGCGTCGTGAAGATGACTTGGTTAAAATTTTATCAGGCACCTTTGAAGGGAAAACCACAGGCACCCCTATTTCACTTATTATTCAGAATACCGATCAACGCTCAAAAGACTATGGCAATATTGCCAATACTTTTCGCCCCGGCCATGCTGACTACACTTATGATCAAAAATATGGCTTCAGAGATTATCGTGGCGGTGGTAGATCATCAGCTAGAGAAACTGCAATGCGTGTTGCCTGCGGCGGCATTGCAAAGAAATATTTAAAACAAGAATTTGGCATAGAGATCAAGGGCTATCTATCGCAACTTGGTCCAATTACGTTTGATAATTTTGATTGGAACGAAGTACATAATAATCCGTTCTTCTGTCCTGATGCTGAAAAAATTACCGAATTAGAAGATTATATGGATGCCTTAAGAAAATCAGGCGATTCAATTGGTGCGCGCGTAAATGTTGTTGCCACTAATATGCCAGTAGGATTGGGTGAGCCAATTTTTGACCGACTAGAGGCAGACATTGCTCACGGTATGATGAGTATTAATGCTGTTAAAGGCGTTGAGATTGGTGCTGGATTTGACTCAATCACCCAAAAAGGTACTGAGCATCGTGATGTCATCACCATTGATGGTTTTAAGTCTAACCACGCTGGTGGCACATTGGGTGGTATTAGCTCTGGCCAAGATGTATTGGTGTCTATCGCTTTAAAGCCAACTTCCAGCTTACGCTTACCAATTGAAAGTATTGATAAGGATGGAAATCCAATTGAAGTAATCACCAAAGGTCGCCACGATCCTTGTGTTGGCATCCGTGCAACCCCAATTGCTGAAGCAATGTTAGCGATAACTATTATGGATCATGTTATGCGTCATCGCGCACAAAATACAGGTGTTAAATCTTCAACACCTGTTGTACCTGCTAAAGCATAACACCACAAAACTAAAAGGAAAAATCCATGTTATTTACACTGATTACTAAGTATGCCTCTGCAAACCCTAAAAACGATATTTTATCTGGCTTGACGGTTGCCCTGGCACTTGTACCTGAAGCGGTTGCTTTCGCCATAATTGCTGGTGTTAATCCGTTAGTTGGTCTATATGCCGCCTTTACTATTGGCTTGGTAACTTCAATCGCAGGTGGTCGCCCAGGTATGATCTCTGGCGCAACAGGCGCAGTTGCAGTGGTAGTCGCCCCTTTAATTGCCTTAATCCTTGAACAAGGTGGCACAATCGAACAGGCTACAGAATATTTATTTGCTGCGGTAATATTAGCTGGTATTTTTCAAATACTATTTGGTGTACTTAAGCTGGGTAAATTTATTCGCCTAGTGCCACACCCTGTATTTTTAGGCTTTGTTAATGGTATTGCTTTGGTTATCTTTGCTGGCCAAATCAAACAGTTTGAATTAAAAGATGGTACGTGGATTACTGGCGAACCACTAATGATCATGCTGGCCATTGCTGCAGCAACAATGGCGGTTATTCACTTCTTGCCAAAAATCACCAAGACCGTTCCAGCAATTTTGGTCGCAGTTATTGTGGGTACGCTCGCAGTAATTACACTAGGTATCGAAACTCGTACCGTGGGGGATATAGCCTCTATTAAAGGTGGATTCCCACCTTTTCATATACCAAATGTACCCTTTGACTTAGAAATGTTCAATCTAATATTGCCTTTTGCAATAACAATAGCGGCAGTTGGTTTAATTGAAAGTTTATTAACACTAAATCTTGTTGATGATCTAACAGAAACCACAGGTCAGCCAAATCGTGAAAGTGTTGGCCAAGGTCTTGCAAACTCAACAACTGGACTTTTTGGTGGCATGGGTGGCTGTGCAATGGTAGGTCAAAGTATTATCAATGTCAATTCTGGTGGTCGTGGTCGCTTATCAGGCATTGTTGCTTCACTTGCACTATTAGCATTCATTGTTTACTTATCTGAATATGTTGAAATGATTCCTATTGCCGTATTGGTTGGCGTCATGATGATGGTGGTTATTGGCACATTCCAATGGTGTACATTAAAGTTATTTGGCAAAGTGCCAGTACTAGACATTATTACTGGCATTTCAGTGGCAGTTATCACACTATGGACTAGCGATCTAGCTTTAGCGGTAGTTGTTGGTGTGATTCTATCTGCTTTGTCATTCGCGTGGGAATCAGCCAGTAAGATTTACATGACAAAAGATCAAAATATCAATGGCGATAACGTTTACAAAATTAAAGGTACACTCTTCTTTGCATCAAAAGAGCATTTCCAGGAATTGTTTGATCCTAAATCAGACACTGACAACGTCTACGTTGACTTTGAGGAAGCTAGAGCGTTAGATCATTCCGCCATTCAAGCAATTGATAAATTGGCCGGACGTTACAAAAGAGTTGGTAAAACACTACATCTTCAACACCTTAGTGCTGAATGTCGTCTTCTACTCAAAACTGCCAAAGATCTAGTTGAGGTTAACGTATTAGAAGATCCTAAATATCATGTAGCTGATGATAAATTGGCCTAACCTTAAGTTAATTAATTTAGGTTCATTATGAGTCTTGATAGTTAAAGCATTTAACTCTATAGTATCAGCAAAAATAAATTCTATCATCTGGGGAGAGATATGAAAAATATATTATTAGCATTAGCGTTAGTTTCTAGCACCAGTATGGCCAATCAACATACGCCATTTCAAAATAATTTTTTTAACGATGGCTTTAATAAAGGCGTTTGGTCAAACTTTAACGATCAATTTCAAAAATTTAATAATGATATACGAAATATCCAAAATCAAGATATTTTTAGTGCGAATGCTAATCAATTCTTTGATAAAACAACCAATAGTTATATTATTGAGATTGTTGCCAAAGGCTTAACAAAAGAAAATTTAAATATTTCAACTAAAAATAATACGCTTTATATTGATAGCAGCATACAGCAGATCACAAACACGAAGAATAGCTCACAATCTTCATCTAGTCAATTTAGGCAGTCGTATTCTCTACCAAATGATGCAGATGAAAACAATATCAGTGCAGAATTTAAAAAGGATCGGTTGATTATTTTTATTCCAAAGGCGAGCAAACCCAAACCTACTATCAATAAAATCAAAATTAAGTAAAGGTCTTACTTAGCCTTTTCATCACCCCAAAGTAGCTTGTGCATTTGCACCTGCATACGCACATTAAGCTGGGACTCAATAATCCAATCAGCTAATTCTGTAGGGGTGATTTGATCAAATACAGGTGAAAACAACACACCTGCATCGGTTGGATATTTATCCATAATATCCACACTCCAATCAAAATCTTGACGAGATCCAATCACAAATTTCAACTGATCTTTGGCTTGTAGCTTGGCTACATTTTCATATAAGTTTTGGCTAGATTCATTTGAACTAGGCGTTTTTAAATCCATAACAATTGACACGCCTGGATTAATCTCACTAATATCGATACTACCACTTGTCTCTAATGAAACTAAATACTGATCCTTAACCAAAGTGTCTAGCAATATATGACAGTTAATTTGAGCCAATGGCTCGCCACCTGTTACACACACATAGCGAGTATTGTATTGCTTAATTTCATCAATAATATCACTAATACTAATTGGATTATTACCCTTAAAGGCATACTCAGTATCACAATAAGTGCATCGTAACGGGCAGCCAGTTAACCGTATAAAAATCGTAGGTAGGCCAACTTCTCTAGCCTCACCTTGCAATGAATAGAAAATTTCAGTAATATTTAAGTCGGTTGTCATAAGGCTGCTTTAAATTGAGAGTCTTTTAAGTGTTTAATTTGATTACGTACATCAGCTGCTTGCTCAAATTCTAAATCACTAGCAAATTTGTACATTTTCTTTTCTAATATCTTTATCTCTTTGGCCAATTGCACAGGAGATAGTTGAACTATGATCAACTCTTCATTATCCCCGCTTATCTCTTCACTGGTTAAATCCGTATCCAAGATATTAATAATTGGCTTAACCACACCCCTTGGGGTGATGTTATTTTTAGTATTATGCTCCTCTTGTTTTTCACGTCTTCTTTGGGTTTCACTCATGGCTTTATTCATCGACTTGGTGATTCGATCAGCGTACAAAATCGCCCTACCGTTAACGTTTCTAGCCGCTCTACCCATGGTTTGAATTAACGATCTTTCAGAGCGTAAAAAGCCCTCTTTATCTGCATCCAAAATAGCCACTAATGCCACTTCAGGAATATCCAAACCCTCTCTTAATAAGTTAATTCCAACAAGCACATCAAACACACCTAAGCGTAAATCTCTAATAATTTCAACTCGTTCAACTGTATCAATATCTGAATGCAAATAACGAACTTTAACGCCATGATCATTCAAATAATCACTTAATTGTTCTGACATTTTTTTGGTAAGCGTGGTTACCAAAACACGCTCTTTAATCGCTACACATTTATGAATTTCACTGAGTAAATCGTCCACTTGAGTGCCAACTGGTCGCACTTCAATAACTGGATCTAGTAATCCTGTCGGCCTAACTAACTGCTCAGCTATTCGACTCGAAACATCGAGCTCATATTGAGAAGGTGTGGCCGACACCAAAATACACTGATTAATTTTCTGTTCAAACTCTTCGTATTTTAAGGGTCTATTATCCAAAGCAGAAGGCAGTCTAAAGCCAAACTCAACCAGTGTTTTCTTGCGCGCTCTATCCCCCTTATACATGCCACCAATTTGGCTAACGGTAACGTGTGACTCATCCAAAATCACCAATGAATCTTTAGGTAAATAATCCAATAAAGTAGGTGGTGGATCGCCTACATTTCTAGACGACAAATAACGAGAATAATTTTCGATGCCAGTACAATATCCAAGCTCACGCATCATCTCAATATCCATATGCACGCGCTGAGTCAAACGTTGTTCTTCAACTAATTTATTTAAAGACAGCAACTCTTCTCTACGACTCTTAAGTTCAACCTTAATATCATCCAGCATATTTAAAATTTTGGATTTTGGTGTTACATAATGCGTTTGTGGATAAATAGTAATTCTTTGCAAAGACTTTAGACGTTCACCAGTTAAAGGATCAAACCAATAGAGTCTTTCAATCTCTTCATCAAACATTTCAATGCGTAATGCTTGCTCTTCTGAGTCAGCCGGGAAGATGTCAATCACTTCACCCTTAACTCGGAAATGACCTCTTAGTAATGTGACATCATTACGGGTATATTGCATTTGCGTTAATCGAGATAATATCTCTCTTTGATTAGAGATTTCACCAACACTTAAATGTAGAAGCATCGACATGTAGCTTTCAGGATCACCCAATCCATAAATAGCCGATACACTGGCAATAATAATTACATCGTCTCTTTCTAAAAGAGATTTGGTGGCCGAGAGACGCATCTGCTCAATTTGCTCATTAATCGAGGAGTCTTTCTCAATAAATGTATCAGAGGCAGGAACGTAGGCCTCTGGCTGATAATAATCATAATAAGAGACGAAATATTCCACCGCATTATGCGGGAAAAATTCTTTCATCTCAGCGTATAGCTGGGCAGCCAGTGTCTTGTTAGGCGCCATAATCAAGCTCGGTCGCTTAGTCTGCTTAATAACATTCGCCAAGGTGAATGTTTTTCCAGATCCGGTTACACCCAATAGGGTTTGAAACTTATCACCAGCATTAACGCCTTCGACCAAAGTTTTGATGGCACTTGGCTGATCTCCGCTAGGAGAAAATTGTGATTCTAATTGAAATTTCTTGCCCACTTGTTGTATTTTTTCATTAACATAAACAATCAATTTTAATCTATTTTTTACTATTAATCATGTCAGAGTTTCTTTCTCAAAGAGTCCAAAAAGTCAAACCTTCCGCCACACTTGCAGTTACTGCAAAAGCAAATGAATTAAAAGCACAAGGTATTCAAATTGTACCAATGGGATCAGGCGAGCCTGACTTTGATACGCCTATCAATATTCAGCAAGCAGGTATTGATGCAATTAAAAATGGGCAAACAAGATATACAGCAGTTGATGGTACGCCAGATTTAAAACAAGCCATTATTGATAAATTTAAACGTGAAAATTCACTAGATTATTCTAATACCGAAGTCATGGTGTCTTCAGGTGGTAAGCAAGTTTTTTACAATCTTTGTCAAGCAGTATTGAACAAGGGTGATGAAGTTATCATTCCTGCGCCTTATTGGGTTAGCTATCCAGATATGGTTATTTTGGCGGATGCTACGCCAGTGATTGTTGAAACTGGCCTAGAGCAAAGCTTTAAAATTACACCTGATCAATTAGAAGCTAGCATTAATAGCAACACCAAATTATTTGTCATGAACAGCCCTTCTAATCCAACTGGTGCGGTTTATACAAAAGCAGAATTACAAGCGCTTGGCGCTGTCTTAAAAAATCATCCTCATGTGTTAATCATTACTGATGATATTTATGAACACATTCGCTGGGGTAATGATGACTTCATTAATATTTTGATGGCTGAACCAACCTTAAAACAACGCACTATTATCTTAAATGGTGTGTCTAAAGGCTACGCCATGACTGGCTGGCGCATTGGTTATGCTGGCGGACCTGAGGCCATCATTAAAGCCATGAAAAAAATTCAAGGTCAATCAACCTCAAATCCATGTTCAATTGCACAAGCAGCTGCTTTAGAGGCTTTAAATGGCGATCAAAGCATTATTGGCACAATGGTTGATGCATTTGAAAAGCGCCATGAGTTTATTGTTAACGCCTTAAACAACATTGATGGCATTGAATGCCCAAGATCACAAGGTGCTTTTTACTCATTCCCTAGGGTTGAAGGCTTAATCAAACGCCTTAATCTTAAGGATGATGTTGAATTTTCAACTTACTGTTTAGAAAAACTAAATATTGCTTTGGTGCCAGGGTCAGCCTTTGGTGCACCAGGCTATGTTAGATTTTCTTTTGCAACAAGCATGGATAACATTAAACAAGCAGTAGAAAAACTAGCTAACATCTAAAACACAAAAGATAAAGGATTTACGTTTTTTTATTTATATGCAAAAAATCTTTTAATAGATTTTTTGTATTCACACCCTACTCTTAGAAATCACACCTTGTTAAAAAAGCCATGTGATTTTAGCCGACTATTTTTTAACAAAATTGAAGATAGATAGGTATATATAATATAAAACATATTTTAAAGAGATTCAACCAAATAATGAACCACGCCCAATCCGATGAAAATCAAACTATTTTTGTTATCGATGATGATTCAAGCATAAAAGACTTCTTAGTTACGTTTTTTGAAATGAGTGGCTTTCAAACCAAAGGCTTTGATTCTGCACAAGACTACCTTGATCAGTTAGATGACACACCTGGCTGTTTGGTTTCAGATGTGTTAATGCCAAATATGGACGGTGTTGAATTGCTCGAACACTTAAACAAGATTGAGCACTTGCGCCCTACCATCTTTATTACTGGCAATGCCACTATCCCAATGTCAATTCAATCGATGAAGCTTGGTGCTTCTGATTTTATTGAGAAGCCATTTAAACCAGAACTATTACTGGAAAAAGTCAACAATGCTATGGCAAACAAAGAGCAGCAAACCTTTGGCTTTATGATTAAAGGCCATACCAATAAAATGCTGGCTGAAGATTTAGGCATCTCTGCCTCAACGGTTGAAAAACACCGAGCCTCAGTGATGAAAAAAATGCAGGCAGATTCTATTGTTGCCCTCTCGAAGATGGCCGCCCTGCTACGACCGCTGGGCGAAGACTTCGATTTTGACAATTAATAAAATCATGAAACAACTACCAGCTCTATTATTACTTATAGCAAGCTTGGTGGCCACTAGCCCTGCTCTATCTAACCATACAGCTACTAATCACAGTGAAGTAGTTAAGCTCCAACTTAACTCAACCCATCAGTTTCGATTCGCTGGCTATTACATGGCGATTGAAAAAGGATTCTATAAAGACAAGGGGCTTGATGTCCAAATATTAAAGTCTAGTCACACGACAGATTCAATTGAAGAATTGGTAGCAGGAAAAGCTGATTACGCTATTTCTGGCGCTGACGTTTTAATTGCCAAAGCAAAAACCATGCCTGTTGTTGCCTTGGCAGCGATCAACCCTGAGAGCCCATTAGCGCTAATGGTGCGTAAAGATTCCAACATTAAAACTCCAGCTGATCTGCGTGGAAAACGCATTATGCTGAGTGAAACTAACAAATTTGCCATTGTCACCATGCTTAAAAATGCAGGGGTTAATATTGGCGAATATGAAATCTTGCCGCTCGCTGCCGACTACACCAGTCTTGATACCAATCAAACAGACGCCTATCCAGTCTACATAACTGATAAGGCCTATCACGATAAAAATGATATTTCTCAATACCATTATTTACGCCCAAAAGACTATGGCTTACAATTTTACAATGACATTCTAATCACCACTGATAATGAGATTAAAGATTATCGCTTCCGTACCAGAGATTTTAGAGAGGCCAGTCTTAAGGGTTGGAAGTATGCCTTTGCCAACATAGAAGAAACCATTGAGGTGATCTTAGAGAAGTATCACACACCTCAATTAACTTATTCATTATTATCCAGTGAAGCGACTGAACTGAAAAAAATCATGCGCCCTTTGCAAACTGATATTGGTGCTATGAAAGACTCGTACTGGCAATATATGCTAGAGACTTTTGTGAAAGCCAAGTTTGCCCCTAAAGATGCCAGTATCGATGGCTTGATGTATATTCCTGAAGATCACAGTCATCTTGACTACTTGCAACTAAGCGCAGAAGAGAGGGTTTGGTTACGCCAGCACTGGGACCAAATTCGACTTGGTGTTAATCTTGATTGGTTTCCAATTGAATTTTCCGACAAAGACGGCAAGCATTCAGGTATCTCCTCAGATATTATTAAAAGAATTGGGCAAGATTTAAAAATATACGTTAAGTCTGCACAAGGGCTAACCCAAGCGGATGCCATCCAAAAGTTAAAAAATAAAGAGCTAGATGTATTACCTGCCACCATCAAAACCAAAGAAAAAGAAGCGTTTTTACTTTTTAGTAAGCCCTATATGGATAGTGAATGGGTCTTGATTACGAGCCAAAATCACCCAGAAATAGATCTAACCGTAAGCCTTGACAATCGAAAGGTGCACTCGTTAGAGCCTTTATCAAAAGAAAAAGTAGCGGTGACTAACGGCTATATATCACATCATAGACTTAAAAATAACTGGCCAACGGTTGAATTGGTTGTTAAGAGAAACGCTTTAGAAACCTTGCGCGCAGTCTCAAATGGCGAGGCTAGTGTTGCACTGGTAGATCTTGAAACTGCTATCCCGCTACTACACTCCTATCAGATGACGGATCTAAAAGTAAACACACCGGCCTTTGATGTACAGGATAGTATCTACTTTGCAGTACGCAATGATTGGCCTGAGTTGGTTAGTATTATTAATAAAGAGCTAGACTATATCGGCCAAACAGAAATTGATCGAATTAAAAATAAGTGGCGTTCTGTGCCCGTTTCTTTAGGTATTGAGAAAAAAGACGTATTTATTATTATTGCTATTGGTGTATTTATCATCATCATTATTGGTATTTGGGCCTTTACTATTCGTCGTGCCAAAACCGAGGTTGAGGTTTTATTACAAAAAGAAACTGACTTATTGGTCACCAACTCTCGACATATCGTTATGGGTGAGATGATTTCCATGTTGGTTCACCAGTGGAAACAACCCCTCACCTCGATGATGCTGGGTATTAGCATTATTAAGATGAAACTTAATGTTATGGAAACCAAAGAAGAAGATAAACAATTCTTGGATAAGCAGTTTGCTAAAGTTGAAGACATGCTCGATGAGCAAAATAAACTTATTAGTGATTTGCGTAACTTCTTCCATCCTGACAAAAACAAAGAGAGTTTTAATTTACTCGAATGTGTGAATGGTGCATTATCAATGTTAGATGGCATTATTCATAAAAACTCCATTGACATAAAATTGGATATTGATTCATCCATTGAATTAATAGGCTTTGAACGTGAGCTCAAGCACGTATTTATTAATCTAATTAAAAATGCTGTAGATGAGTTGGTTGAGTCCAATATACAATCCCCTTTAATTAGTCTTAGTAGTACTAGTACTAATAATGACATTAGTATTGAAATCCAAGACAATGGTAATGGCATTCCAGAGGAGCTACTACCCACGATTTTTGAGGCCTATGTTTCAACCAAGGCACTTAACGGTACCGGCCTTGGCTTATACATGGGCAAGCTAGTCATTGAAGAGCACTTCTCTGGCACCATTGGTGTTCGAAACTGCTCAGAATTTAACCCTTGCCCTCATAGCCTCTCGGGCGCGTACTTTACCATTCTCATTCCTACCGCTCAAGACTAGCCCGCTATCCTCTTATAATTAATATATAGATAACTACATCTATGTATTAATACGTCTAATAATTACTTTATAGTGGTTAATATCTATCTATATATCTATGATTAACAATATTAACTAGCGTTAAAACGTCGTAATATATGACTTTCTCTTAGAATAAGAATAATAATTAAATTTAATTTAAAAATTAAATTATTAATTAAACACTTATAAATCAATGACTTATAGTTAATATAGTATTTTATTAGGTTTAATTATGACATATAGCTTGCATTTCTACATTATCGTTGTATAATACGTACCAAGGAAAACCACTAGAGGAAAACCCCTAGATAGTTTCCATAATAAAATAATTAAACAATCGAGGAAATAAAATGAAAAACTTAAATACTAAAAACTTACTTGCAGCATCAGTTGCAGCTTTAATCTCAGTAAATACTTTTGCTGTTGTGCCAGATGACGTTGCTGATACAGTAGTTGTTGAGTTTCAACATCCACAATCAATTGCAGTATCACAGCCAAACAACAACATGGGTACTGGCTCAGGTGAAGTAAGTTCAACAAAATGGACAATCACATCAAACAACGCAGTTAAGCTTCAGTTTACTGGTACATCATTAGCTGCTGATGGAACAACTCAGCAAATTCCAGAATTTGCAAAGCAAGAAGTTGATGCTAGAGGTGAAGTAATCGGTTCTGCATACTATCACTTAACAACTACATTTGGTGTTAAGCTAGAAAATCAAGGTAGTGTTGAAACAGGC
>LWDU01043783.1_pt1 | contig 18151 bp, 14 predicted proteins | sample 727161 | NCBI WGS metagenome assembly LWDU01 (sample SAMN04566230, study PRJNA314399) | hydrothermal vent metagenome | isolation source: deep sea hydrothermal plume seawater | place: Mexico: Gulf of California, Guaymas Basin | collected 2004-07-11
AGATCCTTGAACGACTTGATGGTGACTTTGTTAGTCTTGCGTAATCCACCCATGGACTCGGATGTCCTGTCAGCCTGATCGGCTGCATCCTTGAGTCCCTCAGTCGCCTTCTGGGTCTGGGTGTTTAGATCTGCCATGGGTGCTGCACAGTCCATGGCCTTACACATTTTTTGGGCATGATCGGCCTGCTGGCCCATGAGTCTAGATGACTGCTGCAACAGGCCGATCTGTTCTTTGATCAACTTGTTCAGCGACTGTTGTAACTTTAGTTGTTCACCTAAACTTTCTGGCATGCCAGTCCCACCACGTTAGTACACAATGTAACTATCCACGAAACCTAGTGGGTGACAGGGAAGATCAGGTGAATCTTCTCAAATTGGCCGGGGCCTGTGCCCTTGCGCGGCCCATCATCGACCGCTGGTCTGCAGTGTTGTCATGGGCAGCACGGCTAGCATTAGAATTGTTCTCGGCAGCACGTTTGAACTCCTCGTTTATACGGCCGATGAACCAGACTCGCTGCCAGATCGGCAGGGTATAGGACTCATGATAGGTGAAGCCCATGTAGTACATCAAGATGAAGATCTGTTCGAGGAAGACCTCTTTGTCAGTCGGTGTCAGGCCAAAAAAACGAAGCGCCCATTGGGAGCCGTACCTCCGATGACTCCATACAACTGGGACAGTCCATCCACTGCCTCATATCAATTCCAGGTTCGTGCTTATCAACGTGCTTACGCAGTGCCAGGGAATCCCGGGCGGGCATACCACGGATGAACATGTTTAGCTTAGTTCGATCCTTGATGCCATCCACTGCTACAATCTGATGCTGTAATCGGGTGGTCACCAAATTATCTGTCTGGCCACCCAGTTTCTTCCTACGCTCCTGAGTGATCGCAATATCTGTCTCATCTTGACCGATCAAAAAACGGAAATGGACTTTCTTCTTGGAAGCTGGCAACATAAACTCAAACAGGTTAGCACCCTCAGCGACGGGAGAAAGCTTCAGTCGCTTAATGGGAAGCTCAGTCAGTTGAAATTCCTGCTTAGACCGCTCTCCACAATCTGGGCAGTCCACTTCAACCGAGTACTGTGATCCATAGCCCGTCACCCGAAGTGCAGTCATGATAGCATTCCTGTCCCCCACCAGCATCTCATCCACATTGATGCCCTTATTCACCAGACATGATCTGATCAGCTCGGTGATCACTGTGCCCTTCTTGATCAACGCACGGGAGGTTAGAATATCTTCCTCTCGGGCGGTCATTGCCTTGATGTCCACTGTCTCCAGACCATGCAGAGGACTATCAACTGCATATACAGTTCCATTGGATGGAAGCGGAACAGCCTCTACTGGAACCTCATAGCCGAAATCATCTGCCAGAACATTTCTTGTCTGGAATCCCGCACGTTCCGCCTGGGCTGCGGTGAATACCTCATTAGATTCTCTTGTTTCATTGCTCACTATAGACTGCGCTCCTTTGTTCTAAAGCTAATCATCACAGGACTCATGTAAAATTACTTAAGTCACCTGTCAAGTGTAAGCGTAAGTGCGCTTATGATAAAATATCAATGGAAGATAGTTTATGACAGTTGAACGATAGTAGTCGGAGAAGTTTCACACCCAAATAAAAAAACCTCCCGACTAAACGCCGGGAGGTCTTAAAGAATGTAGCTACTAGATCTTGCTGTCTAGAACTGTAGCACGCAATTATCAAATCGAATTGTAAGAGTGATCTCTGTCGGATCTGACGCACCATAGTCTAGATCGCCGAATGCGGCGCTAGTCAGGAAAGCACCCTTGATGTCCCAAAGCTCGACCACAGTACCCACTGGATCAAGTAGCTTAAGCTGACAATCCCGCTTGTAGAAATCAGCATAACCCGCGCGGCCAGAGACTGACTCAAAGTGTGTACGCACCCACTCCATCACCTGTTGGGCTCCAGAAGGAGCAATCGGATCGTGTAGAGTGACTGACAATGTCTCAAATTTGGTCTTGCCAGCAATGTAACGAGTGGAGTTCATAAAGGGAATCTCCTGCTCTTCAGTGGTCACCGTTGGCCGAGCAGCGGTCTTCATTAGGAATGCATCAATGCCCTCGACAGCGAATACCCAACGAAACTTGCGCTTAGGCTCAAACTTGTTGGGTAGCATGTCTGTGACTGGAAGTGTGTCTGCCATTTTTCTGTTATCTCCTTAAGGACCTTATTATCTAACTATGCCGATCATTGTGTTATTAAACCCCTGCGCCGGCATTTGTAACCACGAAGTCCAAGCTGATGAACTCCACAGTTCGAGTGGGCTGCAAGAAGATCTTACCACGAATCGTATTATTCTCTACATCTGCCTGTGTGGTGGTAGATGTGTCGATCTGCACCTTAAATCTATCCAAACCTTGCTGCTGCTGGATCCGCGTTAGAATCGGAGTAACAGCAGAACTGAATCTGGACAGTGTATCCTCTCTATTCGGCTCAAACAACAGGCTGTTAGCAACGCTTCTCACCTTTCGGCGAACATCAATGAGTAGTCGGCGGACATTCACTCTGTCCAGGGCACTCTGAGCTGATAGCAGCGTCTTCTGTCCGAAAACTACCACCCCCGATGTGGATGTTAGAGAGGTGACAGGGTTGATATCTGCGGTATACAAGTCATCCAAGTTGTTCCTATTCAATTTTACATTTGACTCAACAACAGACTTTAGAGCGCCACGCGTGAAACCTGCGGGTGCGAACCAGGGGTGGGCAATTGTGTCATTCAATGCGAACGCCCCCAAGACAGCCACAGATGGAGGACACTGCACATTAGTATTGGTCGAGGGGTCAGTCATGACCACATCAGGGAAGTACGCCGCGGCAAACGAAGAGTCGAGTGCACGGGAAGTGAATCGATTGACTGTGTTGCCTACATTGAGTATTTCCTGTTGCACAGATGCTGTGATATATGAATCAACATTATCCTTCTCCTCAATATCCATGATAAAGAGAGCATCAAACCGTCGCTCAACCGAATCGATCGCGTAATCCGTAATGTTCACATGTCGATAGCCGGGCATCGCTAACAGCTGAATATCGACATCCGACTTCTCCTCCATGACGTCAATTGCCTTACGAACGGATGCCACAGTCGCGGAGTTGACACCGCTCTCGTTTGTTGTATCAGCCATCTCCCTTCGAATTGCGTTATCAGTCATCTTGACTTTATCATCGTTGAAGACATTGAGACCATCAAATCCGCCTTGGAGGGGGAATGTGAATTTCAAGTACTTCTGGGAGGGGCCATCAGAAAAATCCTTAGCGGGATCCAAGAATCTAGATGGTTCGAAGGTATCATCTCTGTTCGCCATTGACCCAGACAACACACCATTTCTTCGATATGCGGCCACAGCCCACTGTAATGGGTGGGGCACATCGTTAGAGCTGGTGATGACCTCAATCCTCTCTAGCGTAAAGAGATTATTATTGAATAAGTCTGCATCCAGCACACTTCCTGCCAAAGTAGCAGTTCCCTCATTATTAGAAACAATCACATTCTGATTTGTGATGTGGAAGTCCGGGAAGTACTTTGTGAAGCTGATTAGTGTGTCTGTATTGAACTCCTGAGATACATTCGGTTCCGCTAGCGAAATCTTCTTCTCAAACTGAACGCCCCAGGTGAGATCAGTTTCTACTAGGCGCTTGACTCCGCGTCCCTTTGAAACACTCTCTCTAAAGGGCACAGGAAGTTGCACGACCTGAGAAACAATCGCTGAAGTTATCTTAGTTATTGCGTCGCCGGAAAGCGATGATCCTGTCAGAATAGAACCGTCAGTAGACGTACCTGATGTTATCAGGTGCGGCAGGCCTCTAAACCCTGATGGCAGCGCAGTGGCATCCAAACGACCTAAGCGTAAGTCATCTGACTCCTCAATTCGGATATACGGTGAATTATTAGGATACTTTCCCTCAATGATGAGTTTTTGAGAGCCCTTGTTTCTATCAAAATCGTAGTATGCATTTGTGTCGCCAATCACTCTAGTGACATACCGATCTGACGAGGGGTTCAAACTAAGTCCAAAGTGTGTTTCGAGGACCATGCGGTCCTCATCTACGTCATCAAACTTACGCACCAGCAAATTAAAAGTTCCAAACTTGTCTATGTCGCCGCTCTTCTTTCCTTGAATATTTTCAATGGTTATCTTGCACGTTGTGCTGCCAGCAGCACCATGGTCTCTAGAGAGTACCCTAAAGAGGTTCTGATTTCGACCACCAAACTTCTGTGAGACTACGAAGGGAGACTTCGCGACTGTGAATCTATCCGTGAATGACTCAAAATCGGGTTTACCTACATTAGAGGCATCAGCAGCGCCGCCCGACGCTCTGGGGCCGCTGCCAGTAAGCAAGAACCCAAGTGTAGCTCTATCTCCCCCTGCTCCGCCCGGACGCGATCCGGCGGGGGTGAGCGCCATACCAGATCCAGTGATCTGGGCATATACTGGATCTATGGCATAACTCGTATACAAGTAGTGACCCGCCTGCTCAATTAGCAGAGGATCTTTATTGAGCACAGACCCAAAGTAGTTAGAGGTCGACGAATCAAAGGAAGCAGTTATGGTATTGTGATAGCCGCCGGCGGTCTTATGACCGTTCAGGAACATCACAAATTGTTGTTGAGATGATCCGGTGATCACATCGCCCCAGTTTGCGCCCGCCATCTCTCCAGGGCCGAAATTCGCCCCCGCCACAAAGGACGGTGCAGTATTGTTAGCGACCTGGCTGGAGCTCAGGGAAGCCACAACCCCAGATGGTGTGAATATAACGCCACGAATGATCGGACGAGCTCGACCAGGAGCGCCATCCCGATTGGGATCCTGGATACCCGCTTCAGAAAATATCGTTGAGCCCGCTGACTCTGACATGAAACACCCAAGGAAGAAAGTTCTACCTAGCGTTCCAGAAGAGTTAGCAGTCGGTTGGGTATATGTATTCGCCCCTATGAGGCCATCATCTTGGGTTAGCTGTTGGCCGGCGGTGAATCCCGCATTAGTAACCACGCCGTCGGAATCTTTTTTCTTTCCATCGCCCACACCCAGCAGTCTAATAAACGTGCCTGCTGTAGAATTCTTCATCCACTCATTGACAGCCAGCGGACCAAACTTCTTTCCATCTGTATTTCCAAAATTAGATACAAAATCCTGAAAGGTTGCGAAAGTCACCGGAACAAAGGCTGGTCCACGGACAGCGGTACCGATGACGCCGGCGGGAACGCCCCGCGGCGAGATGGTCGTCGGCTGGGATAAGTCGATCTCTCGTGTACTTACACCGGCGCTCTTACCTGTTAACGTTGGCATTATCGCATCTCCTGCATTATTCCTCTTACTATAACTATCACCTACTCAAAGCTCACTCCGCTATTGGTGACGATAAAGTCGATTGAGATGAACTCAACAGCGCGAGTCGGGACTACGATGATCTTACCATTCATCTTATTAGCCTCAACATCCAGCGCCGAATTGTTGGTCGCATCACATACCACCTTGAACTGCTCGATTCCAGCTTGTGTCTGGACTAAGGAGAGTAGAGGTGTCACCTGCGCGACGAATCTCGCTCTAGTCTGTGCATTATTGGGTTCGAAAAGTAGTCTATTGGCCACTCTGACTATCTGTCGCTTGATTTCAAGCATCAGGCGGCGGACATTGATTCTATCAAGAGCAGATTTGGCCATCTGGAGCGACTTTTGACCGAAGATCACAAATCCCGCCCGGGGGAAGACTGCAATGGGATTAATTCTCGCGTCGTAAAGAATGTCTCTATCATCTGAGGACAGCCTCACATCTACATTTTTTACGAAGTCCAAACCACCTCGATTGAATCCAGCAGGTGCGAACCAAGGGAATGCGACCTTATCATTAAACGCTAGCGTTCCGAGCGCTGCAACAGAAGACGGAACTTTAACCACCCGATTGTTAATCGGATCATTGATGAACACGTCAGGGAAGAAAGTTGCACCATAGCTATTATCAAGAGCCCTCGATTCAAACTGTTCGGCAGTCTCCCTCACATCAGGCCTCTTTGAAGAATCATCGTATAGTCTATTCTGATCCTCATCGTACTTAACAAGATCTAACAAGAAGATAGCCTGTGAATACGCCTTCACCTTCAATAGGGCATGATCAGTCACAAGTGGCTCTCTCACACCCGGTATCGTCAAAATATTTGTATTGACAGTCATCGCGTCAGTCATAATATCAATAGCACTTCTTGCCGACGCGACATTGTTATTCAGACGATTTCCTCCCGCTTGATTTTGATCACTACTTGCGCCTATTAACGCCAAGCCGATATCACTGACATTCTTCTGGGCTTTTCCTCCGGTTGCAGTAGAAAATGCTCTGTCCTTAAAGAAAGACTGATCCTCATCAAGAATGTTTATACCGTCAAATCCCCCGTAGAAAATATTGGTGAATTTGGCGAAATCGCTAAACCGATTGAACATTACTGAACTAGTGCTCAATAAGGAGGCTAATGTGAATCTGTGTGTCTTAATACCGTCACTGATGGTGTAGGTCTTGTTGTTGAGCACTCCATTGCGTAGATAGCACGCCTCCAGCATGTGATCCCGAGCAGTAGCAGTGACATATGTCACTGCATCAGTAATCACTGGGGGTGAGGATGTGGAGTTATTACCGAGCGCCACTCTGGCCAGCGTAAACTTATTGTTGTTAAACGCATCCCGACCTGAGCCTGTGACAAGCATATCCAGCTTTTGGATTCCAGCGAACTTGGAATAGGCACTGATCAGTGGGTTTGGATCACTACTTACATTAGCATCAAGCAGTGATAGGACCGCACTTCCCCCCGGTAACGAAGATGTCAACGGGAGGCGCTCTGATTTAACACCCCAGTAATATCTGCCGTCCACCCGCTCATTGTTGCCAGGAAAGCCTACCCAACTAGGCGACGTTGATTCTTCAACCTTCCCTCTCGTCACCTTGAATCTGAGTGGTACTGGCGGCACAATTGATCCGGACAGTGGTCCGCCGCTGGCGGACGTATCAACTTTTCCACCGATCCTCGCCGAGGACCGTCCATCCGCTGAGCCATAAGTGATGCCATCTGCACCCTTTAGAGCGGTAGTAATTGTGTCTGTAAGTGTATCACTCGTCTTAAGGATCGGAAGACCATGAAAACCAAATGGTAAACTCTCACGAGGAACATCGCTCTCTTCAACAGCACTGTTCATGACAATTCGAATTCGTCTGGACACGTTAGGATACTTTCCGGAAATCACCAGTCTACGTTCATCCGGATCCTCCTGGTCAAAGTTGAAACGAACTTTTTTGTCTCCTACCTGTCTAGCGACGTAACGATCAGAATCCGGGTTTAGACTACATTCTGGATATCTCTCAAGGATCTCCTGACTAGTGTCTGTGTCACCGAATGCTCTTAGCTGCACCTCAAAGGATCCGAACTTATCTTTATCGTCTGTGCTAGCACGCAAATTTGCGATGGAAATCTTGTACTTATCATTTGCATTAGCGCCGTCGGAGAGCGTCTCAAAGTGGAATAGATCGTACTCTCTATTTCCAAAGGGCTGCGAAATGAAAGCAGTCGTCCTGGGTGTCGTGTATCTTGTATCAAATCTCCCAAATCCATCGAGGAAACTCAGTGTAGTATCACCAGAATCTTTTGATGTATTCTGAGTTCCGGAGAGGAGACCCACTGTTACAGAGACTGTGCTTGCTACTGTCTCTTCCACAGCCAAATCCAAATAAAGCAAATGATTTTCTGACTGGAATTTTAACGGATCTGTATTTAACACCTTCGAGATGTAGTTGGCATCATTAGGGTCAAGAGAAGCAGACAGCACCCGAATACCAGCAGAATTATCATCCTTAGAAAATGTGGCCCCGACAGAGGAGCTAATTGCTAGCTTAAAGTACTTAGCAACTGTGAGCGGCGTGCCCGATATAGCTGCAGTACCGACATAGTCATCGGACGTGTTGCTATCTGAGTAAGAGGCAGTGGCATGAAGAAGTTCAAGCTTAGTGCCAGTGGCAGTGAATATCACGCCCCTCACGAGTCTCACAGTATCAGCTGTTGCATCCCGAGTTGCGCCGGGGAATGAATTATTATCAGTGAAAATAGGGTAGCCTATTTGCTCATAAACGGGCACTGTGTGTGAAGCAACAATAAGCTGTACTGCACCCTTGTGGCGTTTATCGGAGACCTCATTTTCCACTGAGCCCTTGATTCTAAAACCAGCATTAGTGACAGTACCCTGCACCTCAGTATTCGAAATATCTGTTGCTGACTCATTAGCACCAGCACCCAGGAGGCGCATATAGGTGAGTGACGTCTTGTGATTCAGGAACTCTCGAACTGCGTATGGTCCAAATCGATCCGGATCAAGTGAACCAAATCTAGTCTCAAAATCAGCGAATGATCCCACAGTCACAGGGACGAATGCCGGACCACGGTCTGCAGTGCCAATAACACCGCCGGGGGTCCCGCTCGGCGTTGTATCTCGAGCCGATAAATCTATCTCCTGCTCAAAAAAGCCAGGTGAACGAAAAGTTTGCTCAGCCATCATATCTCCTAGAACAATCTATTACTGCCATAAGTATTATGCGGAAACGCAAAAAAAAGGGGGAATGGTAGCTCACATTAGAAATTCCCTTAATCAGCGATGTTCAAAATATCCTCTTTCAAAACCGTCTCCCCGCTACGACGGATTCTAGATTTCACAAAGACCCTTGTCGCGTCGGGCTCTCCGGTAAACGGATTGTACTCTATCTTTAATACCTGTATGTTACTATCTGATTCAGCCCCACCCACATTAGCAACAGGCAATGATTTAACCGGATGCATGGAACCAGCGTGGCCAATTGCCTGGCCGGGGAGTGGATCATCGACTGTTCTCATGTTATCCAGTACATAATCATTGGTGTCACCGGATGGAATGTTGGACGGTGGTGTATTCGCAAAATTATTGATAGTGAGAATATCTGAATTAAAGCTTATATCGGGCGCAGAGACATACTTTCGAAGTACATTTTGGGAGCTGCTAAAGGCAGCACCTATGATATAGGCAGGTACTGTTATATTAAAAGAATATCTTACCAATCGCTCGCTATCTGTGAAATCATCAAAATTATTACCGGGCGCGAGGTCCTCATCAATGTACCCCACGAACCAATACCCTTTTGGGGTCTCTAGTCTAAAGGTTCTTTGAGAGTAAGATTGGTACAGCGACATCAATCCCATGATCATGTCATTCATCTGCACAGTATACTGCGACCAAAATGTTACCTCATACGTCGTTGTATAATATTTTGGAGGCGGCAACGTGATGATCTCAAATATATTTTTCCCCAAGTCTGGCTCTAATAGGCGGCCGTGCACGGAATCACTAGTCCGAGGTCGACCCGGGCGGCGAGTTGCAATCCGGCCGGCCAGACTGCCAGTGATGTCAGTAGCTTTAGCCGAAGGAGAGACCAGACTATCTGAGTTGACAATTGCGTGTTTGTTGATCAACCGTTGATACAAAGGATCCTTAGGGCTCAGCCTCTTTTTAATCGTGAGGTCAGCATCTTGATTAGTTCCGGCGCCCATGCTAGGCGCTTGGGTCACACCTGCCCTCATAATGGAGACAAGTGGTAAAATTAGAGCACCAGATCTATCACGAAGAGGCTCCTTTCGACGAAGAACTGCGAATCTTTCACCCGTCGCAAATATCACAGGTGCACGACGAGTACCCTGTTTATGGTGATAGGTAAATGGCAATTGTTTATTGAACAACTCAAATACAGATCTATCAACATCTTCTATCGTACAATTTGGGACATCAAAATCATCAGGTATAGAGTTTCCCTGTTGAATCTCAGCAGCTCCCTTTCCTGTGTCATCTGTTCTTATAGACATATGTTACCTCTTAAGAGTCACTGTAGAATGATGATTCTATTGTGCCCACTTCATTCTCAGATCCACCGCCGCCCTTTGAAGACACCTCAGCCGGCCCAGTTATTGGTTTCTCCAGAATACCTCGCTTTTGCAACGATCTCTGATCAGCTGTCGGTCCTAATCTATTCTCTTCAAACCCACGCTGCTGAACAAACGTGTCCTGAACTGCATCAGCATCAGTATAAGATTCATCCGTGGGTCCTATTGGTAGTCTATCAATCAAACCCATGCGAGCCTGCTTGCCCACCAATTGTAAGCCTACACTGTGCTCAATTTGTCCGTATACAGTACTCTCAATAATCGCACTCGTTATCTCAAAAAAAACTGTACCATAGCTAAAAAAGTCACCCTCTTCAGGATCAATGTCCCTATCCAGGAGATCCCTCTCGTGCAAGAAGATAGTGATTGTACTGAGACTCTCACTCGCATATCTTCCCGTTGTCACCTCCTGAGGCTGCCATTCAACACGTGCCTCAATCTCAACGGGGGGATCGAACACCTTATCTTCTGCTTCCTCATAAACATCATGGATATCTGTTAGGTCATGACGAACCTTATAAAAGAAGATCTTCTGTCCAGCGACATCCTTAATGACTTCCTTGGTGAGGTCTGAAATTAAGTCAATCTCTCGCGAGGTGATGAAAAGTCTAGACATGGATCATTATCCTACGATGATAGCTCTGCCATTTGGTGGTGGAATTCCCAGTAGGACTTTCCTTAAGTTCTCACTGGCCACAGCCTCATCCTCAAGCATGGCGCTGTATGTCAATTCCGAGAGCATCTCACCCAAACTCTCACGAAGAGAAGTCTGATCTTCCCTTCCGTTCCCTACTAACTCAGTACCGTTCAATTGTAAGTCTGCGCCTGGTATGGGGACAGTAGCGAACTTAGAACGTATCAATCCGAGCAACTCAGTCGACAAGGCCTGCGCGTACTGTCTCACCCACTGACGGCCTATTGAGTTGATCTTGGAGAACTCAAGCCTACCAAACGGCACATTGGATAAATTGCTCACTCCGTATATCGTAGCATCATTGTAAGCAGGTTTCATGGGATCCGGAGCAAATCCGACCCGCACCCATAACTTCTTGGGTTTCACCGGAGAGCCCGTGGGCATTGGATAAATTCGTATTTTGGTTCCAGATATCTTATATGAATAGTTACTTCTTCTCACTCTAGTGGACATATCCAACATTCCGGCGCGCAATACATCCTCAAAGACAGGTAATATATAGAAGACAGTCTCAGGTGTGAAGGACTCAAACGCAAACTCATTAGCAAGGTAATTTGTCGCGCTGGTCGTATCAAAAAATCTGTAGGCATTCGATGGGCTGTGATGAAAGACCTCTAGTATCTTCATCTTAGTCTGTGGGCTGTTTAATGCATTCGAGAAGAGGGTATCTCCATTGTCATCCTTAAGATCTGTGTATAGATCGTAATCCTGAACCTTCGCTGTCGTAGTGATAGATCCGGATAAGGTGTTATAAGACCCTCCCATAGCGGACTCCATCCCATACGGCTCTGCGCGGCGGAGCATGAAATCAAAATTCTCTCTGGGGAATCTCTGCTCACTTCCAGTCAGAGATCCCGTTGCCATACCTAAGAGGTTAGAGAGCTGCGACTTTGCCTGGTGCTCGTTGACAATTGCTCCGTAGAGACAAAACGACTCCTCGAAACACGCCCAGATCTGTTTCTTCGTTAGCTCAACAGATAGAATATCATCACCCAGCTTTCTTTTGATAAAGGTGACCATACCGTCAGCTTCAGTCTGAAAATCAGTGTCTGTATCAAAAAAACCAAACGGTGTTGGGCTAGTAGTATTGGCAAATGTGGCCATTTATTCGATCCTCCACTCCCTGTAAAAACTTCTTCTATTTTGTCTCAGAGTGCCTGGCATTTTTCCTCTCATATAATTTTCATCAACCAGATATAAGCCGCCATCCCGAACTGTACCACAGCAAAAACTGTTATTGCTCTCGTGCGAAAAATCTTAAGTTCCTCTATGGAAATCAGCAGGTCTTTCATTTGGGTCGGAGATATGATATCATCCAATTTTTCTTTCCACACTCTTAGTTCATCTACCTTATCTTCCCGAACTTGCATCTTTGCAATCTCTTGCCGGACTTCTTGCACTTCAGATTTAAGAGAGTCAATACCATCTGATAACGTCTCAAGCTCCTTAAGCACTAATCGAGAGTACTCATTCCATCCATTTTGATGGTCTTCTGGCATTACTCCTCCTCGTCCTGCATCAACAGGCCCCGAAGACGGCTAGCTAATAAAGCTCTTGTCGTCATGTTATTTATTTTTTTATAATCCCCTCGTCTTCCCTCTGTCTTCTCTGCGATGTCTTCCAGACAAGCTAAAATAATCGCGTTGGATGTGACGTCCCACGAGACACCTGTGACGCCGCATATTTCCTTATTTTCATCGTGTCGGGGTAATAGTTTTACGTAAAAAACACTGTCTTCTGTTCTCGCAAAATAATCAACCCGGGCCCCTTCAAGTGCCCTCGCATGACTCTTTATAGACAGTTCTTTTACCTTGTCAGAAAGAAATAAATCATCCAGACAGCTAGCTTTATGACAAATAAAACCATTCCCACGTTTGGATAAAAGAGTGCTCTCAGCAGAGATAGACCACATAGTCACTGGGATAGGGAAAGTCTCAAAAAACTCTTCGAAAAGCTGCATATCTTTCTTTAGCTGAGTGTCTCTATCACTCAGATCATTGACGAGTGACTTCAAATTCTCCAGACTTTCACTGCGAAGCTTATTCATGTAACATAACTATTTGACTTTCGACTAACTAAGTGAATAGGTGGGCATATTCCTCAGAGCGCTACTTCTGATTCTTGTCAGTAATACTTTTTTTTTTAATTCAACTCATGAAATGCACACACAAAATATAGATGACGAGAAAGATCGAATAACAAAAAAATGGGTGGGGGTAACAAGCACCCCCACCCATCTGGCTCTATCATATTACTAGTATGTTAGCTAGCGTCAGTATTAGGCGACTACTGGCATACCCGCAACAGCAGTAGCTCCGGCTGTAGCTCCGGTATTACGACCAATGCAAGCCCATCCAGTTCCAGTCCAGATGAAAGAGCAAGTTTCGCCTATATTAGTCAAAGTGAAGTTCGCATAAGCACCATCAGTAGTAGTCGGCGTTATGGATGACGCATTAGTAGCATGCATACTAATGAAATGCTTGACTTGTCCTGTCGTGACACCGTCAGCCAAAGTTACGGCCATCGTGTCGCCGTCAGACGTAATTAGTGATATTGTTGTTGTAATACTGGCAGCACCAGCGGCAGTTATGTTTTCAACACCGAGTACTAATCCGCCAAAGAGCTGGGCATTCGAATTCACAAATAATCCCTGACCCGATGATTGAACTAATCCTTTCTTGTTGGTAATTGTTACTTTTGGCATAATCTTTCTCCTTTGTCCGCATGCCTTCGGCTCGCCGGCGGGGTCGACTGATTAAATGAACCGGGCCTGGTTATGGGCTATAAGTATTTCTATAGAATTATTAGATTAGAATAATATAAAAAAAGGCGCCCTAGTTTTCACTAGGGCGCCCAAAGGCTAAGACTGCCTCAACTATTTCTAGATGATGCTCATGTCCATGCACGTGACGGTACCGTAGAAGTCCGCTCGAACCATCTTCTTGCCGTAGCGAGTCATGACACCCTTACGCGGGGTGAAGTCCTCGGGCGCGAAGATCGTCGGAGTGACAATCAGCGGTACATACGGAGCGTATACATAACCAGTCTCAAGGTAGCTTCCGCCCTTGTAGCCGACGAGGACCTTATTCCGGGGGAAGTAAGGATCCTTGTAGACCGTGAAGCGGTTGCTCAGCGTTCCAGTCTTCTCAGCACCGATGACCATTCCACCAACCTGGCCATCCCCGTCGAGGGTGTAGCTGGGCTTGTAGAAGATCGAAGCCTCGAGGATGGTGGCAACATCAGGACCGACAACGACGAAGTTAGCAGAACCACGCAGCGTCTTGCGATGGACCTGGTTACCCACGTCAATGATGGTCTCGATCAGAGTCTCATACCACTCACGGACCGTGCCACGCCAGGCAGGCCCAGGTGACAGAGAGTCAGTTGCAGAGGCCTCAGCGCCGGTCTCCTTATTAACGAACTTACCAGGCGCGCGGGACCAATAGAAATTGGCTGCCTTGGCCTGGGTCAGAAGGTCATTAAGCACCTCGCGATCAATCTCCAGAGCGATCTGCTCAGAGAGGATCTGAGTTAACTCTACCTCAGCGTCGAGGCTGTGGTAGGCATTCAGATCCTGGGCGAGTTCTGGTGACCACTTAGCGCGCAGCTTACGAGTGTTAGCCACGACTGCCAGTGCCTGCACCTTGATGTCGATCTCAGGAATCGCCGGAGACGGATCGGTAGCGAAGTCCGATTCGAAAGCCGGAATCACCAGTGTATCAGCAGTGTTGGCAGTAGAATCAAGTGCTGCGCCGAGCGGGAAGGACACAGTCATCCGATGCGCGCCAGTAGCTACATTGTCATCATTCATGACGCCAGAGACGACCATGAGGATGCCCGTATCTGCAACAGAAACATCAGCAAAAGCGTCCGTCGTGAACTTACTACCATCAACTGTACCCAACAGATTCAGGCGGCGGACATTCAGAACAGCAGTTCCGTCCTGGATGGCAACCCCATCAGTATCATTACCAATGTTAGCAAGCGTTGCTGGCTTGGTCGCATCAGTGTCAGACAGCAGAGTAACTTCCTTAATAAGCGTCGAGTCGAGGCTGCTAAGCTGATTCGCTCGAACAACTACAAACGAGTATGCTCCTGGTCCTGTGCCTCCACCAGGTGTGGTATTACCCTCAATGCTCTTGAGGATCTGCGGGTCGAACTGCATATACTTGGCATCGGAGCCAGTAGCCTCTGCTAGGCTTCCTGCTGTAACGTTGCCATTCGTACCGCGAACAGCTCCAGAAAGGAGAAGGTCGTTAGCAGCATCAAGAGCGGCTGTAGTGTGTACACGGGAATAACCTTGACCGGCGAGGTCATAAAGACCACCCACAGCGTCGGCGCCCTTGCGCACATTAGAGCCTACTGGGCTACCATAGATGGACGAACCGGTGTTATACGCGGCGCCCTCCGATGCGATGCCACCTGTCGGCGTACCGTAGGTGTAGTCCAGATAGAAGAGCAGCCCAGAAGGGAGACTCATCGGTTGAATGGAGACCAACTCGTTCGCGATAAGACCACCGAAGACTCGGCGGACAATCGGGAAAGCGATGTTAGTAAAACCACGGAGGTCGCCCGAACTAGTCAGGTTGCCGCCGCCGGTTGAGAGAGAGGAGGCCTCCCGAAGAACCTGGCTGGCCTGGTTTTCCATCAGGCGTGCCATATTCTCACGGTGAACTCCCTCGAGACCACGAAGCAGGCCCGTGCGGGACCACTTTGCGACCAGCTGCTTATTCTGTCCGCCTAGATTCCTCTGGCGGATTCCTTCGGTCAGCTGATCTAATGAAAATGACTTAGACATTTGTTTTCTCCTTGAGTGTTAATAGATGGTTAGTCATTGCCGTTAATACCGGCGAGGACTGCCCATCGATCTACCTCAACACCACTGGAAGCCGGCTGAGCCGACCGGGTTGATCTGGAAGACGATCCGAGCGTCCGTAAAATTCCCTCATTTAGTTTACGACCACGAGAGCGACGGGAGAGGGATCCCGATAGGCTCTTGTAGAGAAGCTTAGCTTCACGAAGCGTCTTGGCATTATCTAAGGCCTCGACAATTGCTCGTTGCTGCTTCACAGAAAGATTCTTGTTTTGCATGAGCTTATTAGCATAGAGGAGCTTGGCGTTGAAGAGATTCATCTCCACCAACTGCTTCTTCATGCCGGAAAGTGCATTGCGATACTGTCCTACTTGCGCAGACTGCCGCCGGACACGAGATGCTTCTGCGATTCTTCGGGATCGACGCGGAGCGGAACGACGTGCCGGTCGACGACTCGCGGGGCGACGCCGTCTGTAAGACTCGGGCATCGCATCTCTGCCGGGACCAACGGAAGCACCGGGAGGAGTTGGCGTTGACACACCTGGATCTCCCAGTTCATCAGCCAGGGCGTTAACGAGATCATCCTCATCGATGTCGAGAATGACATGCCCGAGGTCCTCGCCACCGTGATTCAGGGATGGGTCGGCCTCGGCGGCACGGCCCTCTTCCTGCTCACGAAGTCGGCGCATACGGCGGAGCTCATTTCGAAGCGAGGACTCGTCAATCTCATAGACATGGCCTTCTTCAGCCACCTCTTCCTCTACGCCGAAGTCCAGATCCTCTTCGTCACCGGGCTCAGGCTCAAGATCCACGTCCTCGTCTGCCTCTTCGTCGCCAGAGAGCGAGAGTTCAACAGTTGCTAGGATATCGCCTAAGGCGACGTCCACTGCATCAGTATCCTCAGCAGCTGCGAGGCCCTCGAGTTCCTCGTCCTCAAGGTCCAGAACGAGTTCAGCTTCATCGAGCTCGCCCTTCTTTTCGTCTTCGAAAAGTAAATCAAAAATATTCTGTCGGTTCGATTTTGCCATTGTGCGCATCTCCTTAATTATTCCAGCCAAGTTCCGTTCAAGCTTTTCTTGAGTGTCATGCTCACTAAGTATGACGAAACTGTGTAGTTTTAATGCCTCTCTTAAACAATAATTGAATGCAAGGTTCAATTGACGCTTCTGTGTTGATGTCAACTTCCTCTTATCAGTAGTTTCTAAGAGATTTTTAATCTTGTGAACGGTTTCTTTAATAGCCCGCGCGCGTAGAGACTCCGAGGAGTCCCCGCGAATTAAGCGGCCTAGAGCCTCTGCCATCGTGTCAGTGAGCACCAGGTCATCCGCATCATCCTCATCATCAGAATCAACATTAATGTTGACATCGCCCTGGGCGTTGACGTTGACAACCGATGATTGCTCTCCTTCGGGCTCATCTCCGAAGTCCGATATTGCGGGCATGACCGATAATCCTGCCGGATCAAAACCCATGTCCGTGGACACATCTAAATCGTTGTCAGCCTCATCAGGAGCAAAATCATCAGTCTCATCGTCTTCTAGATCATCAAGCTGCTCTCCCAGAATTCGCCTGTTGACCAGGTCCCTTATCTGGGGCATAACTGCCTCAACGACACGATTCTTTGCCGTCTCTTCGGCCAGCTCTCTTAGCCTTTGAGCGTCGACGATTGCTTCTTCATAAAGTGATTTGTTCATTCTTACACCTATCACATGCCCTTCTAAGTATATGCCATAATCAAGAAACACTCTCCCAAAGATGGTCGCTGAATGTCTGCTAGATCTAAGAGAGAATAGAACTCTTCTGGATCCCTGTCTTCCTCATACTCATCCTCGGCTGCGGCCACGCTCTGTGGCGGCGCGGAGGCCCAACCACGCTTAGTCCCAGTACGTCTAAAGGGACGCTGATCATTCGCTTTCCCTGAACTAAAACCTCCCACAGCAGGGCCGCCGGGGCCCTTCCCATAGAGGCCCGGGATCGGTATAGTACCCCGCGAGACGCCTATTATCTCTTCCAGCACCTCATCAGGTCGTTCAAAACAAGCTCTGAGTTTCGTAGACGCGCCTGCATAGTAGAGACGATTCGCCTTCTTGAACGCGAGGGAGTCTGTCCTCTGGAAGTGGGGAATCTTTGAGATCACTGCCTCTTGGGACTCCTCATCAAAGGCCTGGTCATCCTCTAATTGATCCGGTGCATCGTAAGGGAATGTGCCTGTTGTGACCCAGGGCTTGTGGAACTTCTGATCTAGCTGGCCGTACCCACCCTAGTCCAAGGCGATAATCGCCACGGGTCGCGATCTGTTCACCTATATGTTTAGCTATCTGGGTGTTAGGCCACACTGGAGATATTAGGCTCCCACGTCACCAGCGGGCTCTCCAACTTTGTGCGGGCCGCCGGCGACCAGGGGAAGGCCGTCTCCGTCGCCCTGGAACACATCCACCAACTTCTCCTTATGAATAGTTGATGTCGCCCTAGGATTCGCCCGGCCATTTCCAACAAACGGAGGAAAGGAGGTCAAGTCCGGAAGGACAGCTGGGTGCTCATCGTCGATAACCACATTGGTTGGATTATTGATGGGCGGCACGTTCAGATTGGGACCGAGATAACTAGCAACTGGTTTACCGGCAGCGTCGTCTGCTGGTTGAGCAGCATCCAAGTCCGGGGCATAGCCGACGG
>LWDU01041679.1_pt1 | contig 18144 bp, 19 predicted proteins | sample 727161 | NCBI WGS metagenome assembly LWDU01 (sample SAMN04566230, study PRJNA314399) | hydrothermal vent metagenome | isolation source: deep sea hydrothermal plume seawater | place: Mexico: Gulf of California, Guaymas Basin | collected 2004-07-11
TGTGAACTGGGCTCTCGAACAAGATCGCGACGTCTTTGCAGTCTCTGGGAGCGCACTCAGCGAAAAACGTAAAGCCACAAATTGGCTGATTCAACGGAGAGCCGAGTTGACGCTCTGTAACGACGATATTCTTGAAGAGTTGAATATCGAAAAATCTCATTCAGTACCTGAAATCAATTCTGAAATTGGTCAAGGTTCGGGGGAGAAAAGTTCTGAGTTTGGCAAAAACGCGCTTGACAACCTCGCGCATGCGAACAATGTTTTAAGTATCGAACGTCGCGTGGTTGACCTCCTCGGAAAAACGAGGGAGCCGATTCACGTTGATGACATGACGAGAGTGCTGGGCGATCCGGCTGCGGCTGTAAGCTCTGTTCTGGTGATGTTGGAATTGCGGGGGTCAGCCCAGCAGGTCGGCTCGATGCAATTCATCGCGGATAGTGGACGTCCGATGATTCCATCATGATTATCAGGAACATCGGGCATGAGGTAAAAGATAGTTGGCAAACACGTCAAAACCCGATCTGGTTATCGTCGAATCTCCGGCGAAGGCACGAACCGTAGGACGATTCCTCGGCAACAAGTACGTCGTAAAGGCGTCAATGGGGCACGTTCGAGACCTTCCTTCGAGCAATCTGGGAGTCGATGTTAAAAATAATTTCGAACCCAGTTATGTAAACGTCAAAGGGCGTGCAACGTTAATTGCCGAACTCAAAAAAGCGGCAAAACAGGCTGACACCGTATATCTCGCAACTGACCCGGACCGCGAAGGCGAAGCCATTTCGTGGCATCTGGTTGAGGCTGCCGATCTGAACAAAGCGAACAACCTTAAGCGGGTTGTATTTCACGAAATTACAAACTCGGCCGTAGAAGAAGCATTCTCGAATCCTCGTGAGATCGACATGGATCTGGTGAACGCCCAACAGGCGCGCCGGCTTCTAGATCGAATCGTTGGCTACAAACTCAGCCCGGTTCTCTGGAGCAAGGTCCGCAGTGGTCTCTCAGCTGGTCGGGTACAGTCGGTTGCATTACGAATAATCGTCGATCGTGAACGGGAAATCGAAACCTTTAAGCCAGAAGAGTTCTGGGTCATTTCGGTTGATCTCGAGTCTGAATCAGGCAGACGCAAGTTCATTTTCAATGCGAACCTGACAAAGGTTCCCGGTCAAAAAGGCAAGCCAGTCGTCGACAACGAGACGACTGCAATGGCCATTAAAACCGACCTCGATACCGCAACGTATACCGTGTCGAAGGTCACTCGCAAGGAAGCCAAACAGCGACCACGCGCACCGTTCACCACGAGCACATTGCAGCAGCAGGCTGCCCGTTCGTTCAATTTCAGTGCTCAGCGTACGATGCGGATCGCACAAGATCTTTACGAAGGCATGCCAATCGGCGATGGTGAACCATCCGGCCTGATTACGTACATGCGTACTGACTCGGTAAACCTTGCCCAAAACGCGCTTGAGGAAGCCGAATCGTTCATCAAGTCGACTTATGGCAACGAATATTCAACGGGACCGAAAAAGTACAAGACTCGGAGCAAATCGGCACAGGAAGCCCACGAGGCTGTCAGGCCTACTTCCGCATCCAATACTCCGGAAAGAGTCGCCCAGTATCTTTCGAGCGAACAGCTGCGTTTGTACACGCTGATCTGGAAACGCACGATTGCCAGCCAGATGGCCGATGCGATCGTCGATAACACTGGTGTCGACATCACCGCGGCGACACCCAACGGCAACGAATACACCGTTCGTGCAACCGGCTCTGTAATCAAGTTCGATGGCTACCGAAAGCTGTACATTGAGACCAAGGATGAAGACGCCGAGGACGAGGACGGCAAGCAGCTGCCGGACATGAACGAAGGCGACTCACCAAAGAAGCAGACCGTGAATGCCGATCAGAAGTTCACGCAGCCGCCACCGAGGTTTACCGAAGCAAACTTAATTCGATTTTTGGAAGAACAGGGAATCGGCCGCCCTAGTACTTACGCGTCGATTGTCGGCACAATCGAACGACGACAGTATGTCGACCGTGAAAAGACACGGTTTAAGCCAACTCCGCTCGGAACAGCTGTTTCGGATCTGCTTGGATCTGGGATTCACTTCGGGGATTGAGTCGAAACTCGACTCGGTGGCCGAGGGTGAGCAAGACTGGGTGGAGATGCTGAAGGAGTTCTTCGATCCGTTTGAAAAAGCGGTTGAAGCAACGATGGAGGAGGCTGAACGAGTCGATCCTAAGAAACTTGTTCAGAAAAGCGATGAGAAATGCGAAGGTGGAGATGATCTCGTCATCCGTTATGGACCATATAAAAGCCGTTCTAATCCATCCGGTAAATTTCTATCGTGTGGTAAATTTCCGGAATGTCGCGTTGCGATCTCTACTCGTCCGGGTGAGCGAGCCACAGGCGAGGTCAAGGAAAACTGGGAGATCGCCAGGAAGACTGCGATGGAGAAGTGCGCAATCGTGCACCCCAAGGCGGCAGCCGCAGCGGCGGAAGAGGCCGAGGCAAAGCGCAGATCTCGAAGGAAATCTTCTAAGAAAAAGGCTACAGCTAAGAAAGCTTCAGCCAAAAAGACCAAGTCAAAAGCCAAGGCTTAGTCGATTCGTTGGTGCGGCAGCGGTGCAGGTAGTTCGATCATGACGACCACCAAGCGTCTCCCCTCGCCTGCCATGGAAGAGGCTCTTCTTGGTTGCGGCATTGCCGCTCTTTCCGGGTTTGTTCACGGTTTCGCCGAGCATACGGCTACGACGCGCCAGCTTTCTGAGCACACGGTTCGCAACTATGTAAACGACCTTGTTCCGCTTGTTGAGTATCTCGATGAGCAAAACGTTTCCGATCTCAACAAAGTCGATCGACTGTTTCTCAGGGGCTATCTTGCGTGGCTGATGACGAGTGGATTTACTCGCAGTAGCGTCGCCCGCAAGCTCTCAGCACTGAAAGTGTTTTTCCGATTCTTGCGGCAGTCCGGTGAGATCGAACTCGACCAGACCGATCTTGTGACGGGTCCGAAGAAGGAGAAACGGCTGCCTGCCATTGCTTCGAGTTTCGAGATCGACCGGCTGTTGGAAGAGCCAAATATCACCACCGATTCTGGTATACGTGATCGTGCTTTATTGGAGGTTTTGTACGGCGCGGGCCTGAGGGTTTCCGAGGCGAACGCTATGGATCTGGGCGGTCTCGATCTTGGCGCGAGAGAAGTTCGAGTGGTCGGCAAGGGTTCGAAGCCGAGGGTCGCTTTGTTCGGCGAGCAGAGCAGCTGGTGGCTGGATAAATATTTGAAAGATGCCAGGCCTAAATTCGTGAGCCGGCGATCGGATGCTGCGGTTTGGATGAACCAGTCGGGTGGGCGGCTTTCGACGAGGTCTATTCAGCGAATTGTGAAGAAATATGCCCTCGCAGCCGGGTTGGATCCCGATTTCCACACTCATTCGCTGCGACACAGCTTCGCCACTCACCTGCTCGATGGTGGTGCCGATCTTCGAGTGGTCCAGGATCTTCTGGGCCACAGCAGTCCGGCGACCACGCAGATATACACGCACGTGTCGGCCGAGCAGGCCCGCAAGGTTTATCTCGGCGCACACCCGCGGGCAAATAAGAAGAAATCCAACGACCCAACGTAGTACGCTTGTTGTATCTGCTTTGAGCGCTCTTTAGATTGAGCGGTCATTTCCAAGTAAAAATACCGGATCGCCGGGAGTGAATTTTGTCAGCAACGATTCTTGTAATAAACGGCCCTAACCTGAACAATCTCGGTAAACGTGACGCGTCGATGTACGGTACGAAGACGCTCGCCGATATTCAGGATGACATTTCTGCGAAGGCTAGCGAGCTGGGCGTCGTGGTAAAGTTTTTCCAGTCAAACCACGAAGGTTCGATAGTCGATTTCATTCAGGAATCGTCTGGCGGAGCCGACGGTGTGATCATCAACGCCGGTGCGCTGACGCAGGTTGGCTACTCGATTCTGGATGCGTTGCTCGATGCGGGCCTGCCGTTCATTGAGGTTCATCTTTCGAACATTCACGGTCGCGAAAAATTCCGCCAACGCTCTGTTTTCGCCTCGAAAGCGATTGGGCAGATGGCGGGATTCGGTCCTTCCGGGTACATTTACGCCATGGACCACATCACTGCGGTCGTCAACAGCTAGTCAGTAGTTAGATTTTCTAACGGAGTTATTTCGCATTGAGCGATTTCCGATTTCCTTCGCGCGTTCAGAAACTTCGAGAGCGTCTTGCAAAAGATGAACTCGATGCGATTTTTATCAGCAACGGTGAAAACCGGCGTTACGTCTCGGGCTTTCTGAGCACTGCCGGCTACTTGCTGGTGACTCGGACAGAAGCTGTGATTTGCACCGACTTCCGCTACATCGAGCTGGCTGCTCAGCAGGCTCCGGGTTGGCGCGTCGATCGCATTGGCGCCAAATCGGACTGGTTGGCGAATCTGGTCAAAGAGTTTGAGATTAAGACTCTTGGATTCGAAGCCGACGATATGACCGTTGCCACGCTCGATCGGTTCAAGAAGGCACTCAAAGAAAACGATGCTGATCCTGAGTTGAAGCCAACTTCTGGTATCGGTGTGGATCTCAGGGTCTACAAAGATTCTGACGAACTCGAGCTGCTGCAGCGCGCCATCGATATTGGCGACAAAGCGTTCGAAGAAACTTCGGCTCAGCTCGAGGTTGGGATGACCGAAACGGAAGCAGCCTGGATTTTCGAAAAATCGGTTCGGGAGCAGGGTGCTGAGTCGATTTCATTCGAGACAATTGTTGCGATTGGGCCCAACGCCGCACGACCGCATCACGCCACCAGCGATAGCGAGCTCGTTGAGGGTCAGACGATCGTGTTCGACTGCGGCGCTCGGTACCAGGGTTACTGCTCCGATCTGACTCGTACTGTAGTTCTTGGTGAGGCAGACGATGAGATAAAGCGGGTGTACGACATTGTGCTTACTGCTCAACTGGCTGCAATCGACATGGTGAAGGCCGGAATGACCGGCGAAGAGTGCGATGCTATCGCTCGCAAGATCATCACCGAAGCCGGGCACGAAAACGACTTCGGGCACAGTCTGGGTCATGGACTCGGGTTGGAAGTTCACGAGAATCCCGGGGTTGGCCCAAACTCAAAAGGCAAGCTGGAAAATGACATGCCGTTCACTATTGAACCCGGCATCTATATCCCCGGTTGGGGTGGCGTTCGTATCGAGGACGTGGTGGTTCTGGAAAACGATAAGGCTCGTGTGCTGAGCCATGCGGCTAAAATGAAGTTCTAGCACCGAATTTTCCCGTATATTTGATAGTCGCCTAATTTGATCCGCAAGGTAGGCCGCCAAAAAAGGAACTCAGGGCACTGCGATGACAATTTCTTCAAGCGAAATTCGCCGAAATATGACCATCATTCTGGATGACGATGTCTACCAGATTCTCGATTGGCAGCATCGCCAGGCGCCGAAGGCTCCCCCGACTCTGACGCTGAAGGTTCGGCAGGTGAAGTCGGGCAACGTTTATGAGCGAAAGCTTCAGGGCAACCAAAAGCTGACCAAGGCCGATGTCGACACGCCAACCGTGCAGTACCTCTATCCGGACGGCGATATGCACCACTTCATGGACACCGAGACTTTCGAGCAGTTTGCGATTGCCGAGGAAGTACTGGGCGACGCGTTGAAGTACATTTCAGAGGGCGACGCGATCGAAGTGATGATGTACGAGAACGTGGTACTTTCTGTTGAGGTTCCGCCTTCAGTGACGCTTGAAATTGGCCAGACCGAGGTTGGTCTTCGCGGCGACACGCAGAGCGGCGCAACCAAGCCGGCAACTACTACGACCGGGCTTGTTTTGCAGGTTCCGTTGTTTGTTTCGACTGGCGACCGGATTATGGTGAACTCGACTTCTGGTGAGTACACGGGTCGAGCCGACTAACGTTTTTTTTGAGAGCCTCGAGCTTCGTTCGCAGTTAACTATCTGACCGCCATCACCCTCTTCCCGACCTTGCTGGAGGGATCTTGGGTTCTTGCGCTGGCAACCGTGTCCAACGGAGTTCAGCTTGTTCCGCGTCGGTGACTGGTAGCTACTTATCCACCTCAGCTCTGCTTCGCTACGGTCGAGAAGAGGGTGGTCGGCTATCGCTTGAGTTTGGGCTACAAATATCTGGCTGCATCGACTGTATTACCCCGAATTTCGGACGCCTCGGCTGGTCGCTGCCCCGTCGTTGTGGAAGAATGCATCCATGACCAGCACTTACGATTCGGATGACACAGGATCAGAGCAGACGGGACTGCAGACGGCTTACACCGTTAGCGCCGTTGCTGATTACCTGAAAGCCGCCCTTGAATCGGATCCCCGACTCGCCGATCTAACGGTGGTTGGCGAGGTTTCGGGTTATCGAAATCCTTCTTCGGGACATCACTATTTTGCACTCCGAGATGAACAGTCGGTGCTTCGATGTGTGATGTTCCGGTCGGGTCGTGGTGGGCAGTTTCTCGCAGACGGAACGCAGGTCATTTGTCACGGTCGGATATCGATATACACCGCTCGTGGCGATCTGCAGTTTTACGTAGATCAGGTAGAACCCGACGGCGTTGGCGCTCTTCAAAAAGCCTATGAAGAGATGAGAAAGCGGCTCGAAGCTGAGGGGCTGTTCGAGCAGGATCGCAAGCGTGCGCTGCCTGAACTTCCGGATCGGATCGCGGTTATCACGTCGCCGACCGGAGCCGTGATTCAGGACATCCTTAACGTTCTTTCTCGTCGGTACCCACTGGCAGAATTGATCTTGATTCCGACGTCGGTTCAGGGCGAAAAAGCTGCTCCCGAGATCGTTCAGGCATTCCAGGCTTTGAACGCCATGGATGATGTAGACGTTGCGATTGTGGCGAGGGGCGGCGGCTCGCTGGAAGACCTGTGGGCATTCAACGAAGAGATCGTTGCCAGGGCGATATTTGCAAGCAACGTTCCGGTGATAAGCGCTGTGGGTCACGAGACCGACACGACGATTGCTGACTACGTTGCCGATCGGCGTGCCCCAACGCCTTCGGCAGCTGCTGAGATCGTTGCGCCTGACGTGCGTGATCTTGGTGGGTATGTTGCCGGATTCGCTTCACGGATCGATGAAATTATCGGCAGGACGGTTCGGGATTCCAGATCGCAATTCGAATTGGCGATCGACCGGATGAATATGCGAGTACCGGACACGGCTGAGCCGAGGCAGCGAATCGACGATCTGCTAACCCGGGCTCGACTCGCCGGGCAGCACCTTGTCGAGTCGTCGAAGCAACGGCTGGCGACGGTCGAAGCTTCGCTGAACGCACTGGGGCCTGCGAAGATTTTGGATCGGGGTTACACAATCACTAGACTCGCCGATGGCACTGCTGCAACTAGTGCCGGTCAGTTTGCAACTGGCGATAAGTTGGGTGTTACGTTTGGCGATGGATCGGTAGAAACGACGGTGGATGAGGTCGACCAGAGCTCGAATATCGTTGACTCATAACGGTTTATTTCTGGTCATTTTTTGCGAATTGGTTCCCTGCCGATTATTACGTAACGCACTCAACAGATACAATCTTGCTGGCTAATACCACCAAAAGAACGACACGGAACAACAATGGCTGAATCGACCGACAAACCGGCTTCAAAATCTGACGCAAAGACATTTGAGAACGCGTTCTCGGAACTCGAAGACGTTGTTCGCAAACTCGAAACTGGCGGTTTATCTCTTGATGAAGCGACGAAGTTGTTCGAGTCAGGCATGAAGCTGGCGACCAAGTGCAACGAGATTCTTACGACATCGGAGTTAACTTCGCAACCCAGATGAATCTTGTCCCAGATGCCGACGACGATGATGGTGATTCAGGCTGCGAGGACGCTTAGCCTGTGACCGCTAGCAACTCGGCTGAGTCGTCAGGTAATTCGCCTCTGAAAATCGGATGGTTTTCGACCGGTCGAGGCGAAGGTTCATACGGCCTCCTGAACTCGGCGCTCGAAGCCATCGATTCTGGTGATCTCCCCGCAGAACTCGCCTTTGTATTCGTTAATCGGGTGAAGGGACAGACGAAGCGCACCGACCGATTTCTTGAGCTTGTTGAATCTCGTGGAATTCCACTTGTGACGCTTTCGTCCAGAGATTTCAGGCGATCTCACGACAATAAGCCCTGGGCCGAGCTGCGTGAGGTGTTTGATCGGGCCGCAATCGAGCTTCTGCAACCGCACAGCGCAGATATCGCGGTGCACGCGGGTTACATGCTTATCGCTCCCCTGCTCTGCTCTGAGTACCTGACGCTCAATCTTCACCCGGCGCTTCCGGGCGGGACGATTGGCATGTGGCAGCAGGCGGTGTGGGACGTGATTACGCAGGGTCTGGATTCGACCGGAGCGATGATTCACGTTTCGACCGAGTATGTCGATGAGGGACCGGTGCTGGCGACGGCTGAGTTTTCAGTGCGCGGGGCTGAATTTGTCGAGGCAAGGCAAGAACTGGAGTGGCTCAACACCGAAGGCCTCGACTACGAACGAGTAATGAAGGAAAAAGGCGAGGAGTTACTGCTGTTCCGAGCCATTCGTGCTGCAGGTTTACTCAGGGAACGCCCACTGTTGATCGAGACGCTGAAGGCTGTGGCTGGTGGGCGGATTGATCCGACAGGTGCGGGCGATGTGGTGGATTTGACGGTCGAGGTTGAAAAGTCAGTACACGGCTAGTTGTACTGGCCGCTTCCTATAGCCTGGATAAATAGGAAAATCGCAATAACCCCGAATAAGACAAATCCACCCCTGACGTGGGTTTTCCTAAGCAGTCGCGACCATCGCCCTTTCGGATCTTCGGGTCCTCGAACTGGCGGCCGTTTGCCCTGATCGTCTGGCACGTTGATCGGTTGTGGTCCGCCACCTAACATGCTTTTGCCCCCGGGAACTATTCGCAACGCATTGCTTGCTAAAACTACATGTCGCGGCAGTATAGCGGAACGCTGGAACGGGGTTTAACGGAAAGCGAACTTAACCGATCTAGCGCCTTGCGTCTCGCGTCGCTTCCACTGCTACCCGAGTCTGCGTTACTTGCGCAGGGGTTAGCTTTTCTTCAAAACCGTTGATTGCAAGATACACAAACAATCCCAACAGGAAAACCACGAGTGCGATCGCGCTCCACTTCACAAGGTTTTCTCGGATGTAGGTCCAGCGGCTTGGTGGTTTGTCTGGCACGCGAATCGGTGGTTTAGAGTTCTGGTTGATTGGCACAACTACGGGGTGATGTGCACCGCCGCCGGTCGATGTCATTTGGCTTGTCATTCTTGAGTGGTTTGATCGATGATGGCATCAGCGTACAGGGTGGCGATGGCTGGGATGAAACGCTTGCGGTGTTGCCCGGTTTTAGATCCTGGAAATGAATTCAGGATGACAGGTAGCTAGGCTACTTTTTCTTGCCTTTGGGGTGCTGGCTAAGGCGTCGGGTTGTTGACGGGATGGCACGGATCCTGAATCAAGTTCAGGATGACATTGGTGCGGTGTTCTCAAAATGGCACAAACAACAAAAAGCCCCGGCAAAACGCCGGGGCTTTTTGTTATTCACTATTTAAATGGCCGAACTGACTAGGCAGCAGTTTTGCGCTTGCCTTCTGACAGGTCTTTGTCCATGCGGTTGCCATCTTCGTCGAGCAACTGTGGCCACGCATTGCTGGTAACCGTTTCCTCGCTGATGATGCACTTCGCAACACCCTCCATGGAAGGCAATTCGTACATCACGTCGACAAGCAGCTCTTCAACGATCGAGCGTAGTCCACGGGCACCGGCCTTGCGGTCTTTCGACAGCCGTGCGGTTGCATCGAGGGCGCCCTTGCTGAATGAAAGCTCAACGCCGTCCATCTTGAACAGTGCTTCGTACTGGCGAACCAGCGCGTTCTTCGGCTCGGTTAGAACCTGGATAAGCTCTTCATGATTCAGATCGGCAAGACCAACAACCAGCGGCACTCGACCGATGAATTCAGGGATGAATCCGAAGTGAAGCAGGTCGCCCGGCTCAACGGCCGTGAAGTCTGCTTCCTCTTCTTGTGCATTACCCTTGCCAAGAGAGTTGAAGCCAAGCGACGTAATGTCCTTGGTCTGTCGACTCTGGATGATCTCGCCGAGGCCATCGAAGGCTCCACCGAGAATAAACATGATGTTCGACGTGTCGATCTGCAGGAATTCCTGGTGCGGGTGCTTGCGTCCACCCTGCGGTGGGACGTTTACGACTGCGCCTTCGAGGATTTTCAAGAGTGCCTGCTGCACGCCTTCGCCGGATACATCACGAGTGATGGACGGGTTGGCTGATTTGCGAGCGATCTTGTCGATTTCGTCGATGTAGATGATGCCCTGTTCGGCTCGTGCGATATCGAACTCTGCATCCTGAATCAGGCGCAGCAGAATGTTCTCGACGTCTTCACCAACATATCCAGCCTCGGTAAGCGAGGTGGCATCGGTGATGGCGAACGGCACATCCAGAATTCTTGCAAGAGTTTGGGCGAGGTGAGTTTTGCCACAACCGGTAGGACCAACAAGCATTACGTTGGTCTTCTGGAGCTCCACGTCGGGGTCTTCAGTACCGAACCAGATGCGCTTGTAGTGGTTGTACACACCGACCGAGATAACCCGCTTTGCGCGTTCCTGTCCGATGACGTACTCGTTGAGCATTTCGAACATGTCACGTGGGGTTGTCGGCTTATGGTGAGGCTTAACAATGGGCTGATCGTCGGCGATGATCTGCTGACACCTGCCAACGCATTCGTTGCAGATGAAAATCTTCGATGGGCCTGCGATTAGCCTTCGGACGCTTTCCTGAGGCTTTCCACAGAACGAACACGAATAGGCTTCTCCGGTACTTGTACCGTCGCCGCCACCGCCGTTTGTTTGATCAGTCGTCATGTATGAATGCCTAACTACTTACTACGAGTTTACCGCTAATCGTGTTGATCCAGAAGGGTCTATTTTGACTCTCCGGAATCAGGACGCAACACTTCGTCAACGAGTCTGTACTCAGCCGCCTGCTCTGCATTCAACCAGAAATCACGGTCCTGGTCACGAGCAATGCGCTCATAAGGCTGACCCGTATGGTCAACGAAGATCTGACGCAGGCGGTCCTGAATTCGCAGGGTCTCCCTGGCGTGAATCTCAATATCCGATGCCTGACCCTGAGTACCGCTCAATGGCTGGTGCATGTGAATGGTGGAGTTGGGCATGGCGTATCGCTTGCCAGCTGCGCCGGCTGCGAGAAGAACGGTTCCCATGCTTGCGCAGAGACCGATCGAGAACGTTGCGACGTCGCAGGGGACGTACTGCATCGTGTCGTAAATGGCCATTCCTGAGTAAACCTCACCGCCGGGTGAGTTGATGTACAGGTTGATGTCTTTTTCGGAATCTTCCCGAGCGAGGAACAGAAGCTGAGCAACGATCAGGTTTGCGACCTGTGCGTTGATCGGCGTTCCCAAGAATACGATGCGCTCTTTGAGCAGCAGCGAGTAAATGTCGTAGGCTCGCTCGCCTCGTGCGCCGGTCTCGATGACCATTGGCACGATGCTTTCGGGCAGGTTCAGCAACGGGCTGTCCTTGCCTTGAGGTGAGTCAGAGCCGCCGAAGCCGAAGTTATTTGGTGTTGTGAGTCCTGATGTCATTTATTTCGCCCTCAGAGCTTTCCGTTATTTTTTGGCACTCTTGGCGGCTTTGCTGGGGCTTTTTCCCTTTGCAGAGGTGGCCGGTTTTTTCTTTGCTGTAGTAGATTTTTTCGCTTTGGCTTTAGATGCCTTCGGCTTGTGCGTTACTTCGATTACCTGATCGATTGCTGTGCGCCTGCGAAGAATTCGCTGAACGGCGTCACGGGCTTCGTCGGTATCGAGGTTTTCGTTTTCGTACTGCGGTGTCTCCTGCATTAGCGCTATTTCAGCGGCAACTTCTTCGTCGCTTACCGATGCATCGCCGTCGTCAGCAAGCGTATCGATCACCAGCATTCGTTTGAGTCGTAGTTCAGCTGAATCCTGTGCTTCAGCGAAGATTTCCTCTGTGGTTTTACCGATGCCCTGCATGTACTGCTGGAAATCGATGTTGTACTGAGACAGTTGTCGCTGTTGATCCTCGAGTACGTGTTCGGCCTCGTGTTCGATAATCATTGGCGAGACTTCAAATGTAGCCCCTTCAACCAGTGCATCGATGATTTTCTCTTCTAATGATCTTCGCAAACCGTCTTTGGCCTGCGCTTCGAGATTTTCGCTAATTCGAGCCCGTAATTCCGCTACCGTTTTGAATTCTTCGCCTAGTGAAGCTGCCAATGCGTTAGTTAGTTTGGGCAGTTCTTTCTTCTTCACTTCTGAGACGTCGACGGTGAAGTTGGCGGTTTTACCTGCGAACTCTTCGTTCGGGTAGTCGCCAGGAATCTCGATATCGAATTCCTTGGAATCACCCTCTTTCAAGCCCTTAAGCTGCTCGGCGAATCCGGGAACAGGGTTCATGCTTCCGGCTTCAGCGAGGAACTCGCCGCCGTCGACGTTGGCAAACTCTTTGCCTTCGACAAGACCTTTGGATGTGATTACCAGCAGATCGCCGAGCTTGGCAGCCCGGTCTACTGGCTCCCAGACGGCTTGCTGTTCCTGAATCTGGGTCAGTTGTTCTTCGATCTGGTCGTCTGTCACCACTTCAAGTTCGTCGTCGAACTTAAGTTTCTTGTAATCGCCAAGTGTGGCAAAGGGTGGGAGTGCGACGGTTGCATCGATTTTGACGATGGGATCACGTTCGATCACGTTTACTCGTGGTGGTGTGTGAGTCGATTCGATATCCGACTCTTCTACAGCAACTCCAACGGCCTCGGGAACGAGAGTTTCCATGGCTTCTTCGAGGAGATAATCCCGACCAACGAACTGCTCGACGATTCGGCGGGGGGCTTTGCCCTTGCGGAACCCGGGGATGTTGATGCGCGCCGAAACCTTCTGGTGCGCTCGCTGGAGATGCTTCTCCACACGATCATCTTCTACTTCAATGTGAAGAATAGCCTGACGATTTTCAGCATCGTCGCGAGTAACTTTCAACGTGTTCTCCGAAACATCCAGTTAATGGGTACACAACGGCCCCGTGCATTAAAGAAGCGCCCCTTGAGTTCACGGGCGCTCCTTGATTGCCAGCAATTGTAACTCAGGGTCGCAATTTCTGGCCGCAGATTTTTCAGAGTGTCTACACGTATGCGTGGTACTAAGTTTTTGGCATCACGATACGCACATGCAACTCTTCAAGCTGTTGGTCTTCGATTGGCGAGGGTGCTTCGAAGAGTGGATCGTACGCAGATTGCGTCTTTGGGAACGCAATCACTTCTCGAATTGCCGATTCACCAGCCAGTATCGCCACCAGTCGGTCGAGCCCGAGACCCATTCCACCGTGTGGCGGAGCGCCGTAGGTGAAGGCGGTTAGCAATTGGCCAAACCGATCGTTTATCTGGTCTTCGGTGTAGCCGATGATGTTGAACAGGCGAGTTTGGAGATCCTTGTCGTGGATTCGAATGCTGCCAGAACCCATTTCTGACCCGTTGCAAACGAGGTCCCACAGCGTGCCGATAACCTTGCCTGGGTCGGATTCAAGGTAGTCCATGTGTTCGGCCTTGGGCGACGAGAACACGTGGTGGGCCGGTTCGAATTTATTGAGCTCTTCCTCCCACTCGAACAACGGGAAGTCGTAGACCCATACGAACGAGAATTCGTTGGGGTCGGCGAGGTCGAGTCGCTTCGCCATTTCGCCGCGGAGGTTCGAGAGGACGGTGTTTGCCAGCTTCTCGGTTCCGGCAACTATCAACATCAGGTCGCCGGGCTCGGCACCCATCTCTGTTGCGATTTTCTTTATTACATCTAACGACAAAAACTTTTTGAGGGGTGACTTGATGTGGTCTTCTTCGAGTGCGTCGATAGACGGGGCGCTTTCGTCGAGTGCGATAAACACCAGACCCTGCGCGCCGCTCGACTTGGCGAACTCGGTCAGATTGTCGGTTTGGCGTCGGCCGTAGTTGCCGCAGCCGGTTGCAACGAATCCACGAATCGAACCGCCCGAAGATGCCACGGCCTGGAACACGCGGGCATCGGAACTCGCTGCGGTTTCGGTGATAGTGGTCAGTTCCATGCCAAAACGAAGGTCGGGTTTATCTGAACCAAACCGCCCCATGGCCTCGGCGTAGGTTAGCCGTGGGAAGGTCGCAGGAATTTTCGCGTCGGGACGAGTTTCGTTGGCGATCTTCGTGTAAAGCTCTTCAACTACGGCCATTACATCGTCTTGATGGACGAACGACATTTCGAAGTCGAGCTGTGTGTGCTCTGGCTGCCGGTCGGCACGAAGGTCTTCGTCACGGAAGCAACGTGCGATCTGGAAGTAGCGTTCGACACCCGAAACCATAAGTAGCTGCTTTAGCTGCTGTGGTGATTGGGGAAGCGCATAGAAGTCGCCGGGGTGAACTCGGCTCGGCACAACGTAGTCTCGTGCGCCTTCGGGCGTGCTTTTAATAAGAATTGGCGTTTCGACCTGGGTGAATTCTTTTTCGGTCAGGTAGTCCCACATGATGTGAGTTACTTTGTGTCGGAGCTTGAGAATTTCCTGCATTCGAGGTCGACGCAAATCGATGAATCGGTACTTTAGTCGGGTGTTTGCGTCGACTTCCGAATCATCAACGATCTCGAACGGCGGTGTTAGCGATCGGTTCAGCACTACGAGGTCGGTAGCTGAAAGCTCAACCATGCCGGTCGGCAGGTCGGGGTTTTCGGCTCCGGGTAATCGGCTTACAACCTTGCCGGTTATCTGTACAACCCATTCAGATCGAAGACTGCCTGCGAGGTCGTGGGCTTTTTCGCCATACTCGGGGTTGAAAACAACCTGGAGTAAGCCGCTTCGATCGCGCAGGTCGATGAATATCAGGTTGCCATGATCCCGTCGTCGATGGACCCAGCCAGCAACCGTAACCTGTGATCCAACCGTGGCCTCGCGAGGCTCTCCGCAGTTCGTGTCTTTGTACACCGTGAATTTCCTGTTAGTTCAAATAAAAATGTGGCCGCTGGCGCGACCCCTGAGCCGGCAAGTGACCGGTTCAACTTGGGGGAGTAGGCGGCGTTACCGCTTGCTATCGGCAATGCGCCACAGGCCACCGGTTACAGCGGCTGCAGCCATGAGTTTCAGAATGTCGCCAGCTAGGAAGGGGTAGAGAGCGCTCAAAAGAAGTTCACCTTCGGCTGGCCACGAGAAATCGAACACCGACAACCAGATGAGTGCCGGTGCGTAGATAAGCAATGATCCGATCAGCATTGGCCAGAGAACTCGTCCACGATTCCAGCCGCGCTGCGAAAGGTATCCAATTACCCCGGCTGCGAGGATGAAGCCCAGAAGATACCCGCCGGTGACGCCATGAATGACATAGTCCCAGCCTTCGCCGCCTTTGGCAAATACAGGAAGCCCTGCCATGCCAACAAGGTAGTAGCCGAAAGCCGATGCGAGGCCAAGTCGCCAGCCGAGCACGCCGCCGAGCATAAGGATGCCGAATCCCTGCAGTGTGATCGGTACCGGATTGTCTGGAATGAAGAATCGTGCCTGAGCAAGGAGTGCGACGAGAGCTATTCCGCCAACTACGGCGGCCACTTTGTACCGCCAGTCGGCCGCGGGAACAAGTCGTTCGAACAGCGATGGTTCGGCCGGGCCGAGAAGGGTCAGGGGTTTGGATCGCTGGGCTGGGACAGCGGTTTGCTGCATCGTTCTCTCCATAAGGAAGGCCACGCATGGCCTTGATTAGTGAAATCCGCTAGACGGTTCGAATCAGAATACTCGCCGGTTACTTCAAATACATGACCCCGAAGCCCTGCGATGGCGAATGATTATATTTATTTCGTGTCGGCGTGATCGGGTAGGCAGCTACTTAACTAAAATGAGGCGCCCATCGAAACAGGCACCTCGTTTTGGTTCGCACATATTTCAAGTGAACTAAGCGGGAATGCCGAATTCTCGCTTCATTACCTGAAGGTTCACGAAGGTTTCGGTACGACGTACGCCTTCGATAGCACCAACCTCGTCACGCAAGAAGCGCCCGAGTGACTCAGCGTTCTGCAGAGTTGCCCATGCAAACACATCGTACGTACCGGTGGTGATGGTTACCCAACGAGTATGTTCGAGGTTTGCCATTTGCGAAGCAACAGCGTCGATTTTGTCAGGATCGACCTGCACGCCGATTAGAGCTTCAGAGTTGTATCCCAGTTTTCGGGGATCGGGAAGTGCAATTACGTTGATGATCTGTTCACTGATCAAACGCTTCAAGCGCCGACGTACAGTTCCCTCACTGACACCTACGTCCCGAGCGATTCGAGCATTTGAAGCCCGCCCGTTACGTTCTAGGAGGCTGATTATTTTTCGATCAAGTTCATCCATTCGAGGTTTGTCCAGTTTTCCTAACAAGGTTCAGAGGTCTACACTGAACGCAGGTACGTTCAAGTAGAGCGTTTTCGGAAATGATTTAATCGTTCCCTCTTCGTGATGGTGCCGTCGATATAACTGTTGGCGGATTACCATCATGGACGTAAATGATACAGCCGGAAACCGTTCATGGGGTGCAATGGTTGTACTTATTACATGATATTTTGACCATGGTTTTCTCATATTCGTAATCTGTACTTTTTGGCAAAAATGCGCGTAAAGTAGTTAGAGCAACTCACTTTCACGTTTTACAAGGCTTTCTGGAGTAACTAATGGTCAGTTCAACGACCGTTGTAGAGTTCACCGACGCGGCAATAAGCAAACTGCTTGAGGTTCTTAAAGAGCAGGATGCCGAAGGTCAGTACCTTCGAATCGCTGTTGCGACTGCGGATCACGGTGGCATCGAATATGTTTTCGGTCTCGAAGAGACCCCTTCTGATAACGACACGATCGTTGAAGGCGTTGTCAAAGCACTTGTCGATGACGAAAGCGCTCCAATGCTGGAAGGTTCGAGCATCGACTATGTCGAAGGCTTTGAGCGTTCAGGCTTCGTAATCTCCAACCCCAATTTCTCTTCAGGCTGTGCCTGTGGCGGTGGTGGTTGCGGTGGCGGTGGCGGAGGCGGCGGTGCCTGTGGTGGCGGCGGCGGTGCTTGCGCCTGCGGCGGTCACTAATACCCCAACCATTCTCAGTAAGATAATTTTTGGCTGGCACATTCTGAATCAAAGCGGGCGCGCCAGCCTATTTACGACGGGTAACGCAAACGTGTAATCTGCCGTGGATTTGCAACAAAGCCGACCAAAAAGGAAATGGTCGCAACTTAACAGGAGCCCTATCGGATGACCTACATCATCGCCAAGGATTGTGTCGACGTAATGGACGGAGCGTGCGTGGACGTATGCCCAGTCGACTGTATCTACTCAAAGCCTGGCGACAATCAGCTTTTCATCAGCCCAGACGAGTGCATCGACTGCGCAGCCTGCGAGCCCGTCTGCCCGGTGACCGCTATCTTCCCTGAAGATCAGGTTCCTGGAGATCAGCAAGAATTCATCAAACTGAACTACGACTACGATTACGACGCTTCAGAGCCGGGCGCAAACGCCTTGTAGTACTACTGATATGAAGAAAAAGCCCCGGCGAATTTGCCGGGGCTTTTTTGTTTGGAGCTTTCTGTCATTGCGAGGAGTTCGAGGACGTGGTAATCCTTATCATTCGTTCGAGGAGTGCGACTCAGCCAATCACTTGAACAGCGATGAGCCGTAAGTTGTTCCGCTAAACGTGATTGCCACGTCGCCTCAGGGCAGGCTCCTCGCAATGACAGATGAAGAGCGCAATCAACCATTGTCATCCTGAACTTGATTCAGGATCTGTGCGGGATGGCAACCTGCCATCGTTTCAGGTTGAACGGACAACACCGGAATAACCCTCTTCCCGACCTTGCCGGAGGGATCTAGGGTTTTGAGGCACATCACCACCGATCAACAGCGCAGAGCCTGTTCCGCCTCGATCAGTGATTTCTGCATAGTCATCCCAGGTCCCTCCGCTTCGGTCGGGATGAGGGTTGGCGGCTCGTCTGTCATTGCGAGGAAGCAGGCTCTGAACTCAGACAAAGCAAACAAAAGAAATCCCGGTCATTCCGACCGGGGTTTCTTGTTGCATGGAGAGCTTGGTTATTTAGTTGTGAAGAACTAGGCCTGCTCGGCTGGGTCGGAGGCTC
>LWDU01040018.1_pt1 | contig 18139 bp, 20 predicted proteins | sample 727161 | NCBI WGS metagenome assembly LWDU01 (sample SAMN04566230, study PRJNA314399) | hydrothermal vent metagenome | isolation source: deep sea hydrothermal plume seawater | place: Mexico: Gulf of California, Guaymas Basin | collected 2004-07-11
CCCCCCCGATCAGTACAAACGCCGCACCACGGTCTGGCAGCCCAGCCGCAGGAAGGGGGCGCTTTCCGGACGGGTTTCGTCGAGGTGGAGTCCGGCGCGTTGCACGGGGCGGGAACGTTTCCGGATTGTGGGGTCGTGATCGGTGCAGGCCAGATCGAGGCGTTTTTCGACACTTCCCCCAGACTTGCGGCAGATCAGCGACTTGCCTTCCAGCAGTAGCCATGCCCCGTTACTCTGCCAAGCGTTTTCCACTGTGCAAACCCAACCCCGCGCTTGAAACTCTGTGTTTTCGTCCACCTGTTGGCGTTCTGAATTCCGGTACACCCCTTCCGGAAACACTTCAAGAATCCACTGGAAATAATCTGCCCCCGACGCGCAGGTTGCGAGGGCGAGCAGGGAAAGGGTGAGAGTGAGGTGACGGAACATCCGGGATGCCTTGCTTCGTTTTTCGTTTCCCTCAAAATGGAGCATTCGCAGGAAAAGCAAACCTGAACCAGTTCTTGCATGACCAACACCATGACCATTGAGTATTGCAGCCTCATCTCCAAAAAGCTCGCTGAACCGCTTTCCGGAACGGCTTCTCAAGCCCAGCATCTGATCTTCATCACTTGGCCTAAACGCTTCTGGAAGTACGAGGCGTTGGTATCCGGAGGCGGGTTTCCGCAAGGCCTGAAGCGCTGGATAAAATCACAGAGCGTCGAGCATGGCAAAATCGTCCTACGGTTGATCAGCCAACCCGGAATGACGGCAGAGCGTTGCTCATTGCACGTTTATCCGGACGGTTTGGTTTATGAAGACATTGCCCCGGATCAACTCAAAACCGTGTTGGAGGATCACTTTGCGGGAAAGGGCCAGCAGCACTCACCCCGTGTGCAGGGAATTCCGGAGGTGATGGTCTGCACACACGGTCGGCATGATAAATGCTGCGCAAAGTTTGGTCAGGCGTTGTACGCACAATTCCAGCGAGGGATCGAAAATCGTGGTTTGTCGCTCAACCTCTGGCAGAGCAGTCATCTGGGCGGACACCGCTTTGCACCGACTTTGGTTCACCTGCCTTCGGGCGAGGCTCACGGGCATGTGACATCGGAGCAGGTTCCGGCCTTGCTGGACGCTTGGACGCAGCAGCGAGTGCATCCAAAAACTTACCGGGGCAATGTCTTCCGGATGGATGCGGAGCAACTCGCAGAAGCGTGGCTGCACCATGCGGTTTCCAATTCCGGAACAATTTTGGAATCACGGTTGGAGTCGCTTGAGGAAAACGGAAGCCAGCGGCAGTTTACCGTCGCCTACCGCACAGCAGAGCAACCCGAAATGTTCCAGCATTTGGAACTGGTGCTGCACCACAAAACCGTCGCTGGCCCCGGAGGCTGCGACGCGCTTGACGAACCCGAAGAGCGCAGTGGTTGGGTGCTAACGAAATCACGGCAGTTGAACGCCCCCCTGCGGGCATGACGAAGGAGAAGTGATGGCAGAGGAAGAAGAAATTCAGGCAGACAACGGAGACGCTGAAGCGGATCTGGATGCGCTCGTGAACGAATCGGAAGATTCCGTCAGCGATGATGATGGGGGTGGGCTTGCCGATTTGGTCACCGCAGGCGGCGATGATGCCGTTGGGGATGGTGGCGACGCTGGCGATTTGGACGAAATGCTCGATGAGGCTTCGTCGGTTCCGATGGAAGTCGGCAGCGAAGGGGCGGCGGCGGAGGGCATGGGCGTGGAGTTTCTCATGGAAATGCCGCTCACGCTCACCTTTGAGGTAGGACGCGCCAAGCTCAAGATCGGCGATTTGCTCTCGCTCGGTCAGGGGTCTGTGCTGGAACTGCACCGACTCGTGGGCGAGGACTTGGACCTCTTCGTCAACGGCAAGCTCATCGCCCACGGCAAGGTCGTGGTCATCAACGAAAAATTCGGGGCGCAGCTCACGGAGGTCATCCCTCCGGAGGAGCGTATCAAGCGCATGGGGGCTGTTGCTTCGCCCAGCATGTAGCCACGCGGCGCCACCAGTGTTTCGCTGATGTGCCAACCGGACTGGTTGCTGGATTCCTACGACTTTGACCTTCCCGAAGACCTGATCGCCCAGCATCCCCCACAACGGCGGGATGCCTCACGGATGCTGCTGCTCGACTGTGCCAGCGGTCAGTTGCACCACCACGCCTTTTCTGATCTGCTTTCCCTCCTGCCCGAAGACTGCACTCTCGTTTTCAACAACACCCGCGTGATTCCCGCACGCTTGCTGGGAAAGCGGCGCAGCGGAGCGCGGCTGGAAGCCCTGCTGCTGGAGGAACAGGCACCCAACCTCTGGTCCGTGTTAGTCCGCAAAGCTGGACGTATCAAACAAGGGGAGGAACTGGAGTTCGGCGAGGGGCGGCTGCTCGCAGTCGCCCGCGAACGCCGCGATGACGGCACTTGGTTGTTGCAGTTTGAAACCAAGGAGCCGTTGACGGAAGTGCTGGAGGACGTCGGACTGCCTCCGTTGCCACCCTACATCAAGCGGCGGGAAGTTTCATCCGCCGAAGCCCAACATGATCGCGAACGTTACCAAACCTGTTACGCGAAGGAATCCGGAGCCGTGGCGGCCCCCACGGCGGGCTTGCACTTCACTCCAGAAATCCTCACTGCCCTCGATCAGCGGGGCATCGAACGGTTGGAGGTCACGCTGCATGTTGGGCGTGGCACTTTTGCGCCCGTGCAGGTTGAGGATGTCCGGAAGCATTCCATGCACTTCGAAGCCTTTTCCGTCAATCCGGAAACCCTAGAACGCCTCAAGGAACTTTCGCGCTCCCGGAACCGTCTCATCGCCATCGGCACCACCTCGGTGCGAGTGTTGGAAACGCTTGCCCAGCAGGGCTTCCGGGAGTGCTCCGGTTGGACCAACCTCTTCCTCTACCCGCCCTATCGATTCCAAATGGTGGATGGGCTACTCACCAATTTCCACCTGCCCAAATCCACCCTGCTGCTGCTCGTCTCCGCTCTCTGCGGACGTGCCCCCTTGCTGAACGCCTACGCCGAGGCCATCCGGGAGCGCTATCGCTTCTTCAGCTACGGCGACTGCATGTTGCTTCTCTGAAGAAATCAACGCCGACGGCTCATCCCCCGGAAGCGCAGTGCTATGAAATTCCGGAATATTGCGAAACGCGAGAGAAGCGCACTAGAATGGGAATTGGACACCAATGCCACTTTTTTCGGAGACTTGCCATGAACCCCGCAGCACTGGTCGCCCTTGACCGCTACCCTTTGATGAAACTGGACACCGCCTCCGGGAGTCGGTTTGCCGCCAAACTGACTGCTCAATACCGTGCGGACGGACTCTGTCACCTGCCGCAGTTTCTCAAACTCGGTGCGTTGACAGCCCTTCAGGAGGAGGCCCGGAAACTTCAGGGGAAAGCCTATTTTGTGCGGGGCACCCACACGGTGTATCTGGAAAAGGGCGGGGACCACAAAAACGGAAACCCCGCCAAGGCTCCGGAGCAAACCGAGGTCGGCTCGGTCGCCTACGATTTGCTTCCTGAGCATGGGTTGCTGCGTACCCTTTACGAGTGGGAACCCCTCAAGGAACTGATCAGGCGGGTCTTGGACAAACCTCGCTTGCATTACTTTGCCGATCCATTGGGAGCCTGCTCCATCAATGTCTTCCGGGCAGGCGGGAAGCACGGCTGGCACTTTGACGAATCTGAGTTCACCACCACGCTCATGCTGCAATCTCCGGAGTGCGGTGGCGCTTTCGAATACGTTCCGCAGATCCGCGGACTTCCGGAGGAACAAACCCTCGTTAGTCGCATTTTGGGTGGTGAGCGCGAGGGTGTCTGCCGTCTGCCCTTCACGGAAGGTTCGCTGCTGATTTTCGGAGGACGCCAAACCCTGCACCGTGTCACCGAAATTTCCGGAAGTGTCTCGCGTTTGGTGCCGGTGTTGTGCTACACCGAACAGCCCAACGAAACCAACAGTGACGCAGTGCGCCAGTACTTCTGGGGACGCACCACCTGACTCCGAAAATCCGTCACTATTCCCAACTTAGGAACAGCGATGAGCCACGAAACCTTACTCTTTGAAAGAGGTAAATCGGTCGCCTTATCGCGAACCTGCAAGAAAAAACGCCGTTGAGTTTTTGGAGGAATCGTGAGAGCATGAGATCATTTGGGAACGAATGTGGAGGTCCAACTATGGACACGGGTTTCGCGGAAACCAAAGTGGAGATCGTCAAGTGGGTTGCTGCCCTGCTCATCGCCCAAGCCGCACTGATTGCGGCACTCGTCAAGTATTTCTGGTAGCACGGGTGGCGTACCCGTGCTCATGTCTGGTGAGCGCGGATGTGCCACTCCGCGCTACCCTCAAAAAATCTCATGAACGAATTCGACGTCATCATCATTGGTGCCGGGAACGCGGCTTTTTGTGCAGCACTAGCGGCACGGGAATCCGGAGCCTCTGTGCTGGTGCTGGAACGCGCCCCGCAGGAATTGAGCGGTGGCAACAGCCGCTTCACTGCCGGGGCGATTCGTTTTGCTTACGATGGCGTGGAGGACATCCGCGCCCTCTGTCCGGAGCTTTCGCAAGAGCAGTTGGACATCACGGATTTTGGCACTTACACCACCGAGCAATTTTTCGATGACATGTTCCGCATCACACGCTTCCGGACTGATCCGGACCTCTGCGAACAGTTGGTGCAGGGCTCGCGGGAAACGCTAGGTTGGATGCACTCGCACGGTCTCCGTTTTCTGCCGATCTATGGTCGGCAGGCGTTCAAGGTCAAGGGGCGTTTCCAGTTCTGGGGTGGCCTGACACTGGAGGCGTGGGGCGGTGGTCCCGGACTGGTGGAGCGTGAAACCGAACTGGCAAGCAAGGCTGGAATTGAAATTCGCTATGACGCACGGGCGGTTTCGTTGTTGTTTGATGGCCACAAGGTCACGGGGGTCAAGGTTCGCAAGGACGGCGAACTTCATAAAATTCGCGGCAATGCAGTGGTGTTGGCGGCGGGTGGATTTGAATCTAATGTTGAATGGCGCACCCGCTATTTGGGTCCGGGTTGGGAAATGGCGAAAGTGCGGGGCACGGCCTTCAACACCGGAGATGGCATCCGTATGGCGCTCGAGATCGGAGCCTCATCGTGCGGAAACTGGTCCGGATGCCATGCGGTCGGCTGGGATTACAACGCTCCGGAATACGGCGATCTCTCCGTGGGTGATGGTTTCCAGAAACACTCGTATCCGTTCGGCATCATGGTCAACGCAAGGGGTCGGAGGTTTGTGGACGAGGGGGCCGACTTCCGGAACTACACTTACGCAAAGTATGGCCGGGTTGTGCTGGAACAACCGGATCAGTTTGCTTGGCAGGTGTTCGACCAGAAGGTGACACATCTTTTGCGCGATGAGTACCGCATCAAGCAGGTTTCCAAAGTTTCGGCTCCAACACTGGAAACGCTTGCAGACAAAATGGAAGGCGTGGACAAGTCCGGATTTCTTACCGAGATCGCACGATACAACGCTGCCGTTTGTAGCGAGGTTCCGTTCAATCCGAATGTCAAGGATGGACGCGGCACGGAGGGTTTGGAAGTGCCCAAGTCCAACTGGGCCAACACGATTGACGAGGGACCGTTTGAGGCGTATCACATCACATGTGGAATCACCTTTACCTTCGGAGGACTGCGGATCAATCCTAAAACGAGCCAAGTGATCAGCGATGACCATGCGCCGATTCCGGGTCTCTACGCAGCAGGCGAGTTGGTCGGCGGCCTCTTTTACTTCAATTATCCCGGAGGCACGGGCTTGATGTCCGGCTCCGTCTTTGGGAGGCAGGCTGGAGTCAACGCCGCGCAGGGCTGAGAGGCTTCAAGCTTTGCGAATCTCCGCTTTTTACCGCTGGGCTTGCTGACGCTCCCGGCGTTCTTCTCCGGCTTGGGCGAGGGTTGCGCGATTGGAGTCGTCCACGCGCATGAAGCGTTCGCGCCAGTAGTCATTCTTGTCCGGAGTCCACACAAACGGCGCCTGCACGGTGGTGCGGGGCTGCCACGCCTTTTCCAGCAAGTCGAGGGCGGTGCCGATCACCGCTTGCTGCATGGGTACCTCCCACGGTTTGCCGCAGGGATTTCCCAAAGGAAAATCTGTGAAGACAAAACGCGGCACTCCACATTCCTCCACAATGTCGCGGGCTGAGCCAAGCACCACCGTGGCAATTCCATTTGCTTCCAAATGCCGAGCGACCAAACTCACGGTTTGGTGGCAAACCGGTCAGAGGGGGACCAGCAGCACAACATCCACTTCGTCTTCCCGGCACCATGCGAGAATTTCGGGAGCATCGGTTTCGAGGGTTTGACGCTGACTGTAAGTTGTGGCTGCTCCATAAAAGCGGCAGGAGTTTTTCCCAATCCGGCCTTGCTGCTGAAACTCCTGTAGTCGCTGGAGTGGCAGGTAGGTGTTGATGTCGTCTGTGTGTGTGGCTTCCTTATCCCAAGCAACATCCTGCGTGTACAAAGACTCCGGAATGGGATTTGCGGAAATGGCATAGGGATGCTTGGGGGGCCGAAATGAGGCCGCAACCTGCTCCGCCCTGCTCGGCAAACTTGCCGTCGAAACCACCCCGACCGTGCATTCCGACAAAGGTTTGCTAAGGGTCGCAAAGGGCACCTCGTGATGATACGGCCACTGGTAGGGCTGGTCATAACCGTGGGCGGCATAATACTCGCGGGACTTGTCAATGTAACTCATAAAAGAGCGGTGACTGCGGCGTTCAGGCATGATTTTTCCGGAAGTAGATTTAGGGCTGATCCAGTGGATTTTGACAAAAACGAAAGCCCTCGTCCAGTTCAGCGAGTAGACGCATTTGTTTGTCGCTAAGGGTGAAGTCAAAAACATCTGCATTTTGACGAATACGCACCGGATTGACGGATTTCGGAATCATGGTTTGACCTTGCTGCAAACCCCAGCGGATCATGATTTGCGCTGGAGTTTTGCCCGTTTGCTCGGCGATGTCCTGCAAACTGCGGTGCGAGAAGCGTTCTCCACGGGCGAGCGGACAGTAGGCGGTGAGGTGGATGCCTGCGGAGCGTGTAAAATCAGCAATCGTGCGCTGCTGAAGAAACGGGCTGAGCTCGATCTGGTTGACCGTCGGACGCTGTTTTCCGCTCTCGAAGATCTCTTGGAGGTGGTTTGGAGAGAAATTGCTCACCCCAATGGATTTGACTCGCCCTTCATTCTGCAAACGCTCCAGTGCCTGCCATGTGTCAACTCGTTGTCCCTCCACAGGCCAGTGGATCAGGTAGAGGTCCACGAACTCCAGCCCCAGTTTTTGCTGACTTTGCTCAAAAGCCCGCAGTGTGGGTTCATAACCCTGCTCGGTTTCCCAGACCTTGGTGGTGACAAAGATTTCGTTGCGGGGAACCCCGCAGGCATTCAGGGCGCTGCCCACATCCTGCTCGTTGCCGTACATGGAGGCAGTGTCAATGTGGCGATAGCCAACTTCCAAGGCACACGAAACCGCATCTTGAGTTTCCTGTCCGGGGTTGGCCGCCCAGACACCGAGTCCGAACAGCGGCATCGTGTTGCCATCACTGAGCGTCACCCGGCTTTGCAGGTTGAGGGCTTCCGTCATATTGCTTCCTCAAGGGTTGGTGGAATGGAATCCGGGGAGAAGACCGAGCGTTCCTGTTCGTCCAACTGCGCGACCAAGCCAAGTTCCCAAGCAAGGTAACGCCGGGAGGCGTCGAGATTGCCGTCGTGTCGGTCGTGGACAAAAAACAGGTAATCGAGACATTCCGAATCGGATGGGATTTCCGGAGTCGCGACCACGCTCAAGCCAGCCGCAGCCCACTCCTCCGGCCCACCTTGTAAACACAACACTTGGACTGCGTATTTTTGCTGTAGATCAAAAGCGATTCCGGAAATTGCGGAAACATCTCCTCCTGCTAAAATGATCTCAGATGCCCCGCCGAGGTCAAGCTGATCCAGCCGGGGCCGGATGGCCCAGTTTGCTCCGGTGATGTGCGCCTTCCGGAAGTTCATGCTTGGCGAAACATCTAGCAAAATCGCTCCGGCAGCAAGTCGTGCAGACAACTTATGAGATTCCAGCGCTGGTAGCAGTGTCGATGAATCAGACGCTGCATTTGCACTGATTTCCGGAGCTTGTGAGGCATCCTCGTCCAGCACCCAAACCTGATGCCCCATGGCCCGCAGCCACATCGCGGTGGTTGCAGCACGGAGTTGTGTGTCATCGGTCAACACAATACGGGCGTTGCGCACCGCCACCCACTCATCGGTGGCCTGCACCAGTTGTCCGCCCGGAGCATGGAGCGCTTCTGTGAAATGCCCGCGCTCATATTCTTCGGCGGTTCGTACATCGCAGAGGTAGGTGGTGCGGTGGTCATCGGAGAGCCAAGTTTGCAGGGTTTCGCCGTCCACGGTTTGCAGTTGGGTTTTGAGGAGCAAGGCATTTGCTTGCATGCGACTGGCTGCAAGCTGGGCTTCGTCCGGTTCCGGAAGCACGGTGGGCGTAGCCCCATGCACGAGTTCAAATCCTGCAAGTCGCCAGCCCTGGGTGCCATTGCGCAAGGCCAAGATTTTGTTCCGGAACCCCAATGAGAGCAACGTCTGTGCGCCGATCAGGGAACGGGTGCGCCCCGCGCAGTTGATCACGACGGGAGTGTTTTCGTCCGGAACCAGCATGGGGAGGCGGTAGCCCAATTCTGCATTTGGACAGAAGCGCCCCCCTGGAATTGCCATTTTCCTGAATTCCTTGGGCGAACGACCGTCCAGCACCACGACCGATTCCCCCTGCTCCTGCATCGCCTTGAGGTCTTCTGCCGCAAGTGACGGCGTCTCAAACTGCTGCTCCACCAATTCTCCAAACACCTTGGAGGGCACGTTCACGCCTTGGTAGAGCGTGAACCCTGCGGCTTGCCATGCCGGGGCGCCCCCGTCCAAAATCGCCAGGTTGGAGTGCCCCAGATCTCCGAGCCGACGAGCCGCTTTTTCTGCGACCCCGTCGCCGTTATCGAGCAGCACACAGGGCGCTGAGCGGCAGGGCAGGAGCCGCGCTGCCTTGGCTTCGAGGCGGCTGTACGGCAGGTTGACCGCAAAAATTGGGTGGCCTTCGCCATACTCCCCGTATTCTCGCACATCGAGCAAGGCGATTTCAGCACCAGTCGTCAGCCGCTGCTTGAGCGTTTCTGGAATGATTTGGGCTATCTTCTGCACGGAAAGCTCATGGCGTCTTGGTCTTGGTGCTCATTTCCATGAGCTGGTAAGTTCTGGCTTCCTGATCGAAGAAAATCCGCTGGTCGAGCGTTTCCAAGGGGCGCCCATAGAAATGCAGGTGTCGGATGGTTTGACTGCCCTTGATCTCAACGCTGTGGATGTCCTCACCCAGCATGGCGATGCCTGTCCCTGGTCCCACCACCACGACTTCTCGCGTTGTGATCTCGGCACGACCGGGAACGGAGCCGTCGTCCACACGGTCAAAGAATGTGTTCTCCTCCACGCCCTCCACGCCTGCGATGCAGGCCCAGGTGGTGTGGTTGTGCGGCGGAATCCGCTTGCCGGGACACAGCACATTGAGGTAGAGCGAGACGCCGCTTTCGCCCTGGCCGATCAGGAAGCGGTTCTGGCGTTCGTCACCTGCTGGCGCAGGGTAATCGGTTTCGTTCCAAAATTCGCGCTGCATCGCAAGTTCCAGCAGCGCCGTCCGGATGCGCTCAACGGAACTGCGGCTCATGGCCCTCTCCTTTTGAATGACGACCGCTTTTGCAAACAGCGTGTTTACCGCCGTTTTCCGATTCGTTGTCAATTCACTCATTTCGGTTTCCTTTTTGAGATACATTGTTTTGGACGGGGTTTCACTCCTAAAATCGAATGGTCAGTCTAACGGGAATTGCCGTGAGTGGAAACCAATAATGATAGTTCCGCAATAACTCAAAGCGCCCCGTTTTCTGAGAGACAGAGCGATTGGAGAGTGTGGGCAAAAGCCGGATTTGCTTCAGAAGAGCGGAGAGCCTGCCTCGGAACTTGTTGAGCGCCCCTCCGCAGGAGTGTACAAAGTGTAAAAAAGGCGAAACGGGCGTATTCGGGTCTGGAACGCCGCTGTTTTTGCGGTTGCTGAACACAGTGGCCCTGATGAGGTTGATTCCGGCGGCTTTGAGAGTGGCACAGAAGGCGCCGTTTTGGAAGCCCCTGATCCTGAGTTGTTGCGCGTTTTTTGGTCTTTTGTGTGAATCATGAACGCTTACTACAAATAATTGATATTACAGATATTATATCACTTATCACGAAAAACAGTCAAACGCTTTACTGCTGAATATTGCTTGTTTTCAGTTAGTTGAACGAGGATGAACTTTTTGCGGGATCGTCACGATTGATCTCGAACGCAACATGATTGAGCTTTCACGTCAAGTTTCGACAAGCTCAGGCCGTTGTGTACTGAAGAGCAGCCTGCAAGGGAGATCATCCAACTTGGTTTCGGTAGTGAGTCAACTTGGCCTGCCACTCCGGATTCTGAAACACATCTTGATTGACGACATTCTTGGGAACTTGACCACGCTTGACGTCAAGAACGGACTGCACGACCGACTGCCCAATGCCAGCAAAGAGTTGATCGGTGAACGCCAACCCGTGAGGCGAGACAATGACATTGTCTAGGTGCAAGAGCGGATCGTCCGCAGCAGTTGGTTCCTGCTGAAACACATCCAAACCTGCCCCCGCGATGCGGCATTCCTGCAACGCTTGGGTCACTGCGGCTTGATCCATGATCGGCCCACGGGCGGTGTTGATGAAGTAGGCCGTGGGCTTCATCAAGCCAAGCAACCGCGCATTCACCAACCCCTGAGAGGTGTCGTTGAGGTCGCAGTTGACACAGAGGATGTCGGCTTCCCGGAAAAGCGTTTCGACGTCCACCATTTCCACCCCAAGTTGCGGACCTCGGGCTTGGTCAATGAAGGGATCGTTGGCGATGAAACGCATCTCAAAGCCCTGAGCGAGCCGGAACATTTCTGAGCCGATGCTGCCCAAGCCGAGTGAACCAAGGGTTCTTCCGATCAGTCCGCATCCCATGTGCTGCGAGCGTTGGTCCCAACCCTCCGGACCCTTGCGTGTGAGTTTGTCCTTGAGAAACAGCTTGCTCGTCAGCGAGAGCATCAGTGTCAGAATTGCGACGGCAACGGGGCGGCGTACTGCGTCCGGAGTGTTGGTGAGCGCGATAGCGTTCTCTGTGCAAGTTGATTGATCCACCGTGTCGTAACCAACCCCGCAACGGGCGATGAGGGCGAGGCGCTTGTTCACGGGCACGGAGTTTGGGCAAAATCGAGGGATCAGCAGAATCAGCGCGTCTGCATTTTCAAGATCGGAACCCACCATTTCGTCACCTGCTGGAACAAAATTCCACTCCAAGTTGGGTTCCTCTTCCAGTGGGGTGATGTCAAAATCCTTGTAACGCCATGCACCGGATTCGTCCTTCATGTCATCGCTGATGCCAACATGAAATGGGATCATGCGTTTCCTGTAGGTTGAGGTTCGTTTTGTGGGGACGGCGGCTCCTTTGCAGACGGGTCACCATCGTTTGCTCTGAAAAGAGGATGTTCCCACTGGAAGCACTTGTCAAGCAGTTTTGGGAAGGCCATTGTGAACCGGAGTGAGGAAGGCAGGTGGACTGCCACAGCGAAGAATCTTGATTTCCTCTCCCGAAACAACTGGTGTAGTAACCGCTGATGTGCTGATGTAAGGTTCTTCTCAATGGCCTTTGCGGGCCGAGAAGACTCACACAGTTTCCAAAGGAATTGCAACACCGCACCCTCCGGGAAGCAAAATATAACCCTCAACAGGCAAGGAGCAAGCAGCGATGAAAGTGGTGATCACAGGAGGCGGAGGATTTCTGGGCAATCAACTCGCCCGGAAACTGGTTGAACGCGGCAGTTTGTGCGGGATTTCCGGGCAGGCAGAAACCATTGATGAACTGGTGCTCTTTGACCAGATGATCGCTCCTCAGGCCCGGAAAGGCTTGGAAGAATCCGCGAGCTTTGTGGAAGGAGATATCGCCGACCGCGAGCTGATTTTTTCGCTTGTTGACCGCGACGACCTTTCCCTTTTCCACCTCGCATCCGTAGTTAGTGGAGAGGGTGAGCAGAATTTCGATTTGGCGATGGAGGTGAACCTCAAAGGCGGTCGTAATGTTTTTGAGGCGTGCCGTGTCCCCAACTCTCAACCCCGTGTGGTCTTCGCCAGCAGCGTTGCCGTGTTCGGCGGCAGGGCCATGCCGTCCGTGGTCGGCGACACCACCAAACCTGCCCCGCAGACCACCTATGGCGTCAGCAAGTTCATGTGCGAGTTGATGATCAATGACTACACGCGCAAGGGGTTTTTCGATGGCCGTGCTGCACGACTGCCTACGATCTTCATCCGTCCGGGCAAGCCGAACGCCGCCGCCTCCAGCTTTGCGAGCGGGGTCTTCCGGGAACCCCTCAACGGCGTGCCGTGCGACTTGCCTGTGCTACGGGAACAGCAGATGCCCCTACTCGGCTACCGCAACGCCGTCGAGTGTTTCATTCGACTACACGAGGCCGACCCCGCGCAACTTTCGGATGACCGGGCCTACAACCTGCCGAGTACCACCTACTCTCTGCACGAGATGATCGCAGCCCTGGAACGAGTTGCCGCCAAGCACGGCATCACGCTGGGGCCCATCAACGATGCTCCGGATCCTCTGATCCAGAAAATCGTGGCGACGTGGCCCACCACCACCGACTCCAGCCGGGGGCTAGCCTTGGGACTTCCGAACGATGCCTCTCCGGATCAGGTTGTGGAGGATTACATCGCGGATTTTCTCAAGCAATAACCAGAGTCACGCAGAATTCGTGATAGACGGGTAACCGCACCTAAACACAGGAGGAAATGATGGCAGACGATGAGCGAGACAAACAACTAGGCCGCGCCATTGTCAAGGATGATTCTGAACTTAAGGAGTATTATCGGGATTTGGAACGCATTGACACCGGGGCGCTCTGGACCGTTGCCAACGAGATCGAGCCGTGGGAGCCGATTCCGGCCTCTGAACCTGTGCTGTGGCACTTCAAGGAACTGCGGGAGTATGTCCTGAAAGCGTTGGAATTGGTCTCTCCGGAAAAGGCAGGGCGCCGTGTGGTCTATCTGCGGAACCCCAAACGCAAGGAAGTGAGCGCGGCTTGCGGCTGGCTTTTCAGTGGCATTCAGGTGATGCGTCCGGGAGAGACCACCACAGCACATCGGCACACGGCTTCGGCCCTGCGTTTTGTGATGGAGGGCTCCGGAGCCTTCACCATCGTGGACGGCCACAAGCTCAAACTTGCTGCGCGGGATTTCGTCCTCACACCCAACTGGACGTGGCACGATCACGGAGTCGAGGAGGACGGCGAAATTTCCATCTGGCAAGACGGACTCGACATTCCGCTCGCCAATACCCTTGAGGCAAATTTCTACGAGGTGCATCCGGACCTCTACCAAACCCCGCAGTTTCCCATTGACGATTCGCCGTTGAGTTATGGCGCCCCCGGTTTGTTACCCGACCGTGATGCGTGGGACAAACCCTACTCGCCACTGTTGCGTTATTCGTGGGATCCGACTTACGAAGCGTTGCTGAGTCGTGCAAAGGCTACGGATGGCTCCCCTCACGACGGCATCATCCTGCAATACTCCAATCCAAAAACGGGAGGGCACGTCATGCAAACGATGGGCGCCCACGCGCAAATGCTGCGTCCCGGAGAACACACCACAGCGCATCGGCACACGGGCAACGTGATCTATCACGCAGCAAAGGGCAGCGGTTTTTCGATCGTTGGCGGCAAGCGTTTCGACTGGGAGGAAAAGGATATTTTCTGCGTTCCCGCTTGGGTTTGGCACGAACACGCTAACGGCTCGGAACGCGAGGACGCCTGCCTGTTTTCCTTCAACGATTTTCCTGTGATGGAAAAACTCGGCTTCTACCGTGAGGAGCCTTTTCCCGACAACGGGGGACATCAGTCGGTTTCAACCTGCGCGGGTTCCACTCCACAGTAAGGAATCGCAGCAATCAGGTATGATCGGGACCTGCTACTCGGCCAGTTTCCGTTTGCGACCAGGAGATGGACAAGGTCCGGATGCGTATCTGAGCCGCCAACCCTATTTCCAAAAGATGGAGCGGTTCCTGATCCACGAAACCGGGATTCATTTCATTGACACCTTCCGGTTTCTGTTTGGCGAGGTGAGCAGCGTTTATGCCGAATTGCGGCGGCTCAATCCTGTGATCGCCGGAGAAGACTCCGGAACGGTTCTTTGTGAGTTTAGGAACAGCGTCAGCGTGCTTTTTGACGGCAACCGCCTAGTTGACCATGAAGCCGAGGACACGCGGCTGACGATGGGCGAGATGTTGATTGAAGGCGCAGCAGGAGTACTCCGACTCAACGGACAAGGAAGAATTTTCTTCCGGAAGTGTGGAGAGCAGGAAAACGAGCATGAGTATGCATGGGAGTCCTGCGGCTTTGCAGGAGATTGTGTCTTTAGTTGCCAGTCTCATGTGGTGTCTCACCTGCTGAACGGCACACAATTGCAAAATTCCGGGCGGGAATATTTACGCAATCTAGAACTGGAAGAGGCGATTTACGAATCCCATCGGCAACAGCGCCGCATGCAGGTGTAACTCCTTCTGATTCCAAAAAACCAACCACACACAAAATCACTATGCCAGAATTGAGAGGAAAAACCGCTATTGTCACCGGAGCCACCAGCGGTATTGGCCGTGCAGTTGCCGAGCAACTTGCCGCTTCTGGAGTCAAGGTGATGCTGGCAGGGCGCAATGCGTCTAAGCTCCAAGAGCTTGCGGCAACCACCAATGCCGAGGTTTGGACCGGAGATCTCAACGATCCCAAACGCTGTGATGAGCTGCTCCAATCCGCCGTGGATCGTTTCAGGACGGTGGACATTATCGTCAATAACGCCGGACTCATCGAAACTGGGCCTATTGAGTCCATTGACCTCGACCGGGTTTGTGAGATGGTTCGCGTGAATGTGGAGTCTGCCTTCCGGATAGCCTACCTTGCGGTGCGGCACTTCAAGGCGAACGGACGGGGGCATCTCATCAACATCTCCAGTGTGCTGGGCACCAAGGTGCGTCCCACTGCCGGAGCTTACGCTGGGACCAAGTACGCCATCGAGGCGCTTTCCGAAGCCCTCCGGATGGAATTGGGCCGCACGGATGTCCAGATCACCTGCATCGAGCCGGGATTGGTGCTGACCGAATTGCACAACCACATGGAGGTGCATCCCACAAAGTTTATGGAGATCGACACCCCGCTGCTGCCGGAGGACATTGCCGAGACGGTGATGTTCGTGCTTCAGCGCCCGGGCCATGTCCGTATTCCCCGCTTGATGGTTCTCCCCAAAGGACAGGAGTTGTGATGACCGAGCACTCATCGGCTTTCCCGTGCCGGAGTGGACCCCGCCGCCCTTTCCTCCGGACGAGCCGATGAGCGGGCGTTACTGTCGCGTGGAGCGGCTTGCTCCGGAACGTCATGCTGCCGAACTCTTTAATGCCAACATCACGGATTCAGAAGGCCACAACTGGAACTATCTGCCCTACGGTCCCTTCGACTCACTGGCCCAATACCGAAAGTGGCTGGACGCCACCTGTTGCAATTCAGACCCGCTTTTTCATGCGATCCTCGACCAGACGACCGGAAAAGCAGTGGGCGTGGCGAGTTATCTGCGTATCACTCCGGAGCAGGGCACCATCGAGGTCGGACACATCAATTACTCCCCACGCTTGCAGCGCAAACCTGCCGCGACCGAGGCGATGTTCCTGATGATGCAGCGTGCGTTTGCTTTGGGCTATCGCCGTTACGAGTGGAAGTGTGACGCGCTCAACGCGCCTTCCCGGAAGGCGGCCCAGCGTTTGGGACTCTCCTACGAAGGCGTGTTTCGGCAAGCAGCGATTTACAAGCAGCGCAACCGCGACACCGCATGGTACGCGGCCATTGATCAGGAATGGCCGCAACTCAAGGGCGCCTTCACACACTGGCTTGACCCCGCTAATTTTGATGAAAACGGACAGCAACGGGTTTCCCTCTCCTCGCTGACGGCTCCGATTCTGAATACAACCGAATAGCAAATGATGGAAAGCACCAACTTAACCGCAGCAGAAGTCGCCGCATATCACCACGACGGGCAACTCATCCCGGAAAATTATCGGATGCCCCCTGCGCTGCTGACAGCCATGCAGCGTTCGGTCGCGGGAGTGCTGGAGCACAACCCCGATCAGCGTCCGGAAAATCTGATGAACGTGCATCTGGAGCAGGGTCCAGAAGGCGTGAAGGGCGATCCTGCCATTTTGGAATACGCCCGGCATCCGTCCTTTCTGGACATGGTGGAGCAACTGATCGGTCCCGATCTCATCCTTTGGGGCGTGGCTTTGTTCAGCAAACCTGCCGGAACAGGACTGGAAGTGCCGTGGCATCAGGACGGGCATTACTGGCCGATACGTCCGCGAGCGACCTGCACCCTCTGGATCGCCTTGGACAACGCGACTCCAGAAAACGGCTGCATGAGGGTCATTCCCGGATCGCACAAGCGTGGTTTGCTCGGACATCGCACCCGTGACGACGACGGTGCAGCGCTCAATCAGGAATTGAGTCCGGACGAGTTCGACGAATCGCAAGCGCGGGATGTGGCGCTGCAGGCGGGGCAAGTCTCCCTGCATGATATTTTCATCGCACACGGTTCCTGTGCAAACACCTCCGGACAACCCCGTACTGGATTGGTGTATCGCTACATGCCGGGGACTTCGCACTTTGATCGTTCCACGCCTGCAGTTCCGGGCACCACAGGCAGCTCACGCCCAAATTACGCAGACCGCCCAATCTTCTTGCTCCGGGGCAAGGACCGCACGGGCAAGAATGATTTTCAGAGAGGACTCTGACTCCGCACAAGTTGAATCATCTCTTCCGTAACCGCTTTGGTGCCCTGATCTCCGCCAAGTTCGAATGGATGAATCCGTTTGGTCTCGAAGCCTTCCTCCACGGCTTTTTCCAACAACAGGGCAGCTAATCTAGGAGCAGAAGTTCTGGAATGTTCTCCAAGCCAGTCGAGCATCCAGACTGTACTCAATATTGCTGCCATAGGGTTTGCTTTGTCCTGCCCCATGATGTCTGGAGCACTACCATGCGCGGGCTGAAAAAGGGCGTGCTTGTTGCCAATCTCCGCACAGGCCGCCATGCCCATGCCGCCCACCAATCCCCCCCCGAGGTCGGAAAGAATGTCTCCAAACATATTCTCCATCACCAACACATCAAACTCCCACGGCTTGCGGATCAAGTCGAGCGCCTGTGCATCCACATAATTGTAGTTTTTTTCCACATCGGGAAACAGGGATGCCCGTTCGTCAAAGATTTTCCGAAAGAACGCCATCGAGCGAAACACATTGGCTTTGTCCACGCAAGTGACCTGGCCCTTGCCGCCGCGTTCTTTGCGCTTGCGTGCGAGTCGGAAGGCGAAATCGTGCAGTTGCTCGGTGGTTTCTCGGGTGATGCGCAAGGTGTCACGTGCTTCGCGGTCGTCTATGACTTCGCCGCGTCCAACTGAGTAAAACAACCCTTCCGTGGACTCTCGCAACACCACGAGGTCAATGTTAGCGGCACGCGGATCGGCGAGGCGTTGCGGTGTGTTCGCGTATGCCTTGATGGGCCGCACTCCGGCGTACAGTCCAAACTGATCACGGATTCTCAGGTGTGGTGTCACCTCGGTGCCATCCGGGTAGCGCACCCATGGCAAACCGATCGCTCCCAGTAGGATTGCATCCGCCGCCCCGGTTTGGGCAAAATCGTTATCCTCCGAGTCCTTGCCTGTTTGTTGATAATATCCGGCACCGGCCAGCAGGTAGTTATACTTCAAATAGAATCCGCCCACCTTGCGCTGTAGTGCCTCAAGGACGGCTATCGCAGAATCCACCACATCCACACCGATGCCGTCTCCACGGATTACAGCAATTTGAAAACTTGTTTCGCCCATTTAGTTTCTGAAACGGCTGTGAGAATATCCTATGATTAGTTGAAATTTGAAACATGACCTCCTCTCCGGTATGTTGAGCAGTTTTTCCAACATAGCTCAATCCGCCATCAAGGAGGTCTGCTGAAGACCGTAAAAGAGAAGCGATCAAAAAGCAA
>LWDU01033727.1_pt1 | contig 18135 bp, 22 predicted proteins | sample 727161 | NCBI WGS metagenome assembly LWDU01 (sample SAMN04566230, study PRJNA314399) | hydrothermal vent metagenome | isolation source: deep sea hydrothermal plume seawater | place: Mexico: Gulf of California, Guaymas Basin | collected 2004-07-11
CTTGACAGATTTTGAAGTTTTTTAAATGAAGTAGGAGAACCAATATAGTTCTTAAAATAATAATCTCTTTGTTTTAGGAATTTTTTATCATATCTAATTCTTTCAAAAAGGTCAGTTAGATCTTCAACAGGTTTTTTTAAGGTTTCAGGGATAAAATTTCCACCAAATTTACCACCCCAAAATCCACTTTTGTCATGTTGATCGATTAAAGGAATTTTTTTTTTAAGCTTCATTATTAATTTGTTTAATTTTTTTTAAAAAAATATCTATTTTTGAAATATCTTTCAACCCCGATGTTTCTAGGCCCCCAGAAATATCTATAATATTTGCTATTTTTTTGTAATTTTCAAGGTTATCTTCTATTTGAATGTTACCTGCTAACATTAATTCTTTATTAAGTTTTAAATTTTTAATTAATTTATGATCAAAAGATATGCTTTTTTCATAACCTTTACTGTCAAATAAAAATATATCAGCAACATTTTTATAATTTTGATATTTTAAAACATCGTTTTGATTATTTACTGTAATTGCAATAATAATTTTTTTATTATATTTTTCTTTAATCGATTTGACTTCACGTGGTGTACAATTATAAATTTGATAATAATCAAAAGGTAATATTTTAATTTTTTCCAACATATCTTCATTAGGTCTTACTAGCACCGCAACATAATTAGAGATTTTTTTATTAATTTTTAAAAGTTCTTTAAGCTTATTGTACTCAACAAATCTTTTGGATTTTGGATAGTTAACTATGAAACCAATATATTGAGGTGGATGAGGGTGATTAGTTAGGTATATTAAAGTTTTAATATCTGAGATTCCACAAATTTTTGACTTCATCTACTTAATTGATAAAAGGATATTTTGTATATTTTTTTTTGGGTCACCCTTGGTAATAGGTCGACCAATTATCAAACAATCACTTCCAGCTTTAATGGCATCATTAGCATTCATAGTTCTTTTTTGATCATCTATATCATCACTCATTCTAATGCCAGGAGTAAAGCATTTAAGTTTAGGTGCAATTTGTTTAATCATTTTTATTTCTAATGGACTACAAATAACACCATATAAATTTGAATCCTTTGCAATTTTAACTAGTCGTAAAACTTGATCTTCAACTTTATCTTTAAAACCTAAACTTGCTAAACTTCCATCACTAAAACTTGTAAGAACAGAAACTCCTAACAAATTTATATTTATTTTTTGCGCAGATTGATTTGCAGCTTTAAGAGCTTCTAAACCATTTAGTAAATGTACCGTTGCATAATTTACGTTTAATTGTTCAAGCGACTTTACTGACTCAATTAGAGTATTTTTTATATCAAAAAACTTTCCATCATAGAAAATAGGTTTTTTGAATTTTGAAAGTTCTCTTATTTCTTCTGGACTTCTTTGAGTAATATATTGTAGTCCAATTTTAATTCCTGAAATATCTTTATGAATCAAATCTAGTAGATCTAATATTTCCTTTTGGCTTGATACATCACAGGCTACGAAAATATTTTTATTCTTCATTGTTTAATTTTTTAAACAGTTCTTTTGCCATTTTAAAGTGAATTGTTTTTTTTTGTGGTGTATTAACTTTTTCACCAGTTTTAGGATTTCGTGATATTCTTGCTTTTTGAATGTTTGTTGAAAAAACACCAAATCCTCTTAATTCTACACGATCGCCCCTTTTAAGTGACTGTCTAATTTCATCTAAAATTATGTTAGTAAACTTTTCTAAGTCTTTTTTTAAAAAATTTGGATAGTTATCTGAAAGTTGTTTTAGAAGCTTTGATTTTACAATAGCCAATTTTTATTCGTCTTTTTTTTTTTTATCTTTTTTTTCCAAATCTTCAGATAGCGATGAAAACGGAAGATTTTTTCCAGATAAAGGACTTGAGAACTTAGAAATTGCAGCTTTATTTTGAATTTCTTCAAGTAACTTAATACTTAATATAGCTTTTTTTTTTTCAAAATTTAGTTCTGCTATAGCACAGTCAATTCTTTCACCACCAGTAAATCTAGTAGGTCTAGCGTCTGCAGCATTAATTGCTATTTGAGACTTTTTAATATTAAAATTCATTTCGCAATTTTCAGGTCTAACGACTAGACCTTTATTATCAGATGATATGATTTTAACTGTAATTGTATCTTTAATCTTTTTATCTTTAAACCAGTCAAATGGGTCTGGTTGAGTCTGACGTAGACCAACTCTAATTTTTTGTTCAGTAACTTTAATTTCTAATACTTTAACTTTTAATTTATCACCTTTTTTATATTTTTCTAATTCCTCTTCGCCATTTGCATTATAGGTTAGATCATTGCAATGAAGGAAGGCATCAATATCTAAGTCATCTATTTTTAAGAAAATTGAATATTCATTTTTGCTGTTCACCTCTCCCTCGACAATTGTACCCACTGGATATTTTTCCTCAAAAATTTTAAAAGGATTTTTAGTAGTTAAACGATGTGAGATTGCAACTCTTCTTTTTTCTTTATCAATTTCAGTAATAATACAATCCATCTCATCTCCAACTTTAAACGCTTTTTTCGCTGATAAATTTTTCTTAGTCCAGCTAATTTCTGAAGTGTGCAATAATGTTGAAAGACCTGGTTCTAATTCACAGAATGCACCAAAGTCCATTAATTTAACAACTTTAACTTTATAAATTTTATTAAGTTCATAATTTGAAATATGTTCAAAAGGGTCAGGCAAGAGTTGTTTAATTGAACAACCAACTTGCAACTTGTCTAAATCAACACTAATGACTTTTAAGTCGTGCTTTTCTCCAATAGTAAAAACTTCATCAGGTTGACTAATTCTAGAATAACTTATTTCTTGTAAGTGGACTAAGACGTCGAGAATACCATCGACATCAAAAAAACAACCAAAAGAACTATAACCCTTAACGGTTGCTTTTTTAATTATATCTCCTACTTTAAATTTTTCTATGATAAGTTTTTTATCTTCTTTTTTAAAAGAAGAGATTATTTCTCTACGAGACACGCAAGCATTTCCACGTACTTTATCTAGTTTAATTAATTTAAATTTCTGAGGCTCATTCATTAAATGGCTAATATCTTTTAGAGGTTTGTCACTAATTTGTGATCCAGGTAAAAACATTAGTGCACCAGTATCAATATGTTCTACAATACAACCACCTTTAACACGCCCAGTAATTTTACCCATGATAGGTTCATCTTTATCATAAGCTTCAACTAGTTTGTTCCATCCTTGAATCTCTTGAGCTTTAGAAGCAGACACTAGCACTTCACCTTTTTTATCTTCTAATCTTTCAAGTAGTACAGGAATTTTTTCTCCGACCTTAGCTTTGTCAAGCATTCCCATACTTTTTAACTCATTGATATCTAGTATTGGCTCAGACTTTAGTCCTGATATTTCAAGAAATACAAAATTGTTTGTAACTTTATTTACCGTTCCAGTAATTACTTTTCCTTCTTCAAGATCTTTATTTTTTGTAAACTGTGAATTTAAGAGTTGTTCGAATTCTTTTGAGGCGGGGTTTGAAAGATCTTTATAAATTTCCATTAAGATTTAATTTTTTTATCCATAATTTGTTTTATTTTTAAAAAACAAGATCTTTTAGATTCATTTTCACTAGATATCAAGTATTGATCTTTTGTTCTTTTTAATGGCGATATTTTTCTATTATAATCACTTTTATCACGGTTTTTAATACTTTTTAGCACTTCATTAAGAGATATTTTCTTATTTGCTGCCTTTAACTCTTTATATCTTCTTAATGACCTAGTTTTAGCACTTGCAGTAATAAAAAATTTAAAGTCGGCATCGGGTATAATTTTATAAGTAATGTCTCTACCATCTAGACAAGAACCAGCATATTTTTTAGGGGGATAGTAAGCACTTTTTACTTGAAAAGCGTGTACTAATTTTCTTATTTTTTTATCTTTAGATATAATAGACGCCATAGTTCCAACTTCATCAGTTAGTAGATTTTTATTTTGTAAGTCTTTAAAACTTAATCTGCTCATTTTTCTTTTAATATAATTATAATTATATTTTAAAGGTTGCTTTAGTTTAATATTAGCAATTAGTCTGTATATTTTTCCAGTATCTAAATAAAAAAGATTATAATATTTGGAAATTAATTTTGCCTGGGTACCGGCTCCAGCTGCCGCAGGGGAGTCAATTGCAACTTTTATTCTATTTTTATATGTTTTTGTTTTCATTTAATTTTTTAATTATTTTTAAAAAAGAAGGAAAAGATGTTTTAATTGAATCTAAATCATGAATTTGCCACTTACCGCCACAAGTTAATGCCGCAATTGTACTCATCATGAATACTCTATGATCTTTTAAATATTTTTTTATTATTATAGGTTTTATTAATTTTAGTTTTGGCTCTCCATATATCTTAATAGAATGATTTGTTAATTCGGTTTTTACACCCATCATATTTAAAATTTTAGAACCCCATTTTAATCTTGGGCTTTCTTTTTGATTGAGTTCAGACAATTCTCTAAAATAAGAAACTCCATTCGCTCTAGCAGCAACTAAAAAAATAATCAAAAATTCATCAATAGCACTAGCATTTAAACTTGGAGGGCAATTAATACTTTTTATTTTTTTTGAACTTTTTACAAAAATATCTGAAATTTTTTCTCCTTTATAATTCTTTTTATTTTTAAGTAATATTTTAACACCCATTTTTTTTAAAATTTTGATAACGCCAGTTCTTGAAGGATTAATATTTACATTTTTAATTAGTAATTTTGAATTATTAGATAAGGCCGTAAGAACTATAAAAAATGCGCTAGAGCTAATATCAGCTGGAACTGTATAATTAAATGAGTGAATTTTTTTTTTCCCCTTAATTTTAATATGATCAAATTTTTTTGTTTTCTTTACTTTGATTGGAATTTTTAAATATCGAAAAAGTAATTCTGTATGATTTCTTGATTTTTTTGCTTTTATTGATGTTATACCTGAAGTATTAAGTGCGGCTAGCATCACACTGCTCTTACATTGAGCCGAAGCTCTATTTTCAATATAATTTATAGGTTTTGTTATTTCAGGTCCTATAATTGATAAAGGCAATTTTTTTTTCTGATTAGGGTAAAATTTAGCTCCAAAACTTTCTAGTGGTTTAATTACTCTAGAAAAATCTCTTTTTGATAAACTTTTATCACCAATTATTTTAATTTTTTTTTTAGAATGAACTAGCAAACCAAACATTAATCTGCTTAATGTTCCAGAATTTCCAGCATTTAATGTTAAATTATTTTTGTAATTATAGCTGTTAAGACCTTTGCCAATAATTTCACAATAATTGTTTTTAAAATTAACTTTTACGCCTAATTTTTTAAGACAATTTACTGTGCTTAGCACATCAGCAGACTTTAAAAGTTTATAAGCTCTTGATTTACCAGTTGCTTGAGAAGCAATTAGAGCCCATCTTATAGACAAACTTTTATCTCCTTCTATTGATATTTTTTTGTTAAAAGATTTAATCTTTTTATTTATTTCAAGAAATTTGCTCATGTTAACTTATTAATATTCTAGCTAAGTTTAAAAGATTCTCCAAAATAAGCAGATTTAGCTTCATTATTATTTATCAACTCAGAAGGAGTTCCGGCTGCTACTATTTTACAATTTGAAAGAACAATCGCTACATCAACGCATGTTAGCAAATCTCTTGCTTGATGATCGCAAAGTATTATGGATATATTATTCTGACTCTGTAAATTAACAATAATTTGTTGTAGCATTTTAATGGTCATTACATCTAATGCTGCAAAAGGTTCATCCAATAAAAGAATTTTTGGATCACCTAATAATGCTAATGAAACTATTAATTTTTTTTTTTGTCCACCAGATAAATAACTTGCTTTAACATCTCTAACTGCATCTAATTCAAATTTTCCTATCAAAGAATTTATTTTTTCATTTCTTTTTTTTTTATCAGGAACTAAAATTTCACCAATTGCATTTAAATTTTCTAAAAGAGTTAAATCGTGAAAATACCCACCATGTTGGGGAACGTAACCAATTTTAAATTTTGTAGTTCTTAAATAAATTGGATAATCGTTAACAGTTGTTGAATTAATAGTTATAGAGCCATAATCAGGCTTAATAAGACCAGTAATTAAATTAAATATTGTTGATTTTCCAACACCATTAGGCCCCAGTAATCCAAGAACTTGGCCTTCATTTACGGTAAAACTTACATTATCTAAAATTTTTCTTTTTCCAAATGATAAAGATAGTTTATCTAATTTTATTATTGGTTTTTTTGTCTTAAAATATTTTATACGAAATTTTTTAATTATAGCCATTAGTTTATATTTATAATTTTTACTGTGTCTGAAATATTATTCATAAAAATTTTTGATTTTTTCGTGATTAAATTAACCTCAACCTTATCTGCTTCTAGTTTGGTATTTAAGTTTTTATAAATTATATTGTTGGATAGAACTACTAAATTTTTTTCAAACATCAAATCTAAATTATCTGAATTGATTATATGCATATTATAAGTCATTAAGACATTTCCATAAAAGTTAGTATTATTATTTATATCGTTATAGATAGCATTGTCTGCATATATTTTTATTGGCATTGAACTATTCAAGTTTATGGTTGCAATAACTTTTTTCATTTTAATTAGTTCAGTTTTATTGTGAATTATCTCTGCAAATTCAGATGAAATAACATAAAAATCACCATCCTTAAGCTCCGAAACATATTCTATATTATATATAAGGTTAGATTTTTTTTCATTTAAATTTTTTTCATTATTGATAGTTTCAACATTTTTTGAAGTATTAGTTATATTTTTTTTTATAAAATAAATTTTTAAAAAAAAAAAAGAAATTAGAAAAACAACCATAAAAAGAAATAATTGTAAAAATGTTTTGTTCAGCATTTAATTGATATTATTTTCAAGAATATTGTGAATATGAATTATGCCAATTGTTTTAAGCTTATTGCGTTTATCATAAACACATAGGCTAGTGATTTTTTTCTTTTTTGAATTCATTAAATTAAGAGCTTTAGCCGCTAGTACATTGCGATCAATAGACATTGGATCTTTTGTCATTATATTTTTTACAGTTAGATTTTGAATATCTTTATTTTTTTGAATTGCTCTTTTTAAATCACCATCAGTTACTATCCCAATAGTTAAATTTTTTTTATTTCTAATTATTAAAATTCCAAGTTTTTTAGAAGTCATTATTTTTAATGCAGTTTTCATTTTTTCATTTTCATTTATAAATGGAATTTTACCACCAGTTATCATTAAATCTTCTACAGTTTTTAGTTTGGCTCCAAGGTTTCCAGATGGATGAAACTTTTTAAAATCTAATTTTCCAAATTTTTTATACGTCATTGAAGCGATTGCAAGCGCATCACCTATTGCAAGAGAAGTTGTTGTTGAGGAAGTGGGTACAATGCCATGTCCTGCTTCTTTAACTTCCGGAATATATAATTTGATATCAGAAGCTTTGTAAAGAGTTGAATTTTTTTTTGAAACTATACCAATCAAGGTAATTCTATTTCTGTTAGCAAACTGAATAATATTTTTAAGTTCTTGAGTTTCACCTGAGTAACTTATTAAAATTAAAACATCTTTTTTAGAAATACTTCCTAAATCTCCATGTGAAGCATCACTGGCAGATAAAGCAAAAGATGGGCTTCCAACAGATGAAAATGTAGAGCTAAGTTTAGCACTGATTTTTGAAGATTTACCCACACCGCAGAAAATTATTTTAGATTGACATTTAACGATTGCATCTACAGCATCATTAAATGAATTACTAATAGAACTTTTTAGTTTTTTTAGAGCCTTTATTTCTAGATCAATTACATCTTTAGCAATTTTTTTATAATTTTTTTTTTTCATTTAATGAGACCAGATATCATCTTTAAAAGAAGCCAAGTCTAAATCAACTCTAGTTTTTAAAAATTTTAAACAATCATTGTATAAATTTATTCTATTTTCTCTAATTAGAATTTTATGAAGTTCTTCATGAATTTTATGTAGGTATAATACATCATTAGCACAGTATTTTATGAAATTGTTTACTAACATCAATATTAATAAATTCCTTAATTAAAGTTTTGAGTGAGTGACTATCAGAATAAGATCTCGCTAGTTTGGAGGCAATTTTGGTGTCTAAGACGTTTTCAACGTCAATTTTTAAATAATGTTTAATATGAGCCATGTCAGCTCTACCATAGTGAAAAATTTTAGTTACATTTTTATCACCAAGTAATTTTTTTAAATTTGGAGCATCATAGGTGCTCCTATCCAATTGAACAATATGAGCATCAGAGTTACCTGATGATATTTGTATGAGGCATAATGGATCTCTCTGAACATTCAATCCAAGAAACTCCCCATCACAGGAAATTAGTTTGCCTAGTTCAATGTCTGCTGGTATATCTTTTTTGTGCAACTTTATAACTGGGTTCATTTTTAAATATATATATATGAAAGCAAAAAATTGTCTAATTTTTGGTGGCAGCGGACAAATAGGTCGTCATTTAATAAGAAAGCTAACCAAAAATAATTATAAAGTAACTGTAGTTACCAGAAACCTACATCAAAAGGGATATGTTATTAAAACTCAAGCTAATGCAGGTTATATTGATATTGTTGAAGTTAATATTTTTGATGAAGTAAAAATTAGAAAGCTTTTTACTAAAACGGATATTTGCATTAACCTAGTAGGAATTTTGCATGAAAAAGAAAGAGGTAGCACTTTTGAAAACATTCATTCTATCTTTCCATCTTTATTGTCCAAACTTTGTAAAGAATATAAGATTAAACAATTCATTCATTTATCAGCCTTAGGCATTAATGAAGCAACGGATTCAGATTATGCAAAAAGCAAGCTAGAAGGAGAAGTTAATATTCAAAAAAACTTTCTTTTAACTACAATACTAAGACCATCAGTTGTCTATTCTGTAGACGATAATTTTACTACTAGTTTCATGACCTTATTAAATAGACTTCCGGCTTTCCCTCTTTACTATAGTGGAAGAACAAAATTCATGCCCATACATTGTTCTGATTTAACGGATATTATTTATCAGGTTATTTCGAAAAATATTCATTCAAAAATAATTGAATGTGTTGGACCTCAAACAATTTCATTAAAAGATATTTTAAATAAATTGTTAAAACTTATAAATAAGAATAGACTTTTAATTCCACTTCCATTATTTATTGCCAATATTTCAGCAAATTTTTTTCAGTTATTTTCCAAACCCTTAATTTCGCGGGATCAAATTAAGCTTCTTCAATACGACAATATTATATCTGGAAAATATCAAACTAATTTTGACATAGGTCTGCCTAGTGTATGTATTTTTGAAGAAGAAGTTGAAAAGTACTGTTATATGTGGAGAGAAGGAGGGCAATTTTCAACTAAAAAATATAACCCTGTTAATTAGAATTAATTTTTAATAGAGTTTAATAAATTTAATATTTTTTATTTTCTTTTTAGTTGTTAAAGTTATTAATAGATAAATATACAGAAAGTATAAAAATTAAAAACAATACTTTAAGATTTAAAAATTTTAACCAGACTTAATTTTTTTTTCAATATATTGAGGAACTTCATCTTCTTTTGTGGTAGGCTCTTCTTTTTTATTTTTAGGCTGGTAAGCGTAGAGTAAATGAAGCTTGCAGTATGAAAAGTCTTTTAAAGATGATCTACCACAAAAATAAAAAGATTCTTCATCGGGATGACCTATTGGCCATTTGCATGTACTTTCATCTAATTCTTCTAGCTTTTTAGGGTTTTCTGGTTGAAAATCTTTTTCAATAATTAATGATTGAAAGTGACTTTTTTTCCCACGTTTTGCTTTTAAATTATTTTCTTCATTATTTGTATTTTGAAAATTTTGATTTGAAGAAACACTTCTGGTTTTTATTTTATAAGATAAATTAAGCCTATGAGCTTTTCCTATAACTGCATTTCTACTTATACCGCCAATTATTTCGGCGATTTGGCTTGCCGTGCTTCCTTTACCCCAAAGCTCTTTTAATTTGGCAATTTTTTTGTCATCCCAGCTCATAATGTCTGTATTTAGTATGTTATTTAATTTTTATAACTATATATAGATCACATACGATTTAAAAAAAAACAACACATATTTTTGTTTTTTACATAATTAATTAAAAAAACTTTATATATGATCACTTATGGTTGAATTAAATAAAAAATATCAAATTGGGGTAAGAAGATTTGGTTTTGTAAATTGGATTGGTTTTAAAAGCTTATGGCTTAAAGAATGCAATAGATTTATGGTAGTTTGGCAACAAACGCTTCTATCTCCACTTGTATCAAGTTTATTATTTTTATCAGTTCTGTCTTTAGCTTTAGGTAACAATAAAGGGGATGTTCTAGGTTACTCTTTTATAAGCTTTTTAGCACCAGGGTTAATTGCAATGAGTATACTAACTCAATCGTTTAGTCATACGGTGTCTTCTTTGATGATTGGTAAAATCCAGGGAAATATTGTCGATATGCTTTATGCACCATTGTCTGCATTAGAGGTTTCAATGGCAATAATATTGGCAGCCATGACTAGAAGTTTTTTAATTGCAATAATTTCAATTGCTGTATTTTCTTTAATAGTAGAAATTCCAATAAATAATATTTTTTATATTTTTATTTTTGGATTTTTAGGTTCTTTTATTTTAGGGAGCTTAGGTTTTATTACTGGTCTTTGGGCAGAGAAGTTTGATCATACCGCTACGGTAACTAATTTTATTATTACACCATTAAGCTTTTTATCTGGCGTATTTTATTCTATAGACAAGTTACCAGAGTTTTTTCAAACCATAAGTCATATTAATCCATTTTTTTATATGATTGATGGATTTAGATATGGTTTTATTGGTGTTTCAGATGGATCGATAAGCTTTGGAATAATATACTTAACAATATTAAGTTTTATAATGTGGTTCATATCTTTTTATCTTTATAAAAAAGGTTATAAAATTAAATCGTAAACTATGAGCGCTTTAGCAAAAAATTATAATAGAAGAAAAATTGCATTTAAAAAAGGGAAAGGTAGTTTTCTTTATTCAACGAATGGAAAAAAATATTTAGATTTTGTTCAAGGTATTGCGGTTAATTCTCTTGGACACTCTAATCCATATTTAATTAAGGCACTAAATAAACAATCTAAAAAAGTGTGGCATGTGTCAAATGTATTTCAAATACCAGAAGGTGAAAAGTTAGCTAAAAGATTAACGCAAAAAACATTTGCGGATTATGTGATGTTTCAAAATAGCGGTTCAGAAGCAACAGAAGCAGCAATAAAAGTAGCTAGAAAATATTTTTATTCTATAGGTCAACCAAAAAAAAATAGAATTCTTTGTGTTAAAAATTCTTTCCATGGAAGAACTATAGCTGCAATTTTTGCAAGTGGATCAAAAGGAAAAATGACTAAAGGATTTGGTCCAAAAGTAGATGGGTTTGATCATTTTGAATTTGGTGATCATAAGTCATTAAAGAAAGCCATAACAAAAAAAACAGCCGCAATTATGGTTGAAACTATTATGGGAGAAGGTGGAATAAAGGTTATTCCTGATTGGTGTTTAAGAGATTTAAGAAAAATTTGTAATCAAAAAAAAATATTATTAATTTTAGATGAAGTTCAATGTGGAATAGGAAGATCTGGAAAATTTTTTGCATTTGAGTATTCAAAAATAAAACCAGATATTGTACCTATAGCAAAAGGTATTGGAGGTGGATTTCCAATTGGAGCCGTTTTAATGAATAAAAAAGCAGCATCAGGAATGACTAGTGGTACACACGGTTCTACTTTTGGAGGAAATCCCTTAGCTATGTCGGTAGGAAATGCAGTTTTGGATCAAATATTTAAAAATGGATTCTTAAAAAGTGTTCAAAAAATTTCTAAATACTTTCATGTTGAGCTTAATAAAATTAAAAATGAATATCCTAAAATAATAAATGAAGTCAGAGGAACTGGACTTTTAATAGGCTTGCAGCTTTTTCATGATCAATCAAAATTTATTCAAAAATTAGTGGATAATAAGCTATTAACAATTAGAGCTGGAGAAAATGTAATAAGAATACTTCCACCACTTACAGTTAAAAAAAAAGAAGTTGACTTGGCGATCAAAATTATAAAAAAAGTTTGTAAGGAATATAAGGTTTAATGAAACATTTTATAAATCTTAAAGATATTCCCGCTCTAGATCTTAGAAAAATAATCTCAGAGGCAAAAAAAAGAAAAAAGAAAAGAAAAAATCTTAATACTTTAGATGTAGATGAAGACAGTCCATTAAAGGGTAAATTGCTTATTCAAATGTTTGAAAAACCAAGTTTAAGAACAAGGTTGAGTTTTTATCTTGCAATAAAACAATTAGGAGGAGAAGCTTTGACTTTAAGAACAGATGAATTGCATTTAGCAAAAGGTGGTGAAAGTTTAGCAGATACTGCAAAAATTTTATCCACGTATGGAAATGGTTTTATGCTTAGAACTGATAGTGATAAAAAAATAGAAGAATTTAAAAAATATTTAGACGTTCCAATTATCAATGGCCTAAGTTCCTCGTCGCATCCTACGCAAGTCTTATCTGATATATTTACTGTTGAAGAAATTAAAAAGAGACCTATTTCGACAATGAATATTTGTTGGATAGGAGATTCTAATAATGTTCTTAATAGTCTGATCGTAGCATCAGTTAAATTTTCATTTAATTTAAATATAGGATGTCCAAAAAATTATGAACCTAAAAAAGTTATAATGGATTGGGTTAAAAAAAATAAAAGAAAAATTAATATATTTAATAACGTAAAAAGAGCAGCAATTAGTGCTGATGTTATCTTTTCAGATAAGGTTGTGTCTTTAAATGATAAAGTTAATAAAACTAAAAAAATTAAAGATTTTAAAAATTTTAAAATTAATTCAAAATTAATGAATATTGCTAAAAAAGATGCAATTTTTTTACACTGCTTACCTAGAGGATCAGAGGTTTCTGACGGTGTGTTCTTGGGAAAACAGTCAAAAGTTTGGCAACAAGCACTCAATAGAATTTATGTCCAAAAAAGTATTTTATTATATTGTTTTGGGAAATTAAGGTAAAGGTTTTGGATTATCACTATTTTGATTTAAGTACTTTATTACAGAAGCTCTATCGGCTTCTTTTTTTAACCCAGCATATGCCATTTTAGTTCCTTTTAAATAAGCTGCTGGTTTAATTAAAAATCCATTTAATTCTTCAAATGTCCATATTTTTCCATATTCTGCCAAAGCTTTAGAGTATTTATAATCAGAAGCACTTCCTACAGTTCTTCCAACTATATTATAAAGTGCTGGACCAATTTTATTTTTACCATTTTTGTTAATAGAATGGCATGCCGCACATTTTTTAAAAATTTTTTTTCCTTCAGCAAGATCACCAGTTGCCATGATTGAAGCAATATCAATTTTTTCTTCAGTTTCAATTGCTCCAGATGTGCTAGCAGTTGATTGTTTTTTCACTTCAACCACATATGCTGGTTTTTCTGGTTTATTTACATGAAATACACTATCTGCAATTTTCTTCAGTCCAATTACAAGTAGTGTAACCATTAAAATTGCAGCTATGATTTTATTTAGTTCAAACGAATCCATTTTATTATTATTATTTAGGACGTATAACATGATAATTTAAAAAATACTTAATTTTTAAAATATTATTTTGCGGCGGTTAGACGCATAAATTTGGTAAGCTAAAAAATGCCTAAAACATTAATTTTAATTCCATCTAGAATGTCTGCAACCAGACTTCCAGGCAAACCACTTTTAAAGATCAATAACTTATCAATTATTTCGCACGTTGTTAATAAAGCAAAAAATGCTGAAATAGGAAGAGTTGTTGTGTGTACAGAAGACCAATTAATATTGGAAGATGTTATAAAAAATGGAGGTGAGGCAATTTTAACAGGTAATCACCACAAGTCGGGAACGGATAGAATATTTGAGGCCTATAAAAAATTAGACATTGAAGAAGTGGACTATATTTTAAATATACAAGGAGATGAACCTTTAATAAATAAAAATGATATTATAAATTTAAATAATAAGATGATCAAAACCAACTTAAATATCGGAACTTTAGGAGCAGAAATTAACGATCACAAAATGTTTTCTAATAAAAATATTGTTAAGGTGATAACTAAGGAAAAATTAAATAATAAAAATTCTTCATTAGCTCAATCATTTAAAAGAAATCATGTTTTCAAAAAAGGGGAAAATGTTTATCATCATATTGGTATATATGCTTACGAAGTTAAGACTTTAGAAAAATTTATAAACTTAAATCAAACTAAAAATGAAATTGAAAATAGGTTAGAACAGCTTAGAGCGCTAGATAATAATTTAAAAATTAATGTAATTTTAACCAAATCTTCGCCAATTGGCGTTGATACAAAAGAAGATTATCTAGCCTTAAAAAAAATTATGGAATATAAATCTTAAAATGAAAATACTTTTTCAAGGCTCACTAGGGGCCTACTCTCACTTGGCAGCATTAGAAGTTTATCCAGAAGCTGAAATAATACCATGTAAAACTTTTGATGAATGTTTTTCCAGAGCTCAACAAGATGAAAAATTAAAAATTATTATACCAGAGTCAAATAAGACAACAGGAAACATTGGAATAGAATATTTAATTTTTAAATATCGATTAAATATTTATGCAGAGCACTTTCATAAAATTGAACATAATTTACTTGGCATATCAGGTGCCAAAATAAGAGATATTAAAAATGTATTATCGCATGCTCAAGGACTATCTCAATGTTCAAATTATATCAAAAAAAACAATCTAATAGAAAATGTAAGAGCTGATACAGCTGGATCAGCAGAATCTATTTCAAAAAATAACAAAATATCTGATGCTGCTATTGCATCAAAATTAAGTTCAAAAATTTATAAACTAGATGTGATTGCTTCTAATATTGAAAATGAAAAAGGTAATGCAACTAGGTTTTTAATTATGGGTAAGTCTATTCATCAGCCAGAATTAGGTAAAAAAAAATACATTACTTCTTTTTTATTTAAATTAAAAAGTAAACCAGCTGCATTGTATCAATCACTTGGAGGTTTTGCTATTAATGGAGTGAATTTAACTAAACTTCAAAGCTATCCTGAAAAAAATTCATTTATTTCTTATTTTTTTCTATGTGATTTAGAGGGGCACATTGAAGAGCCAAAAGTTCAAAAATCTTTGGAAGAATTGGGATTACACTGTGAAGATTTTCACGTCTTAGGTGTTTTTGAAGCTGATAAGTTTAGAGAAAAATAATTTTAAACTTTTCTTGTAGATTGGAAAATATTACTGCTATAATAGTTGAGGAGGCTAGAGGTGAATGCTGCTTGAACCCGACCAGATCTTAACGGAAGCAGTTGTAGAGACAGTTATTCAGGTTCTAGTCTCCTTATTAAAATGAACAAAAATACAAAAGTTTTAGCTTTAAAATATAGACCTCAAACATTTAATGACTTGATAGGTCAAGATGTTGTTGCAGAGACGATTTCAAATTCAATTAAGGCAAATAAAGTACCTAATGCTTATCTATTTACAGGAATTAGAGGAATAGGAAAAACGACCACGGCAAGAATAGTGGCTAAATCATTAAATTGCGTCAATGGAGTTGATAACCTTTGTAAAGATAATTTTTGTGAAAATTGTACTGCCATTGCAAATTCAAATCATATTGATGTTTTGGAAATGGATGCAGCAAGCAAAACAGGAGTTGATGATGTTAGGGATTTGATAGAATTTTCTAGATACGGCCCAACCACAGCAAAGTATAAAATATTTATTATTGATGAAGTTCATATGTTAAGTAAACAAGCTTTTAATGCACTATTAAAAACATTAGAAGAGCCACCAGAATATTTAAAGTTTATTTTTGCGACAACAGAAATAAAAAAAATTCCTATTACAGTGGTATCTCGATGTCAAAGATTTGATTTACCAAGAATTAAAACAACAGAACTGTTTGATTTTATAAAAAAAATAAAAGACAAGGAAAGTGGTAATGCTTCAGATGATGCTCTTAAATTAATTGTTAAGATTTCAGAAGGTTCTGTAAGAGACGCTTTATCTTTATTAGATAGAGCTTTATTAACCTTTGATAAGGATAAGGAATTAGATTTAGCAGCAGCACAAAAAATTTTTGGTTATTTTAATAAGTCGCAATTAATTAATCTTTTTCAACTTATATTTGAAGGAAAGGAAACTAAGGTTTTAAATACGTATAGAGAAATTTATGATCAAGGAGTTGAGCCTAAAACTTTTATTAATGATTTTTTAGAACTTTTGTATTACTTCAAAAATATAGAATCTTTAAATATTGATGGTACAAATTTTTTATTAAATGATGATGAATTTAATAAGATTGAAAAAATTTCGCAAAATGTTAGCAACGAAACTTTAATATTATTTTGGCAATTTACTATCAAAACGCTAGAAGAGCTTGATGTGGTGTCTAATCAGCACTTATCTATAGAAATGTTCTTAATAAGATTGATTCATCTAAAAAGTATTAAGAATGTTTCTAAAATTTATCCTGAAAACAATGAGTTAAATGAAAACAATAAAAAAATTTTATTGTCATCAAAAAAAGAGAGTAATGATCTATTTGGAATAAAAGATAACGCTCAAACTATAGGGCAGATAAAAAATATAGCACAAGAAAAAGACCTAAAACTCAAAGAGAATAAAGAACTGGATAAACAACCCGACCTCATTAGATCTTTTGATGATTTATTAGAAATTTGTTCTTCTAAAAAAGAAATAAAATTAAAATATGAATTAGAAAAAAATGTTAGTCTTGTAAGTTTTGAAAATCAAAGAATTGAAATTTCTTTTAACGAAGATTTAGATAAAGAATTTATTAAAGATTTATCTTCAAAACTTTATGAATGGACTGATAAAAGATGGATTATTACACTTAGTAAAAAAAAAGGAGAGCTATCAAAAAAGGAAAAAGAAATAAATTTAAAAAAAGAATTAATTAAAAGTGTAAAAAATTCTTCTACCTATAAAAGTGTTTTAGAAAAATTTCCAGACGCAGAACTTGTGGACGTAAAAATACTAGAAAAGAACAGAGAAAATGACTGATTTTACTAAAATTTTAGATAAAGCAAAAGAGCTAGAAGCTAAGATGAAGGAAAGTCAGGAAAAAATTAAGAATATACAGGCTGAGGGCACTTCAGGTTCTAATTCAGTGAAGATTATTCTAAATGGTGAAAACGAAATGATAAAAATAAATTTGTCAGATGAAATTATGAAAGAAGATAAAATCATAATAGAAGATTTGATTGTTGCGGCACACAATAATGCAAAAACCGAAATAAAATCTAAAACTTCAGAAGAAATTTCAAAATCTACAAGTGGGTTTGGTATTCCTGGCTTTAAATGGCCCCTTTAACTAAATGCAAAATATTAATGAAATAGAAGAGTTAATTAAATTAATCTCAAAACTCCCGGGTCTTGGACCAAAATCTGCAAAGAGAATAATATTAAAGCTTATTAATAATAGAGATGAACTAGTTAAACCAATGGCTAACACCTTAGCACAAGTTTATAAAAATGTTATTAGGTGTCAGTCGTGTGGAGCTCTAAAATCTAATTCTATTGGATGTAATAATTGTGAAAATATTAATGTGAAATATAATAAAATTTGTGTAGTCGAAGATATTGCGGACCAATGGTCTATTGAAAATTCAAATATTTATAAGGGATATTTTCATATTCTTGGTGGAACAATTTCTTCTCCTGGTCAACGAAAGGAAGACCTTTTAATTAATTCATTGGCTGAAAGAGTTCTTAGGGATAATATTGAAGAAGTTATAATAGCTACAAGTGCAACTGTTGAAGGCCAAACTACCGCCTACTACATTCAAGACAGTCTTAAAAAAACTAATGCAAAAGTTACAAGATTAGCCCAAGGTTTACCTGTTGGAGGTGAGATAGAAAACTTAGATGATGGTACATTATTTTCTGCTTTTAAAAACAGAACTGGAATAAAAGCTAACTCAGATTAATTTTTTTTAATTAATCTATTTAAATGCAATAGAGGTTCAGTGTAGCCAGAAGGTTGTGTTCTTCCATGAAA
>LWDU01042190.1_pt1 | contig 18130 bp, 18 predicted proteins | sample 727161 | NCBI WGS metagenome assembly LWDU01 (sample SAMN04566230, study PRJNA314399) | hydrothermal vent metagenome | isolation source: deep sea hydrothermal plume seawater | place: Mexico: Gulf of California, Guaymas Basin | collected 2004-07-11
ATATGTGGGTTGTTTCTGATAACGTGCGCAAAGGAGCTGCATTAAATAGTGTTCAAATCGCAGAAATTCTGGTAAAACACTATTTATAAACGGTAGTTATGGGTAATATGTAAAGCATGTTCGCAAGTTGTAAAGTGCTTAATATAGAGGCTGTGAAGGGTTTAATTGTCTTGTTTTAAACTTAGTTTGTTATACGGGTTTAATTATAAATAACTATATAAAACAATTGGGTAGCGTGAAATTGATGAATAATTACAAAATATTATTTAAGTTGATAGTAACTGCTTGTTTGGGTTTTTATGCGGTTACCGGCTATTCCTTGGCTTTGTCAGAAACTGAGCTAAAATCTCATATAAATCAACAGCTTGATATTAGAATTAAGTTGATTGCAGCTGATGCTGCCGAACTTGATGATCTTAGTATTTCATTAAGCTATTCGGCCACAAAAAGTATTTCACGGTATCAGTTGAAGTACGAAGTTATTAAGAGTGATGAGGGTGATTTCCTCAAAATTACGAGTAATGAAGTTATTCGAGAACCAATAATAGAATTCACCCTGGATATTGGTTGGTCTGATGGTCGACTTGTTCGTGAATACTCATTTTTGATAGATTTACCACGTAATTGAATTGAAGTAACAATGAAACGAATATTTTATATTGTCATTTTATTAGCTTTAACTCCAGGCTTAGTTAATGCATTTGGCTTGGGTCATCTCGATCTAAATTCAGCATTGAATGAGCCTTTTGATGCAAGAATTCAATTGCTTTCTCCAACGGCTGACGAACTTGATTCTCTTAAAATTAATCTGGCAGATAATGAAGCGTTTACCCGAGCAAAAGTTGATCGCCCTTTTGTCTTAAGCAAACTGAAATTTGCCTTAAAACGTTCAGTTGATGATGGTCCTGATTACATTCGTGTTTTTAGTCAGGAGCCTATTCGTGAACCATTTTTAAATTTCCTTATAGAAGTCAGTTGGTCTAACGGACGTTTATTCCGTGAATATACTGTCTTATTGGATCCACCTTTATACGATCCGAACGAACGCGCGAGTAAATTCACGCAAATTCTTGAAGATGAAAGCTCAATGAAAATGGAAGAGATTTTCATTGAAGATCCTGACCATAAAGTTGTTTATGCAGATGCTTATGAGGAATTTGCTAAATCAAATTCTGGCTCTAGTTCAAGTTCTTCTGCACCAACATATACGCCGAACTTAAATTACACCGGTGGTGATTATGGACCAACAACAGGATCGGATACCTTGTGGTCTATGGCGTCAACAATGCGCCCTGATAGTTCTATTAGTGTTAATCAAATGATGTTGGCATTAATGAGGGCTAACCCTGAAGCATTTTTTGATCAAAACATAAATAATTTGAAGCGCGGTCAGATTCTTCGCATGCCAAATGAAAGTGAGATGAATACGCTTTCTAATACTGAAGCATTAGCCGAGGCTAAATCACAACACGGTGCCTGGGCTAATATCAGGGACAATCTTTCTGGTGCTGTCAGTGAACGTCCTGAAGTTACTTCTGTATCTGAAACTCCTGTTGCAGAAGCCGAAGTTGAAATGCCTGCCGAAGAAGTTGCAGATGTTGAACCTGAACTGAAGCTGGTTGCTGCGGATGATATTGGTGAAGCGACAGAACAGGTATCCAATGTTGATTCTGGTTCTGGTGAAGAATTGGTATTGGCACAGGAATCTATTCAGGTATTAACGCAAGAAAATATTGATCTTAAAGATCGTGTGCAAGAGTCAGAAGCACTACTTGATGATTTGAAGCGATTGTTATCACTTAAAGATGATGAGTTAGCGGCATTACAAGAACAAATGGCTACACAAGCAGAAGCTGAGTTAGCTATGGCAGAAGCTGCAGAAGAAGAAATGATGGAAGAGGTTGAGGAAGAAGCTGCAGAAGAAGAAATGATGGAAGAGGTTGAGGAAGAAGCTGCAGAAGAAGTTATGGAAGCCGAAGAAGAAATGATGGAAGAGGTAGAGGAAGAAGCTACCGAAGAAGTTATGGAAGACGAAGAAGAAATGATGGAAGTAGTTGAAACTGAACCTAAGTCAGCTTCGGGCGGTATCATGGGAATGGTTAACCAATACATAGGTTTAATCAAAGAATTTGTTCTTGGCAATATGATGGTCGCTATGGCTGTTGCTGGGATTCTCGTTGTAATAATTATTGTTGTTATATTATTAAAATTTAGAAAAGAGCCAGCAGAAACTCTTCATATCGATGCTATGACAGAAGAAGCATTTCCTGATTTTGATTCAGGTGATATGGGTGATATTAGCGCAGAAGTTGACGATTCTGAGGCGGTAACAGTATTGCCAGATTCAGAAATTGAAACAGCAATGCCTGAGGAATCTGCTGATTTTGATCTGGATACCGAAGAAGTTGACCAAGATACAACTCAATTTTTATCTGAAACTCCAGCAGCTGCCGTAGAAGAAGAGGCAGAAGATGACGAAGATCCATTACAAGAAGTTAATACTTATCTAGCATTTGAACAATTCGATCAAGCTGAAGAATTTGTTCGTAATGTAATAAATGATAATCCTGATAAGCCAGAGTATCACACGAAATTATTGGAAGTATTTTATACTTCTGGAGACAAGAAGAGTTACGAAGAAGCTGCCAAGATATTGCATGATATGGTTGGTGGTGAAGGCGAACACTGGAATATGGCCGTTGCCATGTGGCAAGAAATGTCTCCTAATCGTGCCTTGTTTGAAGCTGGTGATGACGACGACGATGATGACGATGTTGCAGATAACACCGGTGGTTTTGTCGATGTTACTGCTGATGATGAAGCTGAAGGCAGCGCAGATCTTGATTTCGATATTGGTGGAAGTGTAGAAGAGCCTGTTGCTGAAGCAACTCCTGCTTCTGACGAAGAAGAAATGCTTGATGTTACCGCTTCTATGGATGCTGAAGATTTACTTGATGTTACTGCGGCTGTAGGGGTTGGGGTTCAAGTTGATTCGGAAGCTGAAACGGCTGCTCCGACTTCTGCCGATGATATATTAGATATTTCTAGTACGGGCAGTGAAGATTTACTGGATGTAACCGCAGCAAATCTTGATTTGGATTTAGAAGAAGACCTTCTAGATGTCACGTCTGCAACTAGTGCAGGAACAGATAGCTCTGACTTACTTGAAATTGATATAGAGCCTGAGACTGAAGCAGAAGAGTCAGATGAGATTGAATTTGATGTGCCTGCTGATACCCATGAAACAGTAGAGTTTGACTTAGGTAATACTAAAGAAGAGGAAGTTTCACTAGATAGTGTTGAAGATGATAATGCTTTAGATTTTGATATGTCATCGGATGAAGGTGAGACCATTGAATTTGAAGTCAGTGAACCAGAGGTAAGCGAACCTGATGATGCGGGTTTTGAAATAGATTTAGCGTCACCTGAAGAAGCTGACGATGATGAGCCTATCAGACTTGATATTGGAGATGATGAGTCTAGTGATGATGCAGGTGAAATATCATTAGAGTTTGAGAGTGAAGAATCTACAGAAGACGAAGTTTCGCTAGACCTGGATATGGGGGATGAGACCGGTGATATAGAGCTTGATCTTTCAGTTGAAGAAGAACCCGATGCAGCACTATCTATGGACTTTGATTTAAGTCTTGATGAATCGATAGACGATGATCTCGAAGGTACAATTGAGATTCCAAAAAGTGCGCTTTCTGCTGCTAAGCTTGAAAACGACGATGAAGATGATGATAGTACTGTCTTTGTTCCAAGAGCAGCGCAGCCAGAAGAACAATCTGCTGAAGATGAAATTGCTACAAAATTGGATCTTGCAAAAGCCTATGTTGAATTAGGTGATAAGGACAGTGCCAAGACTATTTTGGATGAAGTCATGGCCGACGGAAATGATGAGCAACGACAACAGGCAGAAGATTTACTGGGACAAGTTTAGTCGTTATTTAAACTTATCCAGGAATATGGAATTAATTCCTGCCTGGGAAACAAAAATACTTTTATCTAATTATTAATCCGGCCGGTTTAGAATGAAAATTGCGCTAGGAATTGAGTATGCGGGCTGTCATTACTATGGCTGGCAAAAGCAGGATATATCCCCAACCGTCCAGGAAGTTTTAGAGACGGCTCTTTCCAAAATAGCAGATGAAAATATACGAGTTGTCTGTGCCGGAAGAACTGACACCGGTGTCCATGCTCTGCAACAGGTTGTACATTTTGAAACCTCATCTCAACGAGAATCTCAGGCATGGATTCTTGGAACAAATACGATATTGCCAAATGATGTCGCTGTTACCTGGGTAATGCATATAGACGATGATTTTCATGCTAGATTTAGTGCTCAGGAAAGAACATACCAATACATTATATTGAACCGACAAGCGCGTCCGGCAATATTTAATGGTCTAGTGACCTGGCAACATAGAGAACTAGATTTTGATAGGATGCAGCAAGCTTCACAGTGCTTGATTGGTGAGCATGACTTCTCTTCGTACAGAGCAGTTGCCTGTCAGGCTAATAGTCCTGTTCGTACGGTACATAAATTAGAGATTAATAAATTAAATGACTGGTTTGTAATTACTGTATGTGCAAATGCTTTTCTTCATCATATGATAAGAAATATTGCTGGTGTATTAATGGCAATAGGAATAGGTAAAGAGGATGTGGACTGGGCGGCAGAGGTATTAGCTGCAAAAGATAGAACAGCAGGTGGTATAACAGCAAAGCCAGATGGTTTATATTTAGCTAATATTAAATATCCTGAAAAATACACAATTCCAAGTCCTAAAACATTACTGGATAAATTTGGATTAAGTCTATAAATAGATCATGAATCGTACTCGAGTAAAAATCTGTGGCATCACCAATGCTGAAGATGCAACAGCCGCTATTGAATCTGGAACAGATGCGATTGGTATGGTCTTTTACGAAAAAAGTCCACGTTATGTGACGATTGATACTGCAGCACAAATCATTAGAAATTTACCAGCATTTGTAAATTGTGTTGGTTTATTTGTCGATGCTGATGAAAGTTATGTACGAAAAGTTGTGGAAGCTGTAGCTATAGATACATTACAATTTCATGGGCAGGAGTCTGAACAGGCTTGTGCCATGTACAATAAACCGTATATTAAAGCCCTGAGAATGAGTGAAGATATAAACCTGATTGAACAATGTGAGAAATATTCGTCAGCTAATGCATTATTGCTCGATACCTACGTTAAAGGTGTGCCCGGAGGAACAGGGCAAGCATTTGATTGGAATATGATTCCGAAGAATTTAATCAAGCCTATTATTCTTGCAGGTGGTTTGCATGAGAATAATGTGAAAGATGCTATTTCTCTGGTGCGACCTTATGCTGTCGATGTTAGTGGTGGTGTTGAGATTGAAAAAGGAATAAAAGATCCTGACAAAATTAAAAACTTTATTCGCGAGACTATGAATGCCTGAAGCAATTAAAAATACAAATACTGAATCGTTAAAATCCATGCCCGATGAGCGCGGACACTTTGGACCTTATGGTGGACGCTTTGTTTCGGAAACCTTAATGGGGCCATTGGAAGAGCTGGAAGAAGCTTATAAAAAATATTTAAACGATCCTGAGTTCATGGCTGAATATGAGTATGAATTAAAACATTATGTTGGTCGTCCTTCACCACTTTATCATGCCAAGCGCTGGAGTGAAGAATTAGGTGGTGCGCAAATTTATTTGAAAAGGGAAGATTTGAATCATACCGGTGCGCATAAGGTTAACAATACCGTTGGTCAGGCATTGTTAGCAAAAAGAATGGGTAAGCGACGAATAATTGCTGAGACGGGTGCGGGTCAACATGGTGTAGCTACTGCTACAGTCGCGGCACGTTATGGAATGGAATGTATTGTCTATATGGGTGCGGAAGACATTAAACGCCAAGCGATTAATGTCTATCGTATGAAACTACTAGGAGCAACAGTTATTCCCGTAGAAGCAGGTTCAAAAACATTGAAAGACGCTTTGAATGAAGCAATGCGCGATTGGGTAACAAATGTTGATGATACCTTTTATATTATTGGTACAGTTGCAGGACCACATCCTTACCCAGCAATGGTTCGAGATTTTAATGCTATCGTTGGTCGTGAAGCACGCGAGCAATGCCAGGAACAAACGGGAAGACTACCGGATTCAATAATTGCATGTATTGGTGGCGGCTCAAATGCGATTGGATTATTTCATACTTTTCTGGATGATAAAGAGGTTGCTATTTATGGGGTTGAAGCTGCTGGAGATGGTATAGAAACAGGCCGTCATGCAGCACCACTTAATGCCGGTCAGGTTGGTGTATTGCATGGTAATCGTACTTATCTAGTCGAAGATAGTTATGGTCAGATAATTGAAACCCATTCAATTTCAGCAGGCTTGGATTATCCCGGTGTAGGGCCAGAACATGCATGGTTGAAGGATATCGGTCGTGTTAAATATGTTTCTGCGACGGATGATGAAGCACTAAAAGCATTTCATGATTTAACGTTAATAGAAGGTATCATTCCGGCATTGGAATCTAGTCACGCGCTTGCATATACTTCAAAACTTGCACCTGAAATGGATAAAGATGCGATAATTATTACTAATTTATCAGGCCGTGGTGATAAGGATATACATACTGTCGCTTCGCTTGAAGGCATAACAGTCTAAAAGTAGAACTCTAAAATAGGAATCTGCATATGAATAATCGCGAGCGTTTAATGGACATCGTAGTAGAGCAGAAACTGGAACGTATGGATGTTGCTGAAATGCTAAAGGTCAAAGTCGCAGAAGTTGATGGTTGGTTGTTATCCAAAGAAGCGAAAAGTCATGAAGAAATGCCTGATATGGCCATAGAATTACTTGAATTGAAGATTGCAATGAAAGAGAAGGAGTAGATACATACTAGTCTCCCTTTCCAATGTTACAGATATTAATTACCCACATATTTATTCAGTAAACAAAACAAATCAAATGAGTAGAATTGAAGCGTGTTTCAACGCAATTAAAGAACAAAATAAAAAAGCATTAATCCCGTTTATAACGGCGGGTGATCCATCAACAGATATTAGCTTGGATTTAATGCACGAATTGGCAGCTGCAGGTGCTGATATAATTGAATTAGGTATTCCATTTTCAGATCCAATGGCTGATGGACCTGTTATCCAGCGTGCTAGCGAACGTGCTTTATTGAAAGGTACTAATTCAGACGATGTCTTTGATATTGTTAAGGAATTTAGGAAAAGAAACGATACTACACCGATCGTATTAATGGGCTACCTAAATCCCATAGAAGTAATGGGCTATACAAAATTTGCAGAAAAAGCAGCAAATGCAGGTGTTGATGGGTTGATCATCGTTGATTCCCCGCCTGAAGAATCTGAGGAATTGCTAACAGCACTAAAACCATATGGTATAGACCAAATATTCCTCATTTCGCCAACGACGCGAGACGAGCGTATAGACAAGATTTGTGAAGTTGCTTCTGGCTTCCTGTATTATGTTTCATTAAAGGGTGTAACGGGTAGCAAACAGCTTGATGTTGATGCTGTCAGCAAAAAGGTAAATCAGATTCGCAGCAAAACCAGTTTAGCAATAGGCGTCGGTTTTGGGATTAAAGATGCGCATACAGCTGAAGCTGTAGGTAGAGTCAGTGACGCAGTTGTTGTTGGTAGTGCATTGGTTGAACGAATTGCTGAACATGCTGAAGATAGTGAGAAAATGAAAAAAGAAATATCATCATTTATTGGTTCTTTAAGGAATGCGTTAGATAGCCTATAAATAGTGCGCTTAAAATAGAGTATAAATTGGATAGTGTAAAATGAGTTGGTTTGAAAAAATATTACCCTCACGGGCGAAAATTAATGCTGCCACTAGACGTACGGTACCGGAAGGCGTCTGGGCAAAATGTACTGCTTGCAATGCTGTTCTATATCGCGCTGAACTAGATAGAAATCAGGAAGTATGTCCTAAATGTGACCATCATATGCGTATTCGTGCTCGAGTTCGTCTTGAAAACTTTCTTGATGAAGAAAATAGAGAAGAAATTGCTACGGATGTTAAATCTATAGATATTCTGAAATTTCGCGATACTAAAAAATATAAAGATAGACTAAGCCAGTCTCAGAAAAAGACAGGTGAGAATGATGCTTTGATAGCGATGTCGGGGAAATTAAAAGGTTTACCTGTTGTTGTCTGTGCTTTTGAATTTGGATTTATGGGTGGTTCGATGGGTTCAGTCGTTGGTGAAAAATTTATCCGCGCTGTTGATGTTGCTATTGAACAGAATGCACCTTTAGTCTGTTTTTCAACGAGTGGTGGTGCGAGGATGCAAGAAGCCTTGTTCTCATTAATGCAAATGGCAAAAACATCTGCTGCATTGGCAATGCTACGTAAAAATAAATTACCCTATATTTCGGTTATGACGGATCCGACTATGGGTGGTGTTTCGGCAAGTTTAGCAACTTTAGGTGATATTAATATTGCAGAACCTAATGCCTTGATAGGTTTTGCCGGACCCCGAGTGATAGAACAAACTGTCCGAGAGATTTTGCCGGAAGGTTTTCAGCGTAGCGAATTCCTACTCAAACATGGTGATATCGATATGATTGTTGATCGTCGAGAATTACGCGACAGGATAAGTAATATTTTATTGCTATTAACGCATAAGACCACCAGCTTTTGAGCTAATTCTCTACAAAAATATGTCTAACAAGATTAAATCAATCTCAAAGTCAGGAATAGAGTCGGGTCAGTTACGCTTTAACTCTTTGGAGAAATGGTTAAAGTGGCAAGAAAGTTTGCATTTCACTGCCATAGAGTTAGGTCTGGAGCGTTGTCGTCGTGTTGTTAATAATATGGGCTTACTCAAGCCATCCTATAACGTCATAAGTGTTGCTGGTACCAATGGAAAGGGTTCTAGTATTACAATGTTGGATAAAATACTGCGTAATGCAGATTATAAAATCGGGTGCTACACCTCTCCACATTTACTTAAATATAACGAACGTATTTGTATTAATGGTGAAGAAGTATCTGATGCAGAGTTATGCGAATCATTTGATCGTATAGACAGGGCACGAGGTGATATTTCATTAACCTACTTTGAATTTGGAACGATCGCCGCACTGGATCTATTTCGTCAACATAATGTTGATCTGGCTATTCTTGAAGTCGGTTTAGGCGGTAGGTTAGATGCTGTTAATGTACTTGATGCAGATGTTGCTTTAATTACCACAATTGATATCGATCATCAGCAGTGGCTTGGTGATAACCGTGAATGTATCGCTCGAGAAAAAGCCGGTATTTTTAGAAATAAAGCATTAGCAGTTTGCTCTGACCCAAACCCTCCACAAAGTTTGCTCGATTGTGCTGAAGCTTTAGGTACACCTATATCTGTATCGGGAAGTGAATATTCATATTCCATTAATGATGATACCTGGTCATGGAGTTCAAATGAGACTTCTTTAGAAGAGTTGCCTCGACCTATGCAATATTGTGATTTTCAATTACAAAATGCAGCGGGTGTATTAATGATCCTGGATAAAATTCAACATGAATATCCGGTCAGCGTAGAAAATATTAAGCAGGGTTTAAATAGTTTCCGTCTCAATGGGCGCATGCAAATTATTCCTGGTGAAGTAGCAAAAATTCTTGATGTGGCACATAACCGTGAATCGGTAAAAGTATTGGTTGAAAATTTAAGAAAGATGCCTTGTCTGGGAAAGACGCATATTTTAGTTGGCATGCTGAAAGACAAAGATCATCTAGAAGTGTTTAAAGTATTAAAAAATATTGCTGATAGTTGGAGCATAGTTACCCTTCCTCTGGATAGAGGTTGCGATGCTCAAACATTATTATCTGATCTTAAAATTCTTGGTGTCGATGAAAATGTGTCCGATTTTGAAAATACCGATGAGGCTTTGAATAAGCTCCAACAATTGGCTGTGTCAGGAGATCGTATTGTCATAACAGGTTCTTTCATAACAGTAGCCGCCGCGCTGCGACAATTATTGTAATGCATCAACGTTTAAAAGAACGATTAGTTGGTGCAGCAGTACTCGTTGTCATAGCAGTAATTTTTATCCCTATGTTATTAACTGGTCCAATGGATTCAGGGGCAATAACAAAAACAAATATTCCGGATCGCCCTACAGAAAAATTTAGTTCCAAATTGATTTCTGTTACAGACTCAATAAAAGCTATTGTTGAAACTGATGAGTCTGGTTTTATTAGTGACTCCGTAGATGGTTCGATGCATGGTGATATTCAGCAGCTAACTGATGTAGAAGAAAAAACACCAGATAAGCCTAAAGCTAATGAGACTGTAAAAACAGAATCAAAAGCTGAGACTAAAATTACTGATAAAAAGCCACAGCAGAAAAAAATAGTAAAAGCCAAGCAAGTGGGACTTACTGCATGGGTTGTTCAATTAGGATACTTTTCTAACAAGCTTAATGCGGATAAATTAAATTTAAATTTGCGTAAGGCTGGTTTTCCAGCATTTGTTGAGCCACAGATAAAAAAAGGCGAAAGCAGTTACCGAGTTAGGGTTGGACCTGAGATATTACGTGCAGATGCAGATGCCTTATTGAAAAAGATAAAAACCAAAATGAAGTTAGATGGTATTGTTTTAAGTTATCCCTGATTTTAATTTAATGTTAGTTTAATTAATTTTAACTCATACACATGTCTACAGCCGATATAGTTATTCTTAGCTTAATAGCATTACCGACGATAGTGGGTGTGTTTTATGGTTTTCTGAATATATTATTTTCCTTGTTGTCCTGGGCCGTTTCATTAGGACTTTCAATTAAACTCGTACCCTATTTTTCGCCTTTACTGGAAAGCTATGTGGAACACCCTGTTTTAAGAATGGTATTGGCATTCGTTGCGATATTTATTCTTAGCTTATTAATAATGAGTGGAATCAGTTTTCTCATTGTAAAGTTATTAGGGAAAACAGGTCTTACTGCAGCAGATCGAATTCTTGGATTGTTCTTTGGAATGGGGCTAGGCGGTCTTATTGTTACGGCTATTGTATTTTTGGCTGGATTTACTGCTTTTCCACAAGACCCTTGGTGGCAAGAATCAAGATTGGCGAAACCATTCGAACGTATTAGTACGCAGGCTTCTCGTCACTTACCAGAATCAGTTACTAAATATCATTCCTATGAACAGGCAAAAGAAAATGGCTAATAAAATCTCAAGAGAATTACTATGTGCGGCATAATTGGAATCGTAGCTAAAAATCCTGTTAACCAGGCTATCTATGATGGTTTAACTGTACTTCAGCATCGTGGCCAGGATGCGGCAGGCATGGTGACCTGTGATGAAAGTAAACTTTATCTTAGGAAAGATAACGGTTTAGTCCGAGATGTATTTCATACTCGGCATATGCTCAATCTTAAAGGCAATATGGGTATAGGCCACGTACGTTATCCTACCGCAGGTTGTCAGTCTTCAGCAGAGGCGCAGCCTTTTTATGTCAATTCTCCTTATGGTATTACCTTGGCACATAATGGCAATTTGACTAATGCTGAAACCTTAAAAGAAGATTTAATGCGAGATGATCTTCGTCATTTGAATACCAATTCAGACTCAGAAGTCTTGTTAAATATTCTGGCAAATGAGTTAAATACGATAGGTAAACCACGTGATGACCTGCAAGCTAAAGATATTTTTGAAGCTGTTAAACGTTTACATAAACGTTGTAAAGGTGGTTATGCGGCAGTAGCGATGATTACCGGAGTCGGAATACTTGGTTTTCGTGATCCAAATGGAATTAGACCCGTTGTTTTTGGTGAAAGAAAAACAGACAGTGGAACTGAGTTTATTATTGCATCCGAGAGTGTTGCGATTGATTCCCTCGGCTATGAACGGATACGTGATATTGAACCAGGCGAAGCTGTCTTTATAACTTTGACTGGTGAAATACATACATTTCAATGCGCGGATAATCCGATTAATAGTCCATGTATTTTTGAACATGTTTATTTGGCTCGGCCTGATTCAATTATCGATAATATCTCTGTTTATAAAGCACGTTTAAGAATGGGTGAAAAACTTGCGAAAAAAATTCTTAAATTAAATCCTGATCATGATATTGATGTTGTTATTCCTATTCCTGATTCCAGTCGTACAGCAGCGTTACCATTGGCAAATGATCTTGGTATTGAATATCGAGAAGGTTTTGTGAAAAATCGATATATTCCACGAACCTTTATTATGCCGGGACAAAGTATTCGTAAAAAATCAGTGCGACAGAAATTAAATGCAATAGGTCTGGAGTTTGAAGGAAAAAATGTCTTACTTGTTGACGACTCCATAGTCAGAGGCACGACTTCAAAAGAAATTGTGCAAATGGCTAGAGACGCAGGAGCAAAGCGTGTGTATGTCGCTTCTGCAGCGCCGCCTGTGCGCTATCCTAACGTTTATGGAATTGACATGCCTACGGTAACAGAGCTAATTGCACACGACCGCACTGTTGAAGAAGTTGCCGAAATTATAGGTGCTGACTGGTTAATTTATCAAGATATTGAAGATTTGGTTGAATCAGTACAAAAAGGCAATGAAGCGATCTCATCATTTGATACTTCTTGTTTTACTGGTGAATATGTTACTGGTGATATTAGTGCAGATTATCTTGCTCATGTTGAATCTTTGAGAAATGATTTTGCAATGCAGGAACAGAATGTAGATGAAGGTTTGACCGATTTAACGGAGAGTCAATAAAAAATTAGGATCGATTTGTAAATATAAGCTGATGTGTGCAAAGCCCGAATATTTTTGGATAACATGAAATGCATGATTGCTTTCATGGACAAATAGTCTGATGTTGTCAGCTTCAGGCTCATTTCATATTGGAAAAGACTGGCGCTGGAGTCAGTTCAAAGATTCTGTTAAGATTCTTGAGATTTTGTGCGCTGCAACGTAAATTGGAGCGCACGACGTAATTATTATTAACTCAATGTGAAACTCATCAGTTTGTGAGTATGAAATGCCACATTAACATTTGGAGAAAGAGGACATGTCAGAGAAAGTAGTTATCGTTGCTGCCGGCCGAACTGCAATCGGCACATTTGGCGGATCACTAGCAAGTGTTCCTGCCCACTCACTGGGTGCGACCGTTATTTCTGGAGTTCTGGAGCAAGCGGGTCTTAAACCTGATCAAGTAGACGAAGTTATCTTCGGTCACGTATTAACCGCAGGTACGGGGCAAAACCCGGCAAGACAAGCTGCCATCGCTGCAGGTATTCCAGAAACTACCCCAAGTATGACCATCAACAAGGTCTGCGGTAGTGGTCTGAAAACTGTTCATTTAGCTGCTCAAGCAATTATGTGTGGCGATGCCGACATTATCGTTGCTGGTGGCCAGGAAAATATGAGTTTGTCACCGCATGTTCTGCCTAAATCACGAGATGGTCAGAAGATGGGCGACTGGAAATTAAAAGACTCCATGATTGTTGATGGACTCTGGTGTGCCTTCAATGATTATCACATGGGTGTTACCGCGGAAAATATAGCCAAAGAATTTGAAATTTCACGTGATGAGCAAGATGAATTCGCTGCTGCTAGCCAGAATAAAGTTGAAGCTGCTCAGGCAGCTGGTAAATTTGATGATGAAATCATCCCTATTGAGATTCCTCAACGTAAAGGCGATCCAGTCGTCTTCAATAAAGATGAATTCCCTCGCGCAGGCGTTACAGCTGAAAAACTCGGCAAGATGCGCCCAGCTTTTGATAGAGAAGGCACGGTTACCGCTGCCAATGCTTCAGGCTTGAATGATGGTGCTGCTGCTGTGGTTGTGATGTCAGAGAGCAAGGCTAAAGAATTAGGTCTGGAACCACTTGCCACCATAGCAGCTTACTCAAGCTCAGGTGTTAGCCCAGCCATTATGGGTACAGGTCCGATTACTGCCACTGAGAAATGTCTGGATAAAGCCGGCTGGAAACATGAAGACCTGGATTTGATTGAAGCCAATGAAGCTTTTGCTGCACAGGCAATATCAGTCAATAAAGGTGTTGGTTGGGATACAGACAAGGTAAATGTCAATGGTGGAGCCATCTCTTTGGGTCACCCAATTGGAGCTTCAGGTTGCCGTGTACTGGTCACCCTTCTACATGAAATGAAACGTAGCGATGCCAAGAAAGGTTTGGCCACACTGTGTATTGGTGGTGGTCAGGGCGTTGCATTAGCGGTTGAGAGGTAAGAACAATGTCAAATTTAAAAGGTAAAGTAGCATTAGTCACAGGTGGAACCGGTGGTATCGGTGCTGCCATTTGTCTAAAACTCGCCGAATCCGGCGCCAAGATAGCAACCAACTATCGTAACGAAGAAAAAGCCAAGGCTTGGCAAGCAGAAGCCAAAAAAGCTGGTCACGATATTGCTGTCTATCAAGCCGACGTTTCTGACTTTGATGCCTGCCAAACACTGGTAGATCAAGTCGAAAAAGATCTTGGTCCGATTGATATTCTTGTTAACAATGCCGGTATTACCAAAGATGGTATGTTCAAGAAAATGAGCAAAGATAAGTGGGATGCTGTTATGAGCATCAATCTTGATGGTTTATTCAACATTACCAAACCACTTGTTGAAGGCATGACGGACCGTGGTTGGGGACGTATTATCAATATTTCTTCAATCAATGGACAAAAGGGTCAACTGGGTCAGACAAACTACGCCGCTTCAAAGGCTGGTATGCATGGTTTTACCATGGCTCTGGCACAGGAAGTTGCTCGTAAAGGTGTGACTGTCAATACAGTTTCTCCTGGTTATATCTCAACAGAGATGGTCATGGCTGTTTCCGAAGAGATTCGGAATTCCATTATTGCGAATATTCCTGTAAACCGTCTTGGTACTTCAGAAGAAATTGCTGCTTTGGTTGATTTCCTGGCTTCAGAAGAAGCTGGTTTCGCAACCGGTGCTGACTTCTCAATGAATGGTGGTCAACACATGATGTAATTGATGTTCCCCTGTTTTGTATATCTACAAGACAGGGGCTATTCGATTAATGTTTTAATAACAACTGGTCTAAATTATGAGTAACGAACGTATTATCAAAAAATACCCTAACCGTCGTTTGTACGATACGGAAATTAGCAAATACATCACACTTGATGATGTCAGGCAATTAGTGATGGATGATGTTGATTTTGCTGTTAAGGATGTGAAAACTCATGAAGATCTGACCAGAGGTATCTTATTACAAATTATTGCAGAACAGGAACATGATGGAGAACCATTCTTCTCGGCATCGGCATTGTCTCAAATCATTCGATTTTATGGTGATTCCATGCAGGGTGTTGCTGGTGATTTCATCAAAAAAAGTCTGGAATTGTTTGTCGATCAACAAAAACAGTTGCAGGAAAAAATCACAGCTGACCCGATGACAGCGATGAATAAGATAGCAGATAATAACCTCAAGATGTGGCAGGATATGCAAGATGGTTTTTTTAAGTCAGCAGGACTTAATCCAGATAAACATAAAAAGTAGTTTTATAAAATATATTATTACCCGTACAGGCTGTACCTTACTTTAAAATTCAGCTCTTCAGCTATTAACTGATAAACATAATTTCTTAAGTTATCAATTAGTTAAGTATTTTCTATAACTTTTTCTTATTTTTCTCCCTAACTTTGTTGACAATATTCTTTTCCTACTTTATGCTGCATGGCAACAATGCTGCATTGCACAAATAAACTAAACTTTTGGAGAATTAGACATGACAAACATTAATTTTGAAGAAACGAACAAAAACATAAACAAGATAAGCCAATCTGCATATAGCGCAGCTAAAGCGTTCTATGCTCTGAACACAAACACTTACGGACAACTTTTTGACCAACAAATCGCCATGGCAAAATTGGGAATGGAATCAATCACTAGCCAAATGGAATTGATTAGTACTACTAAGGATTACAATGCAGTCGTTGCTGGTCAGACTGAACTTGCTAATGAAATTAGCAGTAAATCACAGGATATTGCTCGCAATACAATGGATATCATGAATGAATCCAAAGAAGAAATATCTACGTGGGTTGAAGGTGTAGCGAAAGAAGCTGCTGCAAACATCGATATGGTAAAGGCTGCTTAATCAAGCTGTTAAGATAATCTTAAAGGCCTGTGTCTTACAACACAGGCCTTTTTTATTATCAATAGTATGAATTTATCAAACCGTAGTTACTCACACTGGTTTACTTGTGTGGCAATATTGCCAATTAATAATAATGCCCTAAACTATGAGGATTCATTGCATGAGCAAGCAAATTGCACAAGGTGACTATTTAGAGATGTTTACAGAATTTACTAACCAACTACAAAGAACCCAAACTGAAATGATCGAAAATTGGCATGACCCCATGGGTGTGACCATGAATTCTTTTTTCGAATTTGCAGAAATAGCAAATAGTGCAGTAAATCAAATTGCTCAACAACATGCCGTAGCAATGGAATCCTTCTTTCCTAACGCGACAATTAATAAAAGACCGACAGGATCAGCTGTCACAGTACAACCTGATACGGGTCACGTTGCCGTAGTCACTGGCGGTATTGGTGGTATCGGTACTGATATATGTAGAAGCCTTGCCAAGCATGGCAATAAAGTAATCGCTACATACATCTCATTTGAAGCAGAGCGTGCGATTGAATGGCAAAAAGAACGCCTTGAAGAAGGCCTGGATATTCATGTCGTCGAATGTGATGTAACAAATTTCAGAGCATGCAAAAAAATGGCGAAAGAACTGGAACTACAATTTAGAAGCGTAGACATTCTGGTCAATTGTGCTGGCATTACCCGTGATGCTACATTGAAAAAGATGGAAGCAGAGAACTGGCATGCGGTTCTGAAAACCAACCTTGATAGTGTTTTTAATGTGACTCGCAGCTTTATTAATGGCATGGTCAAACGTCAATACGGGAGAATCATCAACATATCTTCAGTCAATGGCCTTAAGGGTCAATTTGGTCAAACTAATTATTCTGCTGCCAAGGCAGGTATGGTTGGGTTCACTAAATCCTTGGCCAGAGAACTTGCCGATGGTGGTATTACAGTAAATACCGTATCACCTGGTTATGTCGGTACCAGCATGGTGGAAGCCATGCCTAAAGATATCGTTGACAGCATTGTTGCCAAGATTCCGGTTGGCCGACTGGCCAAACCTTCTGAAATTGGCGATGCCGTTGCCTTTCTGGCTCACACAAACTCTGGCTATATCACAGGCTCAGATATCTCCGTCAACGGCGGCTTGTTCATGGGTTAACTAAGGCTAAACTCCTTTAGAACATCAAAATACTGGCTTCCAACATACGGAGGCTAGTACCCTAATCAGGAATTACCGTTTAAAATCCAGCTCTCCACCTATTAACTGATAAACATAATTCCTATAATTATCAATTAGTTAAATGTTTTTTAGATATATTTCTTATTTTTCTCCCTAACTTTGTTGACAAGATTCTTTTCCTGTCTTATGCTGCATAGCAACAATATTGCACTGCACAAATAAACTTTAGGAGAATTAGACATGACAAACATTAATTTTGAAAAAATGAACGAAAACATGAACAAGGTGAGCCAATCTGCATATAGCGCAGCTAAAGCCTTCTATGCTTTGAACACAAACACTTACGAACAGCTTTTCGAGCAACAAATCGCCATGGCAACGTTGGGTATGGAATCAATCACTAGCCAAATGAAATTGATGAGTACTACTCAGGATTACAATGCAGTTGTTGCTGGTCAAACAGAACTTGCTAATGAAATTAGCAGTAAATCACAGGATATTGCCCGCAACTCAATGGATATCATGAATGAATCCAAAGAAGAAGTATCTGCATGGGTTGAAGGTGTAGCGAAAGAAACTGCCGCAAACATCGAAATGGTAAAAGCTGCTTAATCAAGTCGTTAACATAATCTTGATAAAGGCCTGTGTCTTCACAACACAGGCCTTTTTATTATCAGTAGAATGAATCTATCAAACCGTAGTTGATTATAATAGGTAATAGATATAACAAAACAGTGGAAATAAATTTCGAAAACCGCTATCGAATCAATGCAAGAACTCGGTAGCATCAATACTAAAGTAATTGAAAAACTTACGGAACTCAATTGCGGTATTAAGTACCTG
>LWDU01034433.1_pt1 | contig 18122 bp, 20 predicted proteins | sample 727161 | NCBI WGS metagenome assembly LWDU01 (sample SAMN04566230, study PRJNA314399) | hydrothermal vent metagenome | isolation source: deep sea hydrothermal plume seawater | place: Mexico: Gulf of California, Guaymas Basin | collected 2004-07-11
AGTATTAAACACCTCAGGCTTAACTGAGCTTTCATTAAACTTTAAAATAAAATTCCCTAATAAATCAAATACCTGAATATCATCTCTGGAACTATCTACAATAAATATCCTATCGTTATATACTTTTACACTAGATATATTTAGGAATTGTCCATCTCCACTTCCAGAACTTCCAAATGTAGTTAATAAAGTTCCTGTTAGATTATATATAGTTACTGTGTCATTCCAATTTCCTGAATATATTAAATCATTATACACATCTATATCCCTAGTATCATGACCTGTTATAAAAGAGTTATCTAATACTCCGGCAAGAGTAAATACTTTAATATTAGTATCATCATCACTCCCTATGTAAATCAGATCGTCATAAACCTTAATAGTTACAGCTCCATCTAAACTATATGAAAAGCTAGTTATGAAACTCATATTTAAATCATAAATCCGACAATCATCTGTTTCATCTACCACATTATCTATTACATATATTCTATCTGAATAAACGTACAAATCTCTAAAGTTTGTGTATGGATGTGTATGTTGAGTTCTTGATATGAATACCCCGTTTATATCGAAAATCTGAACTTCTGACACTCCGCTAGATGGAACATTTGAAACATAAATCCTATCATTATAAACTGAAACACCAGACGGGAAATCAAACAATCCATCACCCGTTCCTGTACTACCAAATTTAGTTATAAACTCAAATTGATCGTAATTATAATAACTATTTACTGTTATTTCAGTTCCTGAAATCGTAGCTTTAATTATCCATTCATTATTAAATGATGAAACTGCGCCTTTTATTATTACTGTATATTCATCATCATTAAAATCTTTAATAATGTCACCAGAAACAAGTTCGTTCGCAAGTTTAAAATTAAAAGAACTATCTTCATATAATACTATACTGCAAACGTGCTGCCCTCCGGAATATGTCAATTGAATAACATCACTTCCATATAATAACCAACCATTTTTTATTTGGTCTATTTGAGTGGGCGTGAAGTCTTCTACTTTCTGCGCTTGACTTGGTGTTTGTATTGCCATATCTTTTATTATAGTACCGTTATTGCTATTGATAAGTTATCATCTAATGCAATTGCTAAGTTATCATCTAATGCAACCGCTTGTAAAACATCAATATTATCATAAAGTGCAACTTGCGGCGGTTTTAATGACATTAGCAAATATAATGCATTTTTATATAAATTCGCTGGTATTTCTCCATTTGCTATAAATGAATTATAAGTAAGAGTTCCTAGATTGAATTCAGCTCTCTCATCTGCAAAGTCATTTGCATGTAAAAAACTATCTTCAATTGCCCCTATGGTCTGCGTTAAAGTAAAAATAGTCACTGTAGCTTCCTGTGGCATATCTAATGTGATTTCATTTGCCGTCTTAGAAACATAAGTCGGAAATACCTCGTACCCGTTATTATCGTAAGCTTGATATAAAAAAAAGTAATCATCATCAACATAACCACCATCAAGAATAGGTATTGATTGATTGCCACTACTTAATACAGCCGTGTTCATGCGTATAATATCACTTATTGCGTCTTTTAAAGTTACTATACTTACAGTCGCTTCCTGCGGCATGTCGAAGGTAACTTCCGTAGCTGTTTTGGAAATATAAGTCGGCGAAACATGGTATCCATTACTATCATAAGCTTGGTACATAAAAAAGTAATCATCATCTATATATCCACCATCTAAAATTGATATAGATTGACTGCTTCCACTACTTAGAGTTGCTGTATTCATGCGTATTGCATCACTTACTGGGTCTTTTAATGTAAGTATTGTAACTATAGCTTCTTGTGGCATATCTAATGTGATAGAGTCTAATGTTTTAGAAATATAAGTAGGGAAAACCTCAAAACCATTACTATCAATTGCGTTGTACATGAAGAAATAAACATCATCTACATAACCGCCGTTTAAAATAGAAATTGATTGAGTTCCCTGCGCTAAAATAACCGTATTCATCCTTATAGCTGTATCTATAGCTGTGCCTGTATTATACGATAGAGCAACACTACTATACCCAGCGTTATTTAGCGAAATTTGAAAATAATCCAAAGAAAGCCTATTTGAATATTGAGGGAAAAGCATGTACGATTTCACGATTTCCCTTCTCTCTTCTAAGCTTGAAAATTCACTTACCTCTATTTCATATCTTTGCTCCCAAGGTTCAGGATTAAAATTATTATTAACATACCAAACCTGATCATTTATATTAGAGATAGCATAATCTATTACTGTTTTTAATCCACCAGCTAAAACTTCATAGAATATTTTACTATAAAATATGCTACGAAACGCCTTACCACTTGGCTTTATTTTTAATAAAAAGTTATACCATTTCTCCATTTAAGCAAATTCAATAGTTTCTAATCTTGGACATTCACCATAATATAATGGTAAGGCTGGATCATTGCTTGGTTCTAAATCTTCTGGATATGTAGAGCCGCCTCTATAGCCTACGACGTATTTACTCATAGATACATAAGATGCTGCATTAAGTATATTTACCTGTAAATCTATACTATCAAAAGTAATAGATGCATTTGCTAATAACTGTATTAAATCAACTAATGTTAAGGTGTTTTCTAGTGAATTCAAATTATCACTAAGCTGTATAAACTTATTAACAGTGTGTAAGAACGGTCTTTTAATTTCTAAATAATCTCTTACTACGCTTTCTATATCTGTAGTCTGTCCTATATCTCCATTAGTGAAAATGAGTTTTATCCCAGTAATTTGAACTGGTAAAACATAGGATGTATTTACAAATTGAAAAAACTCAACTGGCGGTTGGCTTATTCCATTAGCATCATATTTAATAGAATCAATTGCATCATCAATTAAAGCACCACTAGGAACTAAAACTGCATTATCAGAGGATTCACAATAAATAACCGCCTTACCTGCTTCATTTTCAGCTGTGTATGGATACCCTGTTTTCAATCCGTTCACATTTGCAACCCATACTATATAATCACTTGCATTTCCATTACCTAACCTTAATCTCTCAAAGGCTACTACTACGGCTCTGTAATCTTCTATTGATTCAGTGTCAACTGGTTCTTCTGTTATTTCTAATACTGTAATTTCATTTTCTGCATATGTTAATTGTTGTTGAGCTGTAGGTTTATCACCAACGACTAATGAACTATCAGTTCCGGCGGTCATTGCTCTAATAACTATATCAGCTCCGGCGGCAACTGTAGCGGTAGATTCATATTTATATAAAACACCATTAATTTCTAGAGTGAAAATAGTACCCTCATCAATATTTCCTACTCCTGTTGATGTTGTAGAACAACTATATTCACCTTTTACAGCTAAAAATAAACCTCTTCCAATTTTATCTTGACCTACCTCTAGTAACTTAGAAGCTTGCATAGAGCCTACCCAAACATTGTTCTTAATGCCGTCAATCATTCTTACAAGCAAATATAGTCCCCCTGTAATCACCTTTGAAACAACTATCATGCTATATCCTGCATCTTCAACAGTAATCTCAAGTCTATTACACCAATCTGTTATTATTTGCGTATATAATTCGTCAAATGTCATATTAATTATATTTCTATCGAGCTTATTGTATAAGATATATTTTCTAAGCTTTCTTTTGTTTTTCCATAAATGAAATTAAAGGTATCAGAATATCCAGAAAGTTCAATTAATATTTCGATAGCATTATTACTATACAAAGCTAAAGCGGCATTTATTACTTGAATTTCATTATTTTTAGTAATGAATCTATCCAAATCATCTAATACAGCCTTTTTAATTAAGTTAATATCTGAATCGGTGTTTGTATTATGGGTTTTTAATGCGTTTTCTGTTCGTGATGATACTTTTGGTGTTTGAATTCCAAAGGCATTATCACCCCACCACTCAGGAACTGATGTACTAAATAAAGCGCAATATAATTCACTGTATATTCCTTCATCTAATATATAGTCATTTCGCGTAAAAACAAAATAACCACCATCTAAAGAGTCTATTAATTGCAAGTTATTCATTTCCCGTTATTATTGTTTCAACACCTGTGCTTTCTACTTGTAATCCAAACTTCCCGCCCGTTTTATCAACTACACTTATAGTTATTTGCTCCTTATTTTGCTTTTGCTTTTTCGCTGTAAAATTATTCGTCACAACTGACTGAGTAGCATCACTTGTACTTATTTCAGACTCGCCTTTTGTAACATCATTATTTACATTTACTATTTCTTTATTTATTACACTAAAATCTTTTTGCGAATTTATAATTTTATTTTCATTATTTATTGCTGTTGTAGCTATTTCTTTCTGAGTTATCAATAAACTTTTCTCGCTTATATTAGCATCTTTTAATATAGAAGTTCTAAATCTACCCGTCCACTCGTCTTTAGATGCATTTGTATTTTTAATAACCTCATCGGTATTTTTATCTAATGCAGAAATAAGTTTATCATCACCACTTTCTTTTAGTGTTACTTCTGAATCTTTATTTTCTTTATCTGATATTTCAGCCTTAATTTCTTATTAATTGTTCTGTTTTTGCGTTTATTTTATCGGTTGATTTACTGAAAAATTCGCTTACTGTATCTATTATATTTGAAACAAGATCGCTTACATATTCAAATTTTTCAATAACAAAAGTCTCTATAGCAGAACCAATCTCTTTAAATGTTTCTATAACTTGTTCAAATGGCTCTATTAATTTTTTACCAAAAGCTTTTATTGATTTTCCGAATTCTCGAAATTTACCCCATAATCTAGAAAAATAATCAGCAACTTTATTTACAGCTATTCTAAAAACAACCGAAATAAACTTACCTATCGCAGAAAAGAACGCTTTAAGATTTTGGAATAATTCTTTTATTGCTGTGAATGTTGTTGTGAATGATTCTTTAATTGCTGAAAAATGACTAATCAATTCTTTAATTGCGCTAACAACAATAACTATAGGAAGTAGTAATACTTTTAATATCGGGTTGGATTTAATCACACCCCAAACTGAATACATAGCAGATTTCACCTTCTTGAAATGCTTAACTAATAGAACGACTCCCGCGATTAATAAAGCTACCCCTGCTACTATTAAACCTATAGGATTAGCTGTCATTGCAGCATTCAAAGCCCACTGTACACCAATCCAAGCTTTAGTAGCAATTGCTATGGCTTTAGTCACTATATTCATGGCTATTATTGCAGTTGTATTGCCCTTCATGGCTATAGATGCCTTGCGAGATAAAGCCGCCTGAATTCCAACTAATATATTGTACGCTTTTGTAACAGAATTAATAGTAATTAAAACAGCCTTATATATTAAGAATACTTTTATAGCTAAAACTAAAGCTGAAATAATTCTATCCATATTATCGGCAACTTTAACCATAATATCTTTCAAGAACTGCATTTGTGCGCCTTGATCTTTCGATGCTGTTATTGAATTTTTCCAAGCTGCTGCAATTTCAGCAAGTCTATTCTTAAATGTATTGTTATTTATGTTCGCTTGAATAGTAGCCTCATTAGTGCCTGTCATAGCAGTTGTAAGTCTATCTAATTCACCAATATTTTCAGTTAAAATTTTTCCTGTAAGAATATGAATTTTACCAAATACTTTTTCTTCTCGTGCGGCTTTTTTAATTGGGTCTTTAATTTGAGTCATTTGAGCGTTATATTCTTTTAACGCATCGTTTAAATTAAATTGACCGCTTGCAAATCCTAATGATGCAGATTTAAGCCTTAAGATTGTTGATTTTAAAGAGATACCAGCCTCTGAACCTTTAAGGTTAAACTTACTCATTAATTCAACCGCTGCACCAGTTTGCTCTATTGACATATTAGCCGCTTTTGCAACCGCTCCTACTCTATCCATACTTTCGGATAATTCGCGAATATTCGCACTACCTTCTTTTGCTCCTGCCGCCAATAAATTAATAACTCTACCAGCTTGATCTGCTCCAAGCTCGAATTGATTCATTGTTCCAGTTACAGCCTTAGCAGAATCTTCAATAGGCATTAATCCAGCCTTTTTTAGAATTATTGCAGCTTTTGTAACTTCACCTAATGCCTCAGCATTTTTTAATAATATAGGTTGGGCTGACCCAACTATCTCAAATGCCTTTGCGGTATCTCCTGCGAATAATTTTTGCGATGCTGATATTTCGTCAATTTGCTGTCTGAACTCAACGAAATCTGCGCCTGTTTTTCCTGTAATAGCCTGTAAGCTTGCTATACTTGCATCAAGTTCTATATTTGCCGTTGCAATTGAGCCTAAAACAGCTATTAATCCTACGCCGAAACCTAAAGCAAGCTTTGAACTAGATATTTTTCTAAATGTTCTGTTTAATGATGCATTAACATTATTTAGAGAAACTGCTATTTGTTTTGACCTAATACCTACAGTTTTTGAAAACCTTGAGTATGTACTCCCTGCGATTTTAGACCCTTTATTTACAGTTTTAGTCATTCTATCATAAGATTTCGTAATCTTATTAATAGCGCCTGTGGACTTATCAACTGAGACTATTTCTGATTTAAGGGTGAATGCTCTCATTTTCTAAAAAGCCCCATTTAAGGGGCTATCTATTTTTTATTTGATTTAGCTATTTTTTTTAATATCTCGTTATATAAAAAAAACAACCCTCTGTAATTTTCATCTTGAAACTCTAATCTATCAACATCATCTGGAAGCCATTTGAATTTTAATAAAACTGTCCCTCTTATTGATTCAATCGATTCATAAAGTTCGATAATACTGTAAGAACTAAATTTAGTGTCGATTTGGTCATATCCGAAAATCGACACTAATTTTATTTTAGTTACGAAAAAAGTTATAGCATGTCAAAAGTAGCATGTAGTCTTTTTTATGAATCCCCCTAGTGTTCTCTGTTGAAATCATTTTGGACATTCCATTAATTTCAATATTCTTAAACGAAGAAGCTAAAGATGCTCTAGTAAACTCTTTTTGAGATTCTAGATTTTTTTTACTAATTTTAATATCTTTAGTAAAAACCCTTTCTCTTGATTCATTTTTATCGAAAAGAATAGTGACGCTATTTGTAATAAAATCACCTTTAGCATTATTAATTTTTCGTCTCAAGTTTACTAATACACCATCTTCCTTAATTTCTAAAACACCATTTTTTATGTAAGTTATCAAAGCTGCATAATCTTCTAAATTCTCTTCATTAACAGCCTCGAATTCTAACAGTTCACATTTATCTATAAGAATAGATTTTAATTCAAAAAAAATTTCTTTCTCTTGTTCGTCTAATTCTTCAATAAATTCTTCGCTAACTGTTTTCTTTACTTCTTCTTGAGATTCAATCTCATTGACTTTTACAGCTTCTTTGATCGCACCTTTTTTTCTGTCTTCAATACTCATAGTTTAGGTTTTAGTTTTTAAGATTGTATCCAATCCTTAGCAGATGCAAATTTAAGCTCAATTGTTCCAGTTCCATTATATAAAATATCACCAACAAAAGCGCCTGTATTTGAATATATAGTACCATCTGTCATTACAACATTAACAGGAACATCAGAAAAAGCATTGATTCTAGCATCTTCTACGGTGCTTCTAATCAAAGCAACGTCCGAATCTTGATAAGCAAACACGCCTTGAATATAGGACCTTGCAGGCATGTAATTTTTAATCAATTGACCGTCATTTGTCATTCCATCGTCTGTATCCTCAATGCCGCCTGTAAACATTTTTATTTCTGGGTCTTCACCAGCTTTGGCAGATAATGTAAGTTCGCCCTGTGAAGTTTGAACGAACATTGTTTGTATTTTCTTAGTTATGTAACTCATAATTAATTATTATAAAATTTGTTTACAGTTATTTCATTTGCTACTATTCTAAGCAATGATGTAATTAAGTTTGGAGAAACTACATCAAATCTACCAGCATTTGTTGGGTTTATTCCTACATCTAAATTCTCTTTTGCATAGTCGAAATCAGCAATGTAACCCGCATCAACAAATGGCTGAATAATCTCATTCAAAATACCAGCTTTATATAGCGCAGGGCTTGTAATTCTTGCGCTTGGTAAAGCATTCGGAGCAATAGTCTTATTCTTTTGTCGTTCGTTAAATTTCTTAAACTGATCAATAATATTGAACACAAGCATATTATCACGAACATATCTAAAAATAGGGTCAGTCTCTCCGGATGGATGATAAGTTGTAATTATATCACCCGCATAATAATTCCCTTCTTTGAAATTAACAGTAGAACAACCAGACTTTACAAGTTCATTCCTGAAAGTATAATCTATAATTTCACCTACATCTTTATCTTCTGGTGGTGTTGCTAAAGAAACTACATCGTCCAAAATATCTTGCTTTGGATCACCGTTTGATTTTTTAACAAACATTCCTAAAAGATTTGCCGCATTTTCAAAAGTAAAATCTTGTGCATTAGGACAAGGCAGATAAGTATTCACTTCATTATCTAATCTTGAAGATGTCACAGCCTGTAAAGTTGCTAATGCTGATTCATGCGTGCCTGTCCATGCTTTGAATGGAGTCATATTATCATCAGAACACTTGGCGTTTCCGCCTGCAAAAGAGCCGTTAAATGTTTCGAACTCATCTAAAATAGCATTAGTAATGCCATTACCTAAACAATTCAATAAATGTGGATACCAATCATTTTGAAATTTTGCAAGTTGAGTTGTCGGTATAACTTGACCTGTGCCATCTGTCTTAACCTCTGCAAATGTAATACCCACACTAGAATTTGAATAAACAGAAACATCTAAATCTACCGAACTTTGACCAAGCCATTTAGAATCAATATCAACGTCTACCGTAGGAGTGGCTGTTGAAACTAAGCAAGGTAAATTTACCTCGGCATTAATTGCAGTCTTAATATTCACCATAACCTCGGCTAAAGTATCATCTTTAGATAATGTCACAGCTAATTTAAACCCATTAATATTTAGCACTAATACACCAGTTGTTGTAACTGTTGCGCCCGTACCTGTTAATACAAATGCCGTTACTGTTCCGGTGCCGGATTCAGGAACAAATAAAAACCTTAATGGTACACCGACTGTTATATTATCGAACAGAACAATTGCTGATAAATGCGCTGGGCTTCCATAGCCATACACATCAGCTACCGCCTTTGAATTTAACGGATCAAGAATGCCGCTTTCTTGCGCTGCTTCTGATTGCATATCTGTATTAGCTTCTGCTAATACTATAATTTTCTGCTCTAAAAGTGGCGCTAGTCCTGTTGCAGCACCTAAGCCAACCTTATAAAAACTCCCTGAGGCTTGACCTTGTGGGTTTATTGAACTCGCTGAATTGCTCATATTAATAAGTTGTTGTTTGTTTTATATTTTTATTATCTGCTCCCATTTCAAAATCTGTTGTGATTTGATTTATTTCTTCGTAAGTATTTAATATTGATGTTTCTGCAATTTCAGCATTAAGAACTAAACTACCGTAAACAATATTTTTATCGTTCATTGTTTTTGAAACTTCAAATTCTGTTGATAAATTACTTATAAAAAATTTACCACTATCTGAAATTATCTTACAGTTTCTAGAATTTTCATATAGGTAAAAGTAATTCTTCACATCCATATCGTTTAGAATCTCATAAATAGCGTCTGCAATTTTTCTTAAATTCAACAATCCATCTGCTAAAATCCCTATAATATAACTATTGTTATCGTTGTTTTGCTCAAAATATCGACCTTCTGTATTAACGAATTTAGCCTTTATGATAGAAACAAAAGCCGGATCAATTTCTTTGTCTGCAATCGGATTTAAAAGATATTCGTCTGTTTTTACGGTTGTAGGTAAAAACGTATTAGCATGAGTCGTTATTTGATTATTAAATTCAACTTCCAACACTTCTTTTAACAACTCAATAAATTTTGAACTGTTCAAATCGTAAACCGGATATGTTACTTGTGTCGTATATGCCATTTTATACTTTTACTTCTGATTCTTTTAAATAGCAAAAAATACTACCTACATTTCTACTTAGTGTTGATTCGGATATCCAGTAATTATATACTCCATCGTTATCTGTAATTTCAACATAATAAGCTTTAAGGGAAAAATAAGAAGTCATAAACGTTAACATTGATTTAGATAATGTTAATATACTTTTATGACCATTATATACAACCATGCCGCTTTCATTTACTTCTGCATTTGGCTTATGGTCATAAACTCCTCTGCCTGTAAAAACAAGAGTCCCACCTTGCGAATCGTATAATAAAACATCACTATTAAATAGATCATTCTCATTTATAAAATCCGCAAAATCGTCTCTTATCGTTGTATCCATTATTTATAAGAACCTTCTTCTATCCAATCTTTATCTATCCAATCCAATAAAACTTCCGAATATTTACCCATTACTATTTCCGTAATTAATGGCTTTTTATCCGCGAAAAAATGATTTTTATTGTCACGCCCCCATGAAAGGTGACCAACTTTCATAATAAAAGTTTCTGCTTTTTTCTCTGCCTTTTTAACTGGCTTCATTTCAACCTTTTTTGTAGTTGACTTTTTAGCTTCTTCCATATTATTATGAATTAGCGGTTAATGTATATGTTTTATTTGGCGTTAATGCCTGAGTTAAGAATTTACGATAAATTCCCATTACTAAAGCACGATTTGTACACTTATTCCATTCTGGAGTAATTAACCAACCTCGCATTGATGGAGTTGCACGTAGTAATTGAGCCATTTTTGAACTTCTTGCTACTAAATCATTCATAGTAAGAATCTCTACTGGTTGGCGTTGATAAATATTATCAGATGCTATTACATAAACTTTATCTGTATCAATCCATTGAATAGGATTTCCAGAATCATTAGTAAACGTCTGATTGTAAGTGAAAATATGAATAATACCTACAGCTCCTTTAAGAATAGATTCACGATAAACAGCACCATTAGGAATATTTATATTTCCCCTGTCTATGCTAGATAAACGCTCTACTTTATAATTCCTACGCTGATTTGAATCATCCTTATAATCATCTGAGTTTACATACGCTTTATAAGCATTTCTACCCATAGTTGCAAAAAATTCTGCATCACCTGAATTTCCACGATCTGCAATTTGCTCTGCTGCCGCCTCTAGGTCATTATAAGGCTTCATACTTGAAGCGTTTGCAATTGTCCATTTTAGATTTGCAGTTGAAATAACCTTACTATTAGATGCATCTCTTCCGTAATCAATAGTTTGATAATTACTGAATTGCAGAGTTGCAGTGTCCATTAATTGCTTAACTTGCGTATCGGCTGCTCTTTTAATCATCTCAATACATAAGTTAGATGCATTTCTAACTCTCTCAACTAATTGAGGTGCTTGACTTCTGTTAATGGTCATAGATTTAAAATTAACCATATAATCCTGATTCTGAATCAGATCATTTGTGGTCACTGAAAAACCCTTCCCGTATTCAGGAGCTGTAAACATTTCATCGGTAAACTTCGTATCCTTAATTAATGTTGCTTCTGATGATTCTGGAATATCTCCCGCAACTGGACGGGTGTACACTTTACCCATTACTCTAATTTTAGGCTCTACTTGCGGCGGTCTTTCCGCTGCCATTCCTGATAATCCATGATTTTCTTTGTAAACATCAGGAATAAATGTAATCAACCCATTTACTAAATTGGGAATTATATCTGCTATTGAAAAGCTTTGTACTGGCATATCTTTATTTTTTATTTTTTAAACCTGTGCGTCTTTGAAGTCGCTAAAATTCTGAGCGGCTGTTTCTAATTTAATAGGTGTATAAGCTACAATTGCGCTACGAATACTAATACCTAATTCAGTAATTACGGTAGCAAGAGTCTCTGCGGCATTTAAGGTGATTTTATCTTCAAATATTGAAGATTGATCATCACCAACACCTACTAAACCTTCAACTTCTTCGGCTGCTCCGGCTGGGATTACAATATCATACAAAGTAAACCCCTTTGGGAATTGCGAACCGTCGGAAGCCGCTGCCGCTAATTCTAGTCCTATTGTCTGATCTGCGGTTGTTACTCCAATTAGAGTACCAGCAGGAATAGTTCTTTCTGATGCTGTTCCATTTACAAAAGTGAAATTCTTTTGTTGATTTGGAAAGTTTAAGAATATCTTATCAACAGTATAATCATATCTTACATGATTTGCATTGTTGGGATCGGTTGTTAAATCTATTTGACTCATTTCTTATCTGTTATTTGATAATTAACACCAGAACGCTCGTCTATTTCATCCAAAGCGTCTTCTTTTTCTTTTTGTTCGGCTGTTTTTTCAGCCTCTACTTTTGTAGTTTTAGCGGCTTTAATTTCACCTTCACTACCTTCTTCAAGATTAACAATATTTTGTTTGTTAAACTTTTTTTCCATGAAATGCTCAACATCTTCAATGGTCAAATCACGTCCGCTATTGATGATTTCATTTGCCTTTTCAGGGTCATATTGAGCGTATTTACTAATCGCCGATACCCTTTCTCTACCCTCTTTGAGGATGGAGTTATAAACATCGACATTATTTTTTTTCAACATGTCGATAGTGACATCTTTTATTTCCATATCATTATTATTGATTTTATTTTCTTTAGGTTTTAACCCGTATTTAATTGCAATATTTTCAGGTAATGAATATTCAAGGTCTTTAGCGTTAATTTTACCATCAAGTGACGCAGTTTTATCTAATAGATTATAGGTTTCATCATAAAACCCAATATATCCTGCTTGTTTCCCTGTAATCCATACATCAATCCTTTCATCACCTTCTGCAAGCATTACGCTTTTAAACTCTTTCCCAGTTACTTCTTTAAATTTTGCCTCATCGATTTTTTCCGCCAAAGCATTATATAGAAATTCATTAGAGTGTGAATGGTTTGAACCCCCAGTAGTAGAGTGAACCATTAAATCACTTTGTTCAGCTCCTTTTACATAATCGAAAAAAGGGAGTGAAGCCACACCCATTGAAGCAACTATCCCAGTTATATTAGCGTCTATTTTAAACTCTCGCTCCGAATTTAGATAATCTATAAATCTTTGACCAGCATATACAGAACCCCCAAAAGTATTCCATGGAACTTCTTTATCTTCTTTATCTATATTAAGTAAATCTATCAACGGAGTTATTGTTGACTGATATAGATATTCTGGTAAATCTGTATTTATTTTTCTCATTGTATATATAAAAAACCCCTCACTGAAAAAATCAATGAGGGGTTAACCCTGCTTTAAAAAAAAAATCGAAACACCTATGAATACTATTTACTTTCTTTTTGAAAGAATATGTTATTTTTTAGAGTTGCCGTGTCTTCTGCTGCTGCGTAAATTCCTAATCTATATTTTAAATAAATTGGGTCGGTATCAAAAAGTGAATAATTACCATCCAATGGCTCAGTTAATGAATCTATAGGAGTATAATTGACACCATCATATCCACCTTCAAGCACTATCAACTGTATAGTGTCAATATAATTATCAACTGTGAATTGGTAACCTACCACACCATCGTATTTCTTGACTCCATCATAATAAAAGTCATAATCAACTTCTAATGTAGCTGTATCACTTACAACATATACAGAATCTAATGATTCATTCTTTTCCTGTGAAAATAATGCTGATGTTGAAATAAATGCAATTGCTAAAAGAACTATTATATTTTTCATGATATGTTTTTTGTTTTAACAAAGATATAAAATTTAATTTGTAATTAACAAACCTTTTCTAATTTATTATTTTTTAATTGCTCAAACCTTATCATTTGTTTGCATTTTGGGCATTTTTTTATTACCACGCCAACAAAATCACCTTCAAATAAAACAGGCTGTTTACATTTTGGATTTGTACATCTAAATTTATTCATTTTTGCCGCCGTTATTTAAAACTGGTTCTGGTTTTTCAATCTCTAAATCTTTAGGCAATAAAGCCATTTCATTTATAATCTGATTCAAAACACTTTCATAATCTCCCCCACTTGCTGCATTTACTAAATTCTCTGTAGTATTTAATGGAACTAATTCCCGTATCTTTTCAGGTAATTGCGCACGAAGCGAATTTATGAATTTTACAGGATCAATAGGTTTTAATTTTGTACCCTCAAACTTACTATTTGTAATTGCTTCAATTGTAATTATATCATTTTCGTTATAAGCTTTTAGCAATGGAGGACAATCTATTTCACCTTTCAAAACTTGCAAGTATAAAAACAGCTTATAATGCATTTTATAAAGTTGATTAGAAGGTATTATTTCGGTTAACACATCTAAATTATATTGATAATCAGACCTTGCCCCCATTGATGCACTATAATTCGAATCATACGAACTTATCATTACTTCATACGGAGTTCCAGACTGTGCGAAAATAGTTCTTAATGTACTATTAAGATATTCGGCTTGATCTGATTGTGCTGTTGGATTCATGAGTTTTGCCGTAACACCTTTAGGTAAATCCAAAGCCATTCCATTTCCATTAAGCTTTCGTTCTATTTTATTGGCATATAAAGCTACTTCTGAATCGCTTGGGGCTTGATCTACTGGAGTAGAATCGCTCATTCCAGCTACATTTATTGTGTTACCTCCGAATACTTTTTCTCCATTAGAATTTTGATCTTTTTCTAAAAAGTAAACCAACTGAGAAAGTAGTTGTGCGTTTTTTGAATTGGCTATTAAATAATCGTTTACATGTTTAAGAGTTTCGAAAATATGAGATATTAAGGGCATTGCTCTTGTTTCTCCCAACTTCTGTAAATCTGATGATCTATACAACCAAGCTTGCTTAATATTTTTATTCCCTTTAAAAAAAGCCGAAACTCTTTTTGTTCCGAAATCTAAGTTGCTATCTGGATTTGGAACGTAAACACCATTAGAAATATTTGTTTCAATTAAAACATGATAAGCTACAATCTCATCGTTTTTGTTTTTCTCCACGCCCTCGCAAATACTATGACCTTTGGGGACTTCTTTATCAATTAAAGATGGGTTAACAACACATTGACCGCTTATTGTTTGGAGGTTTGGAAATCCATTATCAACCCTCATTAAAACTAATACATCACCATCACCACATGCATTGTAATCTACATGCCTAGCTATTTCATGAAGTGTTTTACTTTTCTCATAATCTACATGTGTTGTGTTAGAGAAGTTTCTATACTGATACTCTATTTGTCTTATGAATTCCTGTTGTTTTTTCTTACCTTCTACTTCTCCATAATAATTTTTAAAAGGTTGTTCGTATGGTTTTGCGTTAAATAATAATCCTGAACCTATAAGCCAATTTACTCGTTTGTTTATTATCAAACTAGCAATATGGTTTTTTAGAATAAATTCCCAACTCCTAACCCTTAGAGATTCGTACATAATTACGATCTCTTTTGGTAACCCCAACTCATTTAATGTTGTTTCCCCTGTAAACCCTTCGTAATCATAATCCATCAAAGAACCTAAAATACCATTCATTTTCTGATTCTCAGATGACAGCGTACTTGTTTTTTCTTGTAAGTCTTTATTTATACTTTCGAGAGTATCAACCTTTTCAGATAATTTTGCTCTTTTAGTTTTAAATTCCATTTTTAACAATTTTTGAATTGAACAAAAACACCCGTTAATTGATATTCAATATCATTCATCTGCTGCTTGATGTCTTTTCGTAAATCTTGAAGTGCCTTTAAATCTTGCGTTTCAGCTGAATGGGTAGTCTCTTGATTTGAATATAGATACTTTTTATTCTTAGAGCCTATTATTGCTGTTATCTGTGCGTTAATATCAGCTAATTGCTGCTTAAGTAACGCATATTCTTCTTTTAAGTCTGCATTAGTAGCCATACACTATTTTTTGCTAAGTTACAATTATTTATTTATTTTTAGCTTAATGGCATATTATTTTCGATTGATGCATCTCTTATTAATTTACAAGCATTCGTCCAATTTTGCGCTATTTTCTGACTTTTATAATGATGAGCCTTATATGGATTATCATTAGAACAAATAATATCAGTCATTAATATACGGCAAAAAATTGAATAAACCTCAACATCCCAAAAGTGATTTTGAATCATTGGTCTTTTCTTTTCCCAAAGATATTTATCAATTCCACCTTCTACTTTTTTTATAATCTTGTGTTCAGCTTCATAATGTGCAAAGAAATTCCTGTATGTATACTTGTTTATTTTAGTATCATATTCAGGAAAATTTATAAAATTTACATCCTGCCTTAAATTCCCGTCATCATCAACATAGCTATTAGCATTAATATATTTAGACAATCTATCTTTTATTACATTAACATTTAATAAATAGAAGTCACCCGAAGAACTATTTCTATATATATATCCAAAATCTACTTTGCTTTGAGCTATAAATCTATCTTGATCCTCACCTTTTACTCCAATACAAAAAACCCCGTACTTTTGCATTTTCTCTATAAACTCTAAAGCGTAACTATCCATATGTCCAACATCAACCGCCAATATGGTTACTGGTCTCTCATATTTACCAAACTTCTGTTTTACAATTTCCTCAAATCCATTCCATATACTATTTTCTAAACCTAGTTGATAAGTATATTTAATCCTTTCATTTTCCAATTTAACAACGTCTACACCCTCATTTTCTAAAGCTTGCTTCTCAACTTTTGGAATAAATGTTCCAAAACTACCAGCATCAATATTGTAAGTTGCTCCTTTTTCTGAATGTGCTACTACTGTGTAATCAATTCTTCCATCGTGTTCATATCCATTTAAATCACATTGAACTGAAATAATCATTATATCTCCGTTGTTATCTTTTTTTGATAATTCAAAAGGGCATTCTCCGATTTTATAATCTCGTCTGTTTTGCTGTAGTTTTGTTGATTTTAAAGTTTTGCCCTCCGGCTTATAGGGTAACCCTTCGATTGAATTTTTAAAACTCTGAAATTTAGCATCTTCTTTAATACCGCCGCGCGGGAATGCTTGTTGATACTTCTTTGCAAAGTCATACCAATTGTCCATTGTTGCCGGAGCATACAAAGCAGATATTCTATAACTTACATTATTCTTATCTTCGCGTTTTATTGTTGGTTTCCATATGCCAGAATTAAGTAATTCATGCTTATGCTTTTTTTCAAAGAATTCATTTTCACATTTTCCACAACGATAACGAACGCTTTTTCTTACTACTTCACCATTTTTAACATCGAAAATAACACCATATCTAGTATTGTTTTCATTTCTTTCATTCCAAACTAATTCTATAAATTCACCACATTTAGGGCAAGGAACATAATACACATTCTGATTTCCTCGCAAGTATAATTCATAAATAAGACTATTGTCTTGAAGTAATGGAGAACTAATATAAATTATCTTTTTAGATTCTCCTAAACTTCGCGCCCTATCTTCCATTAACTCAAGGAAACTACCAGCATCTTTTGAAACTCCTTTAAAAGCGTCTAACTCATCAGCAATTACTAAACCCGCTGTTACTTGCCGCATATTAGAGGCACTTTGCCCCCCGTAATTAAATAATTTAAACCCTCCACTAAAAAATTTCTGCTGCTGCGTATCTCCTTTTGAATTGCTTTGAACCCCTGAACCTTTACCTATCAAGTGGCGAATGTTACAACCGTCTATTCCATTATCAACACCTTCCATTGTCTTAGTTGCTAAAGAGTCGTTCGCAGATAAAAGCATTATATTTGTAGGTCGTTCACTCATAACATAAGGAACGCCGTTATGAACCAAAGCAAATGTACCGCCAATTCTAACACCTTTCATTATTGTAATGTGTGTTACTGGATCATACGGGCTTAAATGCTCCGTTATCTGTTTCATATAGGGCGTATTCGACCAATCGAACTTGCCAAACATCTTTTCGGACACATGCCTTTGAATATATCTTTTTTGCTCGATGTATTCGGTTGGAGACAATTCCTCTGTGTCGAAATTATAAGAAGGTGAATTATATATTTGCTTTATAGATTGTATCAAATATTAAAGTATAAATAATTGTTATTGAATTCATTATGCTTGTATAAAGTTAACTATATACAGATGTTAGCTGCAATTAAAATTTCTTACTTTGGTACGGCACAGCTTTTTTGTAATATTCTGCTTTACGCTCATAAAAAATTTTCTCAC
>LWDU01039058.1_pt1 | contig 18112 bp, 11 predicted proteins | sample 727161 | NCBI WGS metagenome assembly LWDU01 (sample SAMN04566230, study PRJNA314399) | hydrothermal vent metagenome | isolation source: deep sea hydrothermal plume seawater | place: Mexico: Gulf of California, Guaymas Basin | collected 2004-07-11
CGTGTTCGTGATAGCAAGTGCCGACCGCTTCACGTTCTTCGTCGTTGAGGATCGGCAACGACAACGCGCCAGGAATGCCACTGCGATGCACTTCGACGGGCGCACGCACATCGAGCAACTGGAACGCCGACTGTTTTCCGCCCAGAGGGAACACCTCCGCGGGGTGGATCTGAGCTGGATTCTTTGGCACGGGCGCAGGTGTGGGGTTGGAGGTGATTGACACGACAAGAGTCTAATGGATTGACGAGTGACAGGGGGCCCGCCCTCACGCTCCCGGAACAAACTGGATTGGTGAGGTCCAGGCGGGCTCCTGAATCGTGGCCGCCAAATCGGAGCGCGGAGCCACGCCTTCGCGAATCGCATCCCATGTGGACCAATGACACGTGGGGTTCTCGAGCACGCGGGCATCACGCGGGCATCACACGGACACAGTAGAATGCGCGCTGGTCGGCATTAAATTCGGGGTCGCCTATCCTCTTCGCCGACCCGGGAATTCTGGCGAGCGAACGCTTCGCGTTGAGGGCGAAGCCGGACCGTCTAATCGTCGGCTTCAAGGAGTCGCCGGTAGGAGGGCTGGAGCAAAACGCCGATTTGGGCCTCGATCCGACGCAGGGCTTCTCGCTTTTCCCGCGCCAGGGCCTGGTCACGCAGGTCCTTCCGAATCAAGGCCGAGACCTCGGCAAATTCGAGCTGCCGCATGGGTACCTTGTCCCAGAGCATGACAACCTGAATTCGACGCCCGGCCCCAATAGGATCTGAAACCTCTCCGGGAGCGAGAGCCAGGATTGATTGCCGCATCTCCCGAGGCCACGCTTTCAACTCCAGCCACACGCGCGGCCGATAGGCGCTGCCTGTTCGCGCCAAGACCCACTCCCGGGCGAGGTTCTCTCGTCCAGTTTCCGCTTGGCGGAGCCCTTCGGCGAGTCCGTTGAGTTCGGGCCGCGAGACGCCCGACGTCTTGAGATCCACTTCGATTCGCCCAGCCTCGAAGCGGGGCGGCAGCTGAAATTGAGTTTTCAGACGGTCGTAGGTGGCCCTGACTTCTTCATCGCTGGGATCGGGATCGACGATTGACACTTCCAACACGCGCTTACGCCGAAGAATGCGGCGAATCGTTTCGGGGTCGGAAAGGACAAATGCATCCGCACCCTGGTTTTGGGCCCGCCGGGCCAGCTCGTCTTCAATCTCTTGGGCCGAGACTTGGATTCCCAAGTCACGAGCCCTGACAGTGATTCGTTTTTGCTCGATGGTCCGCTCGAGAATATTTCGGCGGGTTCGGTTTTGGTGGCGGGCTCGTGCGACGGGGTCAGATCCGAAGGATACGCTGAGAAAATCGTGTACAGCGGCCTCGTACTCGCTAACGGTGATGGGTTCGTTGCCCACGCACCCCACCCGATCCGGTCTTCCAGTGATTTCGCAGGGTGGGCGCGGCGCAGCGGCGGGGGTCGCACAACTCGCCAGCCCGCTGGCGATCAGGCAGAGGTAGGTTTTGAGGCTGCGCTGCATCATGGGAAAGCCAGACTACCTCAATTGCCGTCGATGACTGAGGGAAAGCGAAAGTTCTCGAGTCGTGGCAGACGCCGCGCTGGGTCGGGGCAAGCGATGCGCTCGGAATCCACGGTTTTCGCTCTCTGGGTTGACCTTTTCCCCTTCGGCGTCTCCGTAGCCGACCACATCTCGGGGTGGGCGTCGTCTAGCCCCGAATCCGAACCCGCCGCCGCGCCAAGGGGATCAGGGCCAGAAGCGCCTCGATGCCCAGCAACCCGCATCGGCTCCGCCGCGGACGGGTCGAGCAGCCGCGATTTTTGCATTCCACGAAGCAGTAAAGGGCATCGATCCGTGTGACGATACCGTCTCCGTCTCGGTCGTACTGATCGGAAGCGTCCGATGCTTGGGTGCCCACCCGAACGAGCAGGATACTGATGTCGCGCATATCGACCTGGCCGTTCAGGTCCATGTCACACCAGCCTTCGCCCTCGCTGGCGCCAAATTCGTCGTTGCAGCTGGGATCAGCGAGATCGACCAAACCATCTCCGTCCTGATCGATCCCATCGTTGCAAGCAGTCGGCTGGGTGCACTCGTCAGGGATCCCGTTCATGTTTTCGTCGGAGCTTGCCCCGTTCCTTATGTCACAACCGTCCGCGATACCGTTGCCGTTGCAATCCGATGCAGGGGTCAGGTTGGGTGCCACTCCTCCGAGCTTTTCCGAAAACGATTGAAGTTCAGGAAGGCATTCTCCCGGGAGCCCCGCGCGCCCAACGGCAATCAGGTCCTGACCGCCCGGCAGGGGCAGCGAAGGATGGTCGAAGGGTGCCTCTTCCCGGCGAACTCTCTCGTCGGTGAGCGCCTTCAGAAAGGCGACGAGTGCTTGGCGCTCGGTGGCCTTGAGATTCAGGCGAAAAATTTCGGGTGCAAGATCGTAAGCGTTGATCTCTTGGAAATCGCTTCCCCGATTGTAGAACTCGACAACCTGCTCGAGGGAGCTCTTGCCGCCATTGTGGAAGTAAGGTCCGGTGAGTTCGACATTTCGAAGGGAGGGTACCTTGAAGGCACCGGCATCGACGACGTGGTCTTCGGCCACAACGAACTCAACGATATTGCCATCGGGGTCGGTATTGATCAGTTTTTGGTGTCCAACAAGTTCCGGGACGTCAAATTGTTCCTTCAACCGACGGGCAAACGATAACGGCTCGCCGATCCCAGCAGTATCGAGCACTGGCGAATGCCGCCCCCCAACACCTGCGTCTTCCGAACTGGGACGCACGCCAATATTGTAGAAGCCCAGATCGTAGCGGGACTCGCGCATGGAGGTGAAGAGTGGACTGCCGTCGAGGCGTGTTTGCTCGATGCCATCGATCAGCATCGAGTAGGTGCCGTGGGGGAGACCAAAGAATGCCAACTCAAAGCGCATGTTGGTGCACTGCTGCGACTCCGGATCCGGGATGTCGATGATTGCGCCTTGGGCGACCACGCGTTGAAGGGATCCATTGGCGAGTAACTGCTGGGGTGGTGCGTGCAGGGTAGGGTTGAACTGAAGTAGGAGAGGCTGACCGCAAGGCCTTGGAATTCCGGGGTAAAACGACTTGTAAATGATCTTGCCCGTGGAATTTTGGCGAAGCTCGAAATGTTTGCCCATGGGCCCTCCCGCGATGGGCCAGGTGCTGCCCGGGGCGCAGAGCATGTCGGGGTTGTTGCTGGGAATGCTGCAATCCATGGGGAGAGCATCCAGGGGAAGGAGATCGGGCTTTTCGACGAACATGACTTCGGACTGGCCGCCGAGTTTTGCCATCAGCATTTCCTCGATGGGTCCTTCGAGAAATATCAAGGGAGGATCACCGGCGACCGCCGAGGCTTCGACCTCCGCAAGTCGCAGGCCTTGATGGCTGGCGATGCTGAAGGTCGAACCTACATGGCAAGCACCGCAGAGTCCCGCGCCGATGGTCGGGTCGATCAGGGCGTCATTGAAGAAGATCCGCATACCGAGCTTTTGCTCCGCGGAGAGTGCGCTGCTCAGACTATTCTCAATGAAACGCGGAACAACGCTCTCCATGTTCCCGCGACTCCGCTCTTCTCGGATAAAGCGATCGAGGGGCGAGTCGTCGGAGATCAGGCTGGCTTCGTAGATTTGTACAGCGAGCCCCCAGAAGAGGGAGAAGTTGGCCTCGATCAGGGGAATCCCGTCGGTGGTGGTGGCGGATTCATCCCAGTACTCCGAGTTGAACGCCTGTTTGATGAGATCGCGATAGTCGCGTTGCAGACCTCTCCCGGAGGGGTGTCGCATGACTCCTAGAACGGAATCGGTTCGACTGACTTCTTGTCCTAAAAGAGGACGGAGGGAAAGAAGTTTTCGAGCAAGTTCGGCGAACGTTCGAGCGTCTCCACGACTTCCGTCGGGATGAGTGATTCCAAAGGCCATCTCGACATGGTTGTTGGGTGGACCCACCGCCTGCGAGGCCAACGAGGCATTGCGAAGATCTAACCGCGCACGGGTCACGCCGGTTGACGAAGATACCCATACTTGGGCGCCCGCATTGGCGGGTCCGAAAGGGTCGGTGCCGTTGAAATTCGAGTTCGCCCGCCCGTCCCAAAATTGACGAAAATTGTACGCGGCGTTGATCATCGTCGGAGTGTTGCGACCAGTTACCTGGCGTGTATTTCCGACTCCATCGCGAAAGATCGGGTCGATCAAAGCCTGGGAAGCATCGAGCGAACTTCTGGAAGTGATGCCCTCATATTCCCTTCGTTCCACGCCCTGGGAACCGACGATATCGTCCACGTTTCGAAGAACCCGAGAAAAATAGGGGACGATTCCCTGGCTAAAGGACAGGTTCAGCCGATCGATGGGGTTCTCGAGAGCGGTGTTTGGGAAACTCTCCGAGGAAAGGGTCCCGCCGGGCTCTGTCCGGGGGCGGTCACCGTCGAAGAATCCACCGAATATTCCATTGTTGCCCGGTGCAACAGAATTGGTCATCCGGGAATCGACTCCCGCATGATGATGGCAGGTCGCGCATGCGGTTCGCCCATCGCTGCCGACTTGGACGTCCCAGAAGAAGGCTTTTCCAAGGGCCTCGGCGGCGGCGTTGTCGACGACGATGTCTCCCAAAGCGATGGCGCGCGCGGTCGGTTCGGTGAGCAGTTTCAGGCTTCCCATCGGCAGCGGGACGTTCAGGTCGCCGAGGTCCGTGTCGCCCAAGGGCGGGGGAACGGAGTTCCGAACAAAGCGGCAGCCATCTTGGGGGATATCTATGAATCCGGGAGGACAATCACTCGAAGGGATCACGTCGGCGGGGATGGGAATTATCTGTGCGCTCGCGGCAACGGACAGAGTCAGGAGCGCAGTTAGAAAGAGCAGGGGAAGGAGTTCTTTCGCCCGCGTACCGATGAAGCCGGTTGAATGTATAAAGCCGCGGTCTCTTCGCAAAGGCATTACGATTTCCTTTTCCATTTCAACCGAAGATGCGGACAATGACGCCAAGAGCGGCAGCCAGCAGGGCCACGCCACCGCCGCCCAATGCCGGGACGGGGAGCGCGAGAACTTTCACGACCAGACGCAGCGCATCACCGCCCGATGTAGTCAGGAAAATCGTATCGCCCTCACGCGGGTAGAGGCCCGAGTAGAGGCCCTTAGACACGATCGTGATTGCGCCCTTATCATCGGAAAATCCGCTGCCCAATGTCTGGTTGTTGGCGTCTGTCACCAATACAAACTCATTGGCTCCGACCGTTCCCGTGACTTGCAGGGTGTTGGTGGCGGGATGAGTTCCAGCTGTGGGCGCGGTTGCTGCGTTCACCGGGGGCGCGTTGTTTGCGATGGGAGTTCCGAAGAGCGCCGCGGCATCGCCGATGCTGATCAGTCCCGGAATCTGGGCCAGGGCGTTTCCATTCGCGTCCAAAATGAAAACCGCCAGGATGGAATCACCGCTGCGGACCGTTAGCGTCGAAGGGAAAAGGCCGTCGATTGCGGGTGCCAAGAGGGTGAGCCCGATTATGAGCCGATCTTGGAAGGGCGCACCCGTGATCGGGTCTTCCTGGGCGAGAGCCTGAAAGGCCTCGGCTCCAAAAATCGTAGTTCCAGGGTTGCTCGTGGCAAATTCAGCGCTGAAGCCTGCCACGCCCACTTCGGAGTTCAAGCCAATCACGTTGTTGGTGTCGGCAAGCAGGCCGCTGACGTTCGTGACGAAACTCGCCGGAACGTTGAATATGCCGATGTCAAAGCGCTGGGGGACTGAGCGATTGGAGACCACGATTTCTGCAGCGGGGATTACGGCGCCTCCGTTTCGAAGCTCAATCAGATTTCCCGTGAAGGCTTCGATGGGCCCGACCACCGGGTCCACGCAGGGCGCTGTGCAGAGCGGGGCAACGGGGCCCGGAGCCGCGGCATTCACTACGACATTGAGCCCGAGGACGGGGAGGCTTCCGGCGGTGATGGTTCCGCCGTTTCCGGTAAGAGTCCCGGTCGCCAGGACAGTCGTGCCCTGGAGCAGTTCGAAATTTCCGGGCGAGATGGAGAAGAGTACCGCAGGGTCCCGGACATCCAATTGAATCGAAACCGTGTTCTGCGAAATACCAAAGGGGGTTCCATCGATGGCAAAATTCTCCTGGCCGACGATGAAGAAACTGCCATCCCCGATCGAGAAATCGCCGCCAATTTTCAGGCTAAAGCCGACAGTCGCCACCGAAGTGGTGGCGGTGAGGCGATCGCTCAGGATTTCAGCGGCTGTGAGGTCATTGACGAGTGCCAGCGGCACATTTTGAATGGTGATCACGAGACGAGAAGCGGAGAAGGCCACACCGACTTCCCGCAACTCGACCGTAGCCCCTGAATTCGGCGTCAAGGGATCCACGGTGGCGAAGGCACCAGCCGGGGGAGCCGGCGGCAGTACGGGACCAGTACCTGGGGCGCCCACTGATGCGCTGCCCAAGATCAATCCGGACCCCGCTCCCAGTGCGCCGGGGTCCGCTGCGGCGTCCTCGCAAAGGGTTCCAGGATCGACGATGAAGAGCGTGTCACCGGAGAGAAACGTGTCCTGGCCCACCAAGCCCTGGATGTCGGCTGCCGTAAATTCAATCAGGGCGGTCCCGGCCCCCACGCACGGAGCGCCCACCAGAGGCACACAGGTCAGGCGGAGATCCGTCGCGAGGGAGATAGCGGGCGTGAGGGCGCCAGCAGGATCGAGGCAGACATCAAAGCGCGCGTTTGTCGGGCCTTGGAAGCGCAAGCGGGTGCGGCCGTTGGCGAAAACGACTTCGCGGCCCGGGCGAAATGCCGGAACGGGCCCGATGATCTCGGCCTCTGCCAAACCGGCACCAAGGTCGGCTGCCCGGCTTCCAACGACGCCTCCGGAGTTCACGAGATGGTTTCTGAAATTTTGACTTCCACCCTGATCACAATTCCCACCTGGCGTCTTGGTAATCGGATCGGGGTCATCGCACTCGATTGCGGCGCGTACCGTTTGCTCGCAGGCTTCGAAGGGGACGAGCGCCTGGGAGCAGGCATCCAGTCCGGAATACGGGAAGGGAAGCAGGGGGTAGGCCCCAAGCGTCGTCAGGTCATGGATATTTTCCCCATTGATGTCCACGTTATGACCTACGGGTCCGAGTCGTCGATCCAGAAGCCAGGGCTGCGCACCAAAAATAAATGGGGTGCTAAAACGCGCCAGATCGATTTCTTCCATCTCTGGGTGACCGGGGGCGATGGGCGTGAGATACTGTCCCCAGTTCACGCTTCTTCCGTTGATATCACGCGGGCCATCGCAGATATCGTTGTCCAGACCGGGCAGAGGTGTCTCCATGCCCGCTTCGCAGCGCATGCGTGCGAGGGTCTTGCCCGTCCACTCACGAGCGACCGGGACTCCAACCATGAACTCCCTGTTCAAGTCTCGAAATTTTTCGAAGATGGGATTTCCCAGTGCGTCGGTTTCTTGGACCAATACCTGAGCCCCTGCCGCGTCGAGTTGTGGAGTCCCCAAGGCGTCAAGCGCGGGAGTCATTTTGGGTTCGGAGCAGGGATTATCGGCCTGGCTCAGGCCTACTTGGGCAAGCTGATTATCGGTAAGCGAGTTCAGGTGAGCACAGGGGGAAAATCGGTCCCTGGCGACGGCGTTGCCACCCAGGGTTGCGTTCAAGTTCGCATTGATGAAATCCACGTCGTAGCGGATCTTCAGCGCCCCGCCCCCCGCATTCTGGATGAACCCACCTGTTGCCGGGTCGATCTGGGGAATGGCAATTTGTGTACACACCCCAGTCCCGATGATTGGGTCGAGGACATCGATGTTCAGCCCGCCAAGACCGCCGTTAGATGCCTGCTCGCATCCCAGAGTGGTGTGTCGCAGGAACTCGCGATCTTCGCCGGTCTTGTAGTCCTTGTAGTTTCCGAAAACCCAGACGTTCGAAGTGGCGTCTGATGTAAATCCGATTAAGAGGTGCTTTATTCGCTGATTCTGGAAACCCGCTTGATCCATTTCGACCTCAGCCCAAATCAGATGGCCAGGCTGGCTCTCGCTGGTCGTGATGGCCGCTGTGATCGAGGTGGTATGGGCCGAAAAAAACTTGACGCCACCCTCGGTCGTGAAAAACCCATCGGCCGAGTAGCCGTCGCCGACCAAGATGGGAGAGAATCGAAAGGCGTCGGGCACCTGGCCCGATACGTTCGCGCCCCCTGGTCGATTGGCCTCCGGACAGAAATCGCTTAGCGATGTAGGGATGCAGTATGGGTAACCGGTGGCAAATGAGTTCGTGTAGTTGTCGGGATCGTTGGTGAAGCGAGGATCTGGACTGCAGTTGGCCCCAACATTGGTTTCGCCAAGCGCATTCGTCCACTCCCGGCAGCCGACACCTGACTGAATCGAGTGACGGCTTTCCGGGTCGTTGAGCCGGATCATGGCTCCGGCATTCAAGGTGTCTTCGTTCGAGGTACCGCAGTCCTGGCCCTGCCGGCCATTGAGGCAGAGATATCCCGCTCCGCGGTTGATGAACGTCACTGTCCCGGATTGGTTTTCGATGGTCGGGCCCGCTCCAGGAATTCCAGCCACACCCTTGTCGATGAAGACCTCACCGGCGATTGCAGTCAAGTCGTCCATCTGGTTGGCCACCACCGAGGCGAGAAGCCGATCCGCGGCGGCTATTGGATCCGAGAAAGGATTGAATCCCGACTCGGCAGGACCCACGGGAACGGTGGCTACGGGTTGCTGAAAGCCCGCGATGGAATTTGCGAGTTGGGTGGCCTGGGAAATCAGAGCAGAGATCGCCCGCTGTAGATCTCTGAGCCGTGCGTCAGAATTGAGATTCAGGACTCTGTCGAGTTCGGTCACGAGCCCGGTGAGGTCGGAGCTCGCGAGGTCGCCATTTCCGGCCGCCCGCAACTCGATCAGGACACTCGAAATTTTGAGTGCGGTATCGATGGCTAGATCATTGGCCGCTATATCGACGACGTTGTTCCCGTTGGTATCCAGAAGCGCGGCAATCGCGGTGGCGTTTGATTCTGCTTGAAGCAGCAGCCCTCCCAGACGATCCTCCAGGCTTCCGATGGAACCAGCAACCGCGGTCTCGATAGCGACACCATTTGCGCCCGATGCCTGACTGCCATCGAATCCTTCGGGAAGCGGGGTCTGGGCGACCAGATCCCGGCAGGTCATGAAGTTGGCAGGCAAGAAAAGGATCATGTTTGCCGGCACGATGACGACGTTGTTGGCCACGCTCATGATGCAGGCCGAGTAGCGATCATTGGGGTTCGCGACGACGATCCAGTCGACCCGACCATCAAAAGCCATGCCTGCGATTTTTCCGCCGTTCGCGTCACGACCCTCACCCGAGGGCCCCAGGCCGCGTCCGTCGAGACCGAATTGAGTCCTTCCCGCAGGCAGGGGCGGGTTTGCTACGTCGATCGCGCCGACAGGCGTTGTGATTTGCGCCTCGACGGGAATCGAGAAGATAAATCCCATGGCAAGGGTAAGGCCAGCGACAGCCAGGCGGAGCGACCCCACGGACAGGAAGAAATCGGAACCGGAAAACGCGCTGATGTGCTCCTCCAAACCCCGGGTGGGGGAGCGTAGGGCGGGCTTAGGGCCGATAGACATTGGTGCCTCCTAGTGATCGCTGAGTTCGGCCTCTCCCCGTGCCGAACCCAGTCGGCAGCACGTTGAAGCCAACGAACCGGCCCGCCCGCCTCAGCCACGAGAACTACGAGATTGGGAAACCAGTCCATATGATTGTCAGCATTTATGATGGACCGGCCGAAAATCTCCTTGTTACATTTGAGTCATCCAATTACAGTGACATTGAAAAGGCGAAGTCCCTAAACGCTGCGGTGTCAGGAGAATGCGGCGGCAGTTGCGCCTTGCGAGATTGTCATTGTCCTACGATTTGCTCTGCTCTTAACGATCGAAAACGGCTCGCGAATCCATTACATCAAGGTCATGTTGGAATTGCGCTCACTCCACGCACGCAGCGAGGATGAAGTTTGCTCGACCCCGTCTGGGGTGTACGAAAGAGATCCGGTCTCAAATCTATCGCTGCGCGAGCACACTCAGCCTTTTCCCAGCACCCTCCACGGGCTCCTGTGGGGCGGATTGCCGGGTCCTCGCGCTGCGAGAGGCCTCGAACTTGAGCAGCGGCTAGGCCATTCAAGCTGTCTTCCGCCGGCGGACCTCGGCCTGCCATCGAGAACCCCTGTGTCCGCTCTTTGACCCGTACCGGACATGGCCCAGGGTGTAGAGCGGGCCTTTGAAATTCCTATCCGCGGACGCCTGGGCTTCGATTCGCCCGTTCGGGGTAACGGAAAGTAACGGCGTTTCTGTTTTCTATTTCCATTCGAAAAGTCAAGTCCCCCAGCTTGCTGTGCGCCTGGTGATCAAATCGGGACTTCTCGGAGGGCGTAGGAAACCGTACGGAGGTCCGATCTGCGTGCACGTTTTTCCGTAATGTTTGGATAAATCTCAATCAAAGATGGAGGCACATTGTGAGAATTTCCGCTCTATTCGTAGGACTAGTTCTAGTTCTGGCCCCACTCGCAGCGACCGCCCAGGAAATTAAATTTTGGAAGGGTGCGTTCGACGCGAATTTCGTGATCGACTCAACCTTCACGACAGACGGAAAGACCTTTGAAGTCTCGGCTTCCGGCGATGCGGGCCCCTATGGCAGGGCCGATCTCTCTACGTCTTTAGAGGGGAGTTTACCGGCATTGCGTGGACCCAGCAGGGCGAAGACGTGATTACGGCGACGTTGCAAGGCATCTACAAAAAAGACGGAAAGGTTTTTCGAATCTATTCCCTAGACAACGTATCCAACGGGAACTTCAATATCGTGTCGGGAGAAGCCGATTTTGTGGCCAAGACGATGAAGTTTAAAGTTTCCGAGTTGGCGATGCCGTAACCCGGAAAGCCAAGCCCTGATTTGGGCTGTATGCCCTGACTCATGCCGAGCGGTCCCGCTGGGCACGGCCCCTCCTTCGAAAAATGAGAGAGGGGCCAAGAGTGGGGGCAAGTGAGGGGGCAAGTGAGGGGCCAAGTCGGTGTAATGGAAAGAATCGTAGCTCGATGTCCGCTATCGATTTTTCAAAAAAGTCGCAGAAAAATGCTCCGCTGTCACGTGACCGAATTCGGTTTCGAGAGCCGCCCAGTCGCCATCGGAGATGCCTTCCCGTGCCGCATCCTTAGGATGAAGGAAGAGCTTCGGCAGCGGCGATTCTCGACGAAGCACGCGAATGTTGCGCTGACCGGTCTGGAAAAATGTATCTTCACGCACACGTTGCATGGCCGATCTGAGCCCGGAACTCGTGCGCTGGAGGAGCGAAGGCTAGGGTAGGGGTTCTGGTCGGGGCATCCCCCGTGCCCCCCGTGACCAGAGTCGGTTCATTCCCTCTGCGGGATTCGGGAGCGCGTGCCGTGGCTTTGGATATAGACCTTCAGGACGATCGCTCCTCATCGAGTGAGGACCGGGCCTCGCTCCGCCATGTGATGGAATTCGTTTGGAGTCACTGGCGTCGGCTGCCCTGGCGATTTGGCGCGATGCTCGCCGGAACCACTCTGGCGACCCTGATCGAGATCCAGATCCCCCGGTTCTCCTCTGAACTGGTTGTGGCCACCGAGCGTCATCTGGGCGAAGGCGCCGGACTGGCGGAGGCCCGAAACGCGGGCTTGGCGCTGCTGTTTGTCTTCGCGGGTCTCTCGCTGGTCAGGCAACTCTATTTGCGCAATTGGATGTACTTCACCTCCCAGGTCATGCAGCGCATCGTGGCGGACGGGTTCCGCCAGGTTCAGCGATTCAGTCTCGACTGGCATACCAGCCACTTTGCGGGATCCACCCAGCGGAAGATCACCCGCGGAATGTGGGCCTACGACTCCCTGGCGGATACGCTGATGATCGAGCTTGGTCCGGCGCTCGCTCTGCTTCTGGGGTTCAGCGTGGCCATGTACATGCGCGACCCCGGGTTGGGACTCTATTTTGCCGGCGCGGTTGCTGTCTTTGTCGCGGTCAGTAGCGCGCTTTCTTTGGTCTACGTGGCGCCGGCCAACCAATTCGCGAACGAAGCGGATACCGAAGTGGGCGGCGCCCTGGCCGACTCCATCGCCTGCGTTTCTGTCGTAAGGCCGAGGGACGTGAGGAAAATCGCTTCGAGGACACGAGTCAGCGATGGCGGTTTCTCTCTCGCCGCTCTTGGTTGCGGAGCATGGACGCAGGCGCGGTGCAGTCCGTGATGCTGGTGATCCTCCTGGCTGGCTTGCTCGGCCTTGTTCTGTTGGGTGGGGGGACCGGGGAGGAGCGCGTCGCCGATGCCGTCTACGTGGTGGCCACCTATCTGGTCGTTCACGGATACCTGCGCAATATCGGTTGGCAGGTGCGCAATGCCCAGCGAGCGGTCAACGAAGTCGAGGGCCTGGTTGCCATTTCGCTCGCGGAGCCCGGGGTACGCGATATCCCCGGTGCAAAGAATTTCAGGTCCGGACCGGGGGGCATTCGCTTCGAGGCGGTGGGGTTTCGCTATCGCAATCAGCCGAGGCCGATTTTTCGAGCGCTTTCGCTGGAAATCGCGCCCGGGGAGAAGGTGGCCCTGGTGGGGGAATCGGGCTCAGGCAAAAGCACTTTCGCCAAACTTCTCCAGCGCCTCTACGACGTGGACGAGGGCCGCATTGTGATCGATGGACAGGACATCGCCGGGGTGACCCAGGAGACCCTGCGCCGGGCGATCTCCCTTGTCCCCCAGGATCCGATTCTGTTTCACCGCTCTCTGGCGGAAAATATCCGGTACGGGCGGGGGGAAGCCGACCGGGCAGCCATGATCAGTGCGGCCGAAAAGGCTCACGCGCACGAGTTCATCGAGAGGCTCGAGGGGGGCTACGAGACCCTAGTGGGGGAGCGGGGGGTCAAGCTGTCGGGTGGCGAGCGTCAACGTGTGGCGATTGCCCGGGCGATTCTCGCCGACTCACCGATTCTGGTGCTGGATGAAGCGACCTCGAGCCTTGACTCGCTCACCGAGCATATGATTCAGGAGGCCCTGACGGAACTCATGCGCCACCGAACCGCGGTGGTGATTGCGCACCGCCTCTCGACCATTCGCACGGTGGACCGAATCCTGGTCTTCCACCGAGGCCAAGTGATTCAGCAGGGCTCCCACGCCTCGCTGATGGCGGATTCGGGCGGTCACTACCGGCGGCTCGTGGAGATGCAAGCGTTCGGTCTCTAGCCGCAGCGGAGGGCCGGGCACGTGGTGGAGTCGGCGGGAATCGCGGGACAGCGAAGCTGGCCTTGCGCATCGCGAGTCAAGCTCGCTCGCGAACCCGCGACCTCCTGAATGCCATTCAGGCACTCTCCTTGCGTCGAGTCTTCGCCGATGGATCCCACCCTGCCATCGAAAACCCCTGTGTCCCCTCTTTAACCCGTACCGGACATGGCCGAGGGTGTAGAATGGGCCTTTGAAATTCCTATCCGCTTCATTCCTTCAGCATCGCGTCGGCCCGCTTGACCCAAGCCCAGATCGCCGCCCATAGGGACTTAACATAACGCCCATACCCGGACGTTGTGCCAGAACCCAGCTTGAATGTCCTATCCCCCGACGCCCGAAGCCGGGGAGCGTCGTCGACATGAACGTGCGAATTTTGGCACCATACGGCCAACCCGGTCAACGGAGCGAGACAGTGACGCGAAGTATTCTGGTCCTGGGCGCTAACGGAAAGATCGGTCGGATCTTCTGCAAAGAAGCCTCTGAGGCCGGACTCCCTATCCGAGCGATGGTCCGCTCGGAGGATCAACGTGAGTCCTTCGAGACCGCAAACATCGAAGTCGTGATCGGAAATCTCGAGGCTGAATTCGAGCACGCGGCGCAGGGCTGCGATCGCATGGTGTTCACAGCGGGGTCAGGCGCCAAGACGGGAGCGGACAAGACCATGCTCGTAGATCTCTACGGAGCGATTCGAGCCATTGAACTCAGCGAAAAACTTACAATCGACCACTTTGTAATGGTCAGTGCGGCACGTGCCGAGGCCCCGCTCGCTGCGCCCCCTGCGATGCGCCACTACATGGTTGCCAAAAAGGTCGCCGACGATCGATTGATCGCGAGTTCGGTTCCCCACACCATTCTGCGCCCCGGTCGGCTCACGGATCTGCCCGCCAGCGGAAAAATCCGAACACAATTTTCGGCTGGCGATGGAGTCGACATCAGTCGTGCCAACGTTGCGCGTTGTATCGCCGCCGCATTCGAATTCCCAGCAGCAAAGAACCAAGTCGTCGATCTGCTCGACGGCGATCAACCAATCTCGACCTTGTTTGCGAGTTGACGCGAGAGAATTCCGATCTATCCCCCGCAGTGGGCGCCAGCGGTCGGCGGCACACCGACGGCGTTGCCCTGGTGCTGCTCAATCGAGGCGTGAGGGTCGAGCAGTTCCACAACCTCGTGGATCATCCCGCCAGTCGTCTTTGCAAAAAGTACTATTCGACGCTGTACGGATTGCCTCGCCTACTCATCGCGCGGACTAGCATGCGAACCACACTCGACGCTTCGTCGCCAATATCATCCAGGATTTCGACCGTGACGGAACCCGATTCGTAGAACTTGGTGAACACGGCCTCGTTGAACGCGCAGACGGCTTCCTTGCCCACGTGCGGACCTGCGATGTTCGGGGCGAGAGAGTGGTTCACCCGCCAGGTCAGCGTGCAGGAACACCATTCGCCGATGGACGCCAGCCCTCTGTTGAGAGCCACTGCGTCCCTCCTTAACCTGTATTCTACATGGCCCAGGGGTAGGAGGAATGCGAATTCACCGCCGAAGTCCACACCGCCAGGGGAGGAAAGTTTGGCGCCACGGCGACCACCACCCCGAAGAGGGTGAAGACGATGCTGGTGTAGAGCAGCCACGAGCACGCGCGATCAAAGGTCAAGGGCATCTCCCGCGAAGGATTCTGGCGCCTCGGTCCGCCGGTATTCTTGCCGATTCTCGGAGGTTCAGAGGATTGGAGATCCAAGCTGGCTTCCGGCGGGGCGGCCGGGCATGGGCGTTGTTTCAAGTTCCGATCGGGAGGCTAGCGACGGGCAACCCGGAGTCGTCGCGGCTCGTTTTTTGAGGGCTTCTCTTGCACACAGCGGCCCAAGAGTGAGATAGTAACATGGCTGGCTCACGGCCCAGCCCGATGGGTGCTCGGTGACTCCGCAGACGGAGTGACTCCCGGGGAGCGTCGTTCGGATCCGGTGGGTTCTGGTGAGGAGCGGAAATCTCTAACTGGATAGTGGGGGTCGAGTGTTGGCGGATTGGCTGAAAGTATTCAGGAAGAAGAAGCGGGCAGCGACACCCGGACAGGTCCTCGAACTCCTGGTTCTCGAAGGCGAAGATGCGGGGGATAATTTCACGATCGACGCCAACAACATCGCGATCACACGGGGAACCTCACGCTCGGATCAGCAGGACGCGATCCTGCTTCGAGACCCGACGGTATCCGGACAGCAGGCGATGATCCGCAGAACGGACGATACCACGGTGATCGAACATAATCGCGGCGCGACGAACCCAACGTTGGTCAACGGCCGGGCCATCACCAGTTCGCCGATCGGGCCGGGTGATAAGATCCAGATCGGGCGCGTGATACTCGAGGTCCGTGCACGTAAAGGATTTACGCTCAGGACGCTGAAGGAATTGTCGGTCGAGCAGGAGCCCGAAACGGACGCTTCAGAGCAGTTTGTGGGCGAAGCGACCGAAGCACGCCCCGCGACCTTCTTGGAGTACTCGCTGGTAGTCGTCGATGGCATCGAGGGAGCCGAGGGAGAGCAGATTTGGCTCGAGCCGCCGAGTTGTTTCATCGGCCGCGATCCCTCATCGGCGGTCCACATCGACGTGGGCGCGGTATCCCGACGCCACGCGGAGATCGTGTGGGAGGCCGACCAGATCTTCGTGGTGCATCACAGCTCGGTGAACCAGACCTTCGTCAACGGGGTAGCCGTCAGCGATCGCGTGGAAGCCTTGCCCGGCGACGAGATCAAGTTGGCCGATTGTGTTGTGTTGCGTTTGGACCACCAGAGCCCCGAGTCGGTTGCTAGCCGAGAACCCCCCGTCCCGCGGCCAGGGCCCGACCCCAACCAAACTTCGCTGCGGGTCCGAATGGAAGAGAAATTCGCCCGAGACCGCGAAATCGAGGAGAAATTCGCGGTCCACGGCAGTTTCCTCGATGTGGATGTGGCCGGCTCCTACTTGATGAAGGCCGAGTCGAATCGCCCCGAGTTCATCATTGTCTCATTCGAGCGTTGGCGTGCGTGGATCACCGTTGTGATCGAAGAATTCGACGGGATGGTGCTCAACAGCAACGGCGACGAGCTGATGTGTTTTTTCGAATCTACGGCGCGATGCGTCGACTGCGGTCGATCCATTCTCGATCGCCTTGATGCTTTCAACGACGAGCAGAACGCGCTGCCGTCTCCGTTCCGCCTGAGGATCGGAATTCACACCGGTTCGTCTCTTGTCGACAAGAAGCGCGGCGTCGCCTACAGCGAAGTGCTCGACATAGCAGGGCACCTGCAAAAGGATGCCAATGAGAACGGCATCCTGATATCTGAGTCGACCTTTCGAGCATTACCCGAAGAGGCTCCGTTCGAACCGGCTGGGCAGCTCGAGCGCGAGAAGATCGCCACGTATCGGATGATTCTCTGACGCCCTAAGTGACGGCCGGCTGGCAAGGAGGCGGACCGAAGATGTGTCACCCCACGACGTGGAAGCTCTCGCCGAGCCTTACGTGAACATTCGGGCTAGAGGCTCGCCCACACCAGCAGCACGACCAAGGTCCGTCACGGAATTTATCGATAAACTGCCTGAAGAAAGGGATTTGGCAGAAGTAATTGACTTGAGGAAAAGGGATGAAGCGAGATAAACATTAACTGGACAACGGCCAGGGCAAACAAGAAAACCCAACCGAAATTTGAGTGGGTTTTTCATTCAAAAAGGGGATCTCCAATGAGACAGCAACTTTCATAACTCTTGTTGCACCTGGAGCGGCTTCCATCGGAGGAATGGACATTCAAGCTGGCTTCTGGCACAACGTCCGGGAATGGGCGTTATGTTAAGTCCCTATGAGGAGCCCCGTGGCGGCCAGTGGGCCTGCGTGGCCCCGGGCATCGACTGCAGCGAGCCTGGCTCCATCGAAGAAGAATTGGAGGCCTGCTGCTCGGAGAGGGACCGTCCGACGATTCGCGAACGCGCCTGGAGTTCGCCGATCTGGTACGCGCCGACAGCCTCCGGGCGCTGACGGTGAACCTCGGGGCGGATAGGAATTTCAAAGGCCCATTATGCACCCTCGGCCATGTCCGGTACAGGTTAAAGAGGGGACACCGGGGTTCTCGATGGCAGGCTGGGGTCCGTCGGCGGCGATTTCAAGCGAAATTGCTCTGGAATCAAGAGTAGAGGACCTCGAAAGTCGATGTGCTTGCCGCGAATCGACTATAGGAAAGTCTCTCGGCGCTGGCCGGGGATTCCTCTCCGCATTCTCTAGCCGGTACGAAACTGTTTATCGTTGGGATCGCGAACGCCGCCGCATCTTCCTCCATGCCAGAGGAGCAAGGGGCAGAAAAGCCTCCCAACCCATAAGGCCGCATCGCGCAGGTTCGGAGTAGCAGCCAAAATTGTCGCATTCGACAAAACACCAAAGTGTGTCTATCCCATTGATCATGCCGTCCCCGTTTTGATCACTGTGGTCCGATGCGCCGTTCGAGTGCTTGCCGGAGTTCGCGGAAATAAGGTTGAGGTCGTCGATGTCGACATCGTAGTCACCATCCATGTCGCACCAGCCTGGTCCTTCTGTATTTCCCTTGGGAGACGCGCAGCTGGGATCGTCCAGATCCGCTAGACCGTCGCTGTCCTGATCGATTCCGTCGTTGCAAACAGGCGGTTGTGGGCACTCGTCGGGGACTCCGTTCGAGTTGTCATCCTCGCTTGTCCCCCACGCGATATCGCAGCCGTCGGCAACTCCATTGGCGTTGCAGTCATTTGAAGGGGAGACAGTTTGGGCGGTGAAGTCGAGCCTCTCATTGAGGGCCAACAGGTCGGGCAGGCATTCCGCCGGAAGCCCGTTGGATCCCACCGCCGGAATTTCAGTTCCGCCTGGAATAGGGAGCGATGGATGGTCGAAAGGAGCTTTTTCTG
>LWDU01036314.1_pt1 | contig 18110 bp, 15 predicted proteins | sample 727161 | NCBI WGS metagenome assembly LWDU01 (sample SAMN04566230, study PRJNA314399) | hydrothermal vent metagenome | isolation source: deep sea hydrothermal plume seawater | place: Mexico: Gulf of California, Guaymas Basin | collected 2004-07-11
TTCAATTCGTCCAGCGCCGTGTCCCGATCGTTGCATTCGTCCGGGTTAAACACACCAGCCAGCACCGCGCGCTGGTCGGCTACCTTGAGTTCTTCGCGGATTGGGTTTTCCAACGAGTCATCACCTTTTAATTGCGGGGTGGCCCGCAGGCCGATTCGAGCTGATGCTCGGAAACTGTCCGTCCGCTCACATTGTTCGCTGCTATCTCGCCAGCGCAACGAATCTGCTGTCGAATAGCGTTCTTCGCGGCCACAAGTCAGCGTGAATCGCTGTGAAACGGACGAATCTTTGAAAACGCCACGGCAAGCCGCAGCATCACCGGCATGGTATCGTCACACTGACACACAGAGAACCGAGATGTTCGGGAAGAGCAAAGGGTCCGGAGTTTTTTCCGATGAACAGTGTTTTCGCTGGCCCCATCTCCTCCCGCCAAATGTCGCTCGACCGTCCGTCCACTTCCTGATCGTGCAGAGTCGTTTTGATGTCGCCAACCGCAAACGGCAAAAAGGCCGTCGTGCTTGTCAGTGGTGGGCTGGATTCTGCCACAGTGCTGGCGATCGCTCGCCACGAAGGCTGGGAAGTGCACGCGATTTCCTTCGACTACGGCCAGCGCCACCGATTTGAACTGGAATCTGCCCGGAAGGTCTGCGCAGCCAACGACGTGACCAGCCGGGTCATGTTTCCGATTGACACCGCGATCTTTCAGGGCTCCGCACTGACGAACGATATCGCTGTGCCGCACAACCGATCCGACGACCAGATGAGTACGGGGATTCCCGTCACCTACGTGCCGGCTCGCAACACGATTTTTCTGTCCCTCGCACTCGGACTTGCGGAATCCATTGGTTCGCATGACCTGTTCATCGGCGTCAACGCCGTCGACTACAGCGGCTACCCGGATTGTCGACCGGAGTTCGTCGCGGCCTTTGAAACGATGGCAAATCTGGCAACAAAAACGGGCGTCGATGGGCAACGAATCACCGTTCATACGCCGCTGGTGTCAATGACCAAGGCACAGATCATCCAGCGTGGACTGGGACTGGGCGTGGACTACGGCCTGACTCACAGCTGCTACGATCCGTCGCCGGATGGCATCAGTTGTGGCGAGTGTGATTCGTGTCAACTGCGGCTGCGGGGATTTGCCGAAGCCGATGCGATCGATCCGATTCTCTATGCCGACTGAACGTCCTGCAAAACGACCGAATTCTGTCAGACGCGTTACGCCGACTCGTCCTGCCTGACGCTGACGGAAGTCACAGTCAAACAGAAGATCGCAAAGGAGCACGGCCACCTTTTCTTCGCTTCCTTCGCGCCTTTCTGTTCACCACTCCGACTATCGGGCCGTCAGAAAATGCACCGCTCCAACTCCAGGTCCCGTATCATGGCGCGTCGCCTGGCTCTGTCGTTCCGCCAACGCGTTTGACCAGTTTGTGTACAGACTCGGCAATGCGATCCTCGATGCCTTCGGCCCAGCGATACGCCGGGCGGCCGTATTCATAGAGTCGATAACCACCTTCGTATCCGCCTTCTTTCCAGACACGGTGTGAGGGAATGTACGAGATCATGTCGTCCGCATATCCGCAGACCCATGTTCCCGCACCGAACTCTTCTTTGAAACGCAGTGCGTAGTCGACAACGGTTTCGGCGCCCATGCCGATGATGGTCATCTGGTCGCCCAGTTGCCATGCATGGATGGGGTAGGTGTAGGCGGTCGGAAACGTTTCTCCGGCATCCAGTTTGCGCAGCATCCGTTCTGCCCACCGTTTAAGAAGTGCGTTCGTGCTCTTCACTTCCTGCTCCAGTTTTTCGCGACTGACGACTTCCAGATAGGGAAGATCGATGTATTCGAAGGCCGAGCGAATACCGGGCGACACGGTGTTGAATGGCTGCTGCAGGGCATCTTCCACGGCCGTTGCGAGCATGTGCCCGTATTTTTCGCAGAGTTCAACCGTACGGCGCGGCAACGGATTCTGGTCTCCGCCACAGGTGTTCACAAACATGGCCGTCGTCCCTGGGTGATTCTGTTCGATTTCCAGTTGAGCGAATCCGGGAAAGTCACCGCACCATTTGGTAAAGCTGAGTGTCGTCGGGTGACAGGCGTATCCGAAAACAACCGCTTCCAGTTTGCCACCGGGGCGAATCACCTTCAACACGGGAACGGAATGGTCGACGGGACCGACCAATGGTTCACCGCGCGCCAGAATCGCTGGTATGTCCGCCTCGCGATTGTTACGACGGTTCACGGCGAACGTGGTGTAGCCGCTGCCGTGTTCCAGCGATGCGGGCTCCAGAGCGGCCAGAGCATCGCCGACCAGCGTGACGGCGCGCGAAACCATCCTGGCCGTGTACTCGTCGACCAGCCTGACCTGATCCGGATCCACCGGATAATAATCGACAAGGTCGTCGCCCAGCCGCGGTCCGCAGTGGTTGTGTGAAAACGTGAACATGATCTGGTCACGTTTCAGTCCGTACTTCGCTTCCACCTGGGCGAATACCGGGTCGCTCATGATTTTGGGCACGCCCTGAAAGTCGCTGGTGATCAGGACGATTCGATTGCCCTCATCATCCTGCAGCGCGAGTGCCTTCATCCACAGGTCGTGCAGCTTGCCTTCGGGAGCTCGCCGTGACCCGTACCCCGCCAGCCAGACAGAAGTTTCCGGCGTGATGACGGCCCGGGCGACACCAGCTTTCCAGCCAGCGGTGGCGCACGGCGAACAGGCAATAAGCCACAGGCACAACAGAAGACTGCTGGCGAAAGACGAAAACAGACGCTTCATTCATTTCTCCCTTTGTCACTGGCTCGCAGGAAATGATCAAAGAAACCATAGATGACTGCGTTCGATTTTTCGTTGGGCGAATGGTCCGGTCGGTTCGTCATGCCAACTCTGCGCCGATAACCCAGCGTTTCATTAATCTGCACCAGATGATTCAACGCCCGCCATCTCGACGGCGGATCCACCGCACCACCTGACACCAGAAACGGACGAGGCGCCATCAGTGCATGCAGTTCATGAAGATCCCGCTTCTGTTCCAGCAGTTGGAGGTACAGACCACGGCCCGGATTCGCTTCTGTAATGATGCCTCGCTGACGCCACGGACGCGGATGCCAGCCCAGATACCACGGTTCCCAATAATTCACGCTGGGATGCACGTCGAACATGATTCCCGGGTCCGACACGGCCACCGCTGCAAACTTATCGAACAGGCAGCCGGCAAACATTGCCCACTTGCCGCCGAACGAATGTCCGACAATGCCAATCCGCTCCGCGTCAACTTCCGAACGACTGGCCAGCACATGCCACGCATTGGCAGCCGCATAGCCGAGCATCGACAACGGCTGAACCGTCGCGCTGTCTATATCCGGATAATACAACGCGTAGGTTTTGGCTTCCGACGCCTCTGTGGTCCCGATGGACAATGTCACAAAGCCACGTCTTGCCAGTTGCAGGGCAAAGTCCCGGTGGGGATTGTTGAAGCCGATCGCAGTTTCCGGTTCGTAGAAGACACTCAGAACCGCCGGTCGTTTGCCCGCGCCGTCCGGGATGAGCAGGTACGCGGTTGTCAATTCGTTGGGCGTCCAGAGGAAACGAATCTTATGTTGAACAAAGTTCTCCCGACGTTCGGTTTCCAACACGTCAACCTGCGGCTGAGTAATCAGCGGTGGCCACTGTCCGAGTAACGTCGTCCATTGATCCAGCAATTCGATGCGCCGACGTTTCCAGTCAGCTGGCGATTGGACCGTCGAGTCGTCATCAAACAGCAGCGGAGAACGATGCGGACCAAAGTCGCTGGCGAATGCTGCGGGCGGATCGAAGTGCGTGCGAATGACATCCCAGCTTTCTGCAGCCGACGGTGCAGCGGCTTTCCCGGTGTCGTCCTGTGCGCCGGCGTATGACAATGTGGCGGTCAGAAGAACGAATGTGCCGACCAGTCGACTGGCGAACGTACGCATGAAAGTGCCCCGCATGGAAATGTTGCTGCCACGACATTCTGAAGAACACTTAGTCGATTGTGAAGCGCACGCCGTTATTCGGGCGTAAGGACGCAGAGGAAGCAGAGATCAGAAATCATAGTTTCTGTGCTTGCTCCTGTTTCAGGAATCGGTGAAAACGGCTGCCAGCCGGGGTCAGGAAAGGCGATCAGGGGACGTAAGTCCCCTGATCCAATGCAGGTTCAATGCGGCAGTCGCCAGGGCTCCATGCCCAACGCTGTCATTCATGACACAGAAAACATTATGGGCAGTCGCAGGCGCCCAAAATCAGGGCACTAACGTACCCCGCTCGCCGAGACACATGCGCGATTCAGAACAGAAGGCCGCGTGGCAACGGACGATGGTGGTCTCAGCTGGGACGAATCGTTGCCGGGCCCTGACGTGTCCGGCGCAGTCTTGTGGCGCAATACTCCGCAACACGCGGACTGTCAGCTGGCGACGTCTACTCCACCGGTTCGTCGCTTAATGCTCGGTTGACGGCATCCAGCAGGACTTCCATCGCGAAAGGTTTTCGCAGGTAATCCACGACGCCCAGCATTTCTGCATACGCTTTGTGACGACTGCCTTCGTTGGCGGTCATCATGATCACCTTGGGTGGGTTGTCCATTTCACCAAGAAATTCCAGCACCGGAAACCCGCCCATCCGCGGCATCATCATGTCTGTCAGCACAAGATCCGGATTCCGTGACGTAATCAGTTTGCGTCCGTCCTGGCCGTTGGTGGCCGCCAGCACCTGGTAACCAGAGGCCTTCAGCACGGTTTGGACAGTGTTCGAAATTTCGCGATCATCTTCGATCACAACGATCAGTTTTTCCGTCACAAAACACCTCGGGGACAATCAGCAAATGCGACCATGATTCAATAACGATGACGACCATTGTCTACACATTCGATGGGGCAGGAAAGTAATCCATCACAAAAAAGCGTCGTGAGAAGATTTTCTCACGACGCATCTGTATTCGTGCGACTGCGATTCACAGATTCAAATCGCAGATTCGTCCAGTTCACCCGTACGGATACGAATGATCTTTTCGACGTTGCTGACAAAAATTTTGCCATCCCCAACCTGGCCGGTTCTGGCTGAGTTGACAACGGCATCGACCACTTTATCCAGTTCCTCGTCACCGACAACGATTTCAATTTTTACTTTTGGCATAAAGTCCACGATGTATTCGGCACCGCGATACGTTTCTTTATGGCCCTTTTGCCGACCAAATCCGCGTACTTCGGTCACCGTCATTCCCTGAACACCAGCTTCGGTGATCGCGGATTTGACGTCTTCCAGTTTAAAGTGGCGGACAACCGCTTCTATCTTTTTCATTTCTGTATTCCATGTTTGTTAAGTGTATGAGCTATTAATGACACCGGGACACGAACGGCATTAAACCGCCGGCAACAGCGGCTCACAGAGACAAACCCTGCGATGTCTGCCGCTGTTGGCGCCGAAGCCGGCTTACTGGAAGATGTAGCCTTCTTCGCCGTGCTGGCTGATATCCAGTCCCCTGAACTTCTTCTTCCTCACTGACTCTCAGTCCCATGATCGGATCCAGGATTTTCAGCAGAATAAATGTGCCGACTGCGCTGAAACCGACCGCTGCCACGACGCTGACGGCCTGCACCATGATCTGACCTTGATTGCCGTCGAGGAAGCCGGCAGCGTCGGTCGAACCGGTGACCACGCTGGTGGCAAATACGCCCGTCAGCAGTGCCCCCAGCGTTCCGCCCACTCCGTGAACACCAAAGGCATCCAGTGAATCGTCGTAGCCCGCAGAGTTTTTCAGCTTTGTACAGGCAAGGTAACAGACGACACCTGCGAGAAAGCCCATGATGATTCCGCTGATCGGTGTCACAGAACCACTGGCCGGAGTGATACAGACAAGTCCGGCAACAGCACCGGAACACGCTCCCAGAATGCTGGCCTTGCCCTGTTTCAGCCATTCCGTCAACGACCAGCCGAGGACTCCCGCTGACGCAGCCAGATGTGTTGCGAAGACCGCGTTGACGGCTCGGCCGTCCGCGTGGAGTTCACTGCCGCCGTTGAATCCAAACCAGCCGACCCACAGCAATCCGGTGCCGATACAGGTGTACGTCAGGTTATGCGGAGGTATCGGCCGCGTCGGAAATCCTTTTCGTTTACCCAGCACAAGTGCGCAGATGAGGGCCGAGACGCCGGAACTGATGTGGACGACCAGGCCACCGGCAAAGTCGATCGCTTTGAACTTTGCATCGGGGTTCCACTCACACAGCCAGCCGGAATCTGCCCAGACCCAGTGTGCGATCGGGCAATAGATCAGCAGTCCCCAGAGTACACTAAATACCGCCATGCTGGAAAACTTCATGCGTTCTGCAAATGCACTGCAGATCAGAGCTGGCGTGATGATGAAGAACATGCCCTGGAAGGCCACGATGATCTGCTTACTCACGAGTGATTCGGCTGTTCCAACTCCGGTCGCCGGGCTCACACCCTTCAACAGCAGATGTTCGAAGTAAGGATTTGTGCCTCCAAAAGCCAGGCTGTAGCCGATCACGGCCCACACTACGGACATCAATCCCATCAGAAAGACGCACTGCATCATGACGCTCAGGATGTTCTTCTTGCGAACAAGCCCGCCGTAAAACAGGGCCAGCCCGGGACACGTCATCATCAGGACCAGGGCGATCGAGACCAACATCCACGCGACGTCACCTTTGTCATAGTCCGGCACTGGTGGCGGTGTGATCACAGCAAACCGCCGTTGTCTTCTTCAGATTCCCCGGCCTCCAACGATGCATCAGGATCGTTTTCGTCCTCATCTGGCGCCGCCGCAGTTGGTGAGTCATCCTGCAACGCTGTTGTCGCGGCCTGCGCTGATATGGTCAGTTGAAAACTGACCAGCGCCACCGCTAACGATATTACGTAGCTGATTTTCCTGTTCATGTGTCAATCTCGCCTTGAAATACTGCCCTGGAAGAATGTTTGCAGTGTTGAATTCGCACACAGACACCAGGTGATATTGGTATCTCGTGCCCATAGGAAAACAGACGCCCCGAACTGTGCAGGGGCGCTCTCGCCCGTTGTTACCGCCGAACTGTCACGAATATCCGATACACCGCCCCTGATCAAGCGAACGGGGTGTGACTGACCACGATTTTTTGACGCCAGACAGAAAAAAGACTGAAGTTTTGATGCGTGCAGCGATGCAATGGTGTTTGCGATGCAGTCGGGCTCCTGCGGCAAAAAGCGGCTGTGCCCGCTATTCTGCTCATTGCCATGAACGCTGGCGCGGTGCGATGTTCGACATGTCGCACAATATCATTCCACCTGCGGTGTCGTTCGGGCTTGATAAGTTCGTGCAGTATACCGTTATCAAAGACGTAACGAGTCTGATCGACGAAAGTCGCTATTCTTCCATCGTAACGCCCTCATCGTGGTCGCTGCGCCACAGTCCGCGCAGTGCGACAACGTATACCGTCAGTTCGTCGTCTCCCATCTGTTCGCGGACGATTGCGCGCAGTTCGTCCGCGAAAGAACGCGGCAGGTCGTGGTCCGTCGCAATATGCACGACAACGATCCATGATTTCTGCAAAAGGTGTCGGAGTTGAGATCGTGTTGACGCTGTTCCTGTCACTTGATTCGCCGCCGAGAGCTGCCCGCACAGACAACTCTGTCTCCTCTTTCCCGGAATCATCGATGCACAGGTATTCCACATGATCGTCATTGGCCGTTAAGGCTGTGGTCCATTCGACCACAATCCCTGCGGCCGACGCATCAGGGACGAATGCAATGGAGGTCACTCGATAGACTCCTTCAGTCAGTGTCGACAACGGCTGAACGGATCGGGCTGTATTTCAGGATGATCCCGTCGACCGGTCTCTGAACATCGCCACTACATCGTGATCGTCCCTTGAATTCAAGGCGGTATCAGTTTCGACGTGAGCCTGAGACGACTTTGTCGAACTTCCGCACGCATGCTGGAATGCCCTTCCCTGCGGGTTGACATTATTTTTTTCTGAGGGTGTAATCCAGAGCGACGTTAAAACCTATCCCATCATACGCCTCACAGAGGTGGCGTCGGTTCATTTTCCTTTCTCCAGGTCATTTCAAAACCTAAGCACGATCGGCGATTTTACGACGGTTCGTCGTTGCGTGGTCAAACGTTGCGGAGCACGTTCGCCGACGGTTGACCGTTCAATTGACGTTCAATACGTTTTGAAAATGAGTGTGCTGGTGCGCCGAATTTCGGAAAAGAAAAATCCTGCGAGGGGCTTGTCGTATGCAAAAAAGTTGCATGCGAATGCAACTTTTTTACCCTGGTACCTGGATCAACACTCATCACAATGTGTGCACGTTGTCCGTCAACGTCCCAATGACCTCAAAGGAAGCAGTTTTATGAGACGTTCAATTTTTCAAGTCGTCTGCGCGGCGATTGTGCTGCTGGGTAGTTCCGTCCCATTCGTGTTGGCACAGGATCAGTTCGATCGCACGGTCCTGCCGATTCAGGAACCTAAACGACCAACCTACAGCGAACTCGACGCGAGAAACGTCAAGGCGCCACCCAGTTTCCAGGTTCGCGCACCCGCAAAGGCACCCAATATTGTCATCGTGCTGATTGACGATGTTGGTTTTGGAGCGACCAGCACATTTGGAGGTCCCATACAGACGCCGACCCTTGACCGACTTGCTGGTGCGGGACTGCGTTACAACAACTTTCATACGACGGCACTCTGCTCACCGACGCGAAACGCGCTGAAGACGGGTCGGAATCACCATACGGCCAACACGGGTTCGATCATGGAGAGTTCGACCGGATTCCCCGGCAACACGGGGCAGATTCCCAACAGTGTGGCGCCGCTGGCAGAGATGCTGAGGCTTAATGGGTACAGCACAGGGGCGTTCGGTAAGTGGCACGAAACAGCGGTCTGGGAAACCAGTGTGTCCGGCCCGTTTGATCGCTGGCCAACTCATCAGGGATTCGACAAGTTCTATGGTTTTATCGGTGGTGAAACGGATCAATGGTACCCGCTTGTTTACGACGGCAGCACCAGGATCAATCCTCCGAAGACTGAGGGCTATCACTTCACGGTCGACATGACCAATCAGGCGATTAACTGGGTGAAAGCTCAGCAGTCCATTACACCCGATAAACCGTTTTTCGTGTACTACGCGACGGGTGCTGTGCACGCACCGCACCATGTTCCAAAGGCGTGGGCAGACAAGTACAAAGGGCAGTTTGACAAAGGGTGGGACCGGACACGTCAGGAAACGACCGCGCGCCAGAAGAAGATGGGCGTCATTCCGGCAGACACCAAACTTCCTGGTAAGCCGGACGACATCAAGGACTGGGACGAACTTCCCGCAGGCCACCGTCAGTTGTTTGCCCGCCAGGCAGAAGTCTTTGCCGGATTCATGGAGCAGACGGACCATGAGGTCGGCCGGTTCGTCGAAGCTCTGGAAGACATCGGTGAGATGAACAATACGCTGTTCATTTACATCGCCGGTGACAACGGGACGAGTGCCGAAGGCGGGTTCGTCGGCATGTACAACGAGATGACCTACTTTAATAACGTGACTGAGAAGGTCGAGGATTTGATTCCGCTGATGGAAAAATGGGGCGGCCCGGAAACCTTCCCGCACATGGCTGCGGGGTGGGCCGTCGCGTTCGACGCACCGTTCCAGTGGACGAAACAGGTGGCATCGGACTTCGGCGGCACTCGTAACGGAATGGTCATTCACTGGCCGCAGGGCATTAAGGAAAAGGGCGGACTGCGCAGTCAGTTCGGACACGTTATCGACATTGCTCCCACGATTCTGGAAGCAGCGACGCTGCCGGAACCAAAGAGCGTGAACGGCACGCCGCAAACGCCCATCGAAGGAACCAGTCTGCTGTACACATTCAATGACGCGAAGGCGAAGGAACGACATACGACTCAGTACTTCGAAATGTTCGGCAATCGAGCCATCTACCACGAAGGCTAGCTGGCTCGGACGCTTCACCGCGCTCCATGGGAAGCTCTTGAGCAACCGCCGCTCGAATCCGATGTCTGGGATCTCTACGACACGCGAAAGGACTTCAGCCTTTTCAACAACCTTGCCGCCAAACAGCCGAAACGGTTACAGCGGCTGCAGGCTCTGTTCATGAAAGAGGCTGAACGATACAACGTCCTGCCCATCGACGACCGAGTGATCGAACGCATGAACCCTGCACTGGCCGGGCGGCCGGACCTGATGGCTGGTCGCAAATCGCTAACGCTTTACGACGGAATGACCGGCATGCTGGAGAACACGTTTTTGAACGTGAAGAACCAGTCCATGTCCATCACGGCTGAGCTTGATATTCCGGCCGGTGGAGCGAACGGAACGATTCTGTGCCAGGGCGGCCGGTTCGGTGGCTGGTCGCTGTACGTCAAGGACGGCAAGCCAGCCTACACTTACAACTTCCTTGGGCTGGAGCAGTTCACAGTCGCCGGGAAAGATGCGGTTCCTGAAGGGGCTGCGACGGTCGTACTCGATTTTGCCTACGACGGGGACGGACTTGGTAAGGGTGGCAAGGCGACGTTGTCGGTGAACGGAAAGACTGTCGCGGAGGGCCGCATCGGCAAAACGCAACCGTTGATCTTCTCGGCCGACGAGACCGCAGATGTTGGTCTGGACAATCAAACACCCGTCGTCGAGGGAATCGGCATAGGACCGGATGAGACCCGCTTCACTGGCACGATCGATAAGGTGACGATCGCTGTGAAGTAAGTTTGTACAGGCCTGAAAGCGTGTGTGGGAATAGCGGAGTGAAGAAATGAAAATCGTCCTGTTGCTGATGTTCGCCGTTTTTGGGAGCATCAGCACCCTGACTGCAGCACCGCCAAAACTGATTCTGCAGATCACCGTCGATCAGCTGAGAGGCGACTTGCCGCAGCGATTCGTGGAGCGGATGGGGGACGGCGGTTTTCGTTACCTGTTGAATCAGGGAGTCGTCTTCAAAGACGCGCATCATGCGCACGCCAACACGGAAACGATTGTCGGGCATGTTACGCTGGCGACGGGCGCTCACCCTGCAGCTCATGGTATGGTGGGAAACGTCTGGTTTGATGAGGCCCTCGGTCGGCTGGTTTACAACGTCGAAGACCCTCGCTATCCCCTGATCTCTGCCGCTGCTGCAGTCGACGCGAAAACGGAAATCGACCCGACTCAGAAAAAGGCCCAGGCCTCGGGACGTTCCCCCGCAAACATCCTGGTGAGTACATTCAGCGATGAGCTGGCGATTCTTACGGCCCGTCAAGGACCGCGGTGCGATCTCACTGGCGGGCCATGCGGGCAAAGCGTTCTGGTTTTCCAAAGCGTCCGGCGAGTTTGTCAGCAGTCGATTCTACTACCGTGAATACCCGGAATGGGTTAACACGTGGAATGCTTCCCGTCCCACGCAGCACTATGCAGGTCAGTCATGGAAACTGCTGAACAAGCAGCAGTTATATCTGTACGGTGATCGCGATGACGAATCATGGGAGGTCAACTTTTCCGGCTACGGTCGTGTCTTTCCTCATCCTTTTGGTGCGGCAGACGGCAAGTACTTCACGACACTGCTGACGCTCAGTCCGGTCGGAGACGAGTTAACGCTCAGCTTTGCCAAAGCTCTGATTGAGAACGAATCCATCGGTGCGGACGAGGTAACGGATTACCTGTCCGTCAGCTTTTCATCGACCGATTACGTCGGCCATTTCTTCGGGCCATCCAGTCTGGAAATGGAAGATAACCTGCTTCGTCTGGATCGGACAATCGCAGAGCTGCTGAAGACTGTGGATGATCAGGTCGGTCTGGACAATACTCTGGTTGTTCTTTATGCCGACCACGGAAGCCCTGACGCACCGGGTTATCTGAATCAACTGGGAATCGAAGCGAAGACCGTTGACCCGAAAACCTGGGACCAAACGGCTGGCATCGCAGCACTGAAGAAACGGTTTGGAGTGGGGAAGCAGCTGATCCAGACCTATTACCACCCATATCTGTATCTCAACCGGGATGTTATTCGTGAGCACGGACTGGATCTGGCAGAAGTACAGACGGCGGTCGCTTCCGAAGTCGGCAAATTCAACGGTGTTACTGCGGCTGTGACCAGCACTGCGCTGATGAATGGGCAGATCCCTGACACGCGTTTAACTCGAATGATTCTGAACAACCATTTTGCTCGCCGCTCGGGCGACATCTACATCGTGCTGGACCCTCACTGTTTTGTGAACGATTTTGACGGACTGAAAGTCGCTTCCGCTCACGGGTCTCCGTGGCGATACGACACATTCGTCCCGGTGATCTTCGCCGGTGCCGGGTTGAAACCGAAAAACGTCTACCGGCGAGTCCACACAGTGGACGTGGCGACAACTCTGGCGGCATGGCTGGGCACAAAGCCGCCGTCCGGTGCCGCCGGACAGATACTGAGCGAGGTCCTGATCCAGCAGCGGAACTAAGAAATGTTACTCGCCAGGTCCTGCATCCTGCACTTTGCACAACAGAATCAACCCTGGATCGACAGGACCATGAGGATGGGCAAAGTTGAGTTTGTGAAATGTACCGGTCCGTTTTAAAGGGATATCAAGATGGATATTACGAAACCAAGGTTCTTCCTCTGTCTGGCGATCGTCAGCGGCCTTGCCACCGGCGTTGAGGCGGATCCGCCCAAAATGAAGATGACAACGCCAGTCCCCGAAGGAATCGCGACGCCGAATAAGTTGCAGACACGGATCGGTGTCCTGACCTCAGTCGACGGAGTCCCCGACAGGGCGACTGTTCAGAAGGTCTACGATCACCTCGATTTCCATCGTGGTGTCGAGGCTTTCCTGAGCGGTATTCAGATTGCCTCCATGTCCGCCCTTCGCAAAGGATGTCTGGAAGTCGGCCCGCCGAATACGACGGTGCAGATATTCGAAGACCTCATGGACTCCAAAACGCTCTGGCTGACACCCAATACGACCTCGATTTACAACGTAGTGTGGCTGGAATTAAAGGACGAGCCCATGGTTGTTGAGACGCCGCCCGATGTCTTGGGCATCATTGACGACCACTGGTTCAAGTATGTCGGAGATTTCGGCCGCCTTGGACCGGATAAGCACTGGCGAAAAGTTTCTCATCGTTCCTCCTGGCTACGAAGGTGAGGTGCCGGACGAGTACTTCGTCCTGCGAACCAATACCTATGGCAACTGGGTGATCTGGCGTGGCTTCCAGGTGGATGGGTCGACGAAACAGGCGGTTGATACGACAAAGAAGATTTTCCGCATGTACCCGCTTTCAAAAAAAGACAATCCGCCGAAAATGAACTTCGTCAACATGTCCGGCAGGTTCACCAATACCATTCACCGCATGGACTTCGAGATCTTCGAAGAGATCAACAAGGTCGTGCAGGCCGAACCCAGCTACGGGCAAAACCCTGAAATTCTGGGAACCTTTGCATCCATCGGGATCGTGAAAGGACAGCCCTTCAATCCCGACGCCCGGATGAAAAAACTACTCAGCGAAGCCGCAGAAGTTGGCTCCGTGACAGTCCGCACGATTATGTCGCAACCCCGGGATAAGGGCTTTTATCTCTTTCCTGGCAAGAGCGAGGTCTGGACCAATCCCTTTGTCGGAGGCAGCCATCAGTTCCTCGTGGACGGAGCCCATGTACTGGACGGACGGGCCGCTGTTCATTTTTTCGCTACCGGAATTACTCCGGCGATGGCGGCCAAAATTATCGGAAAGGGCTCAAAGTACGCGGCTGCCTATCTTGATGCCGACGGAAATCCTTACGACGGCAGCAAGACCTACAAGGTCAATGTTCCGAAGAATCCACCTGCTAAGGATTTCTGGTCCTTCACTCTGTACGACAACCAGACTCGAGCCATGCTGCAGACTGATCAGCAGTTCCCGGGGATCGACAACAACAAGCCTGGCATGAAGAAGAACTCCGACGGGTCCTACGACGTCTACTTCGGGCCCAGGGCTCCCAAAGGTCAGAAGAATAACTGGATTCAGACGGTCCCCGGCAAGGGCTGGAACATGCTCTTCCGCTTGTATGGACCGCTTGATCCCTGGTTCGACAAGACCTGGTATCCCGGCGATCCGGAACTGGTTAAGTAATCCGTGTGGCAAAAAACATCTGAGATGTAAAGTCGTTGACCGCACAGCGGCCGTCACGTGAGATCGCAGTGCGACTGTGAATCGGAATCGATTGCGCCGAAGCAGGCCGTACCGAGCAACGCGAGTTACGGCATCGACGCTCCGTCGTTTGGAATCGACAGCAATCCCGTCACGCTGTGGGGGGCTGTCATTTGTCTGTCACATATCTCGCTGCTCATGATCGCCCGTGAGTTTGCGACCTGTTATCGTCAGGCATGGCAGTGGCGTTTTCAGAAAGCCAGTCGACAATCCGGTTTTCCATGAACTCGTAGAATGGGTTGTTCCGACAGCGGACGAACATAGAATCGGAAATCAGCAAAGCACTCGGCTCGGCACGTATGCTGAGTGTTCCCAATGACAGTCGCCCCTCGTCCCTGTCTGCCGTACCATAAATGGGATCGTCAGGAGGAATGGGAACGGCGACATGTGACAGAGAAACGACGCTGTGCGGCCAGAACAAATCTGTTTCCTGCTCGTTGATTTTCCCGCGGCTGCGAGATTTGATGGTGAGCTGTTGTGAACCGGGATTGATATTCTGAAGCACAGTCAGCCGATACGGTCGGTCACTTATTTTCAGTTTGGGCAGCACCGATTGTTCGAATGATAGATTCAGCAGATTGCTCAGCCAGTCCACCCGGTTGACATCGAACAGCACCAGTTCGCTTGCGTCGGAATCCAGGTGGTCAAACAGCGCGGTAATCAGCTTGGGCACCACGACGGTGGAATCCACAACCGACTGCATCGCGAGTATTGGCGGCAACTGCTGCATGCGACCAGACTTTTGCAGCGCGGCGAGTTTTCGTTCGACCACCTGAGTGAGTGTCCACGCCTGCACGTTTGCGTTCATGGGCCAGGAACTGTACTTGAACGGATCGATCTCTGCGTTGATGCTGGACCATTGTGCTTTTTCGTTGCGCGAAACCAGAGCGACCGTGTGGTACAGTTGCGTTATTCTGGCCATTGGATTGATGCCGATCATCGGAGAAAACAATACTACAGCGTCCGCCGCAGGCAGGGATGCATCGTCAATTGCCGAAAGAGCGTAGTCCACACTCAAGGCGCCGCCATTGGAGTAGCCGGCCAGAATCAGCGGCGCATTGCGGGGGAGTTTTTCACGCAGGCTGCGGGCCGCGACCTTTACCGCTGATGTCCAGTCCTGCCATGAGACGTCGGCCAGAGCACGCGGGCTGGTCCCGTGGCCAGGCATTCGCAGCCAGACGACCGAGTATCCTTCGGCGTGAAGTCGCTGGCCGATTTTCCGCAGTGAATACGGGGAATCGCTTAGCCCGTGCAGCAACAATACTCCGCCGACAGGAGATGGTGCCTCCAGAACCAACGACCGATTCCAATTGCGATCAACGACTGTTTCCGGGTTGCAGACAGAATCGAGTTGATAGCGGGAATAGGCATTTGGCACCTGATTGACCCAGGGGCCCGCAATAAGATCGTGCAGCTCTTTAAAGACCTGCTCCTCCTGTCTCAGATAATCTTCCAGTCCATAACCTGGCTTGGCATCCGACGCCTGAAACTCTGATGCGGGTCTTTGAATGTGCCAGCCCTGAAGATCGGGCAACGCGCGCGCCGTACGCACCCACAGATAAAGAAGAATCATGGCAGCCAGCAGCGCTGTAAACACAAGGTTGGCCGCCACGAGTCCGGCCAGGCGGACCATCTGAAGATTCCACCCACGATTCGGCAGCGTTCGTGAGATTCTGGACCATTCAACCAGCAATGCACCGGCGGCAAGAACTGCCACGCACAACGTCAGCCACAGGGCAATACGGATGAGCCGCGTCTGCCAGACTGTTGACTTATTCACGTCGAAAGATTGCCTGTCGCTGCGTCGGGAGTCGCTTACGCATGGTCAGTTGTTCGGAATCACACAGACGGCTCCAGGACCGCCGTCTGAGTGATTCGATATTCGCTCCGGTGATCTTCGCCTGCCTTCAAAGTCTTTGCAATTACAAGTGCCACTTCCTGGCAACGATTCACCGGATGGGGAAATGGACCTGCACCCGGGGTCGTGCATCGCGATGGAATTGCATCGATCGATAGACGTCGCGGCGACGTATTTGAAGTGCCCATTTATCGATCCATCGAATGGGCCACAATCCGGCCAGGTTCGCAAACACGCTGAGTTCAGAAAAGGAAAACTGCTGGTGACCGATGATGAATTTCTCTTGCTGAGAATGCACCCATGTTCGGAAGGATTGAATGATGAAGTCGTGCGCGAAATCTCGGAACATTGCGAACTGCTGAAGATCGATTCCGGAGCATACGTGCATCGCGCAAATCAGCCGTTCGATTCCGTTTTCCTGCTGGTGCACGGTCGTGTCAAACAATCCCTGATTGACGGACAGGGAAATGTTATGTTGCAGCGTTATCAGACTTCAGGCGGTCAATTTGGGGCGCTGGCGGCCGCATTGGGTGAGCCATCGCCGGTCAACATGATTGCCGAAGAGCCCACCACGTTGCTGAAGCTGGATTATCAGAAGGCCCTCGATCTGACCCGGGAACATGAAGTGTTCCGGTTGAATGTTTCGCGACTGATCGCGGACTCGGTGAGGAACATGCTGCTGAAAGACCGGCGTCAGAAAAAGCCCGTGCTGGTCGCTGTTTTTTACGAGTCGCCTGCAAGCCGGCCACTGACCCGTCGATTGAAATCACTGGGTGAAAATCCGAGTGTGCTCAACGATCAGACCGGTTGGCAACCCATGGAAGACGTGCCCTATTGTTGCCTGATCCGAGATGGTGCAACGATCGCCGAACGGGAAATTCGTGAGCAGTTGCATTTATGGTCGGACTCAAATCGAATTTGCATCGATGTGAGTTTGAATTACAGTCCAGTCAATGCATGCCGTCTGGTGGAAATCAGTGACAACGTGCTCTGGTGCGTCACGCCGGACAATTGGAAATTGTCCGTTTATCGGCTCAACGCCATTGAAAAGCGTGCTCCTGGCTGGCGTGACAAGATCAACGTCGTATGGCTGCTGAACGATGGCAGCCCCTGGGCACCCCTGGCGCCAGAGCTGACAATTCTTGCCAAACGGGTTTACAGGATTTCGTTTGATGAACCCGCCACGAATCGAAATCGCGCCGGACGTTACCGAATTCGACATGACGGAGTTTATGCGCACCGCGAGATAGCCGAAGTCGGTGCTCGCTCCACAGAGGACTCAGTTCCGCAGCTCAAAGAGTTACTGGAACAGGTCGACAGTCAGCTGTTCGCAACAGAGTAAAGTTGTGATTGAGCGAGTCGCCTATTTTTCCGGCTCGGCAAAGGCTCTCGGTTCAAACCCGGCAGACTGTGGCACGTCTTTTGTGATCACCGACCACGTAGCTCCGGATTCACGGAAGGCGGCGAAGTCCGTCGGCTGATACCTGATATTCAGGTGTGGCGTTGATACAGGATTGCCGTTCTGGTTCCATGACTGCATTACGGCGTCCACCGCTCCCGTGGTGAGCAACGTGCGTTCGGCAGGATACGGTTCGGTGTTGGTTGTGAATGTATGCTGGACGGCGTGTGAGAGCGCCTTGAACAGGCAGCGATTGCCCCATGGCCCGTTGAACAAAGCGGTGGCACGTGGTTTCACTTCGCTCTTGAGGCGGCAGGCGAAGTTCCAGCGGTCGGAGCTGCTGCCGACTTTAAGCACAGTGGCTTGCAGACCGTCGATGTATTTGATGCAGATGGCGTAGGAATCGGTCGGTCGCCGTGGAAGCGGCTGTGAATTAGCGTCGGCGCGGGCCGGCTGTTTTGCGAAGACGCCCGCTGTTGGTCGGCCCTGCCGAACAGCGTGCATGTTTTCTTCCGCCTTCATAGCGGCATCGACCAGATCCTGCGACCACCGCCCGGATTGCTTCGCCTGTTCGAAGTCTGTTCCGGTCAGCAATTGAATCTCGGCGATGCCGGTTTCACCTCCAGCGCGTGATTCCACGAACGATTGCAGCACTTCGAAGGCGTGAAAGTCGTACGATTCCAGACCACCGCCGTGAATCGACACG
>LWDU01036471.1_pt2 | contig 18102 bp, 11 predicted proteins | sample 727161 | NCBI WGS metagenome assembly LWDU01 (sample SAMN04566230, study PRJNA314399) | hydrothermal vent metagenome | isolation source: deep sea hydrothermal plume seawater | place: Mexico: Gulf of California, Guaymas Basin | collected 2004-07-11
GCCGGTTTCCCGCAGCGCGTCGTCGATCAGCATCAGCTGCGTCCCTGTGAACCCGGAAGCCTTCAACCGTTCGCAAAATGCGCTGTAACGATCAGAATTGAGTGCTTTGTTGCCACCTGTGTTGCCACTTTGGGGGAGTGTTTCAGAATCCCTGTGTTTTGCTTGCCCAGCCGACATCGTCAAAGAGTGAGCGATAAACGACAGCCGCCGAAAAGGAGACACAATTAGGTTGTAATTTGGTTCGACGGGCGCGCGAAAAGCCCCGGTCTCTTAGAGAGACCGGGGCTTTGCTTCCCGATGAATCATGAATTGCCTGAACCTCCGTGCAGTTTAGAACGACACTGCGGCAACTCGTGACATTCGAACTGTGCCTTCCAGCACCTGACTGCCGTCTGCAGACAGAAGTGTCATCTGAAGAATACCTCCGGAAATTCGGATAGCTTCCTGCATAGAGGCTTCGTCAACCAGCTGGATTCCGTTGCACACCGTGATCACCATGCCAGGCTGAAGACCAACCTGTTCTGCCGGAGAGTTTGGTTCAACTGCATCGATCCCCAATCCCTTGCCCGGCAGAAGTATGCCCTTCAGCCCGAGATACCACTGAACGTTCTGTGGCGGAGCTCCGACATACAGCACCGTGCTGCAGTGAACTCGATTCCAATCGCAAGTGATCACCTGGCTGTGATGACTGTGAGCAATTGGCTGACAGTACTGTGTCCACCAGTGACATGAAGTCGGCCGAGTGTGACACCAGTGGTGTTGATTGTGCTTGATGATGTGGTGTACGGCATCGTGCCACCATTTTTGTCCGTTTTTCGACACCGTGGACTTTGGCAGTCCCTTGTTGATGCCGTTGGATGTGAATGGCAGAGTCTTGAACTTTGCATTGTTAAACTTTGAACCGAACGGGTTGGATATCTTTTTAGATGTTCCGCCGTTCAGTCGCTGCGAGCCTTTCTGTGGCAGGACCTTTGACAGTCCATTGCCACCGATCCGTAATGACTTGTTCGATCCGACCTTTGATTGAAAGGGCTGCTTCCCGAACTTCCCGGAAAGGTTCGAAGAGCCAATACCAGTGTTGCGCCGGATCGAGGGAGATTTTCCGTTTCCGATCGTATATCGGCCGAGTCCCTTGGTGATCGAATTGCTGTTGTTCGTCGCGGGTGACTTGCGGAACCTGTTGATTGTTCCGGAAGAAATCTTCCGAGAACTATTCGACGAACTCTGGCTGCGAGAAAATGAGTTTCGCGAGCTGTTCGAGGAACCCTGAATCTTAGAGACCGAGCTGCGTGAGCTTTTTGAGCCGCCGCTTTTGTTGAACTTGAACTGAGCGAATGAGGAATTGTTTCCGGCAACCAGACAGATGGCTGCCACAACAAGCAGTGATTTGCTGAAACGTTTCATGGCGTGCTCCTGAGTTTGCGTTAAGAAGTAAATCAGTGGGTCTGATTACCCTCAGTGCGAAGAAAACCAATTTGTTACAGCCTTTTCCGAAAGATTCTTGTTTTACAGGCAATTCATTAACGAAATGCGCGTGTGCCTGTCCCGCAGCCGCCGGAATGATCCGTCGTGCAGAGACATGGATGACCTTTCAACGCCCTGCTTCCAGACGTTGGAAACGCGTCGTGTTGTTATCGCTCAATGGTCACCGCAACCACGATCGGTGCCGTGGGGTCATCGCCTTTGATCAATTCGACCGTGTTGATCTTCACGTTTCGCTTCGGTGTCACGCTCAGGAAACGAATCTGTTGTCCACGCACGTCAAACGCGAATTCGCTGCCGGGTACGTCGACTCGACGAATGTAGTCGGCGAAGTGGACTCCGTTCAATAAGGCGTGGTCTTCTGTGGTCAGATCTGCATAGTGCAGCCGAACCGTCACAGAAGCTGTCTTTTCCTTGAAAGCCGGGTAACTCCAGCCACCGACGCCACTGAGAAAATGAATAGCTCTGGCCGCCGTGTTGCAGGGCAGTGAAACCGATTTCGGCATCTTCGGCGGAATCGGGCCGTTGGGACCGTTCAGCAGAATGATATTCGGTGTCGTCTTGGCACGCGGGTCAGTCAGCACAAAGGGAACGTTGTTGAAGACCTTCGGCTTCCAATCGGGAAAAACCACGCGATCCGGACCGTTGTCTCCGTCGTGGAACAGGCCCTTCGTGCTGATGGCCGTGGCATAACGGTCCAGCGGAATCGGAACGAATTTCCCCTTGTTTGTCAGAAACTGAAGCAGGTTCGAAATCTCGTCCTCTGTCGCCTGCTTTTCAAAACCCTCGGGCATCAGCGACTTGCGCGACGCCAACAGCTCTTCGATGTCTGCACGCTGAATGCTGGTTTCTTTGGCTTCGGTATCGATGAGCGTAATGCTGGTGCGAGTCTCCACTCGACCGTCTTTGCGGACAACCGTGTAAATGCGGAAGTTGCCTTCCACACTGCGGGATGGATCGATGATGTGAGTCAGTAGTTCTGCTTTTGGATGGACGGCCATGCCAGTGAGATTGGGACCGATCGCCTTACCCACGTCGCCATGTACGTGGCACTTGGAACAGTGTTTCTTGAACATCTCCCGGCCGCCCTCGACGTCGCCCTGCCTGCTCGTAAGGTGCATCAATGATTTCAACACTTTATCCCGGTTGGCATCCGGTAGTCCGCCGCTCATGGCGAGAAGTTTTTCAGCCTGCGATCGCAGTTGCTTGTCCGGAAAGTCTCGCAGTGCCTGTTTCTGATCGAGCGTCAGATCGGTCAGCTCAACGGCATGAGACTCGATTCCCACTAACAACTCCCTCGCCCATTCCGGACGCCTAAGCAGCGTGCCGATGGCGGCCGACTTCAACCGCGGCGTCAGTCCGGACATTTTCTCCACGATAATCGTACCAACTGCCGGAGTTTTACTCAGTCGTATTGTCTGCAGAAATTGAATTCCCAGTTGCGGCGGTATTTGCGCATTCAACTGATCAACGATCCGTTCCGCCACGATCGCGTCATTCGCGCGAAAGCCGACAACATCGCGCGCTGCAGATATTCGTGTCTCATCCGTGCCTTTCAGGTCAGCAACGGCATCCAGCAGAGAAGCCACGATTTCGTCCGCGTGAACGTCCAACGCGTGGGTACCGCACTGTGTCGCCAGCCGCACCAGCTTACTTTTCGTACCGGCAGTGCCTTGATGAAGCAGGTTGACCAGAACGGTATCAAACGCATCTGTTGTGTTGACCTTAAAGTCCGCCGGAAGGCCGCTCGTCAATCCACTAAGGACGGCGTTGACCACCTCAGCATTTGATGATTGAAGACTGACAACGATGCTCTCCAGTTCATTGGCGGACGGCTTGCCACGAGCCACGTGTTCTGCGATCTGACGAGAGATGGCGATATCGTTTCCAGGTGCGGGCTGACCTGACACGGCCTGCAGATAGGGCAATGCATGAGCCGCCGCAGCACTTGTCAAAGCATCGATCACGACAGAATCTTCTACGGTACCGGTAATCTGAGCCACCAGTTGTCCGGCACTTTCCGACGACGGCATGTCCGCGATTGCCAGAATCGTTTGCAGCCGAACCTGATCGCCGGATTCCTGCAATAGCACGCCCCTGGCGTCCAGGATCGCGTTCAGTCCATATTCGGACACCGGCAAGACGCTGACCGCATTTCGGCGGACTGCGTTTGACGGATGTTGCAGGGCTTCGGTGACTGCTTTTCGGACAACATTGCTGGTCGCAATGGAACCTAGCCCATTCAGGGTATGCAAAGCGTGAATCGCACCGACATTCAGCCCAATCGCGTCGACCGACCTGTCACTCACCAACTGCAGAAGCAAGGGAGTAATGTCCGTCGCACTACGCTCCACCAGCAATCGCTGAGCCTGCAGTCGCCAGAGCATTGACGGGTGTTGCAGTGTGGCGACGAGTTCCTCACTGGAGACATCCTTCAGGCTGGCGTATTCGTGCAGAATGTCGTCCAAATCAGAGACCCGGTCTTTGGAAAAGACCGGGTCTCTTTCGGTGTCCGTTGCCACCACGCGATAAATTCGCCCGTGCTTTTTGTCCCGCAGATCACTGACATAGGCATTGCCCTTGCCCGTTTCGAAACCCTGCGGTGTCGGGTTGTGCTGCACGATGTAGTTGTACCAGTCCAGCACCCAGACGGCTCCGTCCGGACCGACTTCGGCCATGATGGGAGCACTCCATTCGTCGTTGCTCGCCAGCAGGTTCACGGGACTCGTTGATGCGTAGTCGGCTCCGTCGCGACGAAGAACAAACGTCCCCACCAGATGTCCGGTCGGACCGCAGACGAACGCCGTCCGATTCCACCACTGTTGCGGAAACGCACGTGCCGTATATAAGGCGTGCCCTGCCCCGGCCGTATAGCCGCCGAACTGATCGACCTGCCGCACATTCTCTGTGATCGGCTGGAACATATAAGTGTCGGCGATTGTCCCCAAAGTGGACGGTGCCCAGCCCCGCACCTGTTCGTAATAACGGTTGGCAATCGGGACAAACATGCTGGGATTGTGGTTCGCCGTCGAACCAAAAATCAGGCCGTCCTCACTGATGCCCAGGCCCCACGTGTTATTGTTGCTGGATCTAATGAACTCCAGGTCCGTCACGTTTGGCGGATCGGTCTGGGACAGTTTGAATCGCCAGAAGCCCATGCGGAAGGTCTGCATCGGCTTACCGTCGACATGCGGAGTACTGTTGTTGTAGCCTTGCATCGCCCAGATCCAGTTATCCAGCCCGTAGCGAAAATTGCTGACTCCACCGTGCGTGTCACCGAGCGTCCAGTTGCCAATCAACGTTGACTTTTCGTCGGCCACGTCGTCGCCGTCCGTGTCTTTCAGATAAATCGTCTGGGTGCCGTTCTGCACGACCGCTCCGCCACGGAAGATCATGATGGCGGTAGGAATACTGAGTCCATCGGCGAACACGGTGAATTTGTCCGCGACATGATCACCATTGGTGTCCTCGCAGATTCGGATGCGGTCACGGTTGCCGCCGAGTTCATTGGGATAGTCAACGGTTTCACAGATCCACAGGCGGCCACGTTCGTCCCAGTTCATCGCAATTGGCTTGGCCTGGAAATTCCGCTCGTCCGCGTACAGACGAACAGCCATCCCTTGCGGAGTGACAAAATGTTTGATTGATTCTTCGGGCGAAAGAGGCTTCTGCATCGTAGTTCGCAGTTTGCCCTGAACACCCCACCTTTGCCCGGGTGTGTAGTTAGGAATCTTTGGTCCGACTTCAACGAACTCAAAGTCCGCCGCATCAGTACGCAACGGAGTCATGGCGGGAATGGCGAAGGTGTCCGGGTCGCTGAAAGCCGGCACCTTTGCGGGATCATCATTGCATGCCCAACGAATGCCTCGTTCCACCAGATTGTGAAACCCCGGATTGGAAAACGTTCGTTGATCGTGGCCCCACGCTGTGTAGAAGACTCGGCCCTTGCCATGAGTTCGCACCCATGTCCATGGTTCGCGATCGCTGCCTTCTGCCTGGTCACCTTCAACGCGGTATTCCAGTACCGTGCGATTCTCTTCGTTGTGCAGATGATGAATATAGGTTTCGTCCCAACTGGTGAAACTGCCGTATCCTTTCATAATAGGATGGTCGGCGTCTGCGATCTGCGTCGTAAACACCTGACCGCCATGCCGCTGAAACTGAGCTCCCATCAAGGCCACCATGTCAGCATTCTTCCGCCAGCAAAAAGTGGCGCAGTGTAATGGCACAAACCCTTTGCCGCTGGCCACGTAATCCAATACGACTTTTGCCTGTGCGTCGGTGATGCGGTCGATGTTGGCATACAGCACCAGCCCATCGAACGCATTCAACGTGTCCGCATTCAGATCTTCCATGCGATCGGTGTACTTCAGTTCAACACCGCGATCTGCCAGAACGGGAGCCAGTTCCTGAAACCGGGCTTCCGGACGATGGTGCCTATTATCGCCCATAAACAGCAGCTGAAGGTCAGCGCCGTGAGCAACATGAACGCAGAATAGGGACGCCACACCCAGCAGCAGCGTCAGGTGGCGCGATCGACAAAGTCCAGGGACTCGCATTATTGCATTCCGAAGCGTTAGGGACCGAACACTCAAAACTCTGATTTCGAGTGGGTCCTGAAGAGGAGATGGTCTGTGTTTCGAAAGACCGGTTTCTGCACGGTTTCGGTGTCGTTCTTACCCCAGGGTGAATTCCGGGAGCTTTACGATCTCGCCGCCTTTTTCCGCGGACTCGTGTGCGCAGATCCCCACACAGGTCCAGTTTGCACTGGTGACAGCATTTGGGCGTGGGTCACGGTCCTCAATAAGTGAGCTGATCATTTCGTTAGCCAGATGCGGATGCGAACCACCGTGGCCGCCGCCCTGAAGGAAGCTCAGGTGTTCAGAGTCGTGGATTTCCTGTGGCTGAGTGAATCGTTGAATTTCAGTGGGCAGCAGATGGGCGAAGTCGGTCACTTCGATTTTTTCCGCGATTTCATTCTCCGGCTTTTTGGCTGTGTGCAGCACATGGGGTTCGTTTTCGATGAGCGTCCATTCAAAGCTTTTTTTCGTGCCGTACACATCGAAACTTTCACGGTACTGGCGAGCGACGTCGTACAAACACCGCCAGGTGTGAGCCGTGACATCGCTGTCCTGCAGCTTGATATGACATGATTCAACAGCGAATTTGTTGCCGGATTTATGAGCGATGTCGTCTCGAACTGTTCCGGAGCCAAAGCAGCTGACCTGTTCTGCGAGCGAGTTCATCAGCCCCAGACACGGACTCACCACATGAGTCGCGTAGTGCATGGGAATCATCTCTTCCCAGTAACTCGGCCAACCATCCATGTCCTGCGGATGTGAGGCTGCGACGTGCTGGATTTTTCCTAGCTCACCCTTGTCGTAAAGATCCTTGATGAACAGGAACTCACGGCTGTACACGACGGTTTCCGCCATCATATATTTCAGCCCGGTGTCTTTGACCTTTTCCACGATCTGACGACACTCGTCGATCGTCGTCGCCATCGGCACCGTGCACATGACGTGTTTGCCGGCGTCGAGTGCCTTCAGCGACATCCACGCGTGATCAGCAATCGGACTGTTGATGTGCACATAATCGATATCCAGGTCGGCCAGCACGTCGTCGTATTCGGTGTATCGCTTATCAATTCCGAACTGATCGGCACACTTGTTCAGCTCGGCTTCGTTGCGACGGCACAGTGCCGCGACGTTGGCATTTGGGTGTGCTTGATAAATGGGAATGAACTCGGCACCGAAACCAAGTCCGATCATTGCGATATTCACTTGACTCATTTCGAACTCCTGCCCTCGCGGGCTCAGTTGAATAAAACGTTTAACAGATCTGTAAGGTGTGCGGTCGAACTATTCATTGTGTCAGAAAACCGCATGGTGATCCCTCGACCGCGTGGATGTTCTTGAAGATTTTCTGCTCCCGACTGTACGACACGTCTTCCGCGAACAAGTCCGCGACTCAGGGGGCCAGCTGCGTGTTGTGCAGCGCCTGTTTTCGCGACGGCATCGTGATTACCGGACGTTGCCAGTCCGTGGATTGATAGCCGTCAGGCTTTTTCGGTTTGGCGACTTCGATAACTTCGTCGTTGTCGGCGTCAAACAGCGGCACATCATCGGTCCGGAAAGGCGATGCCGGAAAGCCCTCTGCGTTGTACAGAAGGTTTCGCTGAGAAGGATTCATGGCCCATGCATAGCGGACAGACAGCGGCTGCGGGACCTGAGACGATGAGACGACCACCGTATTGCCGTCGATCATCGCATCCGCCCAATGCCAATGCATATCCTCACCTGCGATGGCGAACGAATTCAGCGGACTCGGTTTCGCGGACATCAGGCCACTGCCGATTGAGTCAAATTGCAGAATGATGCGGCTGCCCGTGATCGTTTGCTTTTGAAAACGTGGGCCGGAGCCAACGATGTCCCTGCCGTACGTTCTTTTCAACGCCAGACAGGCGTGTCGAATGCCGATCGGCTTCTTGTTTTTTGGATGCAACGCGATCTCGTCACCTGTGTCGATGGCCACGGCCATGCCAGTGTTGACGACATCTGATGTGACCAGTCGCATCATTTCTCTGTTGACCACCCACGGCGCCTCAAGGCCTTCCACCGATTGTTGCTGCAGAGCATGCCAGCTGGGAAGCTGCGTAAAGTAAAATGGAAAGGTTTCCACCACGTTTCCGTCCGACAACTCATGCCAGGACGATCGGTAATAATCGATCAATTTTGCCAATTGTTTGCGATAGTTGAGTGCCTGCGGAACGTTTTTTGAATTCCTTTCGCCCTGATACCAAATCACGCCTTTGATTCCGTATGGACGCACGGGATGGATCATCGCGTTGAAGATGTGCGACGGATATTGATGTCCTAATGTTGCCGGCTTGGTAATGAAGGGAGGCTGCAGCACCCTGAACTGGTTCTTCATCGTTTCGCCTGCGGCAATCCGGCCGTTGTAATCGCTGAGTTCCTTCTCAAAGGTCTCCAGTGCGTCTTTGACCGGGTAACGCCATGACCTCTTTTTCATGTCCTCGATGGCAGCGTTCATTCTCGGATCGTCCGCCTGAATCTCCTTCGGCATCCAGCCTTCGATTGGAGTTCCTGCGTAGGCTTGAACGATAATGCCCACCGGAATGTCCAGAGCCCGTTGAAGCGTCCGGCCGAAGTAATAAGAAACAGCCGATGTCGCGGCCGCCGATGTAGGATTACACGGCGACCAGCTGGCCAGACGGTCGCGAGATTCCTTTAGCGGTTCGTGCCAGTGTTCTCGCTGCGACACAAAGATGCGAAGGTTCGGTGCCTTCGCCGCTGCAGCTTCTTCTTCACCGCCGAACGTACTGCCCAGCTTCCAGCCCATGTTGGATTGCCCCGCACACAACCAGACTTCTCCGATGGCGACATCCTGTATTTTGATGGTATTCCGGCCGCTGACGATCAGGGAATGCCCCGTACCGTGCTCCGGAGTCTGCAACATCACACGCCAGTCACCGTTGCCATCGGCCACCGTGATGGCTTCGGCTCCCCAGCTCGCCCTCACTGCAACTTGCTCACCGGGTGAGGCAAATCCCCAGACCGCATTGCTGGTTTGTTGTTGCAGGACCATGCTGTCGCCGAACAATCGCGGCACGCGGACATCGGCAGATGTCGTCGCGCACGCGGACAATGCAAACAATCCCGTTGTCAGAAGTTTCACCGCCACCGCGAGACACTCAGCTGTTTGGAATGGATGTGTGGTCGCAAGGAACTCACGTCGACACATGGAACACGTTTCTTTGTTGGATTACACCGAAGGTGATTTCGTGTGCAGTCGGACACCGACCAACGATTATCTGAAGATAACACTCTAGTGCGTCATCAACGCTAAGAATTGGGGTTGGCTGAAATGGGGAATTGATGAGAAACTTCCTTTCACAAGGAGGTTACTCATGAATATGCCGATTCGTCAGCGTCTCTGAGTTGGCCGAAATCAGAGTCGGTCCGTCAGGTCATAGAAGAGAAAGAGCAATCGTGTATGGCAGCCTGCTGGGCAATCGTGCGTTCGAATCAGGAGACTGACGTCCCTCGCTCGCCTTCTGCCGGCGAGCCGGGCACGTGAGTGCCCGAATGGTGCCTGCCCACGCCGACAAAGATGTTTATGAGTATTGAAGAATTTCGTTTCGCTAACGGGGGACGCACAACTGACCTGTGGACTACCTCGACAGCAACAGTCGTCCTTCGATCGGGACAAACCTTGTTGCTGCCTTGATCAAACTGGCCGCAGTGAGCTTCCTCCACGCTGTGGGCCTCGCGCAGCTTGCTGACCACCAGGTCAAAGTCGCAATCGCCGGACGCCAGCACGGCCACGTCGATCTCCTGTGCAGATTCGATCATGTCGAGGGTGATGCCCACGTCCCAATCGCCTTTCGCCGAACCATCACGTCTTTGGATGAAGGGTTTGAGCTTTACTTCAAAGCCGATGGATTTGAGGATCTCCTGGAACCGGATCTGTTTCGGATCTCCACGGTCAATGGCGTACGCGAAGGCGTGAACAACCTCTCTGCCTTCGGTCACCTCCTGCCAGAACGCCGCATAATCGAAATGACATCCGAAACTTTCCTTTACGGTGTAATAGACGTTCTGCACGTCAACGAAGATTGCGACTTTTTTCATGGTGAGTGGAGCTCATTCTCTGCAGCGGGCGTGTGTAACCGGCCCCGCCACAGTCCGTCTGAAAAAGCCTCTGCACTGTTGAGTGTTTTTCCGTTTTTGATAAGCGGGTAGCCGAGTTCGGGTGAAGATATTCAGACGGGTCAGCACCCGCCCGGGTGAGATTTAATTTCAGCATTCATCCTTTCTGCTGAAATCTCACCGTTTGAGACTAAGCCAACAACACCTGCGGCTCACATCAGGCACGCAGCGCCAACGATTGGATCTCGTGCAATTCTGTAACGCACTTGCTTGCCCTGAGTGCATTTTTCAGTAGTCGGCTCCTGCGTCGCTTCGCTTGCATGATTCCTGCCATGTGATGGCTTCTGACCTTAGCTGTCCTGTCAGACCGGGCTGGGCAGCGGCCAGATTGTTCGATTCGCCTGGATCGGCTGTCAGGTCGTAAAGTTCCCACGTCTTCCCGCCATCACCGCTGTAGAGCTTGTGCGAAGCGGCATGCCACGCGATCTGATTTTTCGATTGAAAACCGATCGCTTTGCTGCGCTGCACGTTCTTCCCGCGAATGACATCGGCCAGCGAAACTCCGTCAAGCGGCCGGTCACTCGGATAGGCGACGCCCAACACGTCCATGACGGTAGGCAGATAGTCACTGGTCACGGCCGGAAAGTCTGTGGATGAACCGGGTGCGATCGTACCCGGCCATTCGATAATGCCGGGTACGCGAACGCCTCCTTCGTACAGCGATGGCCGAACCCGGTGCTTTGCCGGCCTGCCCCTCCGGCCCGTTGTCTGAACAGAAACACAGCAGCGTGTTTTCTGATACGCCAAGCGTCCGCAATATGGCCCTCAGCCGTCCGACCTGTTCGTCCAGCGCTGTTACGCAGCCGTAATAGTTTCGCTCGTACACGCCGTGCTCTTTGTACGGGGCGACATGTTTTTTCCCGGCAACCACCGGCAGATGAGGAGCGTGAAACCAGATGGCCGCGAAGAATGGTTGGCTTCGTCTCACGGCCGATTCAATAAACGGCACGGCTCGGTCCATGATAATGCGGGAATCATCACCTTCCAGATTCTCCGTAACGGATCGTCCTGCGTGATCCCAGTAATGAGTTCCGTAGGCGACGGCTTTCGACTTGTCATCGATTTCATCCCACGCATGTTTGCCGGCATTCGGGGGTTTGATCAGGGGATCGAATGTGGGCACCTTCGATTCCGTGACGAAACTGTCGTCGTATCCGTGCTGGCTGGGGATGGAATAGTTCTTTTCGCCGCGAGGTCCGCCCCGGTTGGCGTCGTCGACCGTGGTCGTCAGTGTGCCCAGGTGCCATTTGCCAAAGTGACCGGTCGAGTAGCCTTCGTTCTGCAGAAGTTCGGGCAGAGTAATTTCCTGCTGCTTCATGTCACCGGTATTGGCTGAATAAATCCCGTATCGATAGGGATGGCGGCCGGTCAGGCAGCTGCCTCGCGTGGGGCTGCAAACTGGGGCTGCCGAGTAAAAGCGATTGAATTTCATGCCCGCTGCCGCCATCGCATCAATGTTCGGCGTATGAATCGGGGACCTCGGATTGAAACACTGTGGGTCACCGTAACCAAGGTCATCACACATGACCAGAACGACGTTTGGCTTCATACTGTACGCTGCCTGACAAACGGGTGCATGCATCAAAAGGATGGCGATCAGCAGGATTCCAGACTTCATCGATAGCTCGCTAAAAAAAGAAAGACAACATTGCTGCGGAGAAAATCGAGTTGAGAGTTTCCGTAGGTCAGGAGCAAAGGTATTTACACAAATCCGGAGCTTACGATCAGAGCGTCTGCCGGCAGTTCGGTTCACGTATTTTCACTCTCCCGCCGGCGGGAGAGTCGGGCTATCAGGCCCGGAGAGGGTCTACACTAGCGCAACCAAACATACGCACCTCGACGTTCAATGCCCCTCCCCGCTCGTTCCTCGCGACCCTCCCGTAAAAACGGGAGGGTAAAGTTGTGTAGATACCTATGATCCAGAAGACGGTCGGGAGGCTCTTTCAGATGAGCGGCATTCACGCGGAATCGACCTCCATCCGAAAAAGACTCCCGACCCTTTGCACTTCGCTCGTCAGGTTAGCATATACTGCCCCGGACCACCTCTAACAATCACCGGTGTTAACCCTCACCACGCACCGATCTCCTCGCCGCGCCCCGTTGCCACTCCAATATGATCCGAATCCTGCAACTCACCGACCTGCACGTCTTTTCCGAACCCCAGCAGCGTTTGAAGGGAATCCCCACGCGCGAATGTCTGCAGGACGTCGTTGCCTGGATTCTTCAGCATGAAGCACCGTTCGACCACCTGATCGTGACGGGAGATCACACGCACGATGAGCTGCCTGAAAGCTATCAAGCCGTGCAGCAGATTCTGACGCCGTGGGCTGACCGCATTTGGCAGGTGCCGGGCAATCATGACGCCCGCAAGATTCTGCGGTCGGTTTTCGCTGACCGAATCAAAGGCAAGGATGCGGATCAGGTCCGGTTTTCGTTCACCGACGAAGGCTGGCTGTGCGTCGGCCTGGACACTCATCTGCCCGGCGAAGTTGCCGGCTGGATCGAGCAGGAACAACTGGACTGGTTGCGCAACGTGATTTCAGAAGCATCCGTCTCACAGGTGGCACTATTTCTGCATCACCCGCCCGTTGACGTTGGCAGTGAGTGGATGGACGCGATTGGACTTGGCGGCCGGGAAGGCTTACAGCAGCTGATCTCTGAGGACGAACGGATCCGATTGGTTTGTTGTGGACATGTCCACCATGAATTCGAGTCTCAGATCGGCGCGGCGAAGGTGTACACCACACCGTCCACAGGAATTCAGTTCAATCCGTCCGGCGCGGTGGCGAACTTTGCAGCGGACGCTCCAGGCTACCGAGTGATCGAAGTGGGTCCGGATGGCTTCTCGACACACGTCATGCGACTGCCGGAAGTCCGTTACACGCCGATCGCGGATTGAAGGTCGATCAGTGAGCCTGTCTTCTGATAATCAGCACGCCACGTCGAGCCCGGATGATTCCTCCTGCCCGACGGACAGAGATTCTCCTGCGCCATCGAGCGGCGGACTGCATCGCAGCATCGAGCTCGAAGGTGTCCGCGTCCATAATCTTCGCAACTTCGACTTGAAGATTCGTCGTAATGCTCTGACCGTAATTTGCGGAGTCAGCGGTTCCGGGAAAAGCAGCCTGGCCTTCGACACGTTGTTTGCCGAAGGGCAACGAAGATATGTGGAGACGTTTTCGCCCTACGCACGACAGTTCCTCGACCGGGTCGAGCGTCCGGACGTTGACCGGATTGACGGGATACCGCCTGCGATCGCCATTCGGCAGAATGTTCGCACGCAAAGTGCACGCAGCACGGTCGGCACGCGCACCGAGATTCTGGATTACCTTCGAGTTCTGTTCGCAAAAGCCGGTCAGGTTGTTTGCCCGACGTGCGACATTCCTGCGATCGCGATGTCGGCCGATTCTGCCTGCGATCACCTGGTGAACGTCGCCGATGGACGGCGCTGCATGCTGGTGTTCGATGTCCAAGCAACAACCGCCGCCGACCTGCTGCAGGACGGGTTCACGCGGTGCATCGTTGACGGCATGACCACATCACTGGAGGAACTGGACAATCGTGGCGTCGAGGTGGCGTCAATTCGTGTGATGGCAGACCGCATTCGCGTGGCTGATTCGGCAAAGACTCGCCTGTCTGAAAGTATCGAACAGGCGTTTGCACATTCCGGCGGTCGATGTGTCGCCCTGATTGAGGCGGCCGATCATCCTGACGCTGCTGTCCTCGAACGCGTGCAGGTGGTGGATGGCAGGCCGTGGCAGGCGTTGGCCCTGTCGCAAGGCCTGATGTGTACGTCCTGCAGCAGGGAGTTCGCTGAACCATCTGCAGAATCATTAAGCTTTCACTCGGCGCTGGGAGCATGCACTGAATGTGAAGGCTTTGGCCAGGTGTCCGGCATGACCCTGCAGAAAGTAGTGCCCGACGATTCGATTTCTCTGCGCGACGGCGCGATACAACCATGGACGACACCGGCGTATCGTCACGAACTGGATGAGCTGCTGGCGTTGGCGCCGGACTACGGGATTCCCATCGATGTTCCATTCTCTGAAGTCGGCCCGGAAGCGCGTCAGCTGATTCAGGATGGTGTACCGGAACGGGAATTTGGCGGGCTCAGCGGCTTTCATCGGTGGCTGGTAAAACGTCGTTACAAACGCGGTGTTTCGGTTCTTCTGAACCGCTGGCGTTCGTGGCTGCCTTGCACAGCGTGCGACGGGACTCGACTGTCGGAATCCGGTCGATGCCTGCGGCTGGGCGGAGCCACGATCACAGACGTCTGCCAGAAAGAATTGGGCCAACTCTGCGATTGGCTCTCCGTTGTCACCGCCACTCTGACTGAAGACGTTGTCGCCGCGCTGTCTACGTCGCTGCGCCAATTGACCGATCGGCTTCGGTTTCTGAACGACTGCGGACTGTCCTACGTTTCCCTGGACCGCACTCTGAAGACCCTGTCGGGGGGCGAGGCGCAGCGTGTCGTGCTGACCGCGGCACTGGGTTCCGGATTGATCAACACGCTCTATGTGCTGGATGAACCGACCAGCGGGCTGCACTGCAGTGACACGCAGAAGGTCATCAACGCGGCTCGTCGATTACAGCGACTCGGTAACACGGTCGTCGTCGTGGAACACGATGCTGACTTCATCCGGGCAGCCGACGAACTGGTCGAAATTGGACCGGAAGCTGGCAACGCGGGTGGCATGGTCGTGTTTCAGGGAACTCCCGCAGAACTGCTGTCATCACGCTCGACGGCAACCGGCGAATCATTAGCGGACCTGAATACGACATCGTCGAGCGTTGAGACGCGGCAGCCACAGTCATGGCTGAAGTTTTCCGGTGTCACCTGCCACAACATTCAATCGCTGTCTGGTGAATTGCCGCTGGGTGTGATTTGTGCAGTCACTGGAGTCAGCGGCAGCGGCAAAAGCTCACTGATCGTGGACGCCGTGTATCCAGCGCTGTGCCAGCGTTTGGGACAATCGTGTGACGATTCCTTTGATGCCACGGTGGCGGATCTTGACGGCTGGCAGAATCTGTCCGAAGTCGCCCTGCTGGATCAAAGTCCTTTGGCCCGTTCACGCCGCAGTATTCCGGCGACGACCATCGGCTGTTTTGACGAGATTCGCAAGGTGATCTCCCTGACTCACGAAGCCAGAAAACGTAACTACAAACCCGGCATGTTCAGCTTCAATTCCGCTCAGGGAGGACGCTGCGAAAACTGTGAAGGTCACGGTGTTGTGACGGTGGAAATGCAGTTTCTGGCGGATATTCAGACGACCTGCGAACATTGTTCCGGAAAACGGTTTCGCCCCGATGTACTGGACGTCCGTTATCGGGATCGCAGCATTCACGACATTCTGGAAATGACCGGCGATGAAGCCTTTGTGTTCTTCAACGGTCACCGCAAAATTCAGCAGCGTCTGAATGCCCTGCGACAGGCCGGACTGGGATATATTCGACTGGGCCAGCCGGTATCCACGTTGTCCGGTGGAGAATGTCAACGACTGCGAATTGCCGCATTGCTGGCCGGAGTACCTCAGGACGACGGCGATCCTGTGCTTAGCAGTCGCGCTGAGACGCGGAAGTCGGCATCCGGACAAACGCTGTTCATACTGGATGAACCATCCACGGGATTGCACCCGAAAGACATCGCTGCTCTGATGCGGTGTCTCAATCATCTGGTGGAAATCGGTCACAGCATCATCGTCATTGAACATGACCCACAGGTGATTCGACATGCTGACCACGTCGTCGAGATGGGGCCGGGGGCCGGACACCACGGCGGGCAGATCGTTTCGGCGAGTTGTCTGACAGAATCAAAGAGAACGAAACCTTGAGTCACGAAACTGCACCATCGGAGATTCCTGCCCTTGTCGCATCGAGTTACGGGGCGACGGTGTTTGACGATCTGTCCAAAGTCTGGCAGAAGTGTCTGGCCGAGCACTTGCGCAGCGTCATGGCCGGAGAAACGGCTGTCCTGAACTGGCAGGAACCCGTCGATGCCATAGCCGACGCCGAGGCACTTCTGCACTCCGGCGGAGTCAATCCGCTTTCCGAGCAGCAACGAGGCCATAAGTTCGAATCTCTTCTGCAGAAGATGCTGGCATCGGGGCAGAACCTTCATCATCCTCGCTATATCGGGCACCAGGTGCCCGCCAGCATTCCTGTTGCAGGACTGTTTGACGCCGTCGGTTCGCTCACCAACCAACCTTCGGCCATCTATGAAATGGGGCCCTGGGCAACGGCCGTCGAACATGCCGTCACCAGAAGTCTGTGTCGTAAAGTGGGCTGGGATCCGGCTACGTCGTTCGGTGTGTTCACTCACGGAGGATCCCTGGCAAATCTTACCGCATTGCTGACGGCTCGCAATGTCGTCTTTCCCGATAGCTGGGAGCACGGCCTGCCGCAGAATGCAGTCCTTGTCGCGCACTCCGACTCGCACTATTGCATCACTCGATCCGCCGGCATTCTGGGGCTCGGCACCCGACAGGTCGTTAAAGCTAAGCTGGACCATCGTCGCCGCATGGATCCGAATGAACTGAATCAATTGCTGGCAGCACAGAAAGCCGCGGACCGGAAGATATTAGCCGTCTGTGCGTGCGCCTGTGCGACGCCGATCGGAGTCTTTGATCCATTGCAGGAGGTGGCCGCCGTCTGTCGCGACCACGATGTGTGGTTACACGTCGACGCAGCTCACGGTGGCGCGGCCCTGATGAGCCGGACGCACCGACATCTGCTGGCGGGAATCGATTCCGCAGACAGCGTCGTGTGGGACGCTCACAAAATGTTGTTCGTCCCCGCTACGTGTGCGGCCGTGCTGTACCGCGACCGCGCACATCGATTTCAGACGTTTCAACAGGATGCACCGTACCTGTTTGATCCGTCCAATCCCGGGATGGCGGAGTTCGACAATGGGACACGAACGGTTGAATGCACCAAACGATCGACCGGCTTTGCCCTGTGGGGTATCTGGGCGTTGTATGGAGAGGAGATCTTCGAACAGCTGGTCGATCGGACTTTTGCGTTGGGGCAATATTTTCACCAGCGTTTGACGGGTTCCGACGACTTTGAAGTTCTGCACACGCCGGAATGCAACATCGTGGTCTTCCGCTATGTGCCGATGTCGCTGCGGGGTGAGTCGGTGGATGTGCTGGACGGACTGCAACAGGAAATTCGCTCCAGGCTCGTGAAAGCCGGAGACTTCTACATCGTCCAGACGAACCTGGACGGCCATGTCGCACTCCGTATCACGGTGATGAATCCCCTGACGACGGAGCAGGATCTGGTCGCCCTGTTGGACGAACTGAGGGCGATTGGGCAGGATATTCTGTGCAAACAGCCCTGATCGTCTGCGGTTGTGATCGTCGCGAAGATAAAAACACCAATCCGAACCTCGCCTTCACCGAACTGCCGATGTACAATGCGGGTGACGGCGTCGCTGTTTTCAGCGGATTCCGTTACACCAGATTATCGGGGGCGATCGGATTTGACTGGGTCATCGTCGATCAGGGTGGCGTGTCGTGGTTGATCAGTTGGCCACGTAAAAAGCTGATCAAACAATAACTGCAACACCGCAGTACTCTTTGGCTGCCTAGAAATAGGCCGTCCCGAACAAGGAATCCCCGTCTGAGGAGTCCGGAATTCGGTTGCAAATTCAGACTGGCAACAGCTCAACGTTCGCTCCGGCTGTTGTGAGATTCGTGGTGAACTAGTGACGGAAGGCTGTGTTCGGTGAGCCTCGTCGTTGCGAATTCAATCAGCGAACTACACACGTAGATACTTTGGTTAAGAGTCCACAGGACGCGGGTTCGATTCCCGCCGCCTCCACTCGGAGTCATCTGAGCCATCAGGTGACTCCTGCTGACAATCGACGTCAAAACCCTTGCTCTCGCAG
>LWDU01037794.1_pt1 | contig 18099 bp, 15 predicted proteins | sample 727161 | NCBI WGS metagenome assembly LWDU01 (sample SAMN04566230, study PRJNA314399) | hydrothermal vent metagenome | isolation source: deep sea hydrothermal plume seawater | place: Mexico: Gulf of California, Guaymas Basin | collected 2004-07-11
GCTCCCAGACCTCGCCCTTGAGCGTGTTCCACGACCCGCTGGCGCTCACCTTCGCGAGGTACTCGTGGAGCGCGCCCACGTTGGGGTCGATCGAGATGCGGTTGTCGTTGAGGACGACGAGGAGGTCCGTGTCCGTGGCGCCCGCGTTGTTGAGCCCCTCGAACGCGAGGCCGCCCGTCATGGAGCCGTCGCCGATGACGGCGACCACCTTCTGGTCCGTCTTCGAGAGGTCCCGCGCGACGGCCATCCCGAGCGCGGCGGAGATGCTCGTGCTCGCGTGGCCCACGCCGAAGGTGTCGTACTCGGACTCGCTCCGCTTCGGGAAGCCGCTGAGGCCGCCATACTTCCGGTTGGTCGGGAACGCGTCCCGGCGGCCGGTGAGGATCTTGTGGCCGTAGGCCTGGTGGCCCACGTCCCAGACGAGCTGGTCGCTGGGCGTGTCGTACGCCCAGTGCAGCGCGACGGTCAGCTCCACGACGCCGAGGCTGGCGCCGAAGTGACCGCCGTACACGGCGACGATGTCGACGATGTACTGCCGGAGCTCATCGCAGAGCTGGGGGAGCTGCTCGAGGTCGAGCGCGCGGACGTCGGCCGGGCTCTCGATGGTGGCGAGCAAGGGGCCGGGGGTGATCGTCGGATCGGGCATGGGCGAGCGGACGGGGGGCGGGAAGCTACCCGGAGAAGCGAGGAGCCCCGCCGAAATGGACGTGAGGGCTGGGACGGCGGGGCCTCCGCCCCGGTTTCAATCTGGGCTGAAACCTCGCGCGGTGCCACCGGGGCGCCTCCGGGTTCTCCCGGGCTGGCGGCGGCGGTCGGCGGGAGCGGGTCAGGTGCCGGCCCAGCGCACGATCGCGCCGAAGTCCGAGCGGAGCGTCCGGTACAGCCGGTGCAGCGGCAGCCCGACGACGTTGAAGTAGTCGCCGGAGACGCCGGAGACGAACAGCGCGCCGAGGTCGTCCTGGATGCCGTAGGCGCCGGCCTTGTCCATCGGGGAGCCGGTGGCGACGTACGCGGCGATCTCGTCCGCGGTGAGCGCGCTGAATGTGACCTCCGTCGCCTCGTGCGCCATCGCGCGGGCCTCGCCGTGGATCAGCGCGAGGCCGGTGTAGACGGTGTGCGAGCGGCCCGCCAGCCGGGCGAGCGTGGCGCGGGCCTCGGCGGCGTCCGCGGGCTTGCCCAGCACCTCGCCGTCCAGCACGACGACGGTGTCCGCGCCGAGTACGAGGGCGCCGGGGTGGTCCCGGGCGACGGCCTCCGCCTTCCGCATCGCGATCTGCGCGGCGGCGGGGCCGGGCGGCGTGGCGTCCGGCCAGGTCTCGTCGGCGTCGCTTGGGATGACGTCGAACTCGAAGCCGAGTTTGCCGAGGAGCTCGCGGCGGCGGGGGGACCCGCTGGCGAGGACGAAGGGGACGGTGAGGCGGAGGGGCGGCATGGCGGCGCGGGGGATCGGCCGCCAAGATCGCCCCGGACTCAGCCGGCAGGCGTCATCGCGGTGAGCGGCTGGCGGCGGCGGCGGCGGGGCCGCTTCGCCTGCTGCTTCGCGACGCCGTAGAACGCGGCGTGGCCCACGAGCCCGAAGAGGAGCGCCAGCTGCCCGACCCAGTCCCCCCAGCGGACGTAGGGCGTCCGGCCGGTGTAGATGGGCGCGGCGACGCGCGAGCCCTCGGCGACGGTCGTCGGCTCGAGCTCTGTCGCGCGGCCGTCCGGGAGGACGAGCGCGGAGTGCTGGTCCGCGCTCGCCACGAGCACGGCGCGGCCGGTCTCCAGCGCGCGGAGCCGCATGAACGCGAGGTGCTGCCGGCGGCCCGCCAGCCCGCCGCCGTGAGGCGCCAGCGAGACGAGGAGGTTGGCGCCGTCGCCCACGAACTTGCGCACGTGGTCGCCGAAGACGCCCTCGTACCCGACGGAGGCGGCGAGGTGGGTGCGCCCGGCGGGGAGCAGCGCCCGGCGCTCGCCGAGCGCGAACGCCGGCACGGCGTCGCCCACGGTCTTCGCGATGGCGGTCGGGACGGCCTCCAGGACGGGCACGCGGCGGACCTGGTCGTAGCGGACCGGCCCGTCGTGGGCGGGGGGGAAGAGTAGCGCGGACTGCGCGGACTGGCTCATCGGCAGCGGGTAGAACCGGGACTCCGGGGCGTCGCGGCCGTCGTCGCTGGCGGCGGTGTAAGCGCCCGTGAGGAGCGGCGTCCGCCGCCGGGCGGCCCACTGGGAGAGGCGCTCGTAGAGGGCGGTCTCGCGCTCCAGGTCGCCGTAGACGGGGAGCGAGGCCCGCGGCCAGACGAGGAGGTCCGGGCGCGGGGCCTTCGTGGAGTAGCCCACGCGAGAGGCGGTCTCGTCCCGCGCGATCCAGTCTGTGAGGAGGGCGTCCGAGACGCTCGCGAGGTGGGTCACCCGCTCCTCGTTGACGGGGTTGGCCCACGCGTCGGGGTCGAAGTTGGGCTCCACGATGGCGACCTCCAGGTGCCCCGGCGGGGCGTGGTCGCCGCTGGCGCGGACGGTGCCGTAGAGCGCCGGGACCGCGATCAGCGCCGCGAATGACGCGATGGCGATGCCGCGGTCCGTCCACGCCGCGCGCGACCGCTGGCGGGCCGCCTCGAGGGCGAGGAACGCGGCCACGTTCAGGCCGAGGACCCACGCGGAGAGCAGGAGCACGCCGCCCAACTCCACCGTCTGGATAAAGGGGAGGGCCAGCGCCTGCGTGTGGCCCAGCAACGTCCACGGCGTCCCGATGGGGAGGTGGAGCACCAGGAACTCCGCCAGGACCACGTCCACCACGAACGCCGCCAGCCCGAGGCCCAGACCGAACCGCTCGCGCACCCACGCCGCCGCCGTCACCGCCGCCGCGATGGGCACGGGCACGAAGAGCAACGCGAGGCCCGCCAGCGCGGACTGCAACTCGTTCGGGAGGTGGAGCGCCCAGAACCCGGTGGCCGCCGCGGCCACGAGGAAAACGGCGTAGACCTCGCGCGCGAGTGCGAGCGTCGCCTTCCGGTCGGCCCACCGCGCGAGGATCGGGACGAGGGCGACCCAGGCGAGCGGGTAGAAGCCCACGGGGGGCAGGCTCAGCGAGAGCGCGAGACCCCCAGCCAGGGACCAGCCGAGCGAGCTGAGCGGGCGGGCGTTGCGGTGAGCGATCATGGTGGTGGGGGGGATCCGCCCGCGGTATCGGCGGCCGGGGGCGGGAAGACAAATCCCCGCGTGGAGGCGGCGTCAGCGTGCGACAACGGAACGCCCACGTTCCGACGGGCCCGCGCACGGGAGTTGGCAGCGGGGTGCCGAGGGGGATCCAGTCCTCCGTCTATCTTCTGCGCTCCAGACTATCGGGCATCTCGTGGCGATCCTTACCATTTGCAACCACAAGGGCGGGACGGGCAAGACGACCTCGTCGGTCCACCTCGCGGCGGCGTTTGGCCTCATGGGCCACCGCGTCCTCGTCCTCGACCTCGATCCGCAGGGGTTCCTCACCCGCACCATCGGGTTAGACGAGCCGCCGCGGGAGGCCTCCTCTCTCGCGCTCATCCACCCCGAGGGCGACCTCCGCCAGACGGAGGCCGTCCGCCTCCCGCACTTCGACGTGCTCGGGGCCTCCATGCAGATGACGCGCGAGCAGCGCCGGCTCACGCGCCCGACCGACGTGTTCTGGCTCCGCGAGACGCTCCTCCAGGGCCACGACTACGACCTCATCCTCATCGACACGGCCGCGGCGGTCTCCGTGTTCACGATGAACGCGCTCGTGGCGTCGGACGCGGTCGTGATCCCCGTCACGCCGGAGTACCAGCCCGTGGTGGGCGCGGAGCAGACGTGGCAGACGGCGGGGCTCGTGCGGAGCAAGTTGAACCCGGGCCTCCAGGCGCCGCGCTTCCTCCTGACGCAGGTGGACGGCCGCCTCAGCCGGCACACCCGCTACGCGGACTACATGCGCGAGCGCTACGAGCAGCACGTGCTGGAGACGCCCATTCGGACCTCGTCCTCGCTGGCGGCGGCCTCGCGCGATGGCAAGACCGTCTTCGACGCGCGCTACATGTCACGCGGCGCGCTGGACTACGCCCACGCCGCCGAGGAGGTGGCCACGGTGTTCTTCCCGGAGCTGGCGCGCCCCGCGCCCGTGAACGGCGCCCCCTGGCAGGAAGAAGACGGGGTGCCCACGCCGGAAGCCGCCAGCCCCGCGCCGTCCGCCAGCCCCGCGCCGTCCGCTGGCGGTGCCCCTGAGCCTGCGCCGGCCCCCTCTGCGCCGGCATCCGCCGGGCCGACCCCGGCTGCTCCGTCCGAGGCACCCGAGCCGACCGCGTCTGCCGCTACGCCGGCGTGGCGCTCGCCCGCGGCCTCCGAACCCCTCGGTGCGCCCTCGGAGCCGGAGCCGCCCACCGCGCGCGCCGTCTTCCATCACGCCCCAGTCCCGGGGCACACGCCCGCCCCTCCGCCCGACGTGATGGCGGAGGCCCGCCGGACCGCCGAGGAGGCCGGCGAGCACGCGCGCGAGTCCCTCCGCCAGCTCGGCGCGAGCGGGGATGGCGGCGCTCCCTCCGGGCCGAAGGTCCGCCGCTTCCGGTTCTAGACCGCCCCCGGTCTGAACCCGCGCGAGGGGAAGGGCATACATCTCGGCCCCTCTCCCTCGCGCCATGCTCACGCCCCTCACCCACGCGATCTCCGCCGTCGAAGGCGTCGCGGACCGAACGAAGCGCCACCTCAAGTCGCGGCTCGGTTTGTGGGAGCACGTGCACGCGCAGCCGTACGGCGCGTGGGGGACAGAGCGCGAGGTCCGCTTCATGGGCCGCGTGTTGGACGACAAGCGCACGGAGCGCGAGGACGAGTTGACCCGGTGGGGCAGTGTGCTCCTCACGGCCCGCCGCTTCCGTAGCGACGAGATCCTCGGCGCCCGCCTCCGCATCACGCTCGGCGAGACGGCCGTGGAGACTACGACGGACGATGACGGCTACTACGACGTCACCGCTCGGCTGGCGGAGCCGCCAGCGGGCGGCCCGTGGCACACCGCCCGCGTCCAGGTGCTCTCCCCGGTGAAGGCGCCCCCGGACGAGCAGCGCGTGCTGATCCCGCCCGCCTCTGCCGAGTTCGGCGTCATCTCGGACATGGACGACACCGTCATCCGGACGGGTGCCACGAACAAGCTCCGCTTCGCTCGGGTGGTCCTGCTCAACAACGCCGCCACGCGCGAGGTCTTCCCGGGCGTCGGCGCGTTTTACCAGGCGTTGCAGAGTGGGCGGGGTGGCGAAGGCTTCAACCCCTTCTTCTACGTCTCCAGCAGCCCGTGGAACCTGTACCGCCAGTTCTGGGGCGTGCTCCACCACCGGGAGGTGCCCCGCGGGCCGATGTTCCTCAAGGACTTCGGGATCGATCCGGGCAAGTTCATCAAGAGCGGGCACGGGTCCCACAAGCTGGAGTGGATCCGGACCGTGCTGGGGGCCTACCCGCACCTCCGGTTCGTGCTCATCGGCGACAGCGGGCAGGAGGACCCGGAGATCTACCAGCAGGCCGTCGCGCGGCACCCCGGCCGCATCCGGGCGGTGTTCATCCGCGACGTGACGGACGAGCGGCGGGACCGCGAGATCCACGCCATCGCGCGAGACGTGGAGGCCCGCGGCGTGCCGATGCGCCTCGTCTCCAGCACGGACGAGGCCGCCGAAGCCGCGGCAGAGCTCGGGCTCGTCGCGCCGGACGCGGTCGGGCGCGTGCGCGAGGCGTCACGGGCCGAGGCCGCGTAGCTCGCGCCCCGCTGGCGGAGGCCATCGGCGAGCCCTCGCTCGCACCGTGCGCCAGCGCGGCGCGCTCAGGAGGCGACCCGCGTGTACCGCACGTCCTCGATCACGAGGGTGTCATCCTCGGGGTTGTAGATGTCGATGAGGAGTTCGTCGCCCTCGCAGGTGAACGCGGAGCGGCCGCGCTCCCACGTCTCGAACACGCTCTCCGTCGCGAAGGGGTTGGGCTCCGCACTGCCGCCGTTGAGGCTGACCGTGGCCGTGAGGTCCGCTTCGCCGGGCTCCGCGACGATCCGGCCGTCCTCCACGCGGTACGTGGCGCGAGCGGTGCCGCTGTAGTTGTTGCGGACGCTCATGGTCTGCCCCATCACGCTGGCGTTGATGGTGACGGAGAAGTCCTCGAAGCGCTGGATCGCGTCGCCGTCGGACTCGAAGGTGATGAGCGCGCGGCCCTCGGAGCCGCCCACGGAGAAGTCCGCGTCCGGGATCTCGTCCATCCCCTGCACGCGGCTCGGGTCCATCGTGGCCGGGTCGATCTGCCAGGTGCCCACGAGGCAGTCCGCGCCCGTGGTACCCGCGGAGCCGCCGGGCGCGTCGCTGCTGGCGAGTTCGGCGGTGGAGGCGTCGGCGCCGTCCTCGGGACCGGAGGTGGAGGCGGCGTCGGGGTCGGAGCCGCAGGCGGCGAGCGGGAGGGCGAGGGCGAGGAGGGCGAAGCGCATGGCAGCGGGAAGGGGAGATACCCCACCCTACGGAAGACCGGCCGTTCGTCCGTCATCCCCGCTGGCGGTCGGCCTCGGCGGGAGCGACCGCCAGCGGGCAGCCAGTTGTCCGCGATGCCCACGTCCACCACGACCGGCACGTCCAGCGGGAGCGCGGCCTGCATCTCCTCCCGCACGAAGGCGCTCACGGCCTCGGTCTCGGCCTCTGGGACCTCGAAGACGAGCTCGTCGTGGACCTGGAGGATCATCCGGGCCTCGGCGGAGACGCCCGCCAGCTTCGCGTGGATGCTCACCATCGCGCGCTTGATCATGTCCGCCTGGGTGCCCTGGATGGGCATGTTGACGGCCACACGCTCCGCGAAGGCGCGGTCGTTCGGGTTGCGGGCGCCGAGGTTGGGGAGGTAGCGCCGGCGGCCGAGCAGCGTTTCCGCGTAGCCCTTCGCGCGGGCGTCTTCCACGAGCGAGTCCAGGAACTGGATGACCTGCGGGTAGGACTTCCGGTACTGGTCGATGAGCTCCTGCGCCTCGGAGTTGGAGATCCGCATCCGGTACGCGAGGCCGAAGGCGGAGACGCCGTACGGGATGCCGTAGTTGACCTGCTTGACCTGGCTCCGCTGCGTCCGCGTGACGTCGTCGTAGTCCACGTCGAACACGCGGGCGGCCGTGGCGGTGTGGATGTCTCGCCCCTCGCGGAAGGCCTCCACGAGGCCCGGGTCGCCGGACATGTGCGCGATCAGCCGCAGCTCGATCTGCGCGTAGTCCGCGGCCATCAGCTTGAACCCGTCCTCCGCGACGAACGCGCGGCGGATCTCGCGGCCCATCTCCGTGCGGACGGGGATGTTCTGGAGGTTGGGGTTGCTGGAGGAGAGCCGCCCGGTGGCGGTCACGGTCTGGTTAAAGTCCGTGTGGATGCGGCCGGTCTCGGGGTGGATCAGCTCCGGGAGCTTGTCCGCGTAGGTGCTCTTGAGCTTCGCCACCTTCCGCCAGTCCAGCACGAGGGCGGGGAGGTCGTGCTCCAGCGCGAGCTCGTTGAGGACGCGCTCGGCGGTGGAGGGCTTGCCGCTGCTGGTCTTGGACAGCGGCTCCAGCCCGAGCCCGAACGTCGGCGCTTCGTCCCTGAGTTGCTTCTTGGTCTTGGGCTTCGCGTCCGGGTCGCCCTCCACGGTGCCGGCCTCGTTGTCCTTCACGTCCTGCTGCCACTGGGCATACGCCGCGAGGTCGTCGTCCGTAGGCGTCGGGTTGAAGAGGACCTCGCCGAGCTGCTTCGGGGAGCCGATGTTGAACTCGCGCCCGGCGATGGCATAGACCTCGGCCTCCAGCCGGGTCATCTCCTCTTCGAGCTGGACCGAGATGGCGTCCAGCACCTTCGGGTCCACCTTGACGCCGGCGCGCTCGATGTCCGCGAGGACGGGCACGAGCGGGAACTCGATGGTCTCCGCGATCTCCAGCAGGCCGTCCGCCTCCAGCTTCTCGCGGAGGAGCGGCGCCAGCCGGAGCGTGACGTCGGCGTCCTCGCAGGCGTAGGGGCCCACGTCCTCCACCGGCACGTCGCGCATGCTGCGGGCGTTCTTGCCCGTGCCGATGAGGTCCGTGATGGGCTGCGGCCGGTAGTTGAGGTAGAAGGAGACCACGTCGTCCAGCTTGTGGCTGACCTCGGGGTCCACGAGGTAGTGGGCCACCATCGTGTCGAAGAATGGCCCCTGCACGTCCACGCCGTGGTTGCGGAGGACGAGGAGGTCGTACTTGACGTTGTGGCCCACCTTCGGGACGCTCGGGTCCTCGAGCCGCTGGCGGATGCTGTCGAGCGCGGTGGGGGTGGGGGTGCCGTCCGGGAGCGGGGTCGGGAGGTAGACGGCGCGCTTCTCCTTGGAGGCGAGCGAGACGCCCACGAGCGAGGCCTCCATCGCGTCCGTGCTGGTGGTCTCCGTGTCGAAGGCGAGCGGCTCGCCCTCGGCCTCGCGCGTGGCCGCCGCCAGCGCGTCGCGGTCGTAGACGGTCGTGTAGTCCACGGTGCCCTCGTCCATCGCCGTGACGGGCTCGTACGGGCCGAAGTCGAAGGCGAGCGAGGGGTCGCTCTCGGGGAGCGTGGTGAAGGTCCGTTTGCCGCTGGAGGTGCGGCGCGTGCGCTCGCGGCCCTCGGCGTAGTCCTTGACGCGCGTGCGGAGCCGCTGCCCGAAGCCGACGTGGTCGAAGAGGTGGTTGAGGGCGCCCACGTCCGGGTCCGTGCGGCGGAGCGTGTGCCAGTCCAGGTCCAGCTCCACGTCCGTGTGGATGCGGACGAGCTGCTTGCTGAGGCGGGCGTCGTCGGCGAACTCGCGGAGGTTCTCGCCGCGCTTGCCCTTGATGTCGCCCGCGTGGTCCAGGAGGTTCTCCACGGAGCCGTACTCCTGGATCAGCGTGAGCGCGGTCTTCTTCCCGATCCCGGGCACGCCGGGCACGTTGTCTGCTTTGTCGCCTTCGAGCGCGAGGAGGTCCACGAACTGCTCCGGCTCCAGGCCACCGTAGCTCTCGCGGAAGGTGTCGGCGGTCTCGCGGTTGAACACCTCGCCCATGTACGGCGGGCGGAGCATCTGCACGGCGCCCGCGCCGAAGCCGGTGTCCGGGTCCGAGAGGAGCTGGCGGAAGTCCTTGTCCGCGGAGAAGATGACCACGTCCACGCCCTCGGTCTCCGCGCGCCGCGCCAGCGTGCCGATGACGTCGTCCGCCTCGTAGCCGTCCATCTCCAGCACGGGGATGTCGAAGCCGCGGCAGAGGTCCTTGATGAGGGGGATGCAGTCCTTGATCTCCTGCGGCATGGGCGGCCGGTGGGACTTGTACTCCTCGTAGAGCTCGTCTCGGAAGGTGCCGCCCGCGCCGATGGCGTCGAACACGACGGCGATCTGCTCCGGCTGGTGGTCTTCGAGGAGCTTGAGGAGGGCCGTCGCGAAGCCGTAGAGCGTGCGAGTGTCCGTGCCGTCCGGCGCGTTCATGGAGGCGTTCTTCATGCTGAAGAAGGCCCGGTAGGCGAGCGCCATCGCGTCGGCGAGGAAGAGCGTCTCGCGCTCGTCCCCGCCCGGCTGGCGGCCGTCGTCGTCGGAGGCATCGGGGGCCGGGGCGTCGGCGTCCGGCGGGGTGTCGAGGGCGTCGAAGAGCGTGGGCTCGGGCATCGGANNNNGCGGTGGCTGCGGCGAGGATCTTCGGGACCCGCGCTCCAGTCCAGATCTGCCCCCTGCTCGCCCCGCCATGCTTCTCCTGTTCGACATCGACGGCACGCTGCTCCAGTCCCACGGCGTCGGACGGCGGGCGGTGGAGCACTCGCTCAGCGCCCGCTTCGGTCGGCCCATCGACACGTCCTCGGTGACGTTCTCCGGCAAGACGGACCCCCAGATCTTCCGCGAGATCCTCTCCGACCCCAGTATCGCGGGCGACCTGCCGGACGACCTCGACGTGGCGGTCCGCCAGGCGTGCGAGGCCTACGCCCGCCGGATGCACGAGACCTGGGACGAGGCGACGGTGGAGGCGCTGCCGGGCGCTGTGGAGCTCGTCCGCGCGCTCCACGCAGACGGCGAGCCGCTCGGCCTGCTCACGGGCAACCTGGAGCCGATGGCCTATCTCAAAGTCAACCGGATCGGGCTGGGGCGGGAGTTCCCGCTCGGCGCCTTCGGGTCCGATCACGAGGACCGCAACCAACTCCCGCTCGTGGCGCTGGAGCGCGCCCGCCAGCTCGGCGCGCTGGACCTCGCGGCGGAGCACCTCGTGCTCATCGGCGACACGCCGCGCGACGTGCAGGCGGCGCAGGCCGTCGGCGCGAAGAGCGTGGCCGTGGCGACGGGCCGGTTCTCGGCGGAGGAACTGGAGGCCTCGCGCCCGACGGTCCTGCTGGAGACGCTGGAGGCGTTCGACCTCGCGAGCGTGGCCTGAGCTACCGCGCGACGGTGAACGTCACGCTGGCGGTGCACTCCGGCGGCCGCCCCGCGCGGCCCTCCACCTGCGCGATGTAGACCCCGGCCGGGAGGCTCGGCAGGGGCGTCGGGCCTGCGCCGGTGCCGTCCGCCAGCCGGCGGCCGAGCGTGTCCGTGACGGTGTAGCGGAAGGGGCAGCCCGCGTTGAGCCGCGGCGCCTCCGAGGGGTTCGGGAAGATGACTACATCCCCGGCGTAGTCCGGCGTCGTCGGGTCCACGCTGCCCGCGCCGAGGCGGTCCAGCCGGTCCATCGCGACGGCCTGCCCGCCGTCGGTCCCGGCGTCGTTCAGGCCGGGCTGGGACCAGTGGATGTTGTCCGGCTCCATCCAGCCGAGCTCGGGGAACGTGGCCGCATCGCGGTAGACGACCACGACCTCCGGCAGCGCGTCCGCGTCGTTCTGCACGCGGCGGACCTCGGCGGCCGCGGGCACGTCCCCGCGCGAGTCCGTGCCCATGACCCAAAGGTACATCGGGACGCCCCAATCCTGCTGGATGCGCCGCGCGAGAGCGTGGAGCGCGTCCTCGTACTGCCCCACGGTCAGCCGCCCGTCGTCGATGCGGCGGGCGTCCGTGCCGCCCTGGATCCAGAGCCACCCCGCGGCGCGCACGCTCGGTAGCTCGTCCTCGGCGGCGCGGAGCGCGCGCCGGGCCTTCCGATCGGCGCGGACGTAGAGGTTGTCGCTCTGCGACACGTCCCACGTCTGGTTCGGGCCGTCCCCCGCGAGGTGCACCTGCGCGGAGCCGCCCGCCGCCATCCCGATGATGACCACGCCACGTCCCGTCGCCGCGGTGTAGGCGTTCGCGAAGGCCGGCCACGCGCTCCCCGTGTTCGCCCCGCCGACGGGGTCCGCCAGCGCGCGGATCTCGCCCTGCGGGGTGGCCTCGTAGGCGGCACCGGCGGGCACCTCCGGGGCTTCCTCAGCGGTCCCGCGGCCCTTCGCGTTGCTCTGCCCCGCGACGACGAACACGTCGTACGCCTCGTAGATCGGGTCCGGGACGTCGGCCGCGCTCGGGGCGCTGGCGGTGGGCGGCGGCGGGGCCGGGCCGGGGTTGCACGCCACGAGGGCGGCGAGGAGGACGAGGCTGAGCACGGGCGGGTGGGGGAGAGTCACGCGGGGCAACGCGGAGAGCGTCGGGGTCGGTGCCCGGAGCGGGCGGGGTCGCGAGGACTTCGCGTCGAACGTACGGCGCGGCCCCGGAGGTCCGGCGTCTACCGGCCCGCCCACGCGTGCATCAGCACGCCCGCGGCCACGGCCACGTTGAGCGACTCCACGCCCGCGCCCGCGCCTCCCGCGATGGCGACGGTCCCCGCCAGCCGCTGGCGGAGTGCCTCGGAGAGACCGTGCGCCTCGCTGCCCATCGCGAGGACGCTCGGCGTGTCCGGTCGCCACTCGGCGACGGGCGTGCCGTCCATGTCGGCGCCCCAGACGCCCGCGCCGGGGAGGGCGTCCAGCGCCTCCGGGAGCGAGGGGACGCGGACGAGGCGGAGGTCCCACAGGCCGCCCATCGCGGCGCGGACGGCCTTCGGGCTCTCGAAATCTGCCGTGTCCTCGTCCGCCAGCACCGCATCCACGCCGAACCACGCGGCCGTGCGGACGAGCGCGCCCACGTTGCCGGGGTCCTGCACACCGTCCAGCGCGAGCACGCGGCGGGCCCCCGTCAGCGCGTCGGGCGTCTCCGCCACGATGCGCCGCGAGACGGCGATCACGCCCTGCGAGGTCCGCGCGTCGCCGATCCGCGCGAGGTCCTTCGCGGCCACGCGCTCCACCGCCACGCCGCGGCTCTCCGCGGCCTCGGCCAGCGCGGCGCCACGGTCAGTCTCGGCGGTCTCGTGCGCGATCAGCACCTCCGCCAGCGGGGCGCCCGCGGCCACGAGGAAGACGCCCTGCTCACGGCGGGCGCGGCGGCGGGAGAGGACGGCGAGGTCTTTGACGCGCTGGCGGGTCATCGGGAGGCGGGAGGGCGCCCCGCAAGATCCGACGCGGCCTCGCCCGCCGCTCGCTGGCGGAGCCGACGAATCGCGCGGAACCGCCGCGACGCCTCACACTACGTCCGCTCACCGCGACCGCCAGCCGAGCGAGCGCCACCGGATTTGCTCCCAGTCCCCAGCGCTACAGGTGCGCGTACGGCCGCATCTTCTCCAGCGTCTTCTCGCCGATCCCCTTCACGCCCACGATCGCGTCCACGCTGCGGAAGGGGCCGTTCTGGTTGCGGTAGTCGATGATCCGCTGCGCCAGCGCGGGCCCGACGCCCGGCAGCCGCTGGAGCTCCGCGCTCGACCCGGTGTTGAGGTTGGCGCGGCCCGGCTCCTTCCGGCTCGACCGTCTGGCGGCCGTCACGGGGGGCGGTGGAGGCGCGGGCTCTGCCGTTCCCGAGTCGGAGACGGCCGCGATGGGGAGCGGGACCGTCGCCGCGGTGTCCAGCGCGAGGGCCGGGGGCGGATCGCCCGGTGCCGCCATCAGCATCTGCGCCGCGGGCGGGGCACCCCGAGAGGCCGCCGCGAACGCAGAGTCCGCGGCCGTGTAGAGCGTCTCCGAGGGCACCCCGCTCCGCTCCTGCCACTCCAGCGCGCCCACGCCGAGAAGACCCGCCAGCGCCAACGCTAGCAGCGCGTTCCCCTCGGGCGCGGTCAGGCCGAGCCGGGACTGGAGACGGTACAGCGCACGCACGGGGACGGGGGAGCCGGGCCCTTTCCAGACACGCCGCCTCTTCCGGCGTAACAGCCCGGACCGCGGAGCCTCGCCCCGCGCCGCGCGTTCTCCCCTCATGATCGTCCGCACCGATGCCGTCGTCCTCCGCTCGTTCGACTACGGCGAGACCAGCCGCATCGTCACGCTGCTCCCGCGCCAACACGGCGTCATCGGCGCGATGGCGAAGGGGGCGCGGCGCACCAAGAGCACGTTCGGCTCCACGCTCCAGCCCAGCTCGTACGTCCAGGCGGTCTACTACTACAAGCCCGGCCGCGGGCTCCAGACGCTGAAGGAGACCTCGCATCTCCGCCGGTTCTCCGCGCTGGGGACGGACCTGGAGCGGGTCACGCTCGCCCTTCGCGCGCTGGAGATCACGCGGGCGCTGCTGGAGGAGGGCGAGCCGCATCCCCTCGCGATGGAGGCGCTCGTCCGCACGCTCACCTTCTTGGACGTGGCGGACGACCGGCTCGGCAACGCGCTGGCATGGTTCCAGCTCAAGATGGCGGCGCTGCTCGGCTTCACGCCGGACCTCCACCGCGAGGAACTGGACGCGCTCCCGGCGGACGGCGGTGTGCTCATGCTGGAGACCGGCGCCGTGCGAGACGAGGCCGACGGCCTCCGCGCCTATACCGCCTCGCGCGCGGCCCTCCGCGCCTTCGCCGTCTTCGCGCGCGCCGACCTCGAGACCGCCGGACGGATGCACCTCCCGCGCGAGGTTCGAACCGAGGTGGAAGGGCTCGTGGAGGCGTACCTCCGGGTCCACACAGACGACGCGCTCCCGGACCGCGTCCGGCGAGTAGCAGGGGAGCTCGGGGCGGGGAACGAGGGGCCGTAAGGGACTGAGGAGCGGCGTGTTGTGCCATCACATGTGCTCCCCTACCTTCAACCGCACCTCCCCGGCACCCGCCTCTCTCATGAGCCGCCGCCACCTGACGCAGAAGCAGCACCAGTTCCTCGAGTACCTACGCGACTCCATGCGAGAGACGAAGGTGTGGCCCACCTATCGCGAGATCGTGGATCACTTCGGGTACCGATCGCCGAACTCGGTGACGCAGAACCTGCAGGCGCTGACCAAGAAAGGCTTCCTCCGCCGCGATTCCGACGGCTATCACCTCGTAGACCGCGACGGGCGCGACGGCAGCGTCGGCATCCGGTGGTCCGTGGCGGGGGGCGCGCTGCTGCCTCGGCCGGGCTCCGAGCGGGTCACGCTGTTGGGGCTGCTGCAGGGGGAGGCCGTGAACGCGCTCCGCCTGGACGGCCAGACCCCCCGCGAGCCCGACCTCGCGGATGCCCGGTACGTGTTCGTCGCGGACGAGGAAGACGCCATCGAGGGGGAGTCCGTGGTGGTCTTGGACGAGGGGCGCGTGGAGATCAAGCGGGCCGGTGGCGACCTGGGGAGCGCGGAGGTGCTCGGGCGATACGTGGGCCACGCCGGTGGCTACGGCCTGGTGCTGGCGGGCGGCGAGGGACAACATCCGGCCGCCGCCCTCGCCGCCGAGGCCGACCGCCAGCGCGCGGCCATGGGCTCCGTCCACGCCGAGGCGTAGCCCCGCCGGGCTGGCGGGCGCGCCGCGGTGAGGGACCGCGGGGAGGCATGGGGCAGGACGCGAGGCGCGGTGCGAAGGCTCCGCGGGCGGCTTAAGGCGCCTCCGGGCGAGGCCGATACCGGCCGTCCATCCACTGCTTCCCGCTCGCATCGCCATGCGCTCGCGTTTCGCTCTGGCCGCCTTCGCGGCCACCCTCGCCCTCGTCGGCTGTGACCTCGCCGGGTCCAGCGACCCGATCACCGGCTACTGGGAGGGCACCTCCGAGTTCGAGGCCGACTCCGTCCTCGCGGACCAGAACGTCCGCATCACGGCCGATTACACGATGACCTTCGGCTTCGACCTCCTCCACGACTCCGACGCGGGGCTCGTGGACGCGGGCACGGTCACGGCCCGACGCGAGGGGTTCCTGATCTTCCGTGAGGCCGGCTTCCCGGCGGACACGCTCCGCTTCGAGGGCGAGATCGTGATCCCCCCGTACGAGCTCCGCGGCACCTACATCGACCCGGAGCTGGAGGTGGACCCCGTGGACGAGAACGCCCCCTTCGAGGAGGACATGTGGACCTTCGAGGTGACCGGCGGCTCCGCTGAAACGCGCGACTACATCCGCAACGAGTGGACGTTCACGCGCTCCGATGGCGGGACGTTCGAGTTCGCGATCAAGTCCGACGAGACCTTCCGGATGCGCAAGACGGACGAGCCGCCGGCCGGTGAGGGGGGCGTGGACCAGAAAGCTCACGAGGGCCGCTGGCGCGCCGCTCTCCGCTCGGTCGCGGCCTCGCGCTGACACCGCTTGGAGCAGTAGGCCACCCGGTCCCAGTCCCGCTCCCACTTCTTCCGCCAGCGGAACGGGTGCCCGCACGCGGCGCAGGTCTTGGACGGGAGGTGGGGCTTGCGGTGGGCCATCGGGCAGAAAACCTCGCGCGGGCGGGTGGGTTCTGAGGGCTCACCCGCCCGCAGCCGTTTGGAGACGCACGCCATCAGAGTCCGCCGCACCGCCCGCTACGTCACGCTCGGCGGCGCGGGCGACGTCCGCGAGGTCTGGTTCGCCTGCCACGGATACGGCCAGATCGCCCCACGCTGGGCGCGGCACTTCCAGCCCCTCGCGCGGCCGGACCGGCTGGTGATCGTGCCGGAGGGCCTGAGCCGGTTCTACCTCGACGACCGCTACCAGAAAGTGGGCGCCAGCTGGATGACGCGAGACGGACGCGAGGACGAGATCGCCGACCACGTCGGCTATCTGGACGCCGTGCTGCGCGAGGCGGCGGACCGGGCGAGCGTAGACGCTACAGCTGTCCGGCTCGTGGGGTTCGGGTTCAGCCAGGGCGCGGCGACCGTCACACGGTGGCTGGAGCGGAGCCCGCTGGCGGCCTCGCGGGAGAGGCGCGCGGACCGGCTGCTGCTCTGGGGCGGCCGGCTCCCGCACGACCTGGATCTCGCGGCCCACCGCGGCTGGCTGGAGACGGCGGACCTCACGCTGATCGCGGGCGACCGCGACGCCTTCGCGACGCCGGCCCGCGTGATCGAGCAGGAGCGGATGCTGCGCTCGGCGGGCATCCCGCACCGGGTCGTCTCGTTTTCCGGGGAGCACCGGCTGAACGCGCGCGTGCTCGCCCGGCTGGCGGAGGCTCCCGCCGAGGCGGAGTGAGCGGCGCGGCCCCCGTCGGGCGGTTCGCGCCGAGCCCGACCGGCGACCTCCATCTGGGGAGCGCGCTCGCACTGCTGGCGGCGTGGGCGAGCGTGCGGAGCCGCGGCGGCACGTTCGTCTGGCGCGTGGAGGATCTGGACGGCCCGCGCGCCGTCCCCGAGAGCCCGGAGCGGCAGATGGCCGACGCCCGCTGGCTCGGGTTCGACTGGGACCACGGCCCGGGCCTCGGCGGCCCCGATGCGCCCTACCGCCAGTCGGAGCGGTTCGAGCTCTACGATGAGGCCCTCCGCCAGCTCGCGGCCGCGGGCCGCCTCTTCCCGTGCCGACGCTCGCGCAAAGACCTCCGCGCCCTCGCGAGCGCCCCGCACGGCGCCTCCGGCCTCCCACCGTACCCCGCCCGCTGGCGCCCCTCCGAGCTCGCGCCGGACTGGTTCGCGTCGCTCGGCGAGCGGCCGGACTGCGCGCTCCGCTTCCGCGTGGACGACGGCCCCGTGACGTTCGCGGACGGCGTGGTGGGGCGCATCACGGAGGACGTGCGCGAGACGACGGGCGACGTGGTGCTGAAGCGCCGCGACGGTGTGTTCGCCTACCAGCTGGCGGTCGTCGTGGACGATCTCGCGATGGGCGTGACCGAGGTGGTCCGCGGGATGGACCTGCTGGACTCCACGGCGCGGCAGGTCCTGCTCATCCGCGCGCTGGGCGGCACCGTTCCGGCGTACGCCCACGTCCCGCTGCTGGTGAACGCGGAGGGCGAGAAGCTCTCCAAACGCGACCGGCCGCCGTCCATCCGCGAGCTCCGCGAGCGGGGCAGTGCGCCGGAGGCCATCATCGGCTGGCTGGCGGGGGCGCTCGGGCAGATCGGCGGGAGCGCGCCCCGCACAGCCGAGGCGGTGGCGGCCACCTGGGATCTCACGCGCGTTCGCCCCGATCCGGTGCTGGTTCCAGCGGACATCGCGGACCGCTTCATGAGCTAGCGGCCGCCCGGAGCCTCCGCCAGCCGACGGCCTGCGGCGACGTAGAAGAACAGCCGGTGCGCCTCGGCCTCGCGGCGGCGGTCCTCGGCCTCGTGCCACGCCCGCCACGCGTTCGCGCCCACGGAACTCGCGCCGATGGCGAGCCCGACGGCGTGCGCCAGTGCGTCCGGGCCGGCGAGGGCGAGCGAGAGCGCGGGGGCGCCCAGCGGTGCGAGGAGGGAGGGGCGGTCCGCGTAGCGCGAGACGAGCGCGCGGAGGTAGCCCGTGCTTTCGATGGCGTCCTCCGCGAGGAGCCGCCGGAGCAAGTTCGCGGCCGGGCTCACCAGCGCGACGCGGTCGCCGTAGAGCAGCGCGGCCTTGACGAGCCCCACCTCGGGGCCGAGGTCGGGCGGGCTCTCCCCCGGCGGGCCGACGGCGACGGTGACGTGGAACGGCATGGGGCCCAACGTGCGGCGGTCGCGGTGCCAGGGCGCGTGTCACGCGTGTACAGCTGCGTGGCTGAGGGGCGCGTCGGAAGGCTATGTTTCGGCCGTACCCCCTCCCGTTTCATGCTCCGTTGGTTTCTCTGTCTCCTCGCGTTGTGTGTCGGCTCCTCTGCGTTCGCACAGCCTGGCTATGAGACCCGCTGGTTGGCCGCGGGCGACCTCCACAACTGGTATGGCTCGTACGGCAGCGAGCGCGAGGAGGGGCTGGTATACGCTCAGCAGTATGGCTGGCGGTGGCCGGGGATCTACGGCTTCCGCGACACGCAGGTCTCCAAGGGGCTCTGGATCGGGGCGCAGAACGTAGCTGGCGAAGACGGCGAGACGTACGATGTCCGGGTGGTCCACGTCGGACCACGCGTGACGGGGCAAGACGGGTTTTTTCCG
>LWDU01000577.1_pt1 | contig 18094 bp, 23 predicted proteins | sample 727161 | NCBI WGS metagenome assembly LWDU01 (sample SAMN04566230, study PRJNA314399) | hydrothermal vent metagenome | isolation source: deep sea hydrothermal plume seawater | place: Mexico: Gulf of California, Guaymas Basin | collected 2004-07-11
TTTCAATAACATCTTCATACTTAGGAACAGACGTGCCGACTTTGCCTACCACTATTCCTGCGGCTCTATTTGCCTTTCGCATTGCTTCTTCAATTCCTTCGTGAAGAAATGAGGCAAATGTTGCTATTACAGTATCACCAGCACCAGTCACATCAAACACTTCTTTTGCTTCTGATTCTAATGTAATGGTTTCTTCTTTATCAATCCACATCATTCCATCTGCGCCTAGTGTAACCAATAAACCGTTTAAATCTAAATCATTGATAATATTTCTTGCGGTTGAAACAGTAAATTCCCCATATGCTTCTTCAAACTCTTTTTTATTAGGAGTCAAACAATAAGCACCACTATACTTTTCCCAGTCTGTTCCTTTAGGGTCGACGATTACAGGACACGAAAAGTCCATAATATAGTCAAGATACTCTTTACAAAGTGTTCCTTTATTATAGTCAGAAACAATAATAATATCAGGGGTTTCTTGTATTACTGTATTTTGAGGATATGTTATATTTCCGTGGTCCACACGAACTAATTGATGTCTGCCTGACATAATTCTTATTTTAGAAATAGTCTTATTTTCGTAAGAATAACTAAGGTTAAATTTGACGTCTTTTTCACTCAATTTCTTAGTCACGATAATGGAGGCATTATCATACCCTGCACACCCGTATATTGTCGTTCTCGCATTAAATACTCTTGTCGTGACCGCAACGTTAGCTGCTCCTCCAAGTACGTGAGAAACGGAGATATCGTCTACTATGGGGACAGGTGCTTCGGGTGATATTCTATTACTAGTGCCATACCAGTATTCGTCTAACATTACGTCGCCTATTACGACAATAGTCTTTTTATTCATTCACAGATTCCATTTTATATAAATATAACAAATTCGTTAATATATATAAATGAAAGATTATGGCAAAATTACAATCAGCAACAGACTTAAAAGAATATGCATATCGTAGGTTGGGATATCCAAAGGTAGAAATACAAGTGGATGATACTCAGGCGATGGATAGAATTGACGACGCTATTCAACTCTTTGTAGAAAGACATTTTGATGGTGTTGAAGAAAAGTACATTACTATCACGTTTGATGCTACAGACGAAGCAAATCAATACTTAACGTTAAATGATGATATTGTAGCAGTGACACGTATTTATGAACCAGGACGTTATTCTTCAGAAGCAATGTCTGATGTTCGTTATAAAATTATGTTTGACCAAATGTTCGATATGACTAAAGTTAGTATGCAATACTACGAAATGACTATGCAGAACTTGTCAATGATTTCTGACTATTCTGGTACTATTTTAGGTCCATCTTGTAAAGTTAAAGGAGTTTGTTCGGACGCATCAATTACAACAGAAGCATTATGTGTATCACCTGCAACTTGGACTGCGTATTCAACTGAATCAATTTGTAACACAGCCGGAGAATTGTGGTACGAAGGAAGTAAAATGATGATTCGTGCGTTTGTTGGATTATCTCCAGACACTGGAACTTCATATGCACTTGATGTATATAACGATGAGTGGATGTTCTAATATGAAACAATTTGACGGTATGCCACTTCCAGGTGGTATTGTTGTCAATGGTCAACAGTTATGGGACGAAGCAAATGAGGAAATTCTTAGACTAGAAGAACAATTCTCACTTGAATACGAAATGCCAACAAACTTTTTAGTAGGGTAATAAAATGGGAATGTTTGACAATATGTCCCAATCTACAATGATTAAGGATATGGTAGAAGAAATAGTAGAAGTCATAGGATTTTCTGCTAAGTATCTTCCACGCAAATATAAAAACTTAGACCCAGTATTTGGAGAAGATCCTACGTCTCATTTTGATACAGTTTGGTCATTGAATATTCTTGTAGATGATTATCAGGATTACGGTGACGTGGGTGACTTCTACTCTAAATTTGGTGTACAAGTGACTGATGAAATGAAAGTCACATTTACTAAGAAATCATTCGCAGAACAAACAGTAGCAACTGACGACGATACTCCTATTGCTGGTGACTTATTATATTTTGGTGGACTTGAGGCATTATTTGAGGTAACATTTGTTGGAAACGATTCTTCGTTCTACCCAACACCTGATGGACCTCAACACGTTTGGCAGTTAAATCTCAAACCTTGGGAATACGGACACGAAGATATTGATGTTGTTGACGCAGAAATTACTGGTTTAGAAACAGAGATTCAAGCTGCCGTTACAAATGAATTGGGCATTCCTGATTGGGACGTTTTAGATGACGATGTTCTTAATTTTGAAGAAATGAACCCATTTGGAACAATAGGATAATATTATGTTTGGTACTACTTTCTATCACGCAACTACACGTAAACTTATTGTTGCCTTTGCTTCAGTATTTAACAACATTCATGTTCAAAGAAAAGATGGTGCTAATATTACAGACATCAAAGTTCCTATTGCGTATGAGTCTCAAAAGAAATACCTTGCTAGATTAATTAAAGATACTAAAAAGAATAGACAAGTCCCACGTATGGGGTTTATTATGAATGGTATGGACATCGATTTAACCCGTGCGGGAAATCAGATGAATGTATATACATATGACCATGGTACGGATACAAATAAAGCAGCTAAACATTTTTCCCCTATTCCATACAACTTTAATTTTACATTAGATATTTATGTAGATTATATGGACGATGGTCTTCAGATTATTGAACAGATTGTACCATACTTTCAACCAGACTTTAATGTCGTTATTGAGGAAGTTCCTGTATTAAATATTGAACGTGATGTACCTATTTCGTTAGAGAGTGTCACGATGACAGACGAATTTGAGGGTGATTTTGGTGAGCATAGAATTGTAAATTGGACATTAGAATTTGTGATGAAAGGTCATATGTATCCACCTATCACAGATGGTGAAGTTATTAAAGAAATTAGTATGAATTACAAGTTCGCAGATGCGGAGGGTGATTTTGATTTATCAAACACACCTATTATAGAACAAGTTAAAGAATCAGTAGACCCATTGATCGCAGAACACCACGACGTATGGACTACTAAAGTTATGGTTGGTCATCCAGACGACCCTAACGACGCAACAGATGTTGACACAATGAGTGAAGTAGATTGGCCAGTAGATTAATTATGAGATTATATTATGACAAAGAAAACAGTAGCAGAAAAACTTAATGACGAATTAGGGTTAGCAGAAGATATTATTGCTGAGTTTCAACACCCAGAAGATGTTGTTGTAGAAGAAGTTGAAGTGTTAAGTTCAGGGAAAGAACGTGGACTAACACCAAGAATTGAAGTTGATTCAAATCCAACAACTGGTGATTTAAGTGAAGATTATCGATACGTTAGAGATAATCTCTATAATTTAGTGGAACGTGGAAACGAAGCACTAGAGGGTATTATAAGTTTAGCAAAAGAAATGGAACATCCAAGAGCATACGAAGTTGCTTCTGGATTGATAAAATCTGTAACGGATACAACTATGGAGTTGATGAAGATACAGAAAGAATTACAGATTATGAAAGGGGAAAAACCCAGCGGTAACACGACCACGCATAATAACCTTTATGTTGGGTCTACTGCTGAATTACAAGCAATGCTTAAAGGCAAAGACCTAAAATAAAGAGAGTCAAAAATGGAAAAGAGAATTAATACTGTAGAAACCGATTTAGAGCTACTAAAGAAAGATATGTCCGCTTGCCAAGCAAGTCTTAAACAAGACATATTACATTTGAAAGATACTAGAGCAGAATTGCCGCAATGGTTAAAGAGTTCAGCAGTTGCTATCAGTATGGTGGGCATCTCAGATAACTGCAGGGCAAAATAATATGAGTTTACAAGTTGAAGCAAATACTCAATTTAGACTCGGATGGCCTCAGAAGCATAGGGAAGTTATGATAAAACTAACAGAGATAACAGTAGATAATAAAAACATTAAGTCTATGCTTCACGACATTAAAAAAGTACAGAACAACAACCACCCTCGTGGACGAACACATACAGAGTAAGAATTATATTATATTATGGCAAAAACGATATATCTAGGAAACCCAAACCTCAAACGTCAAAACGTAGAAATTGACTACACTGAAGAGCAGATTAAGGAATACGTAAAGTGTAGGGACGACCCTATCTACTTTATCAGAAATTACATACATATTGTAAACCTCGATAAAGGATTAATTAAGTTTGATTTATATCCATTTCAAGAAGAATTAGTCAACGTATTATACAAAGAACGTTTCACAATTGTGAAGTGCCCACGTCAGTCGGGTAAATCCCAGACCAGTTTAGCATTTATGCTTCACTACGTTTTATTCAATGACCAAAAACAAATTGCTATTCTTGCTAATAAATCAGCAACGTCGAGGGAACTTCTAGGTCGTCTTCAAATGGCATATGAAAAGTTGCCTATTTGGTTACAGCAAGGGGTTATGGAATGGAACAAAGGTTCTATTGAACTAGAAAACGGTTCTAGAATAATGGCAGGTTCTACTTCTTCGAGTTCAATTCGTGGTTATTCATTCAACCTAATTTTCCTTGATGAGTTTGCTTTCGTACAACAAAATATGGCAGAGGATTTTTTCCGTTCAGTATATCCTACAATTTCATCTGGTACAGATTCTAAAGTAATTATTGTATCTACACCAAATGGTATGAATCACTATTATAAAATGTGGTTAGATGCCGTTGAGAAAAGAAACACATATCACGCATTTGAAATTAATTATTGGGACGTTCCTGGACGTGACAGTAAATGGCGTGAAGAAACAATTGCTAACACTTCTGAAGAACAATTTAAACAAGAATTTGAATGTGAGTTCTTAGGTTCTGCTGGTACATTAATATCGCCTGCTAAACTACATGCTTTAGTAATGAGAGACCCAATTTATAGAAAAGACGGATTAAAGGTATATGAAGAAACAATAGAAGAACATGCTTATGTTATTGCTATTGATGTTGCGGAGGGACGTGGTCAAGACTATTCTACTATGAATATTGTAGATGTATCAGAGTTGCCGTTTAAACAGGTGGCAACATACAGGTCAAATGAAATTAGTCCTCTCCTCTTTCCTCATTATATTATGACAACCGCCGAAGCATACAACAACGCAACGGTCATTATCGAGTCTAATGGTCCTGGTGCGGAAGTGGCAAACATTCTTCACTACGACCTAGAGTATGACAATACTATCAACGAATCTGGAGTTCATAATAAACTTGGTCGAAAAATGACCAGTAGAATTAAAGCGATTGGTTGTTCTAACCTAAAGGATTTAATAGAACACGATAAAATATTAATTAACGATATGGACACAATATCAGAATTATCAATGTTTGTAGTTAAGGGTAAATCCTGGGCTGCTGAGGGTGGAGGGCATGATGATATGGTTATGGGTCTTGTTATGTTTGGTTGGTTATCAACACAAGTAGAATTCAAAGAATTGACTGATATGGAATTAAGGGTTAGATTATACCAAAATAAAATAGACGAGATTGAACAAGACTTAACTCCGTTTGGTTTTATTGATGATGGTAATGATGAAGTTGAAATTCTAGTTGAGGGTGGTGAGGTTTGGACTAATATAACGAATACTGGGAATATGATGTTTTAAAAACTCAGATTTTATAAATAATAGTATCGAAAAAAGGTTTTTTCGACAATTTATTTTTTATTTAATATAGGAGAATGACAATGGGATTTCAATTAAGTCCAGGCGTTCAAACGAAAGAAATCGATTTGACCACGTCTATCCCTGCAGTTGCTACCAGTTTAGGTGCTACAGTTGGTCGTTTCACATGGGGACCCGTAGATGAAACATTTCTATGTAACTCTGAGAACGATCTAGTTAATGTCTTTGGCAAGCCAACTAATGATACATATCCTGCATTTTTAAGTTCTGTAGCATTTTTGAACTATGCGAATTCACTTCAAGTGGTTCGTGTAGTTGATGCAACAGATACTAACGCCTCTGACGCAGGTGGCGCAGTACTGATTAAAAACGCAGATGATTTCGAAACACAAAAAGCTTCTGGTGCTTTAACAGAATCTTTCTACGCAAGATACCCAGGAACTTACGGTAATGGTATTACTGTAGAAATGAGCGATGGAACTTCATGGGCCACTTGGACCTATGCTGGTTCTTTTGACGTAATGCCTGATGCTACTAATAATGAAGTTGCGGTTGCTATCGTAATTGACTCAGAAGTGGTTGAATCGTATTTAGTTTCTAACGTTGAGGGCACAAAAGATACATCTGGTAATAACATCTTTATGGATGAGAAAGTCAACAAAATGTCTAAACTAATTTGGTCAGTTGCAGCTAATGTAACTCCAGCAGTTGCGACTACTACCTTTACTGGTGGTACGAGTAATGCAATTGGTATGGATGATTATAAACTAGGTTGGGATAAGTTTGCAAACGCTGCTGAAGTGGACGTAAACTTACTAATTGCGGGTGGTGTTACTAACGAAGAGAAAGCAACTGCATATGGTGTACAAAAGTACATGGCAGAAGTAATTGCTGATGTTCGTAAAGACTGCATGGCAATCTGTTCTCCTGCTAAAGAAGATGTATGTTACGTTGGTGGTGCAGCTACTGCTGTTACTAACGTTATTGCTTCTCGCACCGATGTTTCATTTAATGTTGCTTCTTCGTATGCTACTATGGATGCAAACTACAAGTACACGTATGACAAATATAACGATACATATCGTTGGATTGGTTTTTCAGCGGATGTTGCTGGTCTTATGGCTAACACTGATTCTGTTCGTGATTCTTGGTGGTCGCCTGCTGGTCTAACTAGAGGTCAAATTAAGGGTGTTGTTAAATTAGCATACAACCCTAATGAGTCACAGAGAGACGAGTTGTACAAACTTCCTAACGGTATTAATCCAATTGTGTCGTTCCCTGGACAGGGTACTGTACTTTGGGGTGATAGAACTCTAATGACAAAGCCTTCTGCATTTGACAGAATCAATGTTCGTAGATTGTTTATCGTTATCGAAAAAGCAATTGCTATTAGTGCTAAAGGATTCTTGTTTGAATTCAATAATGCATTTACTCGTAATAACTTCAAAAATATTGTTGTTCCATACCTTTCGGGGTTACAAGCACGTCAAGCAATGATGGATTTCCATGTTGTGTGTGATGGTAGTAATAATACCGACGAAGTAATTGATGGAAATCAGTTTGTTGCTAGTATCTTTATTAAGCCTTCTAGGTCTATTAATTTCATTACTTTGAATTTTGTTGCCACCAAATCTGGTGTAGCATTTGCTGAAGTAATCGGACAAGTATAAGGAGAACGGATATGAATATTTCAAACTTTTCAAATCAAACAAAAAAAGGCGATTATGCACATAGTAATCTGTTCAAGGTTATATTACAAGGAGACAATGAATCTGAGTTTATGATTAAGGCATCTTCAATTCCTGCTACTACAGTTGGTATGATTGAAGTTCCTTACTTAAACAGAAAGATTAAAGTTCCTGGTGATAGAACTTTTGCCGATTGGACTATTACGGTAATTCAAGACGAATCGGGTTCGGTTCGAGAAAAATTACTCGAATGGCAGGCGGAACTTCAACAGTTTCACTCTTGGCAGAGTACTGACAAAGGTGCACCACAACCAGCTCATAGAACTATGGTTGTATCTCCAATGGGTAGAACTGGAGGACAGGGCGGCAAACCGGCTGTTATTTCTGGTTGGCCTACTGAGATCGGTGCTATCGATCTAGGTTGGGAAACTGCTGATACGATTCAAGAATATACTGTAACATTTGCAGTGACTTGGTCTACTGCAGCATAATTAACTGTTATAAATATTGTTATAATATTAAAAACAGTTAGGATATATAATGGAACTATTCGGTTATAAAATTGAAAAACAATTAGGTTCGTCGTCACAAAAGAGTTCAAGTTCTTTTGTGCCGCCGGATTCACTGGACGGTTCCACTGTTATCAACGGAGGAGGTATAAACGCCTACTCCACCAATTTTGACGTATCTTTCAAAAACCAGAAAGATTTGATTGGGCAATACAGAAGCACAGCACAAAACCCAGAGGCAGAACTTGCCATTGATGATGTGATTAATGAGGCAATTGTATTAGATCCACATAAGGACGCAGTTGAAATTCATTTGGACAAATTGGACGGACTTAATGTTAGTGATAACATTAAAAAGACAATTAACGATGAATTTGATACTATACTAAAGAAACTAGAATTTAATAATTTTGGTCCTGAGTTATTTAAGCGTTGGTACGTTGATGGTGCGATTCACTATCATATAGTTTTTGACAAAGATAATGTCAAAAAAGGTATTAAAGAGTTAAGATATATCGATGCTCTTGATATCAAGAAAGTAAAAGAAGTAATAAAAGAGAAAGACCAAAGTGGCGTTGAAGTCGTTAAATCAGTTGAAGAATACTGGGTTTATACAACAGAAGCTATTGGAGGACTTCAAGCACTTAAAATTGCTAATGAGTCTATTGCTACTGCAGACAGTGGTTTGTTTGATAGCAATAAAGAAGTTACATTGTCTTATTTACATAAAGCAATGAAACCTATTAATCAACTTCGTATGTTAGAAGACGCGATGGTGATTTACAGAATTACAAGAGCACCAGAAAGACGGGTGTTCTATATTGATGTTGGTAATCTACCTAAAACAAAGGCAGAACAATATCTAAGAAACATCATGAACAAGTTTAAAAACAAAATGGTTTATGATGCGACTACTGGTAAAGTCAAAGACGGTAAGAATACTATGTCTATGATGGAAGATTTCTGGTTGCCTAGAAAAGAGGGTGGTAGAGGAACTGAAGTCACTACATTACCTGGAGGTCAAAACCTCGGTGATATGGATGACGTAATGTATTTTCAAAAGAAAGTATATCAATCGTTACATGTACCACCATCACGTATGGAAACAGAACAGACGTGGGGTTTTTCACGTGGTGGAGAAATTAGTAGAGATGAAATCAAATTTACTAAATTTGTTACTAAACTAAGAAAGAAGTTTTCAGATTTATTTTATACATTACTAAGAACACAACTCATTGCTAAAGGTATTATAAGTAATGATGAATGGGAAGATTATAAACAAAATATTGATTTTATATTTTCGGATGATGGTTACTTTAGTGAAATAAAGAAACTTGAGATGATTAGAGAAAGAGTAGAAATACTTGATACTATTTCATCTAGTGAAATGGTTGGTCGTTATTATTCTGTAGAATGGGTTAGAAAGAATATCCTTATGCAGACAGATGAAGACATTAAGGCTATGGATGCGGTTATGGCAAAAGAAAAAGAAGCCACCCCAACAGACGAAGACGGTGAGTCAGAAGACACATATTAAGGAGTAAAGCATGAGCAACTTAGAAAAATTAATTAAATTTGCTAGAGCAAAGAAAGCAACAGAATTTAAAACAACTTTTACCGATGAAGTATCAGCAAGAGTTTCAAGCAAGTTAGATGCATTGAAGCAAACCTTAGCAAAAACTATGTTTGCTAAAGAAGAAGTTGAATTAGAAGAAAAAGTTAATACTGGTGATAAGGAAGCATATAAAAAGTTCTTTGATGGTATGCTAAAGAAATTTGGTGTTGATTCGCCTGAAGATTTAGACGGCAAAAAGAAAAAAGAATTCTTTGATGCAGTCGACGCTGGTTGGGAAGGCGATAACGAGGAAGACTAATGAAGTCATTTAAGCAATTTAACGAGGATTTAGACGATTCTGAATATGTAAACGAATATATTGAATTTACATTAGAAGAGTGGGAAGATCTTTCTGAAGAAGACCAAGATTTATTTGAAGATATTCCTGAAGGAATTACTGTTGAGGAGTTTATGACACTCGAAGGCTTCAAAGCGATGAATAAAATGAAACGCAAGAAGATGCAGCGTAATAAAGATTTAAGTAAATTTAAAGACCGAGGCAAAAAACTTAAAGCAAAAATCGATCGAAAGAAAGGTGCTAATAAAATTAAATTAAAGAAGCAAACTAAAAAACGTAAGAAGAAATTTGGTCATAAAATGAAAATGGCAGATAAAACTTATGGTCACGCTAAGTCTAAATTCACTAAGAAATAGGAGAATGTTATGAGACTAATTTCTGAAATTAACGAAACTGTAAATTACATTACCGAAGGAAAGGGTAAAGACCTTTACATTGAAGGCGTGTTTTTACAAGCAGATTTAAAGAATCGCAACGGTCGAGTATATCCTGGTGCGATTATGGAGAAGGAAGTAAAACGTTATACTGAAACGTATATCGATAAGAAACGTGCTTTCGGTGAGTTAGGTCATCCAGATGGTCCTACTATTAACCTTGACCGTGTATCACATATGATCACATCTTTGGTTAAAGAAGGAAGTAATTATGTTGGTAAAGCAAAAGTTACAGATACTCCACACGGAAATATTGTAAAGAATTTAATTAACGAAGGAGCTCAACTAGGTGTATCATCACGTGGTATGGGTACGTTAAAGGCAAATAAACAAGGAATCCAAGAAGTACAAAAAGACTTCTACCTTGCTACTGCCGCAGATATTGTAGCAGATCCATCTGCTCCCGATGCATTTGTAAATGGCATCATGGAAGGAAAAGAATGGGTTTGGAACAACGGAATTATCAAAGAACAAGAAATTGCAGCTATGAAAAAAGTAATTGAAAGTACGAGCAAAAACAAACTAACAGGTTTGGAAGCACGTATTTTCGAGGACTTTATGAGTAAATTGTAGTATTTTGTTGTTTGTTAAAGATATTAGTTTTATAAATAATAGTAATTAGAAATTAAAACTAATTTAAGATTATAATCAAAATAATAATTAGGAGAACCTAAGATGAAGTTAAAAACAGAAACTGGCGAGATGTTAGTTTTAGATGAGGCAAAGGAATTTTATATTTCTGAAAATGCTGATTCTGATACTTCAATTGAGGTGTCTAAAGTAGAAGCGTTATTGGAGTCTGGCGAACTAGAAATGGTTGCTGAAGAGTCTGACGAAGTGGTTGAAGCCACAGAGCCTAAAGCGACTAAGTTAAAGAAGAAAAAGATTACAGCAGTTGGTGCTGAAGATGAAGTATTTGAAGACGAAGACGAAGACGGTGACGACGAAGACGAAGACGACGAAGTTGAAGAAGACAAAAAAGTTGCTAAAGAAGAAGTAGAGTTAGAAGTAGATGTTAAGGAAGATATGGACGCATTATTTGACGGCCAAGAACTTACTGAAGACTTTAAAAAACGTACTACATTAGTATTTGAAACTGCTGTAAAAGCAAAAGTAAAAGAAAACTTAGCATTAATTGAAGATAAGATGGAAGCAGAATTAACTGCTAAGACTGACTCTTTATTAGAAGATATTACAACTAAACTAGACGGATACTTAGATTACATGGTAACTGAGTGGGTTGAAGACAACAAACTTGCTGTTGAAAACGGTCTTAAAAATGAAATCCTAGAGGGTTTTGTTGGTGGTTTACAAACATTGTTCGCAGAAAATTATATTGAAATTCCTGAAGAGAAACACAATATTTTAGATGAGCAAGCAACACAAATTGCTGGTTTGAAAGAAGACTTAGATGCTGAAATGAATAAAAACATTGAAGCACGTAAGGCTTTAGACGAAGCAACAGCTAAAGAAATTTTTGTTCAAGTTTCAGAAGACTTAACTATGACACAAGTTGAAAAACTTAATTCGCTTGCCGAAGGTGTTGTATTTGAAGATACTGAATCTTACACAGAGAAGTTAGAAACTTTGAAGGAAACGTATTTTCCTTCCGAAGCGAAGAAAGAGGAAGTAATTGCTGAAGCAGTAGACGCTAAAGTGAGTGATTCTGAGGAAGAAATGAGTGCTTCAATGCAAGCAATCGTCAATTCACTTTCAAAATCAACAGACACAAGCATCTTTGGTGCTTAACATTTATACTTAATAAGGAGAAAACACAATGTTTTTATCAGAAGAAATTAAAGATAAGTGGGAACCAGTTATGGAGCATGCGGGTGTACCTGCAATTAAAGATGCTACTAAACGTGCAATCACACTTCGTCTTTTAGAAAATCAACAAACAGCGTTAGATGAAGCTAACGTCACAGGTGCTAACGTAGATAATTGGGATCCTATCCTAATTTCATTAGTACGTCGCACAATGCCACAATTAATGGCATATGACACTATTGGTGTACAGCCAATGTCAGGTCCTACAGGTCTTATCTTTGCAATGAAATCTCATTACACAGGTGAAGCATCTACAGGTGCTGAAGCATTAACCGTAACTGCTGGAGCCCCTAATACGGACTTCGCTGGTATCGAAACTGTGGGGTCTGAATCTGACGCAATGACAACTGCTCAAGGTGAAGCATTAGGTGGATTTGGTGGAGAAGTCAAGTGTTACTGCTAAGACTAAAGCTCTTAAAGCAAAATACTCTCTTGAACTTGCTCAAGACTTGAAAGCAATCCATGGTTTAGACGCTGAGTCTGAATTATCTAGTATTCTTTCTGGTGAGATCCTTGCGGAAATCAACCGTGAAATCATTGTTACTATTGGTTCACAAGCAGAAGCTGGTGCACAAGCAGGAACTACTCTTGCTGGAACGTTTGACGTTTCTGATGCAACAGACAACGGTGGTGCTAGATGGAGTGGTGAGCGTTACAAGTCACTATTAATCCAAATCAATAAAGAAGCAAACTTAATTGCTAAGAACACTGGTCGTGGTCGTGGTAACTGGTTAATCGTATCTGCTGACATCGCGTCTGCTTTAGATATGGTTTCTGGATTGGATGTTCCTAATATGTCTCTTGAAAACGGTGCTGCTCCAGATACTACAAACTCTACGTTTGCTGGTACTCTAGGTGGTAAGTTTAAAGTATTCGTTGACCAATTTGCGTCAACTGATACTTGTATCGTTGGTTTTAAAGGTGCTAATATGTATGATGCTGGTATGTTCTACTGCCCATACGTTCCTTTACAAATGATGAAATCAATTGGTGAAGAAGACTNNNTCACTGTAACTAACCTGTAATAAGAAAGCAAAAATAGTTTCCCCTACCTTGGGAAAACCGTTAAAACCCCCTTTATTGGGGGTTTTTTATGGCTTATTATTTTTATTATAAATATTAGTATGAGCGAAAGAATTCAACCAGCATCAATTAATTTAGCAAAGGGAACTAATTATAAATTAGAAATCTCTAGTATTCCAGGATCTGTATTTTGGGTAACATCATGTAATGTTCCTAGTATAACTGTGAACGAAACACCAGTCCCGCATCCCGTACATGGTTATAGTTATATTCCTTCTACAACTCAAACCTATTCTCCATTTACTGTAACTTTTTTAGTTGATGAAGATTTTAATAACTATATGGAACTATATGATTGGTTTCAAAAGTCTGCAGGTTTGTTAGAGAATAGAGAAGAAAAAGATGATAACTTAATGGTAGATGCTACCTTACATATCCTAACAAACAATAAAAACGTTTCAAATGTTAAATTTACATTCCATAATCTATTTCCAACCAATATAGGCGATTTGGCATTTAATAACGAATCAGCAGAAGAACTCGTAACAGACGCATCTTTTCAATTTACATATATGACTATGGATAATAATATACTTTGATTTTTACTTGACTTTTGATTAAAAGTAGGGTATAATATAAGTATGAATATAGAACAACTTGAACAGCAAGTAGATAAAGACTTGTATCTAGACGAAACAATCCTTGCTAAGGAATCATTAGCAACACCACTCAAACACAATAAATACCTTAAAATGGTATTACGGGAACGTTTGAAATTAAGGAAATTAAAAACTGAACTATATAGAGTATCATTAGGTAGAACTAATTACTATAATGGTAACGATCCGGATCCATATGAATATGTATTAAAGGATAGAGAAGTTAAAGAATACGTAAAGGTAGACCCAGATGTAGTTGAAGCAGAAGCAAGGGTTGCTTTACAAGAAGAAATAGTCAAATACCTAGAAGAAGTTTGTAAGATGATGACGGTTCGGGGTTTTGCTATAAAGAACGCTATAGATTTCTTAAAATTTACACAAGGTGAAGTATAATATATAATGAGTGATATCGTAGTAAACGTCAAGGATGACGTATTTCTAAACGTAGAATGTGAGAGTGGGATAGCACACGAGTTATCAGATTTCTTTACGTTTCAAGTTCCGGGATATCAATACATGCCATCATATAGAAGTCGGCAATGGGATGGAAATATTCGCCTCTACAATGTATTCGGTGGTGAGGTATATGTTGGTCTATTAAACTATATTATTGAATTTGCTAATCGACGCAATTTAACGATAGATTACCCAAAATTAGGTGATTATGAAACCATTGAGTCTACGGAGACGTTCGTTAATGGGTTAAAACCGCACGCAAACTCTAACCCCATATTACCCTACGACTATCAGATAAAAGCCGTTAATTGGGCAATCTCGGAGTCACGGGCATTACTATTATCACCAACATCGTCTGGTAAGTCGTTTATGATTTACTCACTTTCTCAATACTACATGAGGAAGATAAATAAAAAGATTTTAATCATCGTACCAACTACATCGTTAGTTGAGCAACTATATAAAGACTTTAAAGACTACGCATCTGAAATAGACCCAATGTTTAGTGAGGACAACGTACATAGAATTTATTCAGGCAAGGAAAAAGTTACAGATAAACAAATAGTAATTACTACTTGGCAATCAATCTATAAATTAAAGAAACAATACTTTGAGCAATTTGGTTGCGTCATTGGCGATGAAGCACATAACTTTAAAGCAAAGTCATTAACAAGTATTTTGACTAAAATGGTTGATTGTAAATATAAGTTTGGTTTCACCGGAACGTTAGATGGTACTACTACACATAAGTTAGTCCTTGAGGGATTATTCGGGGCAGTTAAAAAGGTCACCACAACTAAAGAGTTAATGGATAGTGATACGATTGCTAAATTACATATTGAGGCAATCACATTAAAATACGATGATGCGGAAAGAAAGTTTGTTAAATCTATGACATATCAAGAAGAGATTGATTTTTTAGTCGGGCACGTTGATAGAAATAAATTTATTTGTAATCTAACGTTAAGTAGAACTAAAAATACTTTAGTGTTATTTCAATTCGTTGAGAAGCACGGGAAGCATCTATATAATTATTTAAAAAAGCAAGACCCAGAAAGACCAATCTTTTTTGTATCAGGAAGTGTAGGAGTAGAAGAACGTGAAGAAATACGAAAAATTACAGAACAATCTAGCAATGCTATTATTGTTGCCTCTTATGGTACTTATTCTACTGGCATCAATATCCGCAATCTCCATAACATTATCTTTGCTCATCCTTCTAAGTCTAGGATTAGGAATTTACAGTCTGTTGGCAGAGGTTTACGAAAAGCTGAGGGAAAAGATAAAGCAACACTTTTTGATATAAGTGATGACTTATCATGGAAGAAACACAAGAACTTTTCATTGAAGCATTTCGTTGAAAGGATTAAGATTTACAACACAGAAAAATTTGATTATAAACTAAGGAGTATTAAATTATGAATATATCAGTGGTACATTTAAAACATACAGGAACAGAAGTTATTTGCGACTTGCTCGAGTTGAGTGAAGAAAATATGGCAATTACTATTAAAGACCCTCAAACTATTGGGATAGTTAGTCAAGATGAAAATGGTGCCCAAATGGGATTTGCGCCTTTCTTGATGAGCTGTAAAGATAATATTATTCACATAGCATTAAAAGACGTTTTATTCATTGCTGAGGCAGAATCTCAAATTGTAGAACAGTACGAACAAATGTTTTCAACTATCGCAATACCATCTAAGAAAATAATTATGTAAAAACTTTACTTTTTGATAATTGTAGGTTATAATATAATAAAACTAAAAAAATACCAGCCTTAAACAACAGAGGATAGTAGCGAAGTTCGTGAAGTGGTTCAGACTACACAGAGTTAGTAATCGAGTAGAAAGCAAAGTCAGGTCTGTAAGTAAAATCGTGTCAGGGTACACCACATAATGGTAATTAGCAACCCACTAGAGACAAATGAATCAACATTTGATGGCAAATAGGATATCGTCACCTATCTCTTCTCTTAACTCGTCTATTAAAACATCACTTAAAGAATAAAGATTAATTACTAAAACGTGAGTGAACGAAGTGAACGATCATTCAACGAATGTAATGAGTTGAATTAAATACAGTCTTTGTTTATTAATGTATTAACATATCCTTACATCACTTTAACTAATTCAACTCACTAGCGTTCGTTGAATGCTCCCTCCGGTCGCGTTCTTAATATTTAATTTACATTATAACTTGACTTTCTTACATTTCCGTAGTATAATATATCTAATACCAAAAATAATAATAAGGACTCTACCATATGTCTATCAAACCAAAAGAACCAGTCGATAAAGATAATAAAAATCATTACATTAATAATAAAGATTTCTTAGCAGCGTTAATAGAATACCAAGCTGACATTGCAGATAAAGCTGAACGTGGTGAAAAGAAACCTTATGTAACTGATTACATTGCTAGATGTTTCCTACAGATTGCTCAAAGACTTTCTTTTAGACCAAACTTTATTAATTACACTTATAAGGATGATATGATTTCGGATGGTCTTGAGAACTGTCTTGCGTATATGCATAACTTTAATCCTGATAAATCAAACAACCCTTTTGCGTATTTCACTCAAATAATCTACTATGCTTTTCTTAGACGTATTCAAAAAGAAAAGAAACAGCAGTTTGTTAAATACAAGTATTTCGATAATGGTGGTGGTTTTGAACAAATGGATTCTCTTCAAGAACACGATAAAGAATCTTTTGACTACATTAACGAAAGAGGTTCTACTGATTTTCATATTCACATTAAAGAGTTTATTGATGATATGGAAGCAAAAGAGAAAGAAAAGAAAGCAAAACGTGAAGCTAAACTAGCAGAAAAGGAAGCAAAATCTAATAACTTATCAATGTTTATGGGAACATAAATGAAAGTAGCAATCATAACAGACACTCATTTTGGGGCAAGGTCTGATAGCAAAGCATTTTCTGATTATTTCTATAAGTTTTGGACTAACACTTTCTTCCCTTATTTAATAGAAAACGATATTAAGACAATCATTCATTGTGGTGATTTGATGGATAGACGTAAGTATGTAAACTTTGATACATTGAATAGAATGAGGAAAGAGTTTATTCAACCAATGATTGATAATGGTATCACCATGCATACTATTGTTGGCAATCACGACACCTATTATAAAAACACCGTTGCTGTAAATTCAGTAGAACAATTATTTGATATTGATGGGCATTCACCTATTATCGGGTATTCAAAAGCATCAGCATTAAAATTAGATGACGGTTATGAGGTTGATATGATTCCTTGGATTAATAACGACAATGAAGAAGACGTTATGGAATTTATTAATAATTCTAAATCTAAAATTGCTTTTGGTCATTTTGATTTACAAGGGTTTGAAATGATGAAAGGTGTAAATTCAATGTACCATTCTCGTTCTACAGCATTCCTAGATACGTATCATACGGTCTATTCCGGACATTTCCATACTAAATCTGATAACGGTCATGTATTTTATCTCGGTAATACTTATGAAATCAATTGGGGTGATTATAATGATGATAGAGGTTTTCATATTTTCGATACACAAACTCTAGATTGTGAACAAATAATTAATCCTTATAAGTTACATGTTAAGGTTCAATATGATGAAGATTATAAAGAAGAACAACTTGGTGCGGACTATACTGGTCAAATTGTAAAATTAATTGTTACTAATAAGAAGAATTTTGCCCATTTTAACCTTTTAGTTGAAAAGGTTGAACGTGAGTCTGAAACTCTAACAATAGTGGAAGACCATGGTTTATTGTCAACCGAGCAGGTTGAATTTGATACTGAGGACACTATCACGATATTGAACAAGTATGTAGATGGTATGAATATAGATAACGACGTAGAGGTTAAAAAGATTTTAAATGAATTATATGTAGAGGCAATTGCCCTGTGATAGAAACAATAATGCAATACGATGGTGT
>LWDU01040411.1_pt1 | contig 18089 bp, 15 predicted proteins | sample 727161 | NCBI WGS metagenome assembly LWDU01 (sample SAMN04566230, study PRJNA314399) | hydrothermal vent metagenome | isolation source: deep sea hydrothermal plume seawater | place: Mexico: Gulf of California, Guaymas Basin | collected 2004-07-11
ATGTCGTCGACGCAGGCCATCTCCAAGTTGAGTTTGGCGGTGACGGTTTGTTTGAGAACTTCGACGTCCCGGTCTTGGATGTGACGTCGATCTTCGCGGAGGTGAATCGTAATCCCGTCGGCACCACCTAACTCGGCGAACGTCGCGGCCCAGGAGGGGTCCGGTTCGAACGTCTCCCGCGCCTGGCGTATCGTTGCAACATGATCGATGTTCACGCCTAATTCAACCATCACTCCATCCTTGATTATCTGAATTCAGGAAAAGCCGAATAACTTGGAATCGATTAGCCAGCTGGCCTGAATTCAATCTGTTCGTCGAAAACTCCGTCTCGGTCAAGGTCCCGCCAAATTCGGATCACACCCCGTTGCTTGTCCACTTCCATTCGCCTGGCGGGACCCCAGAAATCGACAAATGTTCGCTCTGGACGACTCAATTGAAACCCGATCAACAATCCGGCTGACAGCGAGAATCCGATGATACAGAGCACTCCTGCCAGATGTTTGTTTGTTTGAGGTAACGGTTCCGGTTCATTATTGTCGTTCCACTGCAATTCGTCGTGTTCTTGAATATTCTGAGTCAGCCAATCTCTCGCTGAATCTCGATCTGCTTCGGCCACGAGTAATTGAAACTGCGACCGCCAAGTGCCATCCAAGTCAAGATGGCTACTTGCGACGAGTCGATTTCGAAATCCGCGTGAACGGAGCTCATCACCAAAGTAGCCCGCTTCAGCCAGTTCGCCAAATCGAGCGACCGCACTCCAGTTTTCATGTTCATCTTGTAACTGGGGCTGACCACATTCAGGGCAAAACTTGACGTTCGAGTCGATCGACTCGAAGAACACCTGACAGTGTATGCACGTATATGCCATCGTGAGATTCCTTACGTTTCGCCAAACTCATGCCGCGTTGTCTCCCCGCTTTGATGTGCCATCGGAATTTTATCGTGTCGTGGGTGCAGGGACACAAGATCGGCTCAAACGGTTCGCAATAACTTCAACTCCCCTATTATCGGGAGCGGAGACGATTATTTCTACATCTTCGAATCGATCGGTTATTTCCATCATTTTTTCTTCCGCGTGACTCTGTGAAACGGCCAAGGCAAAAACCGTCGGCCCCCATGAGGTCTGCCCGACGCCCGGTAGGCCAATCTCGCGGAGGAACCGCACCAGCTCTGTGATCGACTCGCCGTTGTAGTCCCCTCCTTGGACTTCCGCAAAACACGATCCGGCCAGTTGGCTAAACTCAAAAAGGGAATCGGAGAACAGCTGCCAATCCGCCTGGATGGCTGCCGGTATCAGGCCCTCATGTGCCAATTGGACCAATCGATGTCGAGTCTGCGGTGCAACCGAAGGCAGCCTTAGGAAAGCTCGGCGTTCCTTCGTTCCCGATAATCCCTCGCCACGTCGTCGGATCAACAGGAACCGCCAAGACTCGGGCAGGTTGCAGCGGACTTCAAGCGGCGAAATTCGTTCTTCCTTGGTCTTCCCACGCTCCGCGATCAACCCCCCCTGCAAAAATCCGTAAGTTCCTATCGCCGACCGTTCCCCGCGGCCGACACTGGTCGCCCAATCGGCGGCGGCGATTCCTTTCATTCCCATGGCGGCCTGACAAGCTGCTGCCGTGCACAGTCCTAATTGTGTGCCGACCCCGAGGCCGGAGTGTTGACGTGGCAACTGCTCAACGTGAATCTGCAGAGGAGGAAGTGGGAGACGATAGTATTTACTCCACGCTGTTGCGAAAGCCATCACGCGGTCTGCCGCCTTACCCGTTGCCTGAAAACTCACCGCTTCGCGGACATCTAACTGCACGCGGGGCAAGGAGACCATAGCTCCCACTCCGCCGTATTGGCGTTCCCATTTCTCGCCAAATGCGAACAGGCCGAAGTGGATTCTCGCGGGTGAACTAACTCGAAACGATTTGGTCATTCGGCCATTGTAGACAATCTCTGCCGATCGTGGGACGACGGTGACAATCTGTCTCTGTACTACTCAACAACCGGCAACTCGACACATGCGGCTTCTTCAGCGTTTCGTATCAACAGGTACCGACCGTAAAGGCAGAGGTTGTTCCAAGTCTTCGAACTGAACACTTCGATGCGATTGAATTCATGAAAGCCGGCCGGATCCGCAGCAAGAAGGGCAAGTTCGCCACCATCGCCGAGAACCAGGATTTTGTCCCCGACAAGCAGAACTTGACCATGACCAAATCGGCCCTCGCCAACCTTCCATGCTCGTTTGCCATCTTCGATCCTAACGCACTCAAGAATGCCGTCCGACAAGCCATAAACGTGTTTGTCCCTGACAACGACACTGGTTAATTTGGTTTTTAGATAGTTCGGCTTGTGATATCGCTGGTGGCTTTCCCATTGTTCGCCAGTTTTGGAAAAATCAAACAGGGCCATCCCCGCTCCGTAGCCTTTCGTGATGAGTAGACGTTTATCCAATACGTGCGGTTGAGACGTGCTAGCATTCGCATTGCTTTTTCCTGGCCACTCGACTTCCCAATAGGTGTTGCCGTTTTCGATGTCGTGCCCGGAAATCGTGTCTTCGTTCACCGACACAATTTGCCGAACGTCGTGAAGCGTAGCCACCAGCGGTGAGGAATAACCTGGATTGCGATCACCTCCTCGCCACCGTTCCACTCCCGTTTTTCGATCGAAGGCGATCAGCGAGTGTTTGGTTCCATCGATTGGTCCACCCGCCGGTATGACGACTAGGTCATCGACAACGAGTGGTGAATTCGACCTGCCCCAGGCGATCTGAGAGATTTCTTCCTCGGGCGAGATATTGACCAACTTTGGGATGTCCACTTTCCAGATGATCGCTCCGCTACTGGCGTCGAGGCAGCGAAGGACACCTGTCGCCCCGAGTGCATAGAGTGATCCTTGGGCGAGTGTCGGTGTACTTCTCGGCCCAACACCTCCCAATGTTGTTGTGTGCCTCAATTCCAACGAGTGCCTCCAGACCAAACGGCCTGTGTGGATCTCGTAGCAAGTGACCTGTTCCTGTAGACCACGCTGTTCCATCGTGAAGGCATGGCCATCGACTGCCGAGAAACCTGACCAGCCACGGCCAATCGGTTTTTTCCAAGCGATCTTCAAGTCGGACCAATCCGTGTCGAGTTCAACCGTATCGACAAATCCGTTGGACGTTGGCCCAAAGTATGACGGAAAGTCGAGCGGCCCCGGAACCAGGGATTTTATGGCGCCCGTTCCCTGGTCGTTCTTAAGACCGAAATCGGCTGGTTGCTCCCATGCCCAGCGAAATTTGGGCACCATGTCACCGGAGACTTCGCTAACTCGCAGACTGGCACACAGACCGGCAAACGTAGCCAACCCCAACGCACCCAACGCCGCGCGAGTCTTGCCAGGAAACGGTGAAATCAGACATAGCCACCCGAACCCGATCACACCGGCCATGAACGTCGCACCAGCGGCGGCCAGATTTCGCGCGGCATTGTCCAAAGCCGGGACTCTTTCCATTCTCACCACTTGCACCGATAGGGCCATTGACAGGAAAAACAACAACGCGAGTCCTACCACGACGTCCATCCAAATTCTGCGACCATCGTGCGGCACAGGATTTGGAGGAACTGTTTTCAGGTCCGTTTTTGGGGCCGCTGTGGCCGACCGGTCCTCTGGATTTGGATCGGAATTATCGTCATCGGGATCGATAAAGTCATGCGACATGAGCCGATCGCCTCTTGAAATGAAACCATACAAGGCAAAACAAATGAAGAGGTTGATTGTCAACGCTGCGGCGACAAAAGGCCAGACCATCTAACCAGTGGAACGTCCACCCAGTAGGTCACTTTCGCCGCAAGTGTCGGTGACAAGCGACTTGAAAACGACCGGTGGCCCAGTGAATTGCGGAATCTCTGTGCGATCCGAATTGCCCTTGACGACACTTCGGTCACGTGCGAGCATCCGACGCTCGACAGATCCTAGGCGAGGCTCCAGGTGAGTAACATGAAATCGATTGCGGTTATCGTCGTGCTGTTGGTCAGTCTGATCTCGTCGGGCTGTAAAACGGGCAGTTACCGCGAGCGCGGTACCGGCCTTGGCGCGGTCGGCGGAGCATTGGCGGGTGCCGCAATCGGCGAACACAACGATCGTCCTCTTGCTGGCGCCGCCATTGGAACGGCCATCGGTGCGTTGGCCGGTTCTGCTATCGGCGATTCGATGGACCAGGATATGGAACAACGGGCCGCAAGTGTCGCCCGCCTTCAAGGGAAGTTGACCATGGCGGATGTCATCCAGCTCTCCCAGTCCGGTTTAGGCGACAACGTCATCGTTCGACAAATCAGTCGTGACGGCGTCCGTCATCCGCTCAACGCCCAAGACCTCATTGTGTTGTCGCGGGCAGGTGTCAGTGATCGAGTCATCGAAGAACTCCAATCGGTCGGATCTCGCGACATGGTGGTCGCTCAATATCCCCGTGTGATCATGGATGACGGTTGCTACATCAGTCCGCCAGTCGTTCGACATTGGCACAGGCCTCACCCGGAGCCAGTGCACGCCCGTGGACTCAGGTTCGGCGTCCACTTGCACTAGATCTGGCCCGCCATCCCCTTGGTGTGTTTGCGTGAAACAATCGGGTGCTCACACGAAGGCACAAAGCTAATACAAGTTGTTTGTTGCACTCATTGGTCATTGCCCGGGCGACGGTTTGGCTGCCAATAGCCAGTCTTCCAGCACAATCTGTTTGACAAACGGGGCTCTTAGCAATGCTGCTTTTTGTGGCAGCATGGCACTAAGCCAGGAGGTTCTCGCCATTCTACCAAGTGCACGCATGTGTAATTTTCCACGCGTTTGCAGCTCGACATTTTCGCTCAGTCGACGGAAAGTGGCGGGGATAATATTGGGTTTTGGACCGACGTGAATCACGGTCTCCAGTCCCAATGAGAGGATTTCGAAAACGACGTCCCACAACAGTTGCGGATGATCTACCCAGCGATGGAGGATCTCTCGTACGTTGTGTCCCTCGTAGGCAAAAGTGCCCGTGACCATTGAAAGCACTGGTGGAGTCGGTGGATCGAACATAACGTCGACCGAGTGCATCAGTACCGCTGCGCGGTTTGGAATCGACTTTTCCCAGACAATGGGAGTGTGAAGTGGGGGCCAACGGTGATGATTGATGCGTACGTTCGCGGGTGTCGAGAGTTCTGTTTTCGCGAGATCTTTGAATTGACGTACCGTATTGCGTTGCCCCATCAGCAGGAGCGAGTTGGGCGAGAGGATGGTTGAGATGCCGATGACCCCGTTGCCTTGATGATTGATCAGCTGGCAGAAGTACTTCACTTCGTTGATATTAAGAGATCCCTCACGAGAGAAAAGAACTCCCAATTTCACGTCGTGAGCCAATTCAATACATCCGGTGGCTAGTCGCAACGGAATGCTCATCGCGCCCTCGTGGCTGACGATGCCGCACTCGGTCAACGCAGCGATTTCTCCCAAGCTGTACCCCATGAATAGTCGCGACTTGGTCATGTCGACACCGAACAACTCACGGAGGCATTGCACCTGGGCACACTCAACAGCCAACACCAGGGCAATCGCCTCGTCGTATTCTTCGAGCGTTGTTTCACGCTGTTCAACCACTCGAGCGACAAGATCAACGTGCCTCGAGACGAGGTCACTGCAGATTTCGGATGAGATGCGAAGTTGTTTACGGACGACCGGGCCGTAATCCGGATGCTCGAGTAGTTCGTGAGTTCGCCCGAGATTCTCGATGTTGTAGCCGCGGAAGGCAAATGCTGCATTGGGAATCAAATCGACCAAGTCCGATTCATTCATCGTACGGTTCCTCTTTCCTGGCCGAACATCTTAACAAGAGTTCAGGCGGACATCTGCTGTTTTTCGAGATGGTACATCGATTCGATGTTGTCTTTATCGGCATTGCCAGTGGCGTTGGACCGTCTCAAGTTGTAAAGTGCTCCGAGGATGACAAGTCGTTGATCTTACTCATCTTATCGCCATCAGTTTTTGTCGATCGGTTGATTCAAACACGGAGCTTCACGGGTAGGAACGTAATCGATGCCCATTCATTCCCCTGCCATTGGCTCGAAACGACCGCTTTGCCTTGCGGACAAGACGGCCGTGGTCACCGGTGCAACGGACGGAATTGGTCGTGCGATCGCCCATGAATTGGTTCTTCAAGGGGCTCGTGTCGTGGTCCACGGGCGAGACAAGGCTCGCGCGCAGCAGGTCTGTTCGGAGCTGACCGCCAATCACGGTGACGCGATTTGCATCCTGGCCGATATGTCGTCTGCGGATGACTGTCGACGACTTGTGAAAGAGGCCTGGGACTGGAAGTCGACCGTTGACATCTGGGTGAATAGTGCCGGGGCGGATGTGCTTACCGGCGATGCGACCACATGGAGTTTTGAGGCCAAGTTCGACCTGCTTTGGCAAATCGATGTTCGAGCGATGATCGCCATTTCGCGAGATGTTGGTCAGCGGATGTACGATCAGTTTTCCACGGACCATCCCGCGTCGATTCTGCACATTGGCTGGGATCAGGCGGAGTGTGGGATGGCCGGAAATGCAGGGCAGATGTTCGGGCCAATTAAGTCTGCGGTGATGGCGTTTTCTCGTAGCCAGGCCCAGTCGCTAGCACCGCGGGTGAGGGTGAATTGCGTTGCGCCGGGTTGGATCCGCACCGCTTGGGGTGCCGACGCATCCGAAACATGGCAACAGCGGGCTGTGAAGGAATCGTTGCGTCAACGATGGGGGAAACCAGAAGATGTGGCTCAAGCAATCTGCTTCTTAGCAGGTGATCAGGCAGATTATATCACTGGCCAAGTGATCCCGGTGAATGGCGGCTTCCGACATGGATCCAGTTAAACACTACCATTTTGTCACCGGTCGTCTGGCCGAAAAGGCTTTGCGTCGCATGGTGGAAGAGCTGAGCGGCAAGCAGGGGTTTCGTTACTCGATCCAGGTGATGCCGATTACCGTGGCGGCACTCATGACGGTCGACTGGATTGGCCGCCGGTTGACGGTTCCCCAGGAATCGGACTATGTGATACTCCCGGGCTACACCAACGGCGAGTTGGAGGATCTCCGCATCAGTACTTCTGCGGAATTGGTTTTGGGACCCAAAGATCTGCGTGACCTTCCGCGAGTGTTGGGCGTCAGTGATTTTGAACGTCCCTATGGCGAATATTCGATCGAGATCATTGCCGAGATCAATCATGCCCCACGTCAGTCGATCGCCGATACGGTTGCGCAGGCGAAAGCACTTCGCGAGGACGGTGCGGACATTATCGACGTCGGATGTGACCCGGGCCGGATCTGGCAGGACGTTGGAGACTGTGTCCGTGCGCTGTGCGATGAGGGAATGCGTGTTTCCATCGACACTCTACAAATTAGCGAGATCGAACGGGCCGTCGCCAACGGTGCCGAGTTGGTGTTGTCGGTCAATGGCGAAAATCGACATGCGGCCGATGATTGGGATGCTGAACTAGTCGCCATTCCAGATTCTCCTACGGATGTGGACAGCCTTGATCAGACGATCGGATTCTTGCAGCAACATGATTGTCGATTCCGAATCGATCCGATCCTTGAGCCGATTGGGTGTGGATTTGCGGCTAGTATCGTTCGGTACGCCACGGCGAGGCGGCGTTATCCTGAAATGCCCATGATGATGGGGATCGGGAATCTGACAGAGCTGACGGAATGTGATTCGTCGGGCGTGAACATGCTGCTACTCGGTATCTGTCAGGAACTGCAAATCACGCGTGTCTTGACCACTCAAGTGATCCACTGGGCAAGAACGAGCGTACAAGAGTGCGACATTGGTCGGCGGTTGGCACACTTTGCTGTTGCCTTCGGCGTGCCGCCAAAACATGCGGATCCGCGGCTTGTAACTCTCCGCGATGCCCGCGTGGATCCTCATGGATCGGATTTCTTGCGAGATCTTGCCGCCCAATTGAAAGACCCCAACTACCGCATTTTTGCCGAAGAGGATCTAATTCACATCATGGCCGCAGGCGTGTACGAGAAGGCCGAGGACCCATTCGATTTGTTTGCTCGGATTTGTGGCCGGCTGGATGAAGAAAATAAAAATGCTCGAAAGCTCGACGCTGCTCACGCTTTCTACTTGGGCTTTGAAATGTCCAAGGCATTGACTGCCCTAACCTTGGGGAAACAGTACCGCCAAGACCAGGCGTTGGACTGGGGATATTTAACAAAAAAAGAAGTATCGCATCGTGCCAGGCAACGCGAACAACATGATGGTGAATGACACTCCAGGAATATTGCCGCACGTCGTCGAGTTGCCAGCGAAGTGGGACAAGATGCACTGCTTCGAGCGGCTATGTCGGCTGCCGCACTGCCTGTTCTTGGACAGTGCCACGGTCGTCGACGATCGTGGGCGGTATTCGTTTCTGGCAGCCGACCCGTTCGAATTTGAATCGATTGCCACCGGAACTCGCAATGTACCGACACGGTTGAGGCGGCAGATGTCCAGTTTTGTGTCGACGCCTGTGCCTGGACTGCCGCCCTTTCAGGGTGGCGCGGCCGGGTTGATTGCTTACGATCTGAACCGTTCTCTGGAGGCAATCGCCTTGCCCCGCCGCGATGTCTTCGAGTTACCAGCCGTTGCGCTCGGATTGTATGACGTTGTGTTGGCGTTTGACCACCATGAGAATCGACAATGGCTGATTTCGCAAGGATTTCCTGAAACCGAGGTGGAGCAGCGTCGCGAAAGAGCAAAACGGCGCGCGGACACGTTGCTGGAAGTCTTGAATTCTGAAACGCTTCCGCTCCAATCCACGCGACAAACGGGACGAGCGGACGAATTGCGAACGCCGAGCGATTGGGAAGAGTCCCTCGTTCGTGTGGATCGAGGCGACATTCCAATCGACGTTTTTAGTAACTTTTCCGGTAACGATTACTTGGCCGCTGTGCGTCGTGTTGTGGACTACATCCGCAAAGGGGACGTGTTTCAAGTGAATTTGGCGCAACAACTCTTTTCACCCGCTACCACCGACAGTGTCACTCTCTATCGACGGCTGAGAGGCCGCAACCCGGCCCCTTTTGCCGCCTATTTTGACATCGACGGCAGCCGCCAGATTGTCAGCGCGTCACCAGAACGGTTCTTGCAGGTTCGCCAGCGGCGAGTTGAATCGCGTCCGATCAAAGGAACACGACGCCGGCAGGCCTTGCCCGAAGCCGACTTCTACGCTGGTCAAGAGTTGCGAGATAGCGAAAAGGACAAGGCCGAAAATGTCATGATCGTCGATTTGCTACGCAACGACTTGGCTCGAGTTTGCGAACCGGGTAGCGTGAGAGTGACTCAACTGTGCGATCTGGAAACCTACGAGTTCGTACTTCATTTGGTGTCGGCGGTCGAGGGCGTACTTCGTCCAGATTGTGATCTATTTGACTTGCTCGACGGCGCTTTTCCGGGCGGCTCGATCACCGGTGCTCCAAAGGTACGTGCAATGGAGATTATTCAGGAATTGGAGCCCGACGCACGGGGTGCCTACTGTGGATCGTTGGGCTATTTGGGTTTCGATGGCACGATGGACATGAACATCTTGATTCGCACGATTACCGCCGCAAACGGTTGGTGGCAGATTCCCGTCGGCGGAGGTATCGTCGTACAATCAAGCCCACAGGCCGAGTATGAAGAGACGTGGCATAAAGCACACGGTATGCTCAAGTCCCTCGTGCCATAGATGCGGGAATCATGGGCGAGGCCTTGAGCATCACGTTGGACCACACTTAAATGAATAGCCCGTTTTTGAACCTCCCGACCTTTGTTGTTTCATCATGATTCTGTTGATCGATAATTACGATAGTTTCGTCTACAACCTGGCTCGTTACTTCGAGCGGCTTGGGCTTGCGACGACGGTCGTCCGCAATGACGCCATCGATGTCGCGTCGATTGCCCGATTGTCGCCCGGGGCGATTGTGATCTCTCCTGGACCGTGTACACCAATCGAGGCTGGCTGTTCGGTCGACGTCGTTCGCGAGTTTCGCGGTCGAATCCCGATTCTAGGTGTCTGTCTCGGGCATCAAGCCGTGGCAGTCGCTTACGGGCGGCAAGTGGTTGCGGCGCGAGAGCCAATGCACGGACGCACCAGTGTCGTGCATCACAGTGGAACGGAGTTGTTTCGCGGCGTTGGTCAACGTGTCCATGTCGCACGCTACCATTCGCTGGTCGCCGAGCCGTCTGTTTCCGACGACCTGCGAGTTACCGCCTGGACCGACGACAACACGATCATGGCACTCGAAGATGAATCGTCTCGAGTTTACGGAGTTCAATTTCACCCGGAGTCGATCTTGACTCCGGATGGATACCAGATTTTGACCAACTTTGTAAAGCTTGCGGCATTACCGGTGAGTGACTCGGCGGATCGCCTGTGGAGTGAAGAACGGTGTTCTCCCCCGGATATTCAGATTCCTGTCCGCCACACGCCCCTGACGCATTGAGCCCACAATGGAGTTGCGCAGCTCGAACAATGACCGGATGATCTTGGAAGGAATTGTGACCACGGTCAATATCGACGGGAGCGTGAACATTTCGCCAATGGGTCCGGAGGTGGATCGCTTACAGACGACGCTGGTGTTGAAACCGTTTGCAACATCTAGAACCTACGCGAACTTGCTGCGGACACACTGTGGTGTTTTTCACGTTGTTGACGATTCACTGCTCCTCGCCTCCGCTGCGATTGACCGTTGGGTGGAAAAACCAAATTGTCGTTTCGACGAGTCGATTGACGGATACGTGTTGCCTGACGCATGCCGTGCGCTGGTCTTTGAATTGGGGGAAGTCGTCAGCGAAGGGCCTCGCAACATATTGGGCTGTCGAATCAACAAACGCCTGCAATGGCGTGATGGCTTCGGCTGGAACCGTGCGCAGCACGCCGTGTTGGAATTAGCGATTTTGGCCACTCGGCTTCACCTAATCGAGTCAGAACGTCTGGTGGCGGAAATTCGACAACTTCGACCACTCGTCGAAAAGACGGGCGGCGATCGAGAACGGCAGGCGTGGCAGCTCTTGCTTGCCCGCATCAGTGAAACGGTCACGGATGTGGATGAATGGGACGATCTTTTTCTTCCCCGACCCACCTAAATCGCCGTTTGGGGGTTTTAAGGGGGTGAGTTCCGGCAATAATGGTCCAGTCGGCCGATTTGACGGTGGACAAGAAGGGATTGTAGCTCTTGATCATGCACCGCCACCGGCGGGATGGAGCAAACATGCGATACTCCTTTCGTTTGGCTGAATTACTAGGGCATATCCCGGATCCCAAGAAACGGCCGGGAACGATCAAGACCATCGTGCAATATACGGGTCTGGACCGTCACCAAGTTTCGGCGTTGTTGAAAAACGAGGTCAAGTACATACCGCTTCAGGCGCTGAGTCGCCTTTGCGACTATTTGATTGACCACGGTTACGCGCAGGCGGAACAGTTGCCCGGTGCACTTTTCTCCGTCGAGGCAGAGAATTTTTGGGAGTTGTTGGCTCGCCGAAATCGACTCGAGTTGTGCGTTGGCGTGCGGCGCGAGGAATCGTGGCCGGATGGAGCGTGGATCGTCGCCTCCGACTCGCTCTTAATGGGGGAGTTACTCAACGGCGTATCGACACTTGGCGGAACGGCCAGATTTCGCCAGGGAATGACGATGCCACCGCCCCAGCCAGAGCATATCAAACAGTCTCTGGTATGGAGTCCAGGGCAGGGGACGAGAGACCAAGTGTTGGGTCGTGCGCAACGGTTGTACGATGAATTCAATGAAGCGGCTATGGACCGAGCGCTGGTTGGACTTGGCAGCGTGAAGAGTAATCCCGTTGTCGAGCACATTGTGGCCAACCTCTTTCACACTGAACCGTTTGTGAGCCAAGATGGAATCGACGACCCCACGCAGCGGAACAGTCCATTTTTCTTACGGTTCCGCGCCGACGATCCGCAGTTTGCTTCCTGTTGCGGCGGCACCGACCTCTCGGCGAAGATGCCGTCGAATGCGCCGGGAATATATTTCGAGACCCCGTCGGGTTGGAAAGTCTGCAAGTGGGCTGACAAGAAACGTGACGCAGCTTTCGTGGTTTACGTGCACCGAGAATCGCAGGGACGGCTTGAATTGGCCATGGGTGGTTACTCGGGACGGGGAACTCGTCTGTTGGCTCGAGTTTTGGCGAGTCGCGCGGAGGAACTTTGGCCTCCCGTTTATGAAGGGCATGGATTGCGAGTGGGTGCATTCATTTTAGAGTTTGTTCTCGAGGGCCATTCCTCCGGTGGACGCGACTCACTGTTGAGCGACCCCATTGCGCAAACCAAGATTCATGCCCTCGACAGCTCTGTGATCGAAGGACGGATTCGCGCTTGACTGAGCCGAAGGCGATAGCCTCGGGTGTTCTTCCATACTGGCAGAGCCAGTGCCACCCACTGAGCCAACACACGACACGATCGGTCGTTATTCAACCCACGACACGATCGCCAGATACTGCACTCCCCAGAAGAAGAACGCCACCACCAGGTCATAGACAAAGTGCTGACGAGCGACTTCGTCGACGATGGGACCGACGAGGAAAACGAATAGAAAGGCCAACAGTCCGCGTCGCAAGATGGTCAACCGTTGCTCGACGGATTGAGATTTCATCGACAGCAACATACACCACAACAACGTGGGAACCGATGCGTGAATGACCACGGCTAAGACGTGGATTCCGTAGGCTCTCGCGAACGCGGCCGCCAATGCGACCAACGTCATTAGACCGAAGATCCCAATAATCGAGTACCGCATGTTGAACACCGAACAAGAAAGAGACGGACATCCCGTTTGAGTCTTCGTGCGGAAATTTGAGCCAGCTTCCTAAGGCTCAGCGGACAATCGGTCCCGGACGGCTTCGGCTCCACGGAAAGCCCGCAGGATGTTCTTGTGCATGATCTTGTGAATCTCTTCTTCGGTGTATCCTCGGCGGAGCAGGCCTTCGGTGAGCAGCGGAAAGGTGGAAACATCCTCCAATTGCTTGGGAATCATCGAGATACCATCGTAGTCGGAACCGAATCCGACATGCTCAACGCCGGCCACTCGAGCAATGTGATCGATGTGGTCCAAGACGTCATGGACATCTCCGGGCAAAATCGGATTCGCCAATTGCCAGCGTCGTAGTTCCGCCCGGTAGCCAGCATCGTCGTCGCCGTGCTTTTCTCGTAGTTTGCGGGAAACGTTGAACATATCTTTGCGGCGTTCAGCCGACTCTGGAACGACAAAGCCGGAGTAGAAGTTAACCATGACAACGCCACCATTCTTGGCAGTCAGTCGCAGGATTGAGTCGGGAACATTACGGGTGTGGTCGGCAATAGCGCGTGCCGACGAGTGGGAAAAAATGATCGGCGCCTTACTGATACGTAACGCATCTCTCATCGTTTCCACCGAGACGTGGGAAATATCGACGAGCATCCCGAGTCGGTTCATTTCTCGGACGACATCTTCACCGAATGCATTCAAACCACCGTGTTTCGCGTCATCGGTCGCCGAATCGGCCCAGCGAAGAGTATCGGAGTGCGTGAGTGTCATGTAACGGGCTCCCAGCTCATAGAGCCGGCGTAGATTCTGAAGAGAATCTTCAATCGAGTGTCCGCCTTCGACGCCGATGAGCGATGCGATTTTCCCTTCAGCGCGGAGGCGTTCGATATCGTCAACCGATCTCGCGAATCCGAAGACGTTCTCATATCGCTTGCACATCGTATGCACGATTTCGATTTGCTCGAGTGTCTGCTGCAATGAAGCGCCGATCGCTGCCGTATTTGCAGGTACGTAGACTGACCAGAACTGAGCGCCGACGTTTCCTTTCCGCAGACGCGGAATGTCGGTATGGAACATCGGCTGCGCAACGGCGATGTCGGCCTGATCGAAGGAACGGCCGGCCGACTTACGCATTTGCCATGGCAGATCATTGTGGCCATCAAACACATAACCGCGGCTGTGGATTTGCCTCGCTTTTTCCGAGACGACGAGCGGCGAGCGGTCTTGGTTTTTTCGGAAACCTGGACCTCGTACAACTTGGCCCGGTTTGGTCCCCGTGTGCTCGCCATTCAACAACACCGCTTGGCCATTGACGAAAACATGTCGCATCCCCTCGGCTAATTGGTGTGGTTCGGCAAACGTCGCTCGATCTCGCACCGAACTGGCATCAAAAACCGCGATGTCGGCAAAATAGCCAGCTTGCAGCAGCCCTCGACCCCGCAGGCCCAGATTGTGCGCTGGGAGCGATGTTAAGCGGCGTACCGCGTCTTCCAATGGCAGGACCTTTTCGTCACGGACGTAACGGCCCAACAGGCGAGCAAAACTTCCGTACGCGCGGGGGTGCGGGTTTGATTTCAGGAAGACCCCTTCAGGGGCCAGCGTTCCAGAGTCGGAGCAGAAGCTGACCCATGGCAATTGCAGTTTTCGTCGGACGTTGTCTTCACTCATTAGGAAGTAGACGCATTCGACGCGACTGTTGTCTTCAATGACAAGGTCCATTGCCGTTACTTCAGGAGAAAGATCTCTTTGCCGAGCAACCTCACCGAGTGACTTGCCCGTCAAGTGTTTTAGAGAATCGTTTCGAAATCCGACCAACAGCACACGGTCTGCGGAACCGGCCATCAGCAACAGATTCTCCCATTGGTCGGTTGTCTGCGTCATCTCCTTCAGAACTCGTTGACGAATCTCAGGGTCTCGAAGGCGTTCTCGCCATCGACGGAAGCCTCCCTCCTGGACCCAAGGTGGCATCGAGGCGTTTAGGCCAGTGGCACCGGCGGTGTAGTTGTACATGTTAGCGGTGATTCCGAGCCCTTCACTTCTCGCCTTTTCCACTTTCTCAATGACTTGTTCCAGTTTTCCCCAGTTCGCTTCGCCGGCCGCTTTGAGATGGTAGATCTCGGCCGATATCTTGGCGCGGCGGGCGATTTCGACGAGCTCGTCCACGGCTGGCAAGAGCTGATTTCCCTCGCTGCGCATGTGCGAGATGTAGACTCCACCGTGTTTGGCTGCTGCTTCTGCCAACGCGACCAGTTCATCCGTGTTAGCGTAAAAGGCTGGCGCGTAGATCAGCGAGGAGCCGATGCCCAATGCCCCGTTCTTCATTTCGACATCCACTAGCTGCTGCATCTTTTTGATTTCGGCTTTGGTCGCTCGGCGATCGTCGTAGCCGACGGTGTGTATCCGCAGGGTCGTGGCTCCGACAAAGGATGCCACATTCGAACTCACGCCACGGGCTGTCAGGTGCTCCAAATACTCCATCAGCGATGTCCACGGGACATCAAACTTGATGTCGCTTTCATCTTCCTTGAGATTGCGACGCATGGATGGACTTAGGGGCCCCATCGACCAGCCCTCGCCAAACACTTCCAGAGTCACGCCCTGCCGAATGTCGCTTAGACTGCGACCATCGTGTAACAACGTCTCCGTACCCCAACTGAGCATGTTGATAAAGCCCGGAGCGATGATCAGCCCACTGGCGTCCAACTCGCTCTTGCTGCGCATCGAGTCTAAACGTCCGATGGCGACGATCTTCTCTCCTTGAATCGCAACGTCACCGACAAATGCCGCACGACCCGATCCGTTGACGATAGTGCCGCCTCGTAGAATCCAGTCGGCCACTTGGCCCTGGGCGTCGGCCGGTACCGCAGTCCCGAAAAACAGAATGAAAAGCACAAGAACGATCAGCCGATTCAATGGGCGATTTGCAGACATTCCAAACTCCAACGAGGCAAAAAGTGCAGAAGGGCGCGGCTTATTTTCACCGACCCGCCCACAACGTAGACGTGTCGAACGAAGAAACTACTTTTTTACCGGAGGGGGAGTCATTTGTCATTTAGGTTCGCGGACAAAATGAAGGAACCTGAAACTCGGCGATGTCGCCAAGCGAGCAATGCTGCGGCCGGTTGCTGCGGATTTTTCCGGACCGGTTGCCATTCCAGGCCCAGTTTCGCGGTCAAGAATTGCGGCCACATCAAAATTCCCAGACGGAATTACATGACGGCAAAGTAGTTTTCGATAGCGAAATCGAAGGATTCCGGAGATAACTCGGCCGTTTTCTGTTCATAACGGCAGTAGTTTCGGATCTGCATGAGCAGGTCTCGAGGATGGCAACATCGGAAAGGTCGTTGCGCCTTCTGGTAGTGTTCTTCGATCAGGTATGTGATGCATTCTTCGTTGTATTCAATCTTCAACTCAGTACACATCGTACGAAATAGTTGCCGGAACTCGTCGGCTGTGGGGTCCACCACTTCGATCTTGTAGGGAATGCGACGGAGAAGTGCTTCGTCGACTAGTTCGCGTGGTTCCAGGTTCGTCGAGAAGACGATCAACTGGTCGAAGGGGACTTGTAGTTTTTTGCCGCTCGGCAGATTCAGGAAGTCGATGCGTTCTTCCAATGGGACGATCCATCGATTGAGCAACTCGTCGACCGCCACCCGCTGACGTCCAAAGTCGTCAATGACCAGACTGCCACAATTGCTCTTCATTTGAAGCGGCGCTTCGCTGATGCCGGTTGTCTTGTTGAAGGTCACCTCCAACTGATGCATGGTCAATTCACCGCCAACCACGATCGTTGGCCGACGAATCCGCACCCATCGTTCATCGACTTTTATCTCATCGATCAAGCCATCTCGTTTTGATAATGGAGCCTCCTCGTGGTTCATCGGGTCAAACAGGCGGATGGTCTCGCCGTCCACACCAATCATCCGTGGGATCCAGATGTGGTGTCCAAAGGCTCTAGTTACTCGTTTGGCGATGCTTGTCTTGCCGTTTCCCGGTTCGCCAAAAAGGAACATCCCCCTACCTGAGTTGATGGCTGGGCCCAATCGTCGTAGCATTCCGGGCGAAATGAGCAGGTCATTGAAGGCGAGTGCCAGATCTTTGGGGTGGGGGTTCTGGTGCACCAGCGACTGCGCTTTTACACTCTCAACATAGTCTTTTAAGGATACGGGCGCTGAGCCAAAGTAGGTGCAGTGTTCGATCAGACGCTTGCTGCGGTCGCGGCCCAAATCGGTCAATTGGTAGACGTAGTCGTTCATCGGGGCAGATCCCCGGTAGACGACCAACTGGTCCTCCTTCGCTCGATGTAGCAAGACTTCCATGATCGCGAACGGGATGCGGACTTGTTCCGATATATCTCGTCCACTTGCGTCGCCGCGACTGAGCAAGTACTTCAAGGCGAGTTCTTCAACTTCACTCGGGGTCAGCTCCATCTCCTCGAGAGACCGTTTCTGAAGTGGAACAAACGACTCGGTTGGAAAGAGGTTTCTTTCATCGGACGATGGCGGTGAATCGGCGTTCGCCGGTCCGCCGTCAGATAGCCGCTCGATGCGACTCAGTAGACTGCTGAGCTTATCGTCGTCGCTCTGTTCGTTCGGCGGCTGAACCGTGGCGGTCGTAGACGTCGAGGACTGTTGCGGTGGCGACGCTTCCAACTCATCCCAAACGTTTTCGTCGCCGTGAGGGACCGACCGCATTCGTGCCATTTTGGCCAACAGGCTGTCTTCCAGGTTCCCCATCCTCGTCGATTCCCATCATTTTAAAGCGAGACTTGATGCCCGAAACTCGCGATAGAATACGCGTCGCGAAACTCTAGGTCGCCGAGGCCCAATGTCAAGGATGTCGAGTTGAATTCAATGTGGAGCCAGCAATACATGCACGAAACGCCAGAGCGGCAGCGAGTGAGTCGTCTGCCGCCCTCGAGACTCATTCGCTAGCGCTTCGTCCTTGTATTTTCATCGCCAGAGGCCTTCAATTTCTCCGGACACTATTTGGGCGAGCCAGCTCACCCTGTGCGACCCTCGATCGGTCGATCATGTCTTTCCTCGACCGCGCTGAATTCGGGCCATCCACCAGGGAGCGATTCGGTCCAACCAGACAGACAGTTTTCCGCCCGGCGAGAGAATAATCTCTCGCTTGCCCGCTTGAATCGCTCGGATTGTCTTGGCGGCCACCACCGCGGGTGTCATGGCGCCGAATCGAAACGGTGAGGGAGCATCTTTCGTTCGCTCGCGACTAAAGAACTCGCTGCGCGTCGTGCTTGGACTGACCAACAGCACGTGAATCCCCACGTTGGCAAGTTCGCTGTAGAGCGCATCGGTGAAACCGTGAATCGC
>LWDU01040043.1_pt1 | contig 18087 bp, 16 predicted proteins | sample 727161 | NCBI WGS metagenome assembly LWDU01 (sample SAMN04566230, study PRJNA314399) | hydrothermal vent metagenome | isolation source: deep sea hydrothermal plume seawater | place: Mexico: Gulf of California, Guaymas Basin | collected 2004-07-11
CTTGAATAGTCGGATGGCACAAAGGCACGTTTTCATACAACTTGGTTGCGCTACAATTCGCTGGATACGCAAACCCGTTCTTCCGGAAACGGACAACGCTTGATGACTTTACTGGAAATGCCGGAAGAACCGACTGTTTCAGAAGTAAAATTAACAGACAACGGAGGATTAGATCGCGAATCCTTCCGGACGGGAACGTTCTTCATCTACTGGGGCCAATCAGGAAAACTGCGGAGGTGGAGGCCCGTGTGGTTTTCGAGAAGTTTGACGGTGGCGGAACTGGAGAGCAGCGAGCGATTTCCAGCAAGTAGCCGATTGGCTGGAAGCGTTTTGTACCGATGACCCCTCCGGCAAGAACTTGTGATTTCGGCAGTGGAGGCTATTCTAAAAGAGTTTGCCGCAACTCGAATTGAGAGATGCAGGGGACTTCGGAGACGTTTTATTGACGATACTACTTTGAGGAAAAATGACCGAAAACACGTTTGGTTGCCGAGTCAAGTTTGACGACGGCACAGGCAGCGCACAGCTTTATAGCTTGGAGTCGCTGGAACAAAAGATGGGCGGCAACATCAGCCGACTCCTGCTGGAGCAGGCGCTACGGAACCATGATGAATTCCAAGTGCTGGAGGAACACGTCCGGACGCTCGCCAACTGGGACGGCAGCAAATCTGACAAGGAGATTCCACACAAGCCGACTCGGGTTTTGTTGCAGGATTTCACGGGCGTTCCGGCAGTGGTGGACTTGGCCTCCCTGCGTTCAGCAATGGCCGAAATGGGAGGTGATCCGGAAGTGATCAACCCAAGGGTTCCAGTGGATTTGGTCATTGATCACTCGGTGCAGGTGGACCACTCCGGAAGTGCTGATGCCCTACAGAAAAATATGGACATCGAGTTTAAACGCAACCGCGAGCGTTACGAGTTCCTCAAGTGGGGGCAAAGCGCGCTCCAGCAGTTCCGGACGTTTCCTCCAGGCGTGGGCATCGTCCATCAGGTCAATCTTGAACACATCGCCAGCGTCGTGCAGGAGCGCGACGGCGTGTGCTTTCCGGACACGGTGGTGGGCACGGACTCGCACACCACAATGATCAACGGCCTCGGCGTGATGGGCTGGGGTGTGGGCGGCCTCGAAGCAGAATCTGTGATGCTCGGTCAACCGATCTACATGCTCATGCCCCAAGTCGTGGGCTTCCGGTTCACCGGAGAACTCCCGGCAGGCGCGACGGCGACCGACCTTGTGCTGCGCGTAGTCGAAATGCTGCGGCAGAAGGGCGTGGTGGAGAAGTTCGTCGAATTCTATGGCCCCGGACTCTCCAACCTCAAGCTCGCCGACCGAGCGACGATTGCCAACATGGGCCCTGAATATGGGGCGACGATGGGCTTCTTTCCGGTTGATTCTGAAACGCTCAATTACCTGCGCAACACCGGACGCTCGGAAGCGGGGGTGCAGCGCGTGGAAGCCTATTGCAAGGCGCAGGGCTTGTTCCGTACCGACGCGACGGCGGACCCGATGTTTTCGGACTCGCTCGAACTGGACCTTTCCACCGTGGAACCCGCGCTGGCGGGTCCGAAGCGTCCGCAGGATCGCGTGAACCTCTCCGCGATGCAGGAGACTTGGCAGCAAACGCTACGGGCGTCGATCGCACAGCGGGGCTTCGAGTTGAGCGACGAAGCCACCCAAACCACGATTCCGGTGCAAGGACTCGACGGGCATACGCTTGCACACGGAGACGTGACGATTGCGGCAATCACCTCTTGTACGAACACAAGCAACCCCTCGGTGATGATTGCCGCAGGACTGTTGGCAAAAAAGGCCAACGAGCGTGGACTGCTCCCCAAGCCGTGGGTGAAGACCTCCCTCGGCCCGGGCTCCCGTGTTGTGACTGAGTACTTCGATAAAGCACAACTTTCGGAACACCTCGACGCACTGGGCTTCCACACAGTGGGATATGGCTGCACCACCTGCATCGGCAACTCCGGGCCACTGCCGGAGAACATCGCGCAGGCGATCAACGAGGGTGACCTCGTGGTCACATCCGTGCTGTCCGGAAACCGCAACTTCGAGGGGCGCATCAGCCCGAACATCAAGGCGAACTACCTTGCCAGCCCACCGCTCGTTGTGGCCTATGCGCTCGCGGGGACGGTTAACACCGACCTCCAGAACGACGCGCTCGGCAAGGACCGCGACGGCAACGATGTCTTACTCAAAGAGATCTGGCCCGCACATGAGGAGATTGCTGAAGTTGAGGCGTTGATCACCAGCGATCTTTATGAAAAGGGATACAGTCGTGTGGACGAGATGACCCCAATGTGGAACGAGATCAAGGCCAGAACCGGGCAGGTTTACGCTTGGGATAAAGCTTCGACCTACATCCAGAACCCGCCGTTCTTCACCGAAATGAGCACCGAGGTGTCGTCCATTCAGGACATCGTGGGCGCACGGGTGCTGCTCAAGCTCGGTGATTCCGTGACGACGGATCACATCTCTCCTGCGGGTTCCTTCAAAGCCGACACTCCTGCGGGCAAGTTTCTCACGGAAAAGGGGGTGGCACCCAAGGATTTCAATTCCTTCGGCTCACGGCGGGGCAACGACCGTATCATGACGCGGGGCACGTTCGCGAACGTCCGCATCCGCAACCAGATCGCTCCCGGAACAGAAGGTGGTTTCACGACCCATTTTCCCACGAGCGAAGTGACCTCGGTTTACGAAGCCGCCCTACGCTATCGGGAATCCGGAACGCCGCTGGTCGTCTTGGCGGGAAGCGAATACGGCACTGGTTCCTCACGGGACTGGGCCGCAAAAGGCACATTTTTGCTGGGGGTCAAGGCGGTCGTGGTGGCGAGCTTTGAGCGCATCCACCGCTCCAACCTTGTGGGCATGGGGGTACTGCCCTTGCAGTTCATGAATGGAGAAACGCACGAGTCGCTGGGGCTTTCCGGAAGCGAGACGTTTTCCGTGCTGGGACTCAACGATGACCTGCAACCGCAACAGCAGCTCATCCTCAAGGCGGATGACCAAGAGATTCCGGTCCTCTGCCGACTCGACAACAAGGTCGAGATCGAATACTACCGCAATGGTGGCATCCTGCACACCGTCTTGCGCAATTTCATGCGCGAGGCCCAGGAAGGCTGACCTCCCCGGAGGGTGGCTCAGCCCTCCGGGTTCTCCCGCATCCGGGATTCACCAACTCAACTGGAGTGAGGAAACGCACCCATGAGCCATGTCCTTTTGCTGAACCAAGATCACCAGCCCCTGACCTATGCACCGCTCAGCACCCTGACATGGCAGCAGGCGGTCAAGGCGTACTTCCTCGGCAAGGTGGTGGTTTTGCGCTCCTACCGGAACTGGCCCTGCCGTGCGCAGCACTTTGCCATGCCCATGCCCAGCGTGGTGGTGATGGCAAAGTACATCCGGCGCACCAACCGCGTGTACTTCACGCGGCGCAACATTTACCTGCGAGACCGCTTCCACTGCCAGTACTGCGGAAAGTCCTACGTCTCCGAACAGCTCACCATCGACCACGTCCTACCCAAGAGCCGGGGTGGGCACACCGCTTGGGACAACGTGGTCACCGCCTGCTACCGTTGCAACTTCAGCAAAGGTTCGAACATCGTTCACCCCACCAGCCCTCCCCATGAGCCAAGCTATTGGGAAATGGTCGGGATCGCCAAGTCTCTACCCCTGCGCATTCCGGATCCCCAGTGGCAGGACTACCTCCAGTGGCCCAACCCACTGGTTCAGGTCATTGACCTCAAGGCCGCCTGATCGGTCCTCGGGTCTGCAGCTTTCGGTACTCCCGGACAGAGCGCAGGAGTTTGGCGTAATCAAGCGCAGGATGGGGTTTCCAAACCCCCTGCGACATCGCCTGTGCATGACGCCGGACGGTGCTGATCCGCACTTCGGGGCCGATATTTCCAGTGTAGGGAGAAGAGGGGTTGGTGAAGGGACTCTGGCGGGCCTCGACGATTTTGCGGAGTTCGCTGTAGTCCAGTCCGTGATTGGCAAACAGGGAGGTTGGAGCGACAGGCAGTGCTAGCAGAATCAGCAATAGCAGTTTTTTGGAAAAACGTCTCGTCGGCACAGCACAGGCTCCCAGTGAAGAGATGGTACTCTCGCACACCTCCGGTTTGCGGGCAAGCTGAATTGGAGATTGTACTCCAAGTACAGTGTGGTAGAGTTTTTTGATAATCACCACTTTCTGAGAAAATTTCATGGACAGCACGAAGACAACGAAATACCGCTACTTAGGCAAGCGTGCCTTGCCAGTGGACGGGCAGGATAAATTGCTGGGACAACTCAATTTTACGGGAGACTTGAAAATTGGAGGCATGCTCCATGTCCGGCTCATGCTCAGCCCGCATCCCCACGCTCGCATCATCAGTGTGGACCGTACGGCAGCTCAGGCGCTTCCGGGCGTGGTCGCGGTGCTGACGGCAGAGGACCTTCCGACCCGTGACCAAGTTATCAGTTCTCGCATGAGCGCGGTACTCGCCAAGGAGAAGGTGCTGTTTGAGGGACAACCCGTGGTTGCAGTGGTCGGTGAGACGGTCGCAGCGGCGCAGGACGGCGTGGAGGCATTGGAGGTCGCATACGAACTCCTGCCCGCAATTCCAAACCTCGATGCAGCCCTCAGTCCTGAATCTCCGATTCTCTGGCCGCACGGTTTGCCGAAAGATGCCATTGACGTCTCAGCTGATCATGGCGGCGTGGAGCAGCAGGGCACTGCCGAATCCAGTGAACCCAGCAACATCCACACGGAAAACAAGTACGCCCGTGGGGATGTGGAGCAAGGTTTTCAGGAAGCGGATGTGGTGCTGGAACGTACTTACCGGATTCCAGCGGTGCATCAGGGCTATCTGGAACCGCAGATTGCGGTGGCTGCACCCGAAGGCAGTTCCGGACTCGTCCTCTACGTCAGCACTCAGGGACCGCGCACCATCCGCAATGAAGTCGCCCGGCTTTTGCGCCTTGCGCGCAGTCAAGTCCGGGTGGTGCCGATGCCGATGGGCGGAGGCTTTGGAGGCAAGCATGGCTTACTCGAACCGCTCGTGGCAGCCATCGCACACCTGCTACACCGCCCGGTGCGGTTGGAACTCACACGCACCGAGGATTTCCTCACATCCATGCCTGCCCCGGAACACCGCATCGATCTCAAGATGGGGGTCAAGCAGGACGGCCAGCTTTGTGCCCTTGAAGCGAAACTTTATTTGAACAACGGAGCGTTTTCTGCCCCATGGTCCGGACTGGCCGCAACCTTGTTGGCAAGCCAATACCTCATCCCGCACATCAAAATCTCCGCCAACGAAGTCTGCACCACGCAAGTCATGACAGGCCCCTACCGCGCTCCGAGCGCTCCACAAGCCGTGTTTGCGATGGAATCCCACATGGACGACCTCGCCCGCGAACTTGAAATCGATCCGCTGGAGTTCCGTTACCAGAACGCATCGGGTGGTGGTGATGCCATGATCACCGGCAACCCGTGGCCAAGCCTGAGCTTTCGGGAGGTGCTGGATAAAATGCGCGAGCATCCTGCGTGGGCCAACCGTGAAAATCGTCTGGACGAGGGCATTGGACTGGCAGCAGGTGTGTGGGGCTGCAACACGGCTCCAGCCTCGGCGGTGGTCCGGGTGGAGAGCGACGGTTCCGTGCAAGTGCTGGTGGGTTCCGTGGATATTTCCGGCGTGAATTCCGGATTTGTCCACATTGTTGCTGAAACCCTCGGTGTGCTTCCGGAGCAAGTGACCATCACGCAGGGCGACACCACCTCCGGACCTGCTGCGCCTGTTAGCGGTGGCAGCATGGTGACATACAGCGTGGCCGGGGCGCTTGCGGATGCGGCGGGCGAAGTACGCCAGCGCGTCACCAAAATGGCAGCCGAGCACTTTGAGGCCAGCGAGCAGGACATCGAAATTGAGGAGGGCAAAGTCTTTGTCCGAGGGGTGCGCAGCAAGGCCGTCACCTTGGCAGAATTCGCGAGTCGCGCTGAATCCACACGAGGCCAAGGGGGGCCGTTGTTAGCGCATGGCAACTCGGCAGTCGAAGTCAACGCTCCTGTGGCATCCGTGCATCTGGTGCGCGTGAGGGTGGACAAGGAAACCGGAGTCGTGACGCCGCTACAGTATGTGGCGGTGCAGGATGTCGGTTTTGCCCTCAACCCTCTCATGGTCGAGGGACAGTTGCAGGGCGGTGCATTACAGGGACTTGCCATTGGTTTGCAGGAACAATTGGTCTATGACGACGATGGCCACTTGCTCACACCGTCCTTCTTGGATTATGCCTTGCCGCGTTGTGATGAGGCGCCATCCGTCGAGCCGGTCTTGGTTGAAGTTGCTTCGCCCAAAGGACCATTTGGGATTCGTGGAGTGGGGGAACCGCCCATTGTTCCGGGACCAGCCGCACTGGCCAATGCGGTGCGAGACGCGACCGGTATCCGGGTAAAAAAACTTCCCATCCGTGCTCCTGAGTTGTGGGAAAAAATGCAGAACTGAAAAAAAACAAAAAAACACTTGACTGTCGGTCAGTATGAGTAGATGGTGAGTAACATTGTTCGGGCATCACGCCCTGAGCAAATCAGGGGGGGAATGTGCTAGTATTTTTTCTCTTCAAAAAGTCACGGTGGACGCCAACTTCCACACCGACTGACTCCAAGTTTTCTTTATCTTCAGGAAGTTGCGGGGCGCTTCCGGACAGGAACCCCGCCTTGTTCTACACTGTCTGCTAAATTAGCCCACCTCGGCACATCCCCTCAAACTTACCCGCCGTGCCTTCTGGGGTTTCTGGGAGGCACGGTTTGCACAAACCGGATCGGTTCCTACTCCGTTTCAACAGCCCCCAATTTCTTGAAGCCTGTCGCCCATCGTTCCCAGATTTTACATCAGGCACGGTGATTGGCTCCGCAATGTCCCGGCAAGCTGCCTCAAACCCAAAACTAAAAAGCATCCATGTCTGTAGAAGCACGGCTGAAATCCCTTGGCATCGAACTCCCCAAATCCCCGTCTCCGCTTGCCAACTACGTCCCTTTTGTGATCACAGGCAACCTGCTGTACCTGTCTGGGCAAGGGCCGCGTGAGGCGGACGGCAGCTTTCACACGGGCAAGGTGGGACAGGAGGTCACGATCGAGCAAGCCTATCAGGATGCCCGCCTCACGGGACTCAACCTGCTTGCGGTCATGCAGGGGGCGCTGGGCGAACTTGACCGCATAGAGCGCGTGGTCAAGCTGCTCGGCATGGTGAACGGCACTCCAGATTTTCTGGAGCACCCGCAAGTCATCAACGGTTGCTCGGATTTGATGGTGGAGGTTTTTGAGGAAAAGGGCCGCCACGCCCGTTCTGCCGTCGGCATGGGATCGCTGCCTAACAACATCACCGTTGAAGTCGAGGCTATCGTCGAAATCCGGGTCTGAACGGTCCCTCGTGCGCTTCCAAACAGCAACTGGATTCAAACGACTTTTGGTGCTGGCGAGCTGCCATTCCGCCATTCCCTTTTTTCAATCCGGCTTGAGGTTCCCCGTCGTTTTCCATAGCGTGTGAGGATGCTTGCATTCAGAGTTGGAACAAGCCTCCACCTGTTGACAAACCTTCATGGCTGAAGCAGAAACCGAGTCGGAATCCCCCAATTCCGGGATGTTCACCGCCTCCGGAGTACCCGGTGCAGTGGTGAATCTTGAGCCGGAGTGCCGCACTCGTGCCAGCGAGTTGTTGGAGGGACTGGAAGTGCTGATGACGCGGTTGGCAAGCGATGAACGGCTTTACGGCGCAGCCACGCAGCTCAAAACGCAGTTGGTGGATGAATTCTACACCAATGGGACTCCGGCCAACAACCTGTCTCATGCGTTTTCCCTGCATGGTCCCAACGAGAGCCAGCTTCCCGTGGAGGTTTTTCAGGAACAAGCGGCCCAGCAGGTGAACGCCGCAGGGTTTCAGAATCGCACCCGTCTCAAGGTACGCCGCACGCTGGCAACGGTCCGGGAACTTCAGAACGCTTACCCGGAACGCGCGGAGTTGCAGGAACTCGTTGGTTTGCTGGACGATCTCGATCTAGACGGCACGGCCACCGAGATGCTGCAAAACGTGCAAGGACTCACGAACACGGGGGTGTTTGAACGCTACCTCCAAGCCAAAGCGCAGTTCCTCTCCGATTGGGAGCAGCATCAAGAATCCTCACATGCGCAAAGTGATCCTGCGCCCTTCACTCCAGAGGATTTGATGGCCACGATGCAGGCGCTGCACTTTCAGGAGCGTCGGCTGGTGAATCACCCGGAAGTCATCCGCTACAAGGATTACCACTACTTCCGGCGTTTTAATTTGGCATGCGACCGCACCGTCAGTTCGCTCCACACAGAGTTCTGGGGGGACGATGCCATGCGCGAGCATTTCATTGATTTTGTCCAGCGCATCCGCGATGGCTTCCCCAACCCCACTCCGTTTTTCGTGTTCCGCTTCAAGGATTCCTTCACCTACCTGTTGCTGGGTTCTCCGGATGACAGGTTGCTCGCCTCGCTTGCGGAACAGTCGGAGCAAGCCCCCGTGCACGCAAAACTTCTGCTCCGGCAATCCAACCACGCCTACCGCGAGCTTTTTGCAGAACTGGAGGAGGCTCCCTCTGCGTTCCACAACTGCCTCAAGGAGGCGACGCGCCCCTTCGTGAACCAGCTCAACACCCAGCTTGGGCTGGAACTTCCGGAAGAGTTCACCCAGTTCTTCAATGTTGAGGCCGCAGCGGAATGAAGTTCGTTGATTCGGTCAAAATTCATGTCCGCTCCGGTCCGGGTGGTCCGGGTTGCACTGCGTTCCGGCGGGAAAAATATGTGCCGCTAGGCGGACCGAGCGGTGGGGACGGCGGCAAGGGCGGAGACGTTTATTTTGTCGGTGATCCGAACAAGACCACGCTGCTCGACCTCTCCTTTCAGCAGCACCAACACGCCGAGAGCGGCTTTGCGGGTGGTGGGCAAGATCGGCACGGACGCGCCGGGCACGACCTCCACATTCGAGTGCCGTTGGGAACTGTGGTTTTGGACGAGGAATCCCGCGAGGTGATGCTGGAGGTGGTCGCTGAAAAACCCTATAGATTTCTCGACGGCGGACGCGGCGGACGCGGCAACGCCCGCTTCAAGTCCTCCACCAACCGCGCTCCGGATTACCACCAGCCCGGAGATGAGGGTCTGGAACTTTGGGTGCGACTCGAACTCAAGCTGATGGCCGACATCGGTTTGGTCGGCTTTCCCAATGCCGGAAAGTCCACGCTCATCAGCCGCGTTTCCCACGCCCGTCCTAAGATCGCCGATTACCCCTTCACCACCCTCATTCCTAATCTTGGTGTGGTGCAGCATCCGGATCACGATGCCTTTGTGATTGCGGACATTCCCGGCATCATCGAGGGGGCGCACGCAGGTCGGGGCTTGGGTGATCGTTTCCTGCGGCACATTGAGCGCACCGCCTTGCTGGTGCTGCTGCTCGATGTCTCCGGATTCAGCGAACACGAACCGTGGGTGGAGTACGAAACGCTGTTGCACGAGCTTGCAGAGTTCTCTCCCAAGCTCCCCGAAAAACCGCGCCGGATCGCCCTCACGAAGCTGGACGCCGCCGTTGAGGACGAAGACCTTGATGCGTTGCAAAACCGTCTTGAGGCGCAAGACGAGCAGGTTTTCCGGATTTCTGCGGTTTCTGGGCGCGGCCTCCCTGAACTCACCCGCGATTTGGCCCAAGCCGTTGAGGCCGAGCGCATTCGCCGCCAGCAGGAACCCCTGGAAGCGGAAAGTGCAACCACCGCTTCCGTCTGGGAGGACTGGGAGTGACTTGGACGCAAGCACAACTCAAGGATTGGCTTCAGCAACACACCGGGGCGCAGGTGCGCTTGGAACAGCACGGGGGTGGCTTGCGGATTCAAGGCACCGTCTTGTCGGTTGAGGAAGTGGACCTCTGCGGACGCCTGCTCACGGAAATCTCTCTGCAAGCAACGGTTGCCGGGTTGGAGATTGTGCTGACCTTGCACCAAGAGCGTGTGGGCATTCAGGTTGCCCATGAATCTACAGGTGAAACAACGCTCAACTTCGCGCTTGACGCACCTTACGAACGGCTGACCGCGACTGAAGTTTTGGGCTGAGGACTGCTCGGAAAATCAGCTGCAGAGGTCCGTATGTCGACCATGTCTAAACAGGAAACTCCGGAGATCCCCCAACTACGCCGCAAGGAACGTTTTGGGATTTGGCTGCTCACGGTGCTGCTGCGAACCACCGCGCTGACTTCACGGGTGGTCGTCCGCAACATGGAAGTGGCGGAAGCGGCCCGCGAGCAGCACGGCGCGTTTCTCGTCTCCACGTGGCATCAGGACATCTTCTTCAGCATCTGGATGTTCCGGAGCCTGCACCTCACCGCCTTGGTCAGCGCAAGCCGGGACGGGGAGGCGATCTATCAGGTGATGCGCCGCTTCAACTTCAAGGCCACGCGGGGTTCCTCCAATCGCGGCGGGACGGAAGGCTTGCTGGACACCCTCAACGTGCTGAACTCCGGGGAGAGCATCGCCATTGCCCCGGATGGCCCGCTGGGTCCGCCTTTGGAAGCCAAACCCGGCATCGTGCTGCTGGCAAAGCAGGCCAAGGTGCCCATCCTGCCGTGGAGCTACACCTGCAAACGCGAGTGGCGGCTGAAGACGTGGGACCGGCACCGCCTGCCCCAACCGTTCAACCGCATCGAGGGGGCGTTTGGCGAACCCCTGCTGGTGCCTCCGGATTCACCTCCCGACGAAATCCCCCGCTACTGCCGCAAGCTCGAAGACGCGATGCGGCGCGTGTCCTACGAACTGCGTTCCTAGCATTTGCTGACGGAGCCTGGTAGGGCCGATGAAGCGGAGCGCATCCGCCTTTGCAGGGGTGGTTCCGCTACGCTTACGAGTTGAATCCGCGCCCTACTTCAAGGCTGAAGGTGCTTGCCGAGAAACCGCAGCAACTCCGCCTCGAATTCTCGCAGCCCTTTGCGGTCCACGTCTTGCGGGCCTGCGGCGCACCCGCCTCGTCCTGCACGGTCAGCGTGAGGTAGGCGGTGGCCATGCCCTTGAAAAGCTGGGATTATTTCCTTGACAGGTTTTGATTTTCCTATACAGTGTCTTGGAAAGCGAGCGCAGAAAGTTTGATCAAGGAAGGTCACCGACGTTCCACGATCAAATTTATCGCGGATTATGCTGGGGTCAATCAAGGCACTGGTTAAGCGGAGCAGCCGCATAATTCTTTAAGCAGGCAATGCCTATTAATATTTAAAAAATAATTGGAAAGGAGGAAAGAATATAAAATTTGGCTCAAAAATGAGCGGATTAAGTTTTGAAAACATGAATTGCCTATTCTTAATCCAAAGGAAGGCGGGTAATTTTTATCATTGATTAACTCTTCAACAATGAGATTTATTATGAGAAAAGCAATCGCATTTTTATTCATTGCATCATTCTGTTTTCTCGGTACAGCATTAGCGCAAGATACTGATGTCAAATTGACAGGGTGGCCCTATCAGGTGGATGTAGTGAGGGAGAACCTAGGACGTTTTTCCAGCCAGTCAGGCCTCAGTGCCACATTCAATCCCTTTCCGAGTAATGAGTACCATACCAAGATGGTCGCCAGTTTTACCTCAGGGACGAATTTTGATGTGGTCTATGTTCGGGACAGTTTTCTGGCTGAATGGGCCTCAGCGGGTTGGATGATTACATGGCAGACTTGCCACAGGGAATCATTGAACAGATGTCTTTTGAAGGAGAAGTATACGGACTTCCTTATTACTCAGGAAATTCAGTATTCGTATATAACCAACGTCTATTAAAAAAAGCAGGGATAAATTCACCTCCTAAGACTTGGGATGAATTAACGAAGCAAGCCAGTACCCTGAAACAAAAGGGAGTTGTTAGATTCCCTATTGTGATCGGCTTGGCAGCTAATGAAAATTCAATCCTCAGAAATTTAGAAATCATTTCTGCTGGGTTTGGAGGTAGATTTTTCAACGACAAGCTTGAGCCAGTGTTTCATCAAAAGAACAGCGGGGTTAAAAAAGCCCTTGCCTGGATTGCAGATGGGATTAGTAAAGGTGTTATAAATCGAGCCTCTATTAGTCAGGGAGACGGCGAGATTGACAAATTCTTGCGTTCAGGAACAGCAGCTTTCACCATCGTTACAGATTATGAGATGAAAGTTTTGAATGATCCGAAAAAATCCGATGAAGCAGGGAACATCAAAAATGCTCTTGTACCCGGTTCTGCAGATGCTGTTAGTGGTACCATTGGATATGTCCGATTATATTCCATTACCTCTGAAGCAGATAAAGCTAAAGCTTGGAAACTTGTTCAGTTTCTTGGAGGGAAAGATGCAACAGGTGCTTATTATGTCCCAAAAAGATGGGCACTTGAATTTGGACTCGGCTTTTCACCAGCCCCCCTTTACAAAGATGCTGCCGTGAGGAATTCCATTTCAGGATGGATCAACCCCGATATACTTCAAGAGCAGGCAAAATATGGCATCAACCGTGCCTACCGATTCGTTCCTTATTTTTCGGATTGGGAGGCAGATGCCTGGAGTGAATTTCAGGAAATTATCAATGGTGCTGATATGGATAGTAGTTTAGATAAATTGGCTAAAAATTGGAATGAATTGAAAGCAGAATATTAATCAATGAAAAGCTAATTGGATTCATTCGGGGCATGCAGCAAGTATGTCCCGATCGACTATGATTAATCTTAAAAATAAAGAAATTTCTCCCGGTAAACTGGCACTGATCTTTAGTGCTCCAGCCCTTTTTGTCCTTACGGTTACAGTCCTGATACCCATCATTTATGCTGTTTATTTGAGCCTGTATCGATACAAACTCAAACGTGCGAAAAAACCTTTTGTTGGGTTACAGAATTATGAAAAAATTCTGACTGATGAGAAATTCTGGGACTCGTTGACGACAAGTTTAATTTTTACCGTCAGTGTTGTAGGGGTGATCATCACAGTATCTTTTTTTCTGGCTTTGTTACTGGATCAGGATTTCCCAGGTAGGGGCTGGCTAAGGGCTCTGTTGCTCATACCCTGGGCAATTCCAGATGTTGTGAATGCCTTGTTATGGAAGTGGTTGCTGCATCCTACATTTGGTGTCATGAATGCTTTATTTTCCATGGGGGGCCTGATAGACGAATACGTCGCCTGGTTAAGCAGCATGCCCAGTGCAATGATTTGGGTCGTCATTGCCTATTCCTGGAAGAACATACCCTTAGCAACACTGTTGATGCTTGCAGGATTGCAGACGATATCCAAAACTCTTCATGAAGCAGCAATGCTTGAGGGAGCTAGTGCATGGCAAAGAACATTAAACATTACATTGCCTTTACTCAGGCCAACCTTGACGGTGGTATTGATATTCGAAACGATTTTCGCCCTCAAAGTCTTCGACCTGATTTATGTCTTAACCTCAGGAGGACCGGGTAGATCGACTGCGGTTCTAGGATGGAACATTTATATCAATACATTTAAGAAACTGGATTTTGGTTCAGGAAGTGCGCTGGCGATGATTTTGGGATTGATCACACTTTTTCTCGCAATCTTTTTTTACTCATTTCTTGATCGAGGTGAACGGCAGTGAAGCGAAATAAATTAAAGCGTTATATTCTGATTTATCTCGCATCCGCGGTTTTCCTCACCGTGTTTATCGGGCCCTTCCTCTGGTTAGTCAGTTCCAGTTTCCAGATGGAAAACCAGCTCTTTAAGGTACCTCCTGTATGGTTCCCGAATCCAGTCAGCGTGGAGAGTTACCGTGAGATATTCATGGGAGCTATATATGATGAATCTTATGTTTCTGTCTACGGAAAGAGTTCGTCTTATCAGGCAAGGATATATTTAAGATCCTTCTTAAATAGTTTGATCATTGCTTTAAGTGTTTCTTTTTTTAGTGTCCTGTTTGGAGCTTATGCTGCCTATCCCATTGCAAGGATGGATTTTAAAGGAAAATATTTCCTTTTGTTCTCCATTCTAGTGGTCAGGTTGGTACCTGCTCTGGCGCTTGCAATTCCAATCGTATTGTTTGCTAAAAAGATGGGAATGAATGACAGGTTAATCACGCTTATATTCATCAACATGTCATTTGTTTTACCCTATGTCATTTGGCTTCTTCAGGCTTATTTCAAAACCATTCCATCTGAATTAGAGGATGCTGGAAGAATTGATGGCTGCAGTCGTTTTCAAGTCCTCAACAAGATTATTTTACCATTATCCCTCCCTGGTTTAGTGACCACTGGAATTCTGGCATTTTTACTTTCCTGGGGAGAATTCCTGTTTGCGCTACTGATTACAGAAACCGAAAAATCCTTTACCAGTACTGTGGTTGCAGCTATGTTTGCCACCATGGTTGGGGATATCAATTATGTTACTATCATTGCAGCCGGAGTACTTTCAGTCATCCCACCGGTATTATTTGCTCTCTTTTTTCAGAAATACATCATGAGCGGCCTGCTTTCAGGCGCCGTCAAGAACTAGCATCCTATCTCTTAAATGAATCATCAAGCGATTAACTCAGATCAGGAGTAGGGAAAAAACTTAAATTAAAGGCTTATGCCGTTCAACATCAAAAAACGTGGAAAACTGACTTATTACTTTGAAGGAGAGGCTCCTGTCCTGTCTGCGATGGTAGTAGAGGAGCAGATGGATGGAGACCTTAGGATTCATTTTTCAGGATTGACAGGTGGCCATTCAGCCACAGGGATTTTGAATCTGGACACGGTAACCAGCATGGAACCCTCGATCGAAGTTCCATTGGTATTTCGCTGTTGGGAGCAGTGGTTGCGGGAAGCCGAACTGTGTCAGTCGATTGGGGAGATTGACTTCATTGAAATCCATGCATTCGGTGCACAGCCCAAAACGCCCAGCCCTCTTTCAGATCCTGCAGGATATCGTCGGGAGCAAGAAAGGGTGCGTGCGGAATATGCGAAAGCGTATCGAAATTTTTTCAAGGAACAATGTCCGGAAAATGGAGTTCCGGCACGCTTCACAGTCCATGTGGTGGATTTTCCTGATGAAGCGGCTTCATATGAATTTTATGCTGTCGGACTGCTTCAAGGTCGACATTGATAAAAAGTCATCCACCATCATGCATCCACTGAAATATAAAACATGACTTCGTCTTACGACTCGCTTGGCATCCGACCCATCATCAATGCCCTAGCAAGCTTGACCATGTTGGGCGGATCGCTCATGCCTGAGGAAGTTCGAAAGGCCATGGATCAAGCGGCAGGTTCGTTTGTGGATCTTCATCAACTGCAATTGAGTGTTGGGGAACGCCTCGCAGAATTGACACACAACGAAGCGGCCTATGTAAGTTGCGGTGCAGCTTCAGGATTACTGCTTGCAACTGCGGCCTGCATTTCCAGGCATACTGCAGATGCATATGAGGATTTCTCCAAATTGAATGGAGTTCCAAACGAAGTAATCGTGCAGAAGATGCATCGTAATTCATATGATTATGCGGTTCAAGAGGCCGGAGCCAAAATGGTGGAAATAGGCAGTAATGAAGGAACTCAAATCGAAGATCTGGAACGAGCGGTCAGTCCTGCAACCGTTGCAATTTTTTGGTTTCAAGGGGCGATGAACGATCCTTCCGAATTGTCACTGAAAGACGTGATTCGATCTGCAGGCAAGCATAAGGTTCCGGTAATCGTGGATGCTGCCGCTCAACTTCCTCCGGTTTCAAATCTATGGAATTTCACTCAGCAAGGAGCTGATCTTGTGATCTTCAGTGGAGGGAAGGATCTGGCCGGTCCACAGGCCTCAGGGCTTATTCTCGGGAGTAAGGATCTGATTGAACGAATTCGGGGTTACGGAGCTCCCTACCATGGGGTGGGGAGACCAATGAAGGTGGGCAAGGAGGAAATGATGGGTCTACTTGCCGCAGTGGAACGTTACCTTAACCTCGATCATGAAAGTCTGCTTCAAACTTATGAAAAACGGGTTCAATTTTGGATCAGCGGTCTTGATGGAAAGAAAGGGATCCTTGCCCAGCGGGATTACCCCAATGAAGCAGGACAGCCTGTTCCTAGAACACGGGTTGAATTACCCGTTGAAATGCCAAAAGAAGAAGTGATTGATGCTCTGATGAAGGGGGAACCAAGAGTGGCAGTAGCTCCTTCAGAAAACGGGAATGCTTTGCTGCTGAATCCAATGACCGTAATAGATGGAGAATCTGAAATTGTACTCGAACGACTCTTGCAGGTTCTTGGTTGACTAAGGCTTTATTGACAAACGAGCATAAAAGTTTCCTTAAATGAATTTCACACAAATTTTCTGAAAAAGCTTCGTGACTCAACGTGCCCCTTCTAAATACGGAACTCAGGTGATCAAACCTGATGATTTTGACATATTCTGGGGTGAGCTTCTTGAACGTTCCGACAAAATCCCTCTCAATGCATCGCTTACTCTGGATAGCATGCGTTCAACCGAACAGGTTGAAGTGTTTGAGGTGCATTATGATAGCCTGAACTCTTTAAGAGTGTTTGGATGGTATTGCCTTCCCCGTTTGAGACCGCGACCTCTTCCGGCAAGAGTCTTCTATCCGGGATACATCAGTGAACCCACTCTTCCTAAGGCTCATGCAGAACAGGGGTATGCTACCTTCGGGGCCGCTCCACGAGGCAAATTGAGGAGCAACCGGCAGTTCAACCCTGGATATCCAGGGCTGTTGACCCACAACCTCGTGGATCGTCAAAGTTATGCTTATCAGGGATTTTATCTGGATGCAATCAGGGTGATTGATTTCCTGACAGAGCAACCAGAAGTAGACTCTGAACGGATAGGAATCCAGGGAAGCAGTCAGGGAGGTGCTTTGACTCTGGTGGCGGCTGCTTTACGGCCTCAGGTAAAGGCCGCATCTGCAGGAGCACCTTACCTTACTGGGGTTGTGGATGCTATCGATCTAACACGCAGCTATCCATACGAAGAAATCAACGACTACCTCCGTCTGCATCCCCAAAACCGGGATGCGATGGTCAAGACCTGGAATTACTATGATTGCATCAATTTCGCTGACCGCATTCAATGCCCTATCATCCTCTACATTGGACTTCAGGATGATGTATGTCCTCCAGAAACCGTCTACCCTCTAATGGATAAAATTCAATCTCCTGAAAAAAAACTTTACGCTTATGATGGGCATGGACATGACGCAAATTTCCATGTGCATGACCAGGTGGTTGATACCTTTTTTGACAATCAGTTGAAAACCTAAAGTGGTGAAAACTTCAGATTCCTAAATAAAGAGAGAACCATGAAACCTGATGACTTCAGCTCCTACTGGCTTCAATTGGAACAGGAACTCATTCGAGTGGAACCAGCACCAGAATGCACAGAAATCCCTCTTCGGTCCACTCCAGAAGGCAAGGTGTTCGGATTGCTACTTACGAGTCTTGGAGGGTACCGAATTTTTGCTTATTACTGCGTTCCTCATGGAAAAGGACCTTTCCCAGTCATTTACCGTCTTCCCAACTATGGTAGTGTGGTCCACATCCCTCCTTTCGAGGAACGTTGCAATCACATTTCAATTGCTTTATGTCATAGAGGACAGAGGCTTTCTGATGAACCCTTTGCTGCTTCTTATCCAGGGTTGTTGACAATAGGCATTGAATCCCCTCAAACTTATATTTACCGTGAGATTACTAGTGATTGTCTTAGAGTAATGGATTTTCTCCTGACTCGTGAAGAAGTAGATCATCGTAGAATTAGTCTGGTGGGTGGGGATCTGGCTTTCTGGACTGCTGCAATGCGTCCTCAGGCGCTTACATTGTTTTATACTCCTTCTATGTTTTACAAATCTCTGCAAAAAGCCTCTACAAGCAGCCATTATCCTCTTGAAGAATTCAATGACTATTTTAGGGCTTTTCCAAAATCCAGGAAACAGATTGAGACGACGTTAGAATACTTTGAGCCCATGAACTTTGCTCCAAGGGTGTCTATTTCGACAATGATGATGGAAGAGTCTGAAGGAGATGGAGATGACTTGGCGGCGGCCTTCGGAAGAGAGATTGATCGGTGCACTACCTATCATTCCAGCTTTCGGGATGGAGTTCGTCAGGCTCAATGGATTGCGGATAAACT
>LWDU01035985.1_pt1 | contig 18083 bp, 15 predicted proteins | sample 727161 | NCBI WGS metagenome assembly LWDU01 (sample SAMN04566230, study PRJNA314399) | hydrothermal vent metagenome | isolation source: deep sea hydrothermal plume seawater | place: Mexico: Gulf of California, Guaymas Basin | collected 2004-07-11
TGGCACCTGCGCCTGCCCAAACCGCTGGAAAAGGATTTTCGCCTCTATTTCCGGGCAAGCGTGGCCAAAGTCATGCCCTGGGCGTTGGCACTGGTGGCGTTCCTGATTGTCTCCGCCATGTTTATCGAGTCACGAATTTCTCCCGACGTTCTCAACCTTTCCTGGCGCCCGCGGCTTTTCACCTTGATGCTCACCGGCGGCTGTCTGGTATTAATCCGCAAGCCCCAATGGCGCAACTGGCTTCATGAAGCCACGCTGATACTGGCATTCGCCATTGCTCTTACCGGCAATTATCTGGGCGCCATTGTCGAGCACCCCCTGGCCTACACCTTCTTTTTCCACACCCCTCTGGCTATCCTGATGATCTGCATCCTGATACGGGTGCCATTCTACTCCGCACTGGTTAGTTCAGTGATCATGATTGGCTGCATGGTTTTCAGCCTGCAGCTCAGCTCCGGCCGCCATCCCTTTGAACCATCCACCCTGGTATTGGTATCACTGGCCTTTGCGAGCATGAGCCTGTTTGGCCAGTACGTGTACGAACGACTGTTGCGACAGCACTTCCTCTCCGAACATGTACTGTTCCAGCACAGAAACGAATTACACTCCGCCAATCTGGTACTGGAAAACCAGGCCACCGTCGACGGCATGACCGGCTGTATCAACCGCCGGGGAATGGAAAGCCGCCTGAGCCACCTCTATCACAAGCTGAATCAGAACAACCCGGATGCGCCTGAACGTATTACCCTGATGTTGTTCGACATCGATTTTTTCAAACAGTACAACGATACCTATGGCCACCCGGCCGGCGATGAGTGCCTGAAAAAAGTGGCCGGTGTCCCTCTGGGAATGGTGCAAAGCGATACCGATTTCGTGGCTCGCTACGGTGGCGAGGAATTTGTCATTACCCTGACTGACTCCAGCTTCAACGATGCGCTGGTTTTCGCCGAGCGCATGCGTAACCGGGTCGAGCAGCTGGGCCTTCCCCACAGCGGTTCCCGGGTCAGCCAGGTGGTGACCATCAGTGTCGGAGTCGCCTGTTCGGACAGTACCGCCGCAGACGGCGCGCAGCTCTTAAAAATGGCCGATGAAGCGCTGTACCAGGCAAAAGGCGCCGGGCGAAACCGGGTTGCACTGATGAGCAACCAAGGCGTAGTGGAGATGCTGAATTAGTGGGGAGTTGAACCTGACGACTGAATGCCCGAGCCATTCGCTGTTGGCGGGCAACGGCAGCACGGCTGCTATTCAGGGCACACTAATAGTACTTGGCCGATTCTCAAACAGGCTTAAGTCAGGGCGCGCAAGGCGCCCTGTCGCTATTATTTACTGGCTCTTTTTTCCCGTCGTTTCTCTTTCAGGGTTTTTTGCGGCTTTTTCTTCACTTTTTCCTTACTCATAACGCTCTCCTTTCAAACAGGCTTCATATTCTCCGTCTTGTCTTACGGTAAAACATGCAAGGCATGACCCTCCCTCTTTATTGGAAACACTCATTTTTCTGCTGTTTTGTTCACCTTCAGCAACAGATATTGGTGCCCATGACCAAGGAAACTCACATTGACCACTGCTCCAGGCAAGGCTCCCAACAAAGCAGCGCCCAATGGAGAAAGCACAGAAATATCCTTGTCCCCCAGAGATCGCTTTCCCGCTTCTGCCAAAGTGAAGGACATCTGCTCTTCATCTTCAAAACTGAACAAGCAAACACGATCGCCCACCGCTGCCGCAGCAAGCTCACGCTCCACTCCACGCAACATTTCTATTTTCTCCATCACGACCATCAGCCGGACCGGCGACAGGAAAAACAGGGGATTTTTTGCTAAATAGCGTTTTCCATAGCCATAGCGACACAACGACAAACGCTCCATAAGCGCAGCCATAACCGTTCACCAGATTGATATAAAAAAGGGATATCGAACGATGTCGACAACGGGAAATAAGCCGGACGGGTTCCGCCCGTCTTAAACCGGAAAGGTGGGGAGAAAATCCATCCAGAGGGAGAAAAGATAAAACACAGTGGCATTCCTACGTTGATATGGAATCCACCATAGCCGGAATAATAAATATAGCAACCTTGAGCGTTTGGTCACCCTGGGGGCAACAGCAACACGCCCTTCATTCTTTCATCGGCGGCACCACGGTGACCGGGTCCAGCTTGACCTCGAACCAGTTCAGACGCCAATCAAGGTGTGGCCCGGTTGCACGGCCAGAAGCACCCACCTTCGCCACGCGGTCACCCTGCTTCACGGTCTGCCCGTCTTTCACCAGCACCTCGCTAAGGTGGATCATAGTGGATGACACCCCATAACCGTGGTCCATGATCAGGGTACCGCCAGAGTAATAGTTAGAGTAATAGTTATTTTGCTGCACCAGCGTCACCACCGCATCCGCTGGCGCCACGACCACCGTGCCCGTGGGCCGGGCCACATCCACGCCATAGTGCGGCCGGCCAGGCTTGCCGTTATAGACTCGCTGACTGCCATACACGCCACTGATACGCCCGGTGAGTGGCCACTGAAAATCGCTGAGAAAGGCCATCAGGTCGGAATTCGTATCCCGCGCAGTCTTGATTTCGGCCACTTCTCGGCGAATACGTTTCAGCACCGCTTCCGGCGGCGGCTCGACCGTGCGCTTGGGCACGCCCTCAATACGCTGAATCGCATACTCACGCTTTTCCAGTGTCACCGGCACCTGTTGCTGTTCACCGTTTTTCTCCAGCACCAGTGTCTGTTGCAGATCGGCGTCACGCCCTACACCCACAACGAAAAAACCCGCATCGGTGGTGCGCACTGCCCGGTCGCCCAGCTTGACGGCCACCCCATTTTCCACCTGCCCACGCAACAAGGAACCCTGGGTACGCTGCCCTTCCAGTGATAACAGCCAATCGCTGGCCATGGACAACGAAGACAACAGGCAAAGCAGGACAACAAAAGGAATACGCACAGGAAACCTCAAAGACGAATGGGGCAATGGTTCTGCAGGCGCAACGTGCCTGCAGAAAAACCGTCACAAAAACGCGCTGCCATCTTCCACATCCAGCTGCACCGGGTCCAGATGCTTCTCACCGTACTGGCGCCACACCCGTGAGCGGATGAACAGTTGGTAGAGGTCCGGGTCCAGATGGTCGTTGTTGCGCATGCGCTGCATGATACCCAGCGCTTCGCTGAGTTTGAGCGGCGTTTTATAGGGGCGCTCCTTGGCGGTAAGCGCTTCGAACACATCGGCGATAGCCATGATCCGTGCAGGAATCGACATCTGATCACGGGTGAGGCCGAGCGGGAAACCCGTGCCATCCATTTTCTCATGGTGGCCACCGGCGTATTCCGGCACCCGCTGTAATTTTCGCGGAAATGGCAGTGAACCCAGCATGTCCAGGGTCACATCCATATGACCATTAATGATCTGTCGCTCCTCAGGCGTCAGCGTGCCGCGCGGGATGCACAGGTTATACACCTCGTCATCGCTGAGCAGTGGTTTTTCCTGCCCCCAGGCGTCCGTCCAGGTACGCGCCGCAATGTCCTTTACCCGCTGCTGATCCACCGCCGCCATGGCCTCTCCGCCACGGTTAATCCGCTCCAGAAAGGCCAACTCTTCTTTCAGGGCGCCAATGTCCTCTTCCATGCGTTGCCGGCAGACCGGCTCATCAGCGGGATTAAGCAGACAGGCTTTTTCATAAGCAAACTGAATCTCCGCCCGCAGCGTCGCAAAGCGGCTGGCCACTTCATCAATCCGGTCATGCAATGTGTGCAGCTTGGTGGACTTGTCCAACACCGAATCCGGGGTCGCCAGCTTGCCGCAGTCATGCAGCCAGGCGGCCACATGCAGCTCGTACCAGCCTTCTTCATCCAGCGAAAAATCCGGGAACAACGCCTGATCATCACAGGTGGCCTGGGCCAGCATTTCGGTGATAACCGGTACCCGCTGACAATGGGCACTGGTGTGAGGGCTTTTCGCATCAATGGCCTGGGCCAGCACCTTGATAAACGCGTCCAGCAAGTCCTTGAGTTCCTGCACCTGGCTGAGATTGCTCAGGGCAATCCCGCCGTAGGTCAGCAGGGACTGGAAAATCAGGTGTCCATGCTCACCCAGACGTTGCAGGTTGCGGGGCACCGGTTTGTCGTAAGCCAGTTGCAGCACACCGGTGACCAGGCCTTCGTGGTTGTACAGCGGCCAGAGCTGGAGCCCTTTGGCCTGCGGGGCCAGTGCCGCCAGCAACGCCTTATCCACCTCATTGAGGGGTGTTTGCGTCAATGCCACGGTGAGGGGCTCACCGGCGGCGAAACACTGCTCCACAATACCCCCGGCGCCATCAGCCTCATCCGCTAATGGCCGGAACCACTGCGGTGCCTCCTTGACGGCATCGCTTTCACCGGCCCCATCGCGACACAGGCAGTTCAGCCCGGCCCGGGGGCGGCCATCGGTATACAGCCATACCCAGCCCGTATCTGCATGGCACAGGTAGAGCACTTCCTTGAGCAGCGCATCAAGCAGACGGGGTACATCCTTCTGCTCACTCAGATGCTGCGCTACCCGCAACAGCCTGGGCAACTGCGCGTTGTCTGCCATCTGTTGCGTCTGTGAGGGTGTCATCATGGGCTATCCCGCTCCATCGGGTTCATCCTTGGGCTCTCATTGTCAGCTATCCCTGCATCCCCGCCCCAAGCATAGGCGGGCGCCCGGAAACAGGCAAAATTCTGTGCCATACGTCGGTTAATCCACGACAGGCGTACTAAAGGCCGCAAAATCGCACCCCGAAAGGCGCTTAACCGCCCCCGCACCTTGAAGCGGGGGGCCTGATTGCCTACCATCTGCCGGTTCTGAGCCAATCACCTGGATCCCTTGTCTCATGAGTGTGAGCTATCAACTGCCCGATGGGGCAAGCATGGAGTTTGAGCAGCCGGCCTCCGCCTTCGAGATCGCCGGACGTATCAGCAAAAAACTCGCCAAACAGGCCCTGGCCGCCAAGGCCAACGGCAACCTGATCGACGTCTATCTGCCCATCGACGACGGCGCCACGGTGGAAATCATCACCCGGGAGACCGACGAGGCCCTGGAGCTGATTCGCCACGATGCCGCCCATGTCATGGCCGAAGCCGTACAGGAGCTGTTCCCGGATACCCAGGTGACCATTGGCCCGACCATTACCAACGGCTTCTATTATGACTTCCACCGGGACACCCCGTTCACACCGGATGACCTGAAAACCATTGAAAAGCGCATGCAGGACATTGTGCGCCGCAATGAGGAAATTCGGCGTGAAGTCTGGGATCGCGATGAAGCCGTGGCGTTTTTCCTGGAGAAAGGCGAGGAATTCAAGGCCGAAATCATCCGCGAGCTGCCCGCCGACCAGGAAGTGAGCCTCTACCGCCAGGGCGAGTTCATCGACCTGTGCCGGGGTCCGCACCTGCCCAGCACCAGCAAGCTGGGCGACGGTTTCAAGTTGATGAAAGTCGCCGGGGCCTACTGGCGTGGCGATGCCAACAACGCCCAGCTACAGCGCATTTACGGCACCGCCTGGCGCGACAAGAAAGAATTGAATGCCCACCTCAAACAGATTGAGGAAGCGGAAAAGCGTGATCACCGTAAACTTGCCAGGGAAATGGGCCTGTTCCATATCCAGCAGGAAGCGGTGGGCAGCATGTTCTGGCACCCGAAGGGCTGGCGCATGCGCCAGAACCTGGAAAACTATATCCGCGGCAAGATGGAAAAAGGCGGCTATCAGGAAGTCTCCACCCCGCAGATGATGGACCGCATCCTCTGGGAACAATCCGGCCACTGGGACAAGTACGGCGAAGACATGTTCACCGTCTGCACCCACGACCACAAAGAAATGGCCGTGAAGCCGATGAACTGCCCCGGCCACGTGCAGATTTTCAAGCAAGGCATCACCAGCTACCGGGACCTGCCCATTCGTCTGGGCGAATTCACCACCCTGTTCCGTAACGAAGCCCATGGCGCCCTGCACGGCCTGATGCGTGCCCGTTCCTTCAGCCAGGACGACGCCCACATCTTCTGTACCGAAGAGCAGATCAACGAAGAAACCGCCGGTTTCATCAAGATGCTGCGCGAAGTCTACGAAGATTTCGGCTTCGACAGCTTCCGCATCAAATTCTCGGACCGCCCGGACAACCGCGCCGGTTCCGATGAAACCTGGGACAAGGCCGAAGGCGCGCTGCGCTCGGCGGTGGAATCCCTGGGCCTGGAATGCGAACTGAACCCGGGCGAAGGCGCTTTCTATGGCCCGAAACTGGAATTCGTACTGCGTGACGCCATCGGCCGTGACTGGCAGTGCGGCACCCTGCAGGTGGACTTCGTGCTGCCTGATCGTCTGGATGCGGAATACGTGGCCGAAGACGGCTCCCGCCAGCGCCCGGTGATGCTGCACCGCGCGGTGCTGGGTTCCCTGGAGCGCTTCTTGGGTATCCTGATCGAATCCACCGCCGGCCACCTGCCCCTGTGGCTGGCGCCGCGCCCGGTGGCGATCTGTACCATTACCAACTCCGCCGACGAGTATGCCACCACCGTGCAGCAGAAATTGGTTGCCGCCGGGGTACCGGCAGAGCTGGATATTCGCAACGAGAAGATCGGTTTCAAGGTCCGCGAACACTCCCGCGCCAAGACCCCGCGCATCTGGGTCATCGGCGAACAGGAAGCCCAGCAGAACCAGGTGGCCATTCGCACCCTGGGCTCCCAGGCCACCGAGACCATGGATCTGGACGAAGCCGTCGCAGCCCTGGCCGCAGCGACTCGCTTACCGATCTAGAGGCTTCACGACGAAGTCCCTGTAGGAGCGCCTCTCGAGGCGCGAACCGAGCGACAGCGAGGCTTTGCCACGCCAGGTTCGCACCTCAAGAGGTGCTCCTACATCCAGAATAGAAACGCCCTGGAGGCGTCATGTTCAAACACAACGAACAACAGCCCGAAGGTTTTCAGGCTTCACTCAAGGAAGCCCTCGATAACCTGGCATTCAACGATGCCGGGCTGGTGGCTGCCATTGCCCAACAGCATGACAGCGGCGAAGTGCTGATGATGGCCTGGATGAATCGCGAAGCCATCGAAGAAACCCTGGCCACGGGCCGTGTCTGTTATTTTTCCCGCTCGCGGGGAAAGTTATGGCGCAAGGGCGAATCTTCCGGCCAGGTACAAATGCTGAAAGAACTGCGCATTGATTGCGATGGCGATGCCCTGCTGGTGAAAGTGGACCAGACCGGCCCCGCCTGCCACACCGGCCGGCGCGACTGCTTTTACTGGAAAGCCGACGCGAACAGCGTGACCATCGACAAAGCCCCCATCAAAGACCCCAAAGAGTTGTACGGCAAATGACCCTACGATTGCAGAACACCCTCACCGGGAAAAAGGACGACTTCATTCCGCTGGACCCAGACCGCATCACCCTCTACGTGTGTGGCCCCACGGTTTACAACTTCGTCCACATTGGCAACGCCCGCCCGGTGGTGGTGTTTGATGTGCTGTATCGCCTGCTGCAACGGCTCTACCCGGAAGTGGTCTACGCCCGCAACATCACCGACATTGATGACAAGATCATCAAGGCAGCCGCGGAAAACGGCGAGGACATCAGCGCCCTCACCGAACGCTTCACCGCGGCGTTTGCCGAAGACATGGCATCGCTGAACGCGAAAACCCCAAACATCATCCCCAAGGCCACCGATCACATCCCCGAGATGATCCAGATGATCGCCACCCTGGTGGAAAAGGGCCACGCCTACGAGGCGGATGGCCAGGTGCTGTTCGCGGTGGAATCCATGCCCGACTACGGCAAGCTTTCCGGCCGCAAACTGGAAGACATGCTCGCCGGCGCCCGGGTGGAAGTGGCCGACTACAAGCGCCACCCCGGCGACTTTATCCTCTGGAAGCCGTCCACCGACGAGCAGCCCGGCTGGGAGTCCCCCTGGGGCCGTGGCCGCCCGGGCTGGCACATCGAATGTTCCGCCATGATCCATAAACATCTGGGTGACGTGATCGACATCCATGGCGGCGGACAGGACCTGATCTTCCCCCACCACGAAAACGAGATCGCCCAGGGCTGCTGCGCCCACGGCACCGACTACGTGCGCTACTGGCTGCACAACGGCTACATCAATATCGACGGCGAGAAGATGTCCAAGTCTTTGGGCAACTTCCGTCTGGTGCGCGATTTGCTCACCCAGTACCACGGCGAAATTCTGCGTTTCGCCCTGCTCTCCAGCCATTACCGCTCGCCGCTGAATTTCTCCGCCGACGTACTGGATAACGCCGAAAAAGGCCTGGATACCCTCTACTACGCCCTGCTCGGTCGCGGCGAAACCGTGGCGCCGGAAGCGGACTACCAACTGCCGGACAACCACCCGGTACTGGAAGCGCTCAAGGACGACCTGAATACCTCCGAAGCGGTCAGCGCCCTGCATGCCATCGCTGGTGAGCTGAACAAAGCCGAGCTGGCCGACAAGCCGAAACTGAAAGCCGAACTGCTGGCTGCCGCCGACCTGTTAGGCATCCTCACCGTGGAGCCCACCGCCTGGTTCCAGAACAAGAACGTGAGCGAAGATGGCCTCAGCAACGACGACATCGACGCCCTGGTCGCCGAGCGCACCCAGGCCAAGAAAGACAAGAACTTCGCCCGCGCCGATGAAATCCGCCAGCAGCTCACCGACGCCGGCATTCAACTGGAAGACACCCGCGAAGGCACCCGCTGGAGTCGATAGCAAGAGACGCGGTACGCAGCACGCTTTCACGCAACAGCGCGGCCTGGTGCAGTAGCCGCTCGAGCCCAAGAGGCCGCGCCCAGGCTACCTGGAGCGGCCTTTTGCATTTATCGAGAAGCAAATAACGAGTTGCGCACGTGTAGGTCGTATTAGGCCGAAGGCCGTAATCCGACAAACCCAAGCTCAGGATGCCCCATCAAGGCTCTCAGGTTACGCCGCCTGCGCTTCAACCTTGCGCCGGTAATACCCGGCCAGAAAGGCCCCGCAAAGAATCTGGATCTGGTTGTAGCACATGATCGGCAACACGATCATGCCGAAGCCGGGATTGGCCACGAACAGTACCTTGGCCATGGGCAAGCCGGACGCCAGGCTTTTCTTCGAACCACAAAACACCGCCGCGATTTCATCCGCCAGGCTCAAGCCCAAACGCCGCGCCAACAGCATGGATAAACCGATCACCAGTGCCAGCAACAACAGGCACAAGCCCACCGCCAGCAACAACGACGCCACCGGCAACTGCTGCCACAGGCCTTCGTTAACCGACTCCGAAAAGGCCACGTACACGATCAGCATAATCACGCCCTGATCGTAGCGCCCAACAAAGCCGGGCCAACGCGACAGCAGCCCCACCAGCTTCGGGCGCAGCAATTGCCCCAGAGCAAACGGCAGCAACAGCTGCAGCACGATGCCTTTCAGTGCACCAGTCACATCGAAGGCACCGTCACCACTGGCGGACACCATCAGCATCAACAGGAAGGGCGTGAGCATCATGCCGAACACATTGGAGGCGGCAGCGCTGCATACCGCAGCGGGCACATTGCCCCGCGCCATGGCGGTAAACGCAATGGACGACGATACCGCGGATGGCAGCACGCCCAGATACAGAAACCCCAGCGCCAGCTCTGGCGGAATCCATTGCGGCGCCAGCAACGACACCGGCAACACCGCCAGCGGAAAGACCAGGAAGGTCAGCGAAGAAATAAACAGGTGCAGCCGCCAATGCATCGCCCCGGCCAGCACCTGTTTCCGGGACAGCGCCGCCCCATGCACAAAGAACAGCACCGCCACCGCCAGCGTGGACAGCTGCGACAACCCCTCTGCCAAGTTACCGCCAGCCGGCCACACCGTGGCGGCGACAATCACCGTCAACAGCAGCAGCGTAAAGCCATCCAGCCGGCGCAGCAGACCCATCATCAGGACGCCTGCAACGCCGCCAGCGCGGGCGCCAGCATGGCCCGAACCTGACGCTCGGCGGCATCCGCATCCCCCCGCTCCATAGCCGCCAGCAGGGTTTCATGGTCCTGCTGGCTGGGTTCCGGCAGGGAGTCATCGTATTCCGTGCGCGCAATGGTGCGAGACACCGCTTCACTGAAATAACGGTACAGTTCCGCCAACGCGCGATTGTGGGCTGCCGCGATCATGGCCTGGTGAAAATCGCGGTCATGCTGAATGCGCAGGGGCAGGTTCTGCCCCGCCGCGCCGCGAGCCGCCAGCGCGGAATGCATGGTATCCAGATCCGCACCATCACGGCGCTGGGCCGCCAGCCGGGCGGCCTCTGCTTCCAGCGCCACCCGCATTTCCAGCTGATCGCGCCGCCGTAATGCTTCGGTGGGGTCCAGCCGGGCACGCACATAGGTGCCATCACCCTGCCGGGTTTCCAGCAGCCCCGCATGCACCAGCACCCGCACGGCTTCACGCACCGTGTTGCGCCCCACACCGAATTGCTCGCTGAGCCGGGGTTCGGTGGGGATACGCTCTCCCACCGGCCATTCGCCGCGCGCCACGGCGCTGCGTAGCTCGGCCACCGCGCTATCCACCAGAGAAAGACGGGGTAATTTCGCTTTATTCATGTGGTCATCCTATGAATTTAACGAAATCATCCCACGAATATAGCAAGCGCTCAAGCCGACCTTTTAAGCGCGGCCCTTTCAAATCTTCAGGGTCAGCTGGTCCTCCCGCGACAGGCTATCACGCACCTGCATGGCCCAGTGGCGCCGCTGCTGCTCTATGGGTCCCAGCCGTTCTGCCGGCACAGTACGCTCCAGCATCGCCAGCGAGCTGCCCAGCGTTGCCAGCACCGCCAGATTCCCCCGGGCATTACGGGCAATCTGCGCAAACGCTGCCTCCACGTAGTCGGCAAAATCCCGCTGCTGGCACTGCAGCCGCAGCTGCCCGTTCACTCGCCGAAACGGTTCCGGCATATGCCGCCCGGACAGGTCGGCAATCACCGCCCCCAGATACAGCACACACTGCTCAGCAGTGGTGGAATCGTTAATCCCCGGCGACAGCGCCTTGATGGCGATATCCACCAGCTGCCGAATACCGAAAGCCGGGTCCTGCTCGATGGTGCGATGGCGATTGATCACATAACAACGCAACAAAGCTGCGCAGCGCTCTTTGTCCCAGCCCGGCCCGTGCAGATACAACAACGGCTGCCCCTGGACCACAAACTCGCCCACCGCCACACGCATGGTAACGACCTGCCCCTGGGCATCGGCTTCCTTGACCAGGCCGTTCAGGTACACCTGCTGCACAAACCCGGTGAGCGGCGCCGCCAGCGTGTGGCCGGCCGGTTTATGGGCTGAGCTACCGCCATCCTCCCCCGGCGTCACCGCCCCGGCCCGCAACGCCGCCGGGTTCTCGGCGACGCGGCCGAACGCCTGATCGTAGCGCTGGGCGATCGCCGCCTGCGTATCTTCAGTAATTTTCGCCACCACCTGGGATACCTGGATCGAACTGGCAATGTGGTGAATAAAATAGATCAGCAGCGCCAGGCCCACGAAAGCCCCCAGCAACGCCACCATCACGGCAAGGCCATGCCCCAATAACAGCGAATCTGCAGGCAGACTGCGCAACACCAACAAACAGTAGGCGAACACACCGACAATCACGGCCAACGTCAATTGATTGATGCGATCGGCCATGTAATCGCGTAACAGGCGGGGAGAATACTGGCTGGCCGCCTGGGCCAGCACCAGCATGGTAATGGAGAAGGTCACGCCGGCCACGGTAATCATGGAACCGGCGATGGTGGTCAACACCGCGCTGGCGCCATCCGGGCTGACCGCCAGCAGATAGGCCCACCAGTGTTCGTTGGCATCCGGCAACTCACCAGGTATGGCCGTGAGGATGAAAGCCAGCAGCGACGCCCCGACCAAAAAACAGGCCGGCAGCAACCACATGCTGGAACGTAACTGGGTATACCACTGCTGAAACCGTGCCAGCACCATGGCTCGCCCTCGCATCCTTGCCCGGGCGGATTACCCGGGTGCGCCACGCCTATGAACGCCCCCGGGGCAGATACCGGGGAATCAGTCTTCCAGTGACAGTTTGTCTATCCCTGGCAGTGGCGGCAAATCTTTCCGGGTGGCATTGGCGAAGCGCGGTTTTTCCAGCTGGACCTTCAACCCCTGCAGGGTTTCCAGTGGCGCCTTGGTCGCCACTAGGTTAGCCAGCCACACCGGCACGCTGCCACCCGGGTCCACAAAGGTTTCGAACTGCACCCGCACCCAACCATCGTCCATGGGCGTGATGATGAACTGGTTATCCAGCGCGGGAATACGTACGAAGCCATCCTGCTTTCCCAGCACGTTTTCGGCGTTCACGCTGTGCAGGGTGATAGAGCCGGAGTCTTCGTTCTGGCTCAATGCATTGGCCAGCACCACGTCCCGGTCTGATACCGGCCAGATACCGTGAAAGCGCATGTGAATTTCTTCACGGCCTTCTACCGACAGCCGCTTGGCGCCCTGGTTCTGGAAAATCCACTCCGGGAAGGTGTCCACGGCGGTAATCACCGCCAACACTGAGGTGGCGGATGCCTTCACTTCGACAATGCCCTTGAAGGCTTTCACCGGGCTATTGGAAACATCGCGCACATACGTGGTCACATCGCCCCGGGCCTCACCCTCATGGTTGGTTTTCCAGTTTGCCGCCCAGGCCGGGTTCACCAGCACCAGAGGGGCCAACAACAACGCCACACACATCGCTCGCAAAGGTCTTCTCCTTACTCTTCTCTTCAACAGGAATACATCATCCAAAACGCTGGCCGCAGTATGCTGCCCGCGCACAGGGAAGCAACCGCCGGACGGGGTATTGGCCCCAATTACCGGCGCTGCCAAGGGCAATTCAAGGCTGCTGATCTTTCACTCAGGCTGCTGTTTTCTCACTCAGGCTGATGGCTCTGCGGCAGATCCATGCCTTTCAATTCCGGGTAACGCTTCTCCGCCTGGTCCAGCGTGGCCTTCTGATAGGTCTCGTTGCTGGCCATCTCACGCAGCCCCTGCAGGGTTTCCTGGGGCGCCTTGTGGGAAATCACGTTGGCCACCGAAGACACATTGCCTCCCGGATCGATAAAGGTTTCGAATTCGATGCGGGTCCAGCCATTATCCAACGGCGTCAGCACGAACTGATCTTCCAGCGCAGCAACACGCACATACCCTTCGTGCTCCGGCTCGCCGTCCACGGCGTGGGAGGCCAGAGTAATGGCACCGGTTTCCTGGTTCTGGGTGACCTGGGTCTTGATCAGCGCATCACGGTCCTTGGCCGGCCAGATGCCCTTGAAACGGATATAGGCCTGATCGTTATCGCGTAATTCCAGTGACTGACACTGATACAACCAGTCCGCGCAGGCACTGCTATCCGCCATCACCGCCAGCACACTCAGCACCGGCGCCTGCACTTCGGTGACACCCCGAAACGCTTTCACCGGGCTGTCTTTCATGGCCTTCTCGTAGGTATTGATGTCCGTGCGGGCCGCCATGGAACCGGCAGACAACATCAAGCTCACGGCCAATGCCGATACGCGTACCGGGCGGGTCCATCCTGTCACTTTGCTCATGGTCTCTCCTTGTTGCCTTGCTGCGTCCATTGCCGTTGCAGTGTCATGAAATCGCAACGTTTTTTAATCACGCTCCCCCCTACGACCATGGAACAGCACTGGTATCTCCCCACGCGATGGCTATATCATGCTTTTTTTACAACTTACGACAGGCAGTGCTGGTCACGTGAAATCGCTTCTGCTTGGCGCCATCTGGCTGTACCAGAAGGTGCTGAGCCCCTGGATAGGCAATCAATGCCGCTTCTACCCCACCTGCTCGGAATATGCCCGGCAGGCGGTAGTTGCCCATGGCAGCCTGCGCGGCAGCGCACTGGCGGCGAAGCGACTGTGCAAGTGTCACCCCTGGCACCCGGGCGGTTTTGACTATGTGCCCGGCACCGAGCCCGACCCGGAACAGCACCAATGCACATCGCCATGCGGTGACAACAGCGGGGGGACATCACCATGATCCCCGCCATGCTGAACCGCTACCATCGCGGCCTGTCACTGTCTCTGGTACTCGGCCTGTTCTGTGCCCAGCTGCTGCTGGCATGGCACGCCCCGGCCCACATCGACGCCGGCCAACACAGCCCCACCAAGGAGCTGCTGGCTTCCGCTGATTGCCAGGTGTGTACCCACGGCCATGGCATGCTGGCACTGCCCAGCGTCTACAGTGCACCGGTCGCAAAACGCACCGAACCCGTTCCGCTCGCGCCCGCCACCGCCGTGGTGCTCCGCAGCAAGCGCAATCCCTACCCGCCCCGCGGCCCCCCTGTTTCTGCCTGATTCCCGTTACTGATCCCTGATCATACTGGCGCATCACCTTTTGCCCCTCTCCTTGAGAGCCGGGCCTGTTGCGCCTGCCTGCGATCAGCAACAAACGTGTTTCCGGCACGAGTCCGGCCAGCCGCTTTCTTTTCGGCTGCGCCCTTTTACTCGCGCCCTCATTCATGCCCTGCATGAACGCTAGAGACAGAGGTAGTTATGATATTTCGACGCCAGACCCTGACCGGGTGCGTCGCCGTGGCCCTGTTGGCGCCCACGGCAGTATTGGCCGAAGCGGAAAGCAACAGCGCAGCCGCAGACCAGGCCCACGAGCTAAAGCAAGTGGACGTGTCCGCCCTGCCGCTGGGCAGTAACAGCCCCAGCACGCCCTATTCGGTGATGGACCAGCAAACCCTCACCCAGAAGAGCCAGAATACCCTTGGGGAAACCCTGAAAGACCAACCCGGTGTCCACAGTGACACCTTTGGCGGCGGCGCCAGCCGGCCAGTCATTCGTGGCCTGGGCGGCCCACGTGTAGGGGTGCTCAATGATGGCTCCCAGGTACTGGATGCCTCCAGTATTTCCCCGGATCACGCGGTTACCGTGGACCCCATGCTGGCGCGCCAGATCGAAGTCCTGCGCGGCCCGTCCACCCTGCTCTATGGCAGTGGTGCCAGCGGTGGTGTGGTGAACGTGCTCGACACCCGCATCCCCACCCAGCGCCCCCGCGAAGAGGTGGAAGGTTTCGTGGCAGCCCGGGCCAATACCGTGGCCGATGAGAACGCCACTGCCGCCGGCCTCACCTTCTCGGCCACCGACAATCTGGTGTTCCGGGTGGAAGGCAGTCGCCGTGATGCGGACGACTACGAAGTGAATGGCTTCGAAGAACTCACCGTGCCCGGCACCTATGCGGAAAGCGACAATGGCAGCATTGGCGCCTCCTGGATCGGTGATCAAGGCTACTTCGGCATGGCCTACAGCTATCGTCGCGACAACTATGGCCTGCCCGGCCACAGCCACGAATTCGAGGAGTGCGGGGCCAACGGCTCCAGCCTGGATTGCCCCACCGGCGGCCATGATCACGACCATGGCGAAATCGTCCCCTATGTGGACCTGGCCAGCCGCCGGGTGGATGCCCGTGGTGAATACCGCGAACCCTTCGCCGGGGTTACCGCCATTCGTTTCCGCGGCAATCACACCGATTATCGCCACCATGAAATTGAGGAAGGCACCATCGGCAGCACCTTCACCAACAGGGGCGGCGATGCGCGGCTGGAAGTGGAACACAAACCGCTGGGTAACTGGCGCGGCGTTGTGGGCATGCAATACACCCACTTCGACTTCAGCTCACTGGGCGGTGAAGCCTTCGTACCGAAGACGGAGACCGAATCCATTGCCGTCTTTGCGGTAGAGGAATATACCCTCAATGAGCAATGGTCCTTCGAACTGGGGGCCCGCCAGGAGCACCTCACCCAGACGCCGGACGATCGCAACGGCCAGGCCCTGGCCAAAGTCACCGCCGATAACGCGTCGTTCTCGGGCGCGGCCAACTGGCGCTTTGTGCCCGGCTACGAGCTGGTGCTGTCCGTGGGCCACTCTGGCCGCGCACCCAGCGCCCAGGAGCTTTATGTGGAAGGTGTTCACCTGGCCACCAACACCTATGAATGCGGCCTGCTCAGCGACTGTGGTGGCGGGCAGCGCGATCTGGATGACGAAGTCAGCCTCAACGCCAACCTGAACCTGCGCAAGACCCAGGGCGACTGGTTGTTTGATCTGGGCATCTTCGAAAACCGCATCAACAACTACATCTATGCCCGCACCCTCGACCAGATCGAGGACTTCCGCCTGATCAAGTACAGCCAGCGTGACGCCACCTTCACCGGTGCCGAAGCATCACTGAGCTACTACGGCATCGACCCGGTGGGCATCACGGTCTTTGGTGATACGGTGCGCGCCACCTTCGATGATGGCGGCTACCTGCCCCGCATTCCCGCCAAACGGTTAGGGACACGCCTCAACAGCTACCTGGGCAACTTCGACGGAGAACTGGAGTTCTACCGCAGCTTTGCCCAGGACCAGATCGCGGGCTTTGAGGACACCACCCCGTCCTACGACATGGTCAACGCGACCCTCAGCTACCGGCTACGTGGCGACCAGCGCTACACCTTCTATGTGCGCGGCAACAACCTGCTGGGCGAAGAGGTATTCAACCACTCTTCCTTCCTCGCCAGCACCGTGCCGGAGCCAGGTCGCAATGTCACCGTGGGTACCCGCATTGAATTTTGATAAGCCGCAACCTTAACGGCATCTGTGCCGGCGCCTTTACTCCGCCGGACACAACAACATGAATATGGAGAACACCATGCAACGCATGATGAAAAACCTGAAACAAAACGCAGCCCTGCCCCTGTCCTTGCTTGTCGCCCTCACCATGGCCGGCTGTAACGAAACCGGCACCAGCTCGCTGGGTAGCAGTGAAGACGAACACGACCATGCCGAGAGTGATCATCCCGGCCGCCTGGTTATTGCCGCTGATGACGACGGCACCCAACTGTATATGTATGACCTGGAGGCCGGCGCCCTGCTACCCGGCACCTTGTCTCTCGACCATGACGCCAGTGCGCTCTACACCAGCCCGGGCAAGCGCTTTGTTCTGGCCGTGCAGCGAGATGACAACCAGGTTCAGATCGTTGATGGCGGCCTCTACCTGCATGACGACCATGTGGACGAAGTGATCCCCTCCTTTGCGGGCACGCTCACAGGCCCGGCGCCCACCCACTTCCGGGTTCATGGTGAACAGGCCGCCCTGTTCTATGACGGCGATGCCGCCAACGCCATCATGGCCCAAGTGGAACTGCTCACAGATGAATCGCTGGAAACCGCCTCCAGCGTAGCCAGCCAGACCCTCGCCAGCGCCCATCATGGCGTGGCCGAACCACGAGGTGATGTACTGCTGGCCACCTTCCGCACTGCCGCCTCCGGCCTCCCGGAAACCGTTGATGTCTACCACCAGCACGGCGATCACTATCACAAGGAAGACACCATCGTTCCGACCTGTCCGGACCTTCATGGAGCCGGCTCCAACGAAGACTACTCGGTGTTCGGCTGTAGCGATGGCATCCTGATCGTCCATCAGGACGGAGAGGATTTCACCGCCGAAAAGATCACCAACGCCACCCTTGGCCTGGCTGCCGGCGAGCGTATCGGCAGCTTCGACAGTCATCACGAGCTGAGCCACTTCGTGGGTTATGCCGGTGACAGCATCTATATCATCCACCCGGAAGACGGTGATGCCGAAGCACTGGACTGGACAGAAGGCGCAGCCGTGTCACTGGAAAGCCACCGCCTGGATCCCCACGGGGAGCATCTTGTGCTGCTGGATGATGCCGGTAACCTGCGTATTTTCGATACCGCTGACTGGAGTGAGCATGCCCACGTGGAAGATGCCATCGCACCGGGCAATACCCAGATGGCCGTGGCCGGCGAGCCCGCGCATGTCTTCCTTTCGGATACCGGCAACAACGCCATCGTTGTCGTGCATCTTGAAGAAGGCAGCCTGGAATCCCCACTCAGCCTGACCTTCCCGCCCGCAGCACTGGCCTGGGCCGGTCTTGATAGCGACCATGAAGAAGACCATAGCGACGAAGACGAGCACGATCATGACGACGATGGCCATGATCACGACCACTAAGCTCTGAACCACAGGAGGCTGCCTGCAGGCGATGCTCTTTGCATCCCCTGCAGGCGCCTCTGCCCTTCCAACCCTAACATCCCCCTCAAACGCTCCCGGTCGCCGTCGTCCCCAC